>Ga0164294_10001029_pt1 | contig 26317 bp, 49 predicted proteins | sample GEODES005metaG_FD_111479 | JGI IMG/M metagenome (GOLD analysis project Ga0164294, IMG submission 111479) | Oligotrophic lake water microbial communities from Sparkling Lake, Wisconsin, USA - GEODES005 metaG | ecosystem: Environmental > Aquatic > Freshwater > Lake | place: USA: Sparkling Lake...
AACCTCAGCACGATCAAGATCCTCGCTGACATCCTCAAGTGTGTCGACCGTGATTGAACGCCTACGGAATCGTGCAACGACGCCGGCTCCATGTTAGAATGGTCTCAGGAGGAAAGAACAAAATGTGCAGCGCACCCGCTTGGATCGGTGAGATTGTCGGAGAGTGTCCTGATTGTGGCGCTGATGTTGATGAGAATGGCGAAGCCAGGGCCTGTGCCTATTCCCCCAAGTTCTGTGAGACCTGTGGGGATGCTCCTTGTGATGGCAGCTGCTGAACCTGTGTAACGGCGGCCGCTTCATGGTACGATGGTCTCAGGAAGGAGGAGCAACAAATGAGTGTTGATGAGATTGAGGTCTTCTTCCGCCGCTACTTGTGGCGCATCAAGCAAGCTGAACCTGAGGAGTGGCCTGCCATCATTCGAGCCTTCCAGTTGGAATGTCGGCTTGGAAAGACCGAGGCTGAGCTGATCGAGCTCCTGCGGCAGTGGAAGCGGCACTACGATTCCGAGCGGATGCGCAGCCTCACCCGCACCATCAACAACACGAGGCTGTGGCCGTAGGGCTCATGCAACGGGTGGCTCTTCCTGGTAGAATAGACTCAGGCGGGGAGGAAAAAAGTTTCATTTGATTTCTCCATCATTATATTTAATGATGGAGGATTCTCACTATGAACTTTAATACAAATCGCATTGCACGACTTGCAGGCCTCTTAACTGAAGGCGAGGAGCAGAAGCCCAGCATGACCAACAATCCCAAAACCATCAAGATCCTTGCTGACATCCTTAAGCATGTCGACAGTTATGCGCTCGCTGACGCCCTCGATGAGTCTGGTCACAACGACCGCGAGGTCATCCAGCTCTTCGACCAGCTCGGTGTGCCTGTGCCGAGGGACTGGAGGGCTCAGGTCGAGAAACTGGAAGCACTCTATGCAAAGGACAATGCCGACTTCAAAGCCCGTTACGGTGATTGAGAAAAAAGTTTCACTTTTGACCTGTCATTTGGTTGGCCGTAGGGCTCATGCAACGACTGGCTCTTCCTGGTAGAATGAGAATGTAAGGCCCACCAAGCAAAGGAGTCCAACATGACCAACAACCCCAACACGATCAAGATCCTCGCTGACATCCTCAAGCATGTCGACAGCTATGTACTTGCTGCTGCCCTTGATGAGGCTGGTCACAACGACCGTGAGGTCATCCAGCTCTTCGACCAGCTTGGTGTGCCGGTGCCGGGGGAATGGAAGGCCCAGGTCGAGAAACTGGAAGCACTCTACGCAAAGGCCGATGCCGAATTCGAAGCCCGCTACGGCGCCTGCTGAACCTGTGCAACCGCCAGCTGTCTGTGGTAGAATAGGAACATAAAGGAGAGAAAAATGAACGCCACAATCACACCCACCACTATCGAGGAGTTGATCAGCGAGCCCGGGTGGGTCGATCGCTTCGGCGTTGCGCGCTATGAACTTTCATGGCGGCCGAACATCGCGCTTGCGGTCGATGGGTCCACCGTGGCGATCGTGGAGCATGATCGCGGCATTCTCACCAGCGCCACCCACCCCACCGAGGGCGGCGCCGTCCGCGCCGCCCTCCAGATCGTCGCCGCCCTCACCGCCCGCTGAACCTGTGCAACCGCCAGCTGTCTGTGGTAGAATCGTCTCAGGAAGGAGAGCAAAATGACCAAGTTCGTCGTCAACTTCAGCAAGTATCCCGCCATTCAGGAGATCGTGTGGACTTTCCTCACTGAGGGCAGACTTCCTGGGCCTGAGGGTGTTGTTCACACCTATGAGACCGATCCTGACGACTTCGAGAATAAGATGAGTGACATGAGCGGACGAATCGAGGAGCTGCTCGACTACAACATGAAGAACTTGCAGGACCTGCCCTTCAATTGGCACGAGGTGATGGTCACCCAATTCGCCACGGCCGAGTTGCACAACTTCGAGGAGGACTTCCTCCTGATGGCAGAAGGCGCCCGCCGCGGCGAGACGAGCTTGTGCAACCTGACGCTCTGAGTGGGTTTGGCGCACCTGTGCAACCGCCAGTAGCCTGTGGTAGAATAGGAACATAAAGGAGAGCAAAATGAACGCCATCGACTTCGCCGACTGCCTCATCATCATCCTTCCCGCCCTCGCTGCTGCCGTCCTTGCATGGCTTCCCTGGTCCGACGAGGAGATTGCCAAGGTCGCCGAGTTTTGGAAGTTTTGATTCTGGGAGCGTGATGGTCGGCGCTAGTCACGTGGGTTAAATGGTGCTTCGAGGGGCCTAAAAGTGAATAACCGGGGCCCCTTATGGAGGCCCCCCTTAAATTAGGGGGGCGGGGCCGGGCGGGCCTGGCCTACTCTGTGGCGCATCCCAGGCGAGGGACCGCCAGGTCCGCTCACACAAAAATTTCTCGGGAGAATTTTTGGAAGTGACCCCTCTGTCCCGAAAATTCTCGAGAAAAATTCTCAAAAAATAACGGTGACCTTTCATGAAACAGGATGAGCTTGTAACATTTATTAAAACCCTCCAAGCTCATCGCGGCGAGCTCATCCAGTTAAAGGATCAACTTTTCTGGTTTGGAGGTCGCGGTTGGGACGGGCAACCTGGGCGGATTTGTCTTATCTTGGACGTAGGCGGTGAGCCAGTTGATAATATCGTCAAAGACGTAGATGTTGATGCTGCTATCTCATTAGGGTATGATGCTGTTGTCCAGTTGCTCATTGAAGGATCACCAAAATGGGTCTATGTCAATAAGCAAAGTGTCCAATTCATTCTAGACGATCAACTCTCAAATCTTGACGGGTCTGTTCATGCACATGACATTTCTTGAAACTTTGCAAGGGGCCCGCGGAGGACTCGCTCGGATAAAGACGCAGGTTTTCTGGTACAATGGTGTAGGGTGGGAAGAAACTCCTGGCAGAGTTTGTCTTATCTTGGATGTCTTAGAACGTGGCCCGAGCCGCGCGGGCTGGGTTCTGGCGGCCGGGTGCTCTGCGTCATCTTGGAGTGTGGCCGAGAGCGAAGAGTTAGTTCTTTTGCTCATTGACGAATTGCCTAAATGGTTTTGGCTTTCTGAAGATGACATTGAATTCATCGGAGGCCATTCACTCTCAAATCTTGGCGAGTCTGTTCTTGCACATGACATTTCTTGAAACTTTGCAAGCCAATCGGGGCGGGCTCATCAGGCTGAATGGCGAACTTTACTGGTACAAAAACAGGACTTGGGACGGAAATCCTGGGCGTGTCTGTCTCATCTTAGACGCGCTTGATAGCGACGACACTGTTGTGTCGTCTGATGCTTTCGTCGAGGGCGCCGGCGAAGCGTGGATGGCCGGAGAGGATGATGACTACAAAATTGTTGTTGCCCAATTGCTTATTGATGGATTTCCTCGATGGGTTGGGCTTAGTAAAAAAAATATCGAACTCATCACGAAAGAGTGAGCACTCCCAATGACATTTCTTGAAACACTGAAAAACTCCATTGGTGGTCTCCTCAGGCTGAAAACTGGACTCTTTTGGTATTGCAATGGAGAATGGGACGGCATCTATGATCGGATCTGCATCATCTTGGATGCCGCCACTTGTTTAGAATACCCAGAAGTGTCGGCGTACACTGGTGGTTGTGGCAGGTACACCAGCTCTCGTCTGCTGATAGCAGCGCTGCTGCTTGTCGACGGCTCACCAAAATGGGTCTGGGTCGAGAAAGAAGATATCGAGATTCTCACTGATAACCAAAACAACAGACTTACGGAAAAAGAATGACATTTTTTGAAACTCTCAACGCCAATTGTGGTGGTCTCATCAAGTTGAAGACTCAGCTTTTTTGGTACAAAAAGGGTGATTGGGACTGCATCTACGATCGAATTTGTCTCATCGTTGATGTAATTAACGCCATGGACGACGCCGGGCAGGATATCGACCTACCAGATAACGTGGTCATCCAGGCATACACTGGTCGACCCGGTGGCCGCCACGGCATGTTTGAAGTTGCATTGTGCCTCATCATTGATGAATTGCCTAAATGGATTTGGGTTGATGAACGACATGTTGAACTTCTTTTTGAGGATAATTCCTCGGTAGAGAAAGTCAACTGATTAAGTTGTGAGTCACCAAATGACATTTCTTGAAACTGTCCAGGCTCATCGTGGTGGGCTCGTCCTGTTGAAGACTGGACTCTTCTGGTACTCCAAAGGAGAGTGGGACAATGAACCTGGGCGAATCTGTCTCGTCTTGGATGCGGCCGAGCGCCGTCTCGGGGTGGACGCCTGCACATCCGAACGTATCTTGACTGAGGCGCTCCACCGCCTCGGGCGCGCCGTCGCCGTATTTTTGCTGATCGATGGATCGCCTAAATGGGTCTGGGTCGACCAGCAGGATGTTGAACTTTTCACAAATGAGGTATTTGATGTCATTTCTTGAAACTCTCCAGGCTCTTCCTGGTGGGCTCATCCTGTTGAAGACACAACTTTGGTGGTACACACATCAACACTGGGACAATAATCCTGGACGCGTCTGTATCATCTTAGATGCCCACCATGACTTCCCACCCCACCGGGGCCGCTACGCCATGGCCGCCCGCACCTACCGTGCCAACCTGCCCCGCCGGGTCGCCGTTCGTCTGCTGATCGATGGATCACCTCGTTGGATTTGGGTCGATGAGCAAGATGTTGAACTCCATTTCTCATTGGTGAATGAATGAATGAAACCTGGTGATCTTTTCAAATGTCATCAAAACATCCGCCGTTTCGCCAGCGGCAACATATATGATTTTTCTGGATGCCTCGGACTCGTCATTGGATCGTATAGCCTATTTGGCGATCGCTGGTTGGTGTTGATTGATGGAAAGACTTGCATCATCTATCGATCGGATATTGAATATGTCGTTCAAAGAGGATGCCAAATTAAAACCGGGTGATCTTGTTAAAATCAGTTCCAATTATTGGTTCAGACAACCGCTTCAAGGAAAAATTGGAATCATAATAGATCATGTCGATGATGTCGAGGATGAGTGGGGGAGTTGGGATTGGAATGTCATGATCGAAGAAAAAATTGTTAAAGTCACTCAAAGTGAAATTGTTTTAATTTAAGATTTTAATCTTGCCGTTGAAGTGGAGACAAAATGTGGGTTTATCCAGCTTGTAAATTAAACCCGGGTGACCTTGTCAAGGTTCATGCAGACCTCAGCATCCACAGATCTTTGCAAGGAAAAATTGGTGTTTATGTTGAGAATATTCCTGTTTACTTTGCTTCGGCCAGGCAATGTCGCGTCCTAATTGATGAAAAGTTCTTTCTTCTTTATGAAGATCAAATATGTTCCATTTAAAATTTTGATTTGCCGCCAAAGACTTCGAGATGGATATCGAATTTATTACTAACCATGCAACGGCCAAGGCGGCCGTGTATAATAGTTTTAGTAATGCTCCTCCCGAGGTTTAGACAATGGTCATTGGTGATTTGATACTTGTAAAGTCCACCACACGCGTTCGTCAAAAGCAACAGCGTAACTTTGACATCCACGCTACGGAGCATGTTTTAGGTTCTGGAGTCCTGCTACTGGTGTTAGATTACCAAATAATCTCTGGACATCTTTCATATGTTATGCAACACCCTGTGTTAGGTGAGATTTATTCTGACATTGGGGAAATAGATTGTCCAACTGTTCTTGTTAGCTCTTCAACTTCCACTGATGACATTTCATGAAACCTGGCGATCTTATCAAGATTATGAACGATAAATATGTTACCGACGACGACCCTGAAAATGGATATAATCGTGTTATGAAAGCACTTGAAATTCTTGTTGTAATCAATTGTGAATGGCACAATGCTCCAGATCCATGTAGCGACTGGCGCGGCATTTTAAAATGCGAAATGCTCCATCGAGAAATGGGAGTTGTCAACTTTTATGCCTACCCTGGAGAATTGGTAAAGCTTTCATGAAAGTTGGAGATCTAGTTCAAACAATAATTCCACTTCCCAATCTTGGATTAGATGAGGGTGATTTTGGAATTTGTGTTGAGATTAAAGATTTTTATTATGAAGGGCCCAAAGGCCCTGTTGGTCGAGGTTATTTTTATTTTTCAAATTCCCGTTTCCATCACCAGGGTGCGACGGAAAGAGCCGATGCTGGACTCAACCTCCTCCTCTTCGACCGCCTCAAGGTAGTTGATAGTGATGATATCCCCCTCAGCACTGAAAATCTAAAAGGATAAAATTATCATGACATATCGTTTTCTGCCAGGTGATCTAGTAAGATTTTGGGACCCTGAATCTGGTTATCAATTGGGAGTTGTTATTCGATCCCCGGTCGCTGCCCACTTTCCTAATTTGCCTCTTTCTGCAAAAAATGAGCATTGCACTGAGATCATCACCGATGTGAAGACAAAGATTATGTTTTCTAGTGCTCTTACAATGGTAAGGCAAGTTGAATAAGCACAATCTAAAAACAGGTGATCTAGTAAGGATCTGGTCAGTAAAAGAAAATGAAGCTGGCGAGATGATTCGTATCACTGACAACACATTGGGTGTTATAGTTGACGAAGCCTGGTCTCAGCACTATTACAAGGTGCTCGTCAGTGATAAAGTTATTGTTGTAATGTCTAGTGATGTTGAGGTACTCGAATGGGACCTCTCTAAATTAGAGATCGCCAGTTAAACGCAAGTGATTCCATCTCTTGGGCGCTAGTGTTGAAAAGTTAGCAGGGCCGGTTGCTCAACCCTCAACTTTTTTGCCGGCGCCTTTTTTTGTTTTTTTGGTCACACAATATTTAGTGTTGAGGATTGAGATTATGCGAATCACTGAAGCGGGTTTGAGAAAGATTGTTCGTGAGATGTTGAAAGAGGAAATAAGTTATTATGATCCTACTGCAGGATTGGAATCAGATCCAAGTGAGTCACCAAAACAATATGTTCCATCTCCGCAGCTGGTCGCCAACGCGGGGTCGGCCTATATTGACACAAACAAAGTGAAACCTATACCCGCGGCGCCGGCACCTACCCCCCCAGCTGCTCCTGCACCCGTAGCTGCGCCGCCGGCGAAACAACCCCGCGGAAATCCCACCGTGATGCAAGTTCAAAAGCTTATTGGTGCGCCGCAAGATGGATTTTGGGGTCAACAAACTCAAGCGAAATTTATTGAGTTTGTTACATCAAAAATTAATGGAGGCGTTAAGGTAACAGGAATCAATGATGTTAATGCATTATCAAATTGGAAAAATGCTGCAGGACAAATTAGATTAGTTGGACTAACTCCAACGCCTAAAGGGTTTGCACCTAACATTGATGGACTCATAAGTTTTATATCAATGTTAAATTCTAATGAATCGGCGAGTCAAGCGGTTGAGTCTTTGACTCAGCCCGAGGAGGAGAAGCCTTGGGACGAAGTGAAAGATATGACTGCTGATTACTTTGCTTGGAATCAGCCCGGCAATCCTAAAAATGCTTACTTTACTCAACGTGGAGTTAATAATATGTCTAACACGGCAACAAATCTTGTCCAACCTGTTTCAAATCCTGCTCCGGCGGGTCGAGGCGTATTTAAGCGCCAGCCACGAAAAAAATAAATCCTTAAGTGATTTACTTTTATAAAGAATATTTATTTTAGTGTTGATGGAATAGACTGCCGTCAATTTTGGAGAATTAAATGTCACTGAGTTCAAGACAACTTGTTGAGATTCGTCGCAGGACAAGAGTTGAGCTTTTAGAAGCTGGTGTTATTGATTTAAAAGATATCTTTTCAAAAGAAGATATCAAGTTGATGGAGTCAGTTCGTTTTGAAGCACGTCACCTTGTTTCAAAAATTAACAGGGCTACATTATTGAGCGAAGAAACCATGCCGTCGGGGTCGTGGGTACGAAATAGCACTAACAGTGGCAAGGCGGGCAGGCGCGACATCATTGACGCCGACTATGAGGATGTTGGTGGCAATGAAAAAGGAACCACGAGCCCTGGCTCTAATGATAAGGCAAAAGATGAAAGTTTAGTTGAAAAACTTTTTATGAAGTTCACAAAACAAATTTTATTGTTTGCCGCAAAGCTTTTGCGAGGATTTTCTGGCGGCAGCGCCAAAATTGGATCAGCAATGTGGACTTATGCGTTTGAAAAAACAATTTTACGTGTATTAAAATTTTTAGGCCTTAGTGATGAATCAGCAAAAAAAGCTAAAGATTTTGTTAGTGAACTTGTATATCATGCCATGGATCTTTTTGGTCATGGTAAGACACTTGATTTAGCCATTTCAGTTATAGAAGACACAAAGTCTGAAGAACTAAAGAAAGTGGGCCAAGCAGCTGTTAAATTTGCTAAAGAAAACATGAATAAAAAGAAATCGAGTGCAAATCCAGCTCCAGCAGCGCTGATCGCCGCGTCGCCTGAGGCTCCAGGAGCAACATCTGAGTCATTGAACCGTCTTAATAAAGAAATCGTGATTCTTGAAAGACGTTTTCGTAATCAAAAGAGAATTCGATAAAATATTGAGACATAAGTTTAGTTGATTTATTCGTTGGGCAGGAATTTTTTAAAGAAGATTCCTGCCCAATTGCATATTTAGATCCAATAGGGAAGATTATGCTGGTTAATCAATCAACATTGAGAGCAGTTGTAAGAAAGTATTTGTTGAAAGAAATCACGTTGGATAGTGTTGCATCTGTTGTTGGCAACACCGCCACGATGGTGGTGCCCGGGTTGGCGGCGGCGGATTCTTCTATAGACGCAATAACTCGTAGATCTGCACGGCAAAATTTTATGGTTGTTAACCCATGGGATGGATCAAATTCTCCAAGTGCAATGACTCAAAATGCCACTGATGGTTCAACAACACCTCAACAGAAAATTGAGCATCTTTATAATTATGTTAACAACAATAACATTGGTGTGGTATATCTTGCAATAATTAAAATTTTAAAAGATCATGCAGGTGATTTGGATGCTGAAGAAAGTAAAATTGAAAGTTTGTATGGGCAGGCTTTATTAAAATCTTTGACTAGGGCTGCTGGGTCATCGTTTACATCAGCCCAACCTCTTCCAGAAGAAACTGCAACATTGACAGGCTTACCTGTTGCTCCCGCAGGACCTAATGATGTAGCAACAGTGGCCCAGCTCACCGCCCAGCGCGATAAGGCACTTGCACAAGCAGATGCAAGATCTTTACCTAATGCTTTACAAGCATTACTTGATTTCACAACATCGCGTCAACATGCATTTGCAACTTATGATTATAATAAATTAAATAATGCTCGACAGGCCGCGGTCGTCCCCGGCGCTACCGCTGATTCTATTGCAGCATTATTAGCTGGTGCAGCTATTCTTTCTATTGATAAAACAAAGTTTCAAACATTTGCAACACAATATCTTAAAAATTGTGTCAGCGTTGGAATAGAAGAAACAAATAAATGGGCTGAGAATTATATTCTAACTACTGATTTATTGAAATCAGGTACAACACCCGCAGCTCCAGGTGCCAAATTACAAATGCCTGAGTGTTTAAATGCATTCGTCAATTTCACAACGTCACAATTAAATGTGACTTATGATAAGGATAAAATTAATAATGCTAATGTTGAAGCTGCCGGCAAGGCCGTCGGCGCTGTTGCTTTTATTGCAGCATTGTTAGTTGATGCAAGTAGTGCTGTTAATAAACCATCATTTCAAAAACTTGCAATAGAATATCTTAACACATGTGTTAGTTCCGGAATAGACCGCGCAAATGGTTGGGCTTTGAGCTCTCTTCAAAGTTTTAAAATGGCCGTGGGAGGTGCAGTTGCAGCGCCTACAGTTGCAGCATCTCCCGCATCAGCAAAGAAACCAACAGGACCTAGATTGCCCAATAAACAACTTGTTAAATTGTTAGGAGCCCAGTCAAACTGGGATTCAATTAATCAAAAATGGAATCAATTATTGAGTAATTATGCTATCTACACTGCCGGCCCATCTGCACAGGATATTACTAGTCTTGTAAAAGCAAATTGGGCCAAGGCAGCTGGATTAATTAGTACGGTTAGAAGCATTAGTAATCGGCAAATTGTATTTAGAGATGGAACAGGCCGCGGTTTTACACCTGACCAAAACGGTATGATTAATTTTATTAATTCTTTGCAGCAAAATAGGTCTCAGAATTATGCGCCGGTTGCTCAGCTCGTCCAGCCTGCCGCAACAGTAAGCCCTGGAATCCCAGCACCAGCACCAACCCCAGCACCAGCAGCACAAAAACAATCACCAAAAAGGGTTTTAGGTAAATTAAGAAATAAAATGAATACTAAAAAAGCAAAGAAACAATAGTTGAGACAAAAATGAAAAAAACAAAAATGGTATCATTACTGAGACTCTTAAAAGAAGAAGTCAAAAAGCTTGTCGAAGCTGAGAATGAATTTGAAGATGAAGGTCTTGAAGTTTCTACTGAGGAGACTCCATCAGATGATTTCTCAGATATAGATGAGGAACTTCTTCAAAATTTGTCGTCTGAATATTCTCAAAAATTAATAGAAATGAAAGACAAATTAGCTGAAGAAGCCTTCCAGAAATTGGTAGATAAGGAACTGCTAATTAACACTATTAATGGTTCAGTCAATGTAACTATCACAAAGGCTTACTGGGGTTTGGATGACGCACTCATGTTTTCAGGTGAGTCAATTGATGAAGAAGGACATACATCTCTACATACATTGTAAATTTGGTTCCAGCAGGTATGCAAACCAGCGGCCGGTGTGGTATAATATTTTTGTAAATCACACTTGAGGTAAAATGCCGGATCCTAAAAAGAACGTTGCTGACCTAAAGATTGGAATTAGTTTTGCACGACAGTTGCAAGATAGTCAAATTCAAGAAAGTTTGAATGTGATTGAGACTCACATTGAGCAAAATTTTAAAGGATGGTGGAGTCATCCTTCTGCAACACAAATCAGATTCTTTGCCCGCCGCCTCTTAAAGTTTAGACCTACTCAGGAAAAGATTGCTAGTTACAATCTGATGATTTCTCAGATTGATGCTGCAACATCACGCTACAATAAAGAGCATGAAAAACAGTCAGACGGATCTTTTTTAGCTTTTGGTAAACTAAAAACTCCTGCTGGTGCTCTCCTTCCTGAGCTTAAGGAAGCTATGCATCGATGGATTTTTACAAAAAAGAAAAAAATGCTGTCATCAGAATTAATGGTAGTCAATTGGTACATTAGTGAAGATGGACCAAGGATGTCACATGATGAACATGCAATTGTAGATAAATTCAAGACACACTTTGAACATATTGGTTGTTTGTTTAGAAATACAAACACCTTGGCATTCAAGTTGTTTGATTATATTTTTTCTACTCTTGCCTTGAAAAAAGACTACGTCTATTTTAGATCTTTCTTTTCAAAAGACTTTGATCTCTTTGAAAAAATGTCAAAGGTGATGCCAGGGGATATGATATTTTATAAATACCCTCAATGTGCATCAGTTCCAGTCCTTGCTTGCAGTAGAGTCGAATACAACCCTTCTTTTAAATCATACTCTATCAACATTATGAATGATGGCTATTGCTACTTTGTACCACTCAAATATCTTAGGATGAGACGCTGATATGGGTTATTACGAAATTCCATTTTCCAAATCCAATCTTGATAATGAAAAACGAGCTGAGCTTGAGCATATTCTTTCCCGTGAACCAATTTCCAAAGTATTGGAATCTGGTGGGTTTATTGCCGGCGGGTGGCCTCGAGCTCTGCTTGATCCTCGAAATAGAAAAGTTAGATATCTCTCAGATAAGAATTATACTGACATTGATATTTTCTTTGAAAACACAAATCAGCGTGATGACTGTCTAAAAAAAGTAGAGACATTTGGAGAACTTAGAAATTCTAAGTTTGCAATAAATTTTAGTATTCCAGGCGTGGATATAGAATGGGACTCATATCCCCCTCAGCGGGGAATTTTGGTCCCTAGTGTTAAATCTAAATGGACTCCAGTTGTCCCAGTTCAAATGATTACCCATGATTCTCTTATTCATGGTAACATTGAAAAAACATTAGATAGTTTTGATCTAAAAAATTGCAAGGTTGCAATTAAAGGTGAGTCTTTCATTGTTCATGATGAATATTTTGATGTCCAACTGTCAAACAAGATTCACATTAAAAAATGTAATTCCCCATACACTATGGGAAGAATAAACAAGTACATGAATTGTTATTGTTATTCCGATCTTTCGGATGATTCATATGCTTTGATCGATGAATGGTTGCTTGATGCATATCGAAATTTTCCTGATTATGACTGGATGATTGACTCGCGTATGGTCGAAGATTACGTTAAAGCATGTTTGCGCACCACAATTCGTAATCATAAAATTTCTCTTTTGGAAAACATCATGTTGTTTGTTGGAAAATGGAGTGTGTGGTCCAACTATGGACAAAAAGATTTTATTGTTGAAGAGCTTAATGGTAGAGAAAAGAATGAAAAAACAAATACGTAATTGGCTTCTTTAAGAAAGAAGCTTCATATAGTCTTTGACTACGCTTTCAAACTTCAGATCGAATCTGATTTTGTTTAGACCAACCATACGGTTTAAGCTCATTCTTTCTCCAGATCGACCTTGATTTCCTTTTGCTTTATAAAAGATTGCTTTTGCCAAACTGTTCTTGATTAAATCAATTTCAGATTCAATCTGCGATATAGCATCTTCCTCATTGCTAGTCTCAATGTCGATTGAATTTTTTCCTTCGGCATTGACTTTCATCATTTCATAATAAAAATCGCTTCTATAAAAAAAGCATGATAATGATGTTGTGTCTCCCGAAATAGGACCTTCAGTCAAAAGATACCATTTGTCTTGTGTATTTTTGATTCCAACATAATCTATTGGAGGGCTTTTGTGCCTTTCTAAAGAGTGTTTACATTCAATTTCTCTTCCATTGTAAACAACATCGACTCTTTTTTTATCTTTTGGCCTGGACTCGATTGAATCACCTATTTTCATTCTTATTGCTTCTTCAACAACATGGGCTGAAGTTACTTCACGAGCTTTCTTAAGATCCAAAACAATTACGACTCTGCCTTCTTCTTCTTTGTAGTATCCTTCAAGTGCACTAACAAAAGAATTAAAAAATGGGTCAGATGCTGCTGATTGTTTTGTTATATTAGCAAGATTTGCTCTAAATTCTTTAGCAACTTCTTTTTTCATTTTTTTCTCCAGTCCAATACTATTTATTATAAATACCAACAAGTGGTGTTAATATTAAACATCTTTTGAAGAATGCGAGAGTAACTCAATTGGTAGAGTCACAGCCTTCCAAGCTGTTGGTTGTGGGTTCGAGTCCCATTTCTCGCTCCATTTTGAAAAAATGCTCCCAAACCTTTTGGAACCGATGTTATTCATAAAACATGAATAACACATTATTGGACAGTATCGCCCCCGTCTTATACACGGTCAATTAAAAAGCGTAATTGGTGTATGTGGGTTCAAGTCCCACCTGTCCTACCATTTAAAATTTTCTCCATTTTGGTACTAAGCACTTGGCTTAGTAATAATTAAACTTATGGAGAAAAAATGAAAATCGAAGAAATTTCAATAATCCAAGAAAATGGAAAATATGCATGCAATATATGCATGAAAGAATATACACGAAATGGTATATCAACTCATTATTGGTTACGCCACGGCAAAGGCAATAATCATCTTGAGAAAATTCAAAACCAATTGCATAAGATGCATGAATCAAATAGAAATAAACCCTCCTGGAATTCAGGTCTCACAGCTGAAACTGATGAAAGGGTACTAAAATATAGAGATTCTCTTAGAACTAGAATAGAATTAGGTGAGTTTAGAAAAGATAGAATTGGAGTTCCTTTAAAGGACTCAACTAAAGAAAAACTTTCAGAAGCCCGTTCAAAATTCCTTAATGAAAAGGGAAATGGAGGTTTTAAAAATGTTAAATGGTTTAAAATGATAGATTCGTTTGACAATGAATGTTCCCTTAGAGGAACATGGGAATGTGATGTTGCAAATTGGTTAAATCAACAAAACATAGAATGGACAAGAAAGTATTACATCAAATACAATGATGAAGGAATTAACAGAACTTATTCACCTGATTTCTTTATTCCAAAAGACAATTGTATAATTGAAGTCAAAGGATACTTTTCAGATAAGGATAAAAGAAAAATGTCTCTTATTAAAGAACAAAATCCGACGATTATCATTAAAATGATAATGAAAAATGAAATTAAACAACTTGATAAGTTAAATTATTATCAAATATAAGACAAAAAAATCCACCATTTACTTATTAAGTTGTCAGTCATTTACCAGCTCATTAGAGCTATTCATCGAACCATTCGATATTTAAGGTGAAGTCAAATGAAAATTGAAAACGAAAAAACTGTCTACTTGTCTGAAGCTGGCCACAATGGGTTTCAGTATCCAAATAAATCTGTTACTACAGTTCTTGCTGCAGGAACAACTGTTGATCGAATTTCATGGCCACGAATTAGTGGGTGCTACGCATATACAGTTGAAACCCACCCTTTGATTGTGTGGATGGAGTCTGAGTGATGAGAACGTTGCATACAGGTGAGTTGAGCGGTTTCATTACCGAAAATGAAAAGTGTGTTGTTATGTTTGGAGCTTCGTGGTGTTCTCCTTGTAAGTCACTGAAGCCTCGTGTTGCTGACCTTGCAACAAAGCTAGGAAAGATTGATCGCATTGTTTATGCAGATGTTGATGATTTAGCGGATGATATTTCTTCCCTAAAGATTAGAAGTGTTCCTACTTTGATTGCGTTTTCTGGTGGAAATGTTGTTATGACCTCAGTGGGATCTACGCTTGATCCTTCAATGAAGGAAAAAATTGAGTCGCTTTAAATTGTGTTGAATTGAAAAACCGCCCACAAGGGCGGTTTTTTTGTTTTTAGTTCTTCTTAAAAAAGTTTCTTGTGGCAGAAACATAGTCTGGTTTTATTTTTAGCAAGAACGCCCAACCAATATTTTGAAGTGTGCTATCAATTTGTCCAGTGTCTGTTTGATTAGCTTCAAATTTAACTGTTGCAACTGGAACACTTTGGTTACGCTCTAGTAGATCATGAGGAATACCACCTTGAACACCAACAACGTCTGGGTTTCTATAGCTGTTGATTGAAAGTACTGTTCCAACTCCTCTCACACCAGAATCATAAAGCTCTGGAATTACTACTACATCTCCAGGCTTAATAGCTCCAACATGAACTGTTCTTCTATATCTTTCATCCTCACCCGTCATTTTATTTTTCACAACTTTTGATACTGAGAATTTCTCAACACCTTGATTGTACTTGGCAGTGTAAGCTGGGCTGGGTGCGATAAACCCTTCTTCATAAGCCCTCTTCATTTTGTATGCCTTGTCATATAGTCTTCCAATGAATTGGAATTTTTCAATTTGTCCGCTTGAAAAACGTGAGGAGCTTGAAGGTCTTCTTTCATCATCCATATTAGATGACGCGTCAGACTTTCTAACGTCAGCAGCGCCTGCACGACGACGAATAATATCAGCTTCAAGCATATTCATAATTTCTTCTTTGATAATTTCTCTCAACTGTGATTCATTTAGCAGCATTTTTTCTCCATCACGATAATAAATATTATTGTTTTCAAAGATATTTAGAAATGTTAATCTGCGCGCAGGTGGCGGAATTGGTAGACGCACCAGCTTGAGGGGCTGGCTCTGTAAAAGGAATGCGGGTTCGAGTCCCGCTCTGCGCATTTTTTAAAGGAAGCACAAAATGGATGATCGTTGCTTTTTCTATCGTGCAAAAGTTATTGGTGTTCATGATGGAGACACGATCACTGTTGATATTGATCTTGGTTTCAACATAATATTGAGCAAAATTAAAGTTCGTTTAAGTGGAATTGATACTGCTGAAATCTATAGTAAAGATGAAGAGTTGCGTTTAAAAGCCAAGGCGGCCCGTGAATGGTTGTCAGAAAAGATTCTTGGAAAAGATGTTTATATTGATTCACGCGGTCTTGACAAATATGGTCGTTGGTTAGGTGTCATCCACACAAAAGAAAACATTTGTTGTAATGATGAGCTAATAAAAATGGGACTTGCGCTAAATTATAATGGCGGAAAAAAGAATAAAGAGCTTCTAAAAAGCTGATTGATGAATACTTATATTTGATCGGTAATCCGGTCCGAAGGAGGACATTCAGCATGAATCAGTTGAGAAAGCGCACAATAGATCATCAGGGCTCATTCCGTCTTCACGGTGAGATTGCAGCTGGGGTGGTTAATAAATAGCGCCGCCTCCTCGACGCTGGAGGGATCCACCGTGACCCTGGCGTTTTGATTGGGACAAATCGACAAAACCCAATTTTAAAAATGCAAAAAAAAATGCAAATCTACTGCCGGCCGGTTATAATATAAACATTGGAAGGTTACCGAAGTGGTCATAACGGCGCCGCCTTGAAAGCGGATGAGCCTCGAAAGGGGTCCGGGGGTTCAAATCCCTCACCTTCCGCCATTTATTTTAACAAAAGGAGACAGTAAAATGAAGTACATGCTTTTCGTTCTCGCCCTTGGTCTTACCGCTTGTGGAGATAAGTCAGACGACACCGGCGGTAAGACCGGGACTTCCGATACCGGTTCTAACTGATAAGTTAGACAACTAATGAAAAGTCCGCGCATTGCGCGGACTTTTTTTGTTTCTAAATACTTAGCAAAAGGAGTTGCGATGCAAGACAAAGACAAGAATGTTGCACGAATTTATGTTCGGCGAGCTATTCACGAGATTGAAACTGTGCAGCGCATGCTCCCAGGGTGGGTTTCTAACGAGTTAATTGAAGATTCAATCTTAATAAAAGATGTTAGAAATATGCTTTTAATGCTTCGTAAGCTGGAGATTAGTCTTCGATGAATATTATAAAACTTTTGCGCAAAATAATCAAAGAAGAATTGGGTCGTGATCTTGAATCACCTCGTCCAGATCCATTAACTTGGCGTGATTATCCAGGGATCAACGTAAATGTTACTGCTGACCCTATTGGAAACAGGTACGTAGCAAAAGTAGAAGTTGATGGACATGAAGATCTTTCAACTTGGTCACACAGCTTTTCGTCTGAAAATGATGCAATGCATTGGGCAAGAGTTCAGGCTGAAAAAGCATTTAAAACGCTAATGAATAGCAACGGCTATACAACTAACAAACGCAAGTTTAGTTGATTTTTGCAAAAAGAAAAATTTTGCAATAAAATCAACTGTTCATTACAACACAAAAAGTAGGAAAATTCGTGATTAATTACGACAATCTGTTTCCGTTTGGTGAGATCCGTCAACAGCAGCGCCAAGCAATTGATTTTGCGTTGGAGGCTTTTGATTCAGGCAAAAAGTTTGTTATTTGCGAAATTGGAACCGGTGGAGGAAAATCTGCTATTGGTGTAACAATTTCTCGTGCCCTTGGTGAGATGTTGAACCAGTCAGATGACTATGCTCGAGGTGGATATTTTATCACAACCCAAAAGATCCTTCAGGAGCAATACTTGAGCGATTTTGGTGGTTGCAATGGTCCAATGGTCTCTCTTAAGTCAAGTGCCAATTATCAATGCAAGTTTCACAAGAAGCAAACTTGTGCTGAAGGCCAGCGTCTGGTCAATTTAGAGCAGGATAAGTCTTCTAACTTCTACAAGTCTTGCATGTTTGGTTGTAGATACAAGGAACAAAAGCAAAAGTTTATTGCATCCCCTGAAGGGATCACTAACTTCAGTTACTTTTTGGCTGAAACAACATATTCTGGCAAGTTGGTTCCTCGTGATCTTCTTGTAATTGATGAAGCACACAATACTGACTCTGAGCTTAGCAAGTTTATTGAAGTAACTGTGTCTGAGCGCTTTGCCAATGCAGTTTTGAACATTGACATGCCTGATAATCTACATGATGAGAATTCGGCATTTCTTTGGATTAAAGACGTTTATTGTGTAAAGCTTTCAAGTCATCTTGCTCATATTAAGTCTATGTTTGAAAAATTCACAGGACTTAGAGACAAGGTTGCTGAATTTGAAAATCTTTCAAAGCAGCTAGAAATGCTTGATAAGCATTTGTGCAAGATCAATAGATTCATTGAGTTTTTTGACGTCAAGAATTGGGTGTTTAATATTATTGAATCACCTGAACAGAAAGTTCGTAAGCTTGAATTTAAGCCTATTGACGTTTCACAATATTCCAGTGACTCTCTTTTTTATCTCGGCCGAAAGGTTTTATTGATGTCTGCTACGATTATCAATCATCAGGCATTTTGTGAAAGCCTTGGAATCCCTCTTGCAGATTCAGCTTTTATTAGTATTCCGTCACCTTTTCCAATTGAAAATCGTCCAGTCATTATCAGTCCAATTGGGAAAATGAGTGCGTCGGAAATTGATAAAACGCTACCCACTATGCTTGAAGCTATTAAGCAAATTGTTCGTGAACACGAAAATGAAAAGGGAATTATTCATTGCATTGATGAAAATGAGCCTGTAATGATGTCAGATGGACATCATAAAGCTTTAAAAGATGTCAAAGTTGGAGATAACGTTATGACATGGTCTGAAAAACTTCAAGTTTTTGAAAGTAAAAAGGTACTTGCAAACCTTGATAGAGGGCAACGCCAATGTCTCAAAATTAGGTTTGAAAATAACAAAACTATTACTTGTACTCCAGATCATCGTTTGTTGACCTCAAATCGAGGTTGGGTGGAAGCACAAAATTTGACCATAGACGATGACATTATTTCTGTTTAACAGAGTGTTTAATTGGCAATGAATGATATTAACATGTTGGAGAAAGAATGCGAATTAAAAATATCGAAAATGATTCTATTAGAAAAGTTAGAGATCTTACGATCGAAGATAATCACAACTTTGTAGTTTCTGGAATTGTAGTTCACAATTGTCATAGCTACAAAGTTGCAAATTACATCATGAAGAATTTTAAGAGCAAGCGTTTGCTTACTCATAACTCTGATAATAGAGATCAAATTCTTGAAAAGCATCTTAAGAGCAAAGAACCAACTGTCATTGTTTCTCCTTCTATGACTGAAGGTGTTGACTTAAAGGGTGACCTTAGTCGATTCCAGATTCTTTGTAAGGTTCCATATCCTTATCTTGGCGATAAGCTTGTTCAAAAGAAAATGAAAAAGTGGACTTGGTGGTATCCTCTTCAAACTTCCAAGACTATTATTCAATCACTTGGCCGATCTGTTCGTTCAAGCACAGACCACGCAATCAGTTACATTCTTGATTCTGACTGGAATCGATTCTATGGACAGAATCGGGAAATGTTCCCGGTTGATTTTAAGGATTCAATTCAAAAGGTGTAATATGAAGATTTTTTCAAGTGTTGAAGAGTTGCGAAAGCATTGTGATGAGCACAATGAAGCACTGGTTGCCACGTCAGGTGGATTTGATCCTATGCATGTAGGTCATTTACGATGTATTCAAGGAACAGCTGAACATGCAAAGTGGATGAAAGGTCAACTACCTGTATGGTCTAAAAAGAATTTTAAAGTTGTTGTCATTGTGAATGGTGATGGATTCCTTGATAGAAAAAAAGGATATTCTTTTATGCCTGAAGCAGAAAGAATGGAAATCATTGCGGGGGTCGCGGGCGTTGATTACGTAGTCCCATGGGATGATGGTAGTCAAACAGTAACCGAAGCTTTGAAGATACTCAAACCCGTCGCATTTACAAAAGGTGGCGACCGTGATGCTGCAGCCAACGTTCCAGAATTTGATCTTTGCAAAAGCATTGATTGTTGGGTAGTTTTTAATGTTGGCGGCGGAAAAATTCAATCGTCGTCTGCTTTGGTAGAGCGTCATATGAGTTGATGTTTTTGGAGATGATGCATATATATTTTTATGAACCAATCATCTCCATTGAAAGTGTTGATGTCCATTCTCCATAAAAAGAAGATGGACCAACATTCAAAGAAAAAAGTAAAGATTATGAGATCTAGTGGTCTTGATCTTACTACTAAGCAACGTAAGATGATTTATGATTTTGTGAACTTTGTTTATGATTCTTTAAATTTGACAGGTGACTATAAGTGCTATCTTAGCGCTAACAGAAAGTCTGCGGGAATCAAAACAACTGCAGTTTGTGCTTATAGTGAAAAACGTATTAGCGTTTATTGTAAAGAAAGAGCTTTGGCAGATATTCTTAGGTCTATTGCGCATGAAATGTTTCACCTAAGACAACATGAGTTGAACATTGTTCCTTATGATATGCCACCGCACCACTTGAACCCGATTGAATGGGAAGCAAATATTGCTGCCGGTTCAATGCTTAGTTATTTTGCCCAAATGGTTGGCCGTAATCAAGTTTATGAATGATAATTCATGTTTATGATTTTTTATGAGAATCGTAAATAAACCTTGGGGCCACGAAGAGATTTGGGCAGAATCTCCTCGCTATGTTGGTAAGTTTCTACATATTAAAGCAGGACATCGCCTTTCCAGACAATATCATAATGTAAAAGATGAAACGATATGTGTCATGAGTGGCCAACTGCTTCTTGAGCTTGGAAATATTGAAGATTGGAGTGAAAAAGCGCCTGCGTGTACCTCAAAGGTAATGACTGCAGGTGAGACATATAGAATCACTCCAGGAACAATTCATCGTTTCTGCGCACCAACTGATGACGTCATTTTAGCTGAGGTTTCGACACCTGAGTTAGATGACGTTGTTCGAATTTCAGACGATTACGTTCGTTAATTCAATACGCTTCGGATTTTGCTGAAGAAATTATTGCATTTGCTTCAAATAATCTCTGACAAGATTCGTAATCATTATGAATCTTTCTCACTATAATGAGATAAGAGGTTTATATGTTAAGCAAAAATAAAAAAGAAAGATCCGCAGGCTTTGTCATTGTTACAAAAAGCAGCGGATCTTTTCGTGTTTTAGGGCTCTATTTAAATGGAAAAATAGACATTCCTAAAGGTCATGTTGAAAGTGGAGAAAGTAATTTAGAAGCTGCAAAGCGTGAATGTCTTGAAGAAGCAAATATTGTTGTCAAAGACAGCGACATGAAATGGGGAAATGATTGCTTTGTTATAAGACGCGAAAAAAAAGATGTTATAGTTTATATTGCTGAGACAACACAGACTCCTAAAATTATGATGAATCCTGAAACTGACATATATGAGCATGATGAGTATGCGTGGTTAACATGGAGTGATATGAAAGCTAATTGTTACCCGCATCTTCGGCGTGCAATTGACTGGGCACAATCAAAAATTGATGGGATATAATTAGCCGGCCAGAATGCATTCTGGCACCATTTGCCGCCTAACCATAGGCAACTACAGGCAGTGGCCAGCAAACCAACCAGACCATACTACAGGCCCAGGAATGGCCATTCCTGCATATCCTGCCAAAATAACAAATCAGGACAAATAATTAAGGACCACAATGGAACATTATAAGAGAAAAGTATCATCAATCAGCACAGGCACTGCTAAAAAATACTCAAAATTAGCAAAGTCTCTTATTGAAAGTATTTCTAATAGATCGCTATCAACACCGTTGCATGACAGTCTTTTCACATACACTGAAGCTGATTGCATTAGAGCTTTTTCAGACTCTGCCCCAGAGTCTAGCATCAGAAACATGATATTAGAAAGCATGGTAAGTTGTGAAAATGTCTCAGCTGGAGCAAGCCTTGTGTTTTTGTATTGTTTGGCAGGAAATCAACTTGAAGTAAATGAAGGGAAAAGATTTAATTTAGAAATTTTGAAAAACAGCATTTCAACTCTGACTGATGAATTTACAGGAAACATTGTTTCCGATGCAATGAAAATATCAGGAAGAAGTGGAAGAGTTCTTTTAGACTCAGGTGATTTTAGAACAACTGAAATTGTTCACGGCACACAATCTTGCAAATGGAAGCCTGACCAAAAATTCTTTTCATCACTTGGTTCAACAAAAGTTCAATTGCAAAAGTGTGCGGTTGTTTTCATAGACGGAATTGTTGAAAGCATATCAGAATTTCATAGAATCATGAATGATTCATATGAAAAAGAAATTCCTGTTGCTGTTTTTGCTCGAGGGTTTGGAGATGACATTTATAGCACAGCAGCGCTGAATATCAAAAGAAGGACTGCTGTCGTCGTTCCTATCACGATTCCATTTGATGAAGTTGGAGTGAATGGAATGGCTGACATGGCAAGTTGTTTTGGTTCACATGTTATATCTTCAGATAAAGGTGAGCTTATATCAAATGTTAAGATAGAAAACGCAATATTTGCAGATCGTATTATTTGCACGCCGTCAATGACTGAGATTGAACACACAGGAAGCCTTGTGGACTCCGTTGTTTCTAGACTATCAACTCGTCTATCACAAGCTGATGAAAATCAATCAGCACTTATAAGAAAAAGAATTGAATATATCGGATCAGGAGTTGTCACAATAAAGATTGGAAATGACAAAAAGTCTTCACTTGGAATTATACGTGACAGAATAGATTTTGGGTTAAGATTTTCTAGATCATGTCTTAGAACAGGTATTTCAAAAGTTGGTAACTACAATTTGCCCGCCTCTTCTTTAAAAGCAGGAATAAATTCATTTAACTCTTTCAAAAAAATAATAGAAAATAGTAGAACAATACTGGAGATTGACAAACATGTGGAATGATCCAAGCGGAAATAAATATACAATAGAAGAAGTTGTTTCATACATTGACAATGGAACAAGCATCTTTATTGGTTCAGACTCACAACTTGTTGGTGGAAAGTGGAACTTTGCAACTGCAATTTGTATCTATCGAAAGGGCAAGGGCGGACGCTTCTTCTATAAGCGTGACAAAAGAGAAAAAACAACATATAAAAGTCTTGATGTAAGATTGATGGATGAAGTCCACGGGTCGGTAATGGTTGCTGATTTAATTCGTGAATTAAACCCCAACGCTGACATCACTATTCACTCAGACATTGCATCAGACCCAGAGAGTTCTTCAAACAGGATAGCAAAACTTGCTCAAAGCTATGTTACAGGAATGGGATATGAGTCTATCATAAAACCTGAAGCTTGGGCTGCATCAGCAGTTGCTGATAAAATCTCTAAATGATTTACATCTGTGATGTACATATTAATTTTTATAAGGAGTTTTAAATGAGTCTAGAAGCTAAGGTTGGAAATCTTACACGTGATGTTGCAGGCGCTATGACTGATAGCGTTATTTCAAACGTCAATGTTCTTTTGAAAAATGAGTTTGGAATGACAAATGACCAGATTCTTAAGATTGATAGTGTCATTAGAAATGCTATTGAGCAAATGGCATTTAACTCAGTTAAGCATTATGTAAATCTCATGAGTCCTGAGCGTATGTAGGTTTAATATGGAAGGTCTCAAGCATCTTATTCAATGTCATTGTATTTTGCCCCAGTTTAAGAATGCTGAGAATCCTGTTTTTCATAAATTTGTTGTATTTTCAATAATCGACGACTCTGACACTGTTCAGCCAAAGTTTGCACAATGCAATAACTGCGGCGTGGTGCACAAAGTCGTCGATATTTGCAAGTCTGAGCTTACAACAAAAGAGGAATCACGAGCGATTCAAGGAATTGAAGATATTAAATTTTCTCTCAGCTCAGAGCTTGTTCGAGTTTTAGAATCTTATAATTGTGATCTCGCAACCTGGGAACAGGCTGAATGGATTTATCTTACAAAAAGAATTTCAGATTCTATTATCTTGACGCGTGAAGAGTCAAAAGATGATGACGAAGTTCATGGAAAAAGATTGATCTTTTTAGAAGATAACAGATTTAGAATTGAGGCATTTTAATGAGTGAAAAGATTGGAAACACAAATACTGACAAGTGGGCAAATGAACAACTCGCTTGTAGAAAGATAGTTAATGAGATTAGTAAGTTTGGTGTGACTGATGAGCAAAAACTTGAAATCATCAAATTGTTATCACTTGAACTTAATAATCATGAGCTTATAGTTTCTATTCATGAAATAGTTAAAGATGCTAAAGAGCAAAAAGAGTCATCAAAGATTCTTTTTTAAGGAGAAATTATGGCAAATGACAAAATCATTAAGTTGTGGAATGAGCTAAGGGTTATTTTTGATTCAATTGAAAATGACATTCAAAAGAATGCTGCTGGCAATGCTTCAGCAGGTGTTCGCTCAAGGCGTGGGTTTCGTTTTTTGAAGAAGAGAATTACTGATCTCATTAAAGAAACAATTGAAGTTGAAAAGGCTCGTAAGGAGGCCGAGTAATGCCTGCATCACTATATAGATTAGCTGGAAAACCTCATCACACCGAGCCACCTGTTGCGGTTGCAGAAACAACAACTATTGTTGTTTCAAATGAACCTGAAGTTCCACAGGTTGTTGAATCTGCACCTGAAGTTGTTGAATCTGTGCCTGAAGTTGTTGAGTCACCAAAGATTGTTTGGGACCCAACATGGACACGATCAAAGTTGTATCAGGTTGCAATTGATGCAGGGCTAAGTGTTGATACAACAATGACTAAGGCAAGCATTATCAATGTTTTGTCTCAATCAAATGTGATCTGACATTTTGTTGATTGCGATTTTTTCGATTTGACAAATTCTCATTCTTGTAACATCAAAAATTTCGCCAACTTCTTGAAGAGTTAAACCAGCTTCATTTCTCTTAGCAGCAATAAGAGCACAGTTAAAATGACAGCTGGAGTTCATCCATTGACGGCAGCCACTCTTTTCACAAGAAATGGCTGCTTTTTCATGCTCTGCGAAACAAGTAGTATTTTTAACGACATTAATCACATTTATCTCCCGGCGGCAGGTTATTTTGTCGCCAACTGATATATCATTATACCAAGCGGTGTGTATTTTCACTGCTCTTGGAGGAATAGTTGCACGTACGTAAGATTCTTGTTGTTGATACCTCCGTTCTGTTGCATGATATGCACAGCATCCATTCATTCCCTGGGAATGATGTCTTTCTTCCACTTATCGTTTTAGATGAGCTTGATCGATTCAAAGAAAGACAGGATCTTGTAGGTTCGTCAGCACGATATGTTAATCGATTCCTTGATTCACTTCGCAAAAAGGGTGAAAAGCTTTTTGATGGAGTTAGTCTTGAAAATGATCAAACAATTAAAGTGGAAAGTGAGCTTTCAAAAGCAAGCATTACTTTGCCAGATGGACTTGATCCTAAAAAGGGTGATAATCAGCTAATTGCTGTTGCGCTTGGTTTGCAGGCATCTAACCCTTCAACTCCTGTCAAGGTTGTTACTAAAGATATTAACCTAAGAGTTAAGTGTGATGCACTTGGTCTGATAGCTGAGGATTATTACAAAGATCATATCAAGAGCGTTAAAGAAGGTGGACAGATGTATTCTGGACAGGCCCACCTTGAAATTGATGACTATCTAATTGATAAGTTCTATTCAGATGGTTACATCAATTTAAAGTCACATGATCTACTTCCTAACCAATTTGTTGTTGCTACATCCAATATAAATCCAAAGAAGTCTTTCATTGGAATTCACAAGAATAATGTGATTAGTCAGGTTAATTTGACTTGCAGTGGATTTACAGGCAGAAGCAAGGAACAGAATTTTGCCATCCACATGTTGATGGATCAGACAATTCCTCTTGTTTCATTGTCAGGCTTGGCTGGTAGTGGTAAGACATTTCTTACACTCGCTGCTGCAATGCAAGGATATAACGACAAGAAGTATAAGAGAATTGTAATCACACGATCAATTGAGCCTGTTGGAAAGGAGATTGGGTTTCTTCCCGGTGATCTTGAAGACAAGATGGCTCCTTGGCTTGCTCCAATTGTTGATAACTTTAGACAAGTCTATCGTGATGTGAGCTATTTTGAAGCAATGAGAAGAAAGGGTGATATTGAAATTGCTCCACTTGCATTTATTCGTGGAAGAACATTCAGCGATGCATTCATAATTGTTGATGAAGCTCAAAATACAACTATTCATGAATTGAAGACAATCATCACCAGAACAGGTCATAACAGCAAGATTGTTCTTCTTGGTGACACCGATCAGATCGACACACCTTATATTGACAGTTATAGCAATGGTCTTACTGTTGCTGTAGAAAAGTTAAAGTCTTCTGATTTGACAGCACACGTCACCCTTGAAAAGGGAGAGCGCTCTGAACTTGCAACTCTAGCAGGTCAAATGCTCTAGTTTCGAATATTTAGATTCAGGAGGCTGCTTGTCGTGCCTACAAGAATTGACTTACAACGTTACAAAAAGACGTATCCTTTTCTACGTCAACAGCCTAGAATCTTTTATTTAAACGAAACTGAGGACGCTTTGGCTCAAGCTACTATTGAAACAGCTACAGTAAGTTTTGGTGGAAATGATAGCATCACTTACACTTTCACCAAAACTTTTACAATAACACCAA
>Ga0164294_10001030_pt1 | contig 26306 bp, 25 predicted proteins | sample GEODES005metaG_FD_111479 | JGI IMG/M metagenome (GOLD analysis project Ga0164294, IMG submission 111479) | Oligotrophic lake water microbial communities from Sparkling Lake, Wisconsin, USA - GEODES005 metaG | ecosystem: Environmental > Aquatic > Freshwater > Lake | place: USA: Sparkling Lake...
GCGCTGCTGCCTCAGCATTTCGCCGTGACCGAAGCGGTGGTGGTGGCGGCCGGCGCATTTGCCATGGCCCGAACGGCGCGGATCAACGCCTGGTGGGCCGTGGGGATCGCGCCCTTCATGCTCGCGGCCTTGGTGGGCACCATAAGGATCAGCGCTGGCCTGGCGGGGGACTTCGAGTTGGTTCACCAGTTCCTGTCGCGAGCCGGCGCGGTGTTCGGGCTTGGCTGCATGATCGGCGTGATGGCCGGCCGAGCCCGCTGGCTGGCGCCGATCCTGGGCGGAGCCGTGGGCATATTGGCCGTGCTCATCCCGGGCGCGATGGTGCCGACCTTTTTGGCGCTCACCCTGGTGGGATCATGGCTGGCGTATCGTGCCGCCGAGGGGAAGGCGCCGCTGGTTGCCGCCAGCTTTACCGTGCTGCTGATCGGGCGGCTCGCGACGGATCCGCTGCGCGCGGCGCATCCGGCGTTGGCCTGGCATCTGTTCCACCTGGGGGTCGCCCTGTGGTTGTTGCTGCTGGCCATTTTTGTCATTCCGCGGCTGCGGGCACGCTGAGGCTTCAGGCCTTCGCTTTGCGCGCGCGCTTCGCCGGGGCGGCGGTTTCTTCCTCCACGGCGCGTGGGGATGCGGCGAGAAGCGGCGCCAGATATTTCCCGGTCCAGCTGGCGTCGCACGCGGCCACTGTTTCGGGCGTTCCGGTCGCCACGATCTGGCCGCCTTTGTCGCCGCCGTCGGGGCCGAGATCGATGATGTGGTCGGCGGTTTTGATCACGTCGAGATTATGTTCGATGACGACGACGCTGTTGCCTTGTTCCACCAGGGCGTGGAGGACTTCGAGGAGTTTGCGAACGTCTTCGAAATGTAGCCCGGTGGTGGGTTCATCAAGGATGTAGAGCGTGTTGCCGGTGGCGCGGCGCGAGAGTTCCTTGGCGAGTTTGACGCGTTGGGCTTCGCCGCCGGAGAGGGTGGTGGCCTGCTGGCCGATCTTGACGTAGCCGAGGCCGACTTCGAGCAGCATGGCGAGTTTTTCGCGGATCGGGGGCACGGCCTTGAAGAACTCCACGCCGTCTTCGATGGTCATGTCCAGCACATCGGCGATGGATTTGCCCTTGAATTTCACGTCCAGGGTTTCGCGGTTGTAGCGGTGGCCGTGGCAGACGTCGCAGGTGACATAGACATCGGGCAGGAAGTGCATTTCGATCTTGATCAGGCCGTCGCCCGAGCAGGCTTCGCAGCGGCCGCCTTTGACGTTGAAGCTGAAGCGGCCGGGTTTGTAGCCGCGGGCCAGCGATTCCGGCAGCCCGGCGAACCAATCGCGGATGTTGGTGAAGCAGCCGGTATAGGTCGCGGGGTTGGAGCGCGGGGTGCGGCCGATGGGGGATTGATCGATGTCGATCACCTTGTCGAGGTGGTTCAGCCCATCAAGGCGATCGTGCGGCGCGGCGAGCAGCCTGGCGCCGTTCAGTTCGCGCGCGGCGGCGTTGTAGAGCGTATCGATGGTGAAGGTGGATTTGCCGCTACCCGACACGCCGGTGATGCAGGTGAAGGTGCCGAGCGGGATGCTGGCGGTGACGCCCTGCAGATTGTTGCCGCGGGCGTTTTTGACGGTGAGTTTCTTGCCCGATCCCTTGCGGCGCTTGGCCGGGACGGGGATGGAGCGGCGGCCTGACAGATAGGCGCCGGTGATGCTGGTGGGGCTGTCCAATATATCCTGCAGGCTGCCGGCCGCGACGACTTCGCCGCCGTGGACGCCGGCGCCGGGGCCCATATCGACCACATAATCAGCGAGGCGGATGGCATCTTCATCATGTTCCACCACCAGCACGGTGTTGCCGAGATCGCGCAGGCGTTTCAGCGTGGTGAGCAGGCGATCATTGTCGCGTTGATGGAGCCCGATGGACGGTTCATCGAGCACGTAGAGCACGCCCGACAGGCCGGAGCCGATCTGGGAGGCGAGGCGGATGCGCTGGGATTCGCCGCCCGAAAGCGTACCGGATTTGCGATCGAGGTTGAGATAATCGAGGCCGACATTGTCAAGAAAGCCGAGGCGCTCGGTTATTTCCTTGAGGATGCGATCGCCGATGGCGCGTTGTTTGGGCGTGAGATGATCGGCGACGCCGCGCGCCCAGCGAAGCGCCTGGCCGACAGGGCGACGGACGGCGGTGGAGATGGTTTCGCCAGCGATCTTGACGGAGAGCGCTTCGGGGCGGAGGCGGTCGCCGTGGCAGACTTCGCAAGGGGAGGGGGACTGGTACCGCTCCAGCTCCTCGCGGATCATGGTGCTTTCGGTGTTGAGGCGCTTTTCGAGGTTGCGGACGACGCCTTCGAAGGTTTTGACGACCTCATAGGCCTTTCGGCCGTCTTCGAAACGCAGCGGGATGGCGCGGCTGCCGGTGCCATAAAGCACGGCGCGGGCGGCTTCATCCGACAGATCGGACCATTTGTTTTTGAGCGTGAAGCCATAGGCGCGGCCGACGCTGGCCAGCACTTGCAGATAATAGGGCGAGGGCGGGTTGGATTTAGCCCACGGCGCGACGGCACCCTTTTCCAGCGTGAGCGCGTGGTTGGGGACAATGAGATCGGGATCGAAATGCTGTTTTTCGCCCAGACCATCGCAGGCCGGGCAGGCGCCTTGCGGGGCGTTGAAGGAGAACAGCCGCGGTTCGATCTCGGAGATGGTGAAGCCGGAGACGGGGCAGGCAAATTTCTCGGAGAAAAGGATGCGGCGTTCCGCTTCGGGCGCATCGGCCGGCGCGTCTGCCAGTTCGACGAAGGCGAGGCCTTCGGCCAGTTTCAATGCGATTTCGAAGCTTTCGGCGAGGCGGGATTGGAGGCCTTCCTTCACCGCCAACCGGTCGACCACCACGTCGATGTCGTGCTTGTATTTCTTGTCGAGCGCCGGGGCTTCCTCGATGGCGTAGAATTCGCCGTCGATCTTCACGCGGGTGAAGCCGTCCTTCTGGAGCTGGGCGAGTTCCTTGCGATACTCGCCCTTGCGGCCGCGCACGATGGGGGCGAGCAAATAGAGGCGGGTGTTTTCCGGCAGCGCCATGACGCGATCGACCATCTGGCTGACAGTCTGCGCCGTGATCGGCAGGCCGGTGGTGGGCGAATAGGGGACGCCGACCCGCGCCCACAGCAGGCGCATATAATCATAGATTTCAGTGACGGTGGCGACGGTGGAGCGCGGGTTCTTGCTCGTTGTCTTCTGTTCGATGCTGATCGCCGGCGACAGGCCCTCGATATGGTCCACGTCCGGCTTGGACATCATCTCCAGGAACTGGCGGGCGTAGGCGGAGAGGGACTCCACATAGCGTCGCTGGCCTTCGGCATAGATAGTATCAAAGGCGAGGCTGGACTTGCCGGATCCGGACAGCCCGGTGATCACGGTGAGCGCGTTCTTGGGCAGATCGACGTCGACGCCCTTGAGATTATGCTCCCGCGCGCCGCGCACCTGGATATGGTTCAGCATGAGCCCGTATGTTCCACATTTGTTCAGGCCGTGCAAGCCGGCTTGATCCGGGGTTACGAGGCGCAGGCAGGAAGGGCAAGGGCGGCGCTGTCGCGGGGCAGATCACCGCGAAACGCGGCAGAGCCACCCCCGATCAAGCCGGGGGTGGCCGTGCCAAGCGAAGCTCTACCAGAAGTTGATAGAGCGAAGAAAGAACAGTGACTTACAGCCCTGCCAACCGTCGGTTGCGGCCTTCCAGCCACGTGCCGGCGAGCAGAGCGGCGATCACCGCGTAGGACCAGAAGATCAGGCCAACCGCATAAGCCCAGGCCATGCCACCACCAGCAGAGGTGAGGCTGCCGATGTGGACCAACAGGCCAACCAACTGGAACGCCGTGGCATACATTGGCCAGAAACGATCACTGGTGAGCGCCAAGGCCAGCAGGCCAAGCAGCAGACCAAAGTCCACGGCCAGCACGCCATATTCGACATGGGTGTATTCGGCGGTGATCATGCGGGTGGCGAGCGTGGCGGCCAGGAAGCCGATCGCGGCCAATTGTTCGTCACGGCCGCCGAAACCGAAGGCCAACAGGGCCGCGGCGACAACGGTGACGACAGCAATAATTTCAAGAAACATCGTCCATACTCCAGACGAGAAGCGGTCTCCGGCGCATCAGCGCCATCAACCAAGTTTCAGCTGAAAAGGGCTTGCGCCCAGATCATGCCGTTCTCAGGCGGCGATCGTGAGGTGGCGGCGCGGAGCGACCGTTTCGTCGAGGCGGGCTTCTTCGGGCGGGCAGTTGCCCATGAAGTTCACGGCATCCAGGCCGATCTGGGTCTGCGCGGCGCGCAGGGCGGCGTGGGTGGCGATGATGCGCGAACGGGCCTGAACCAGCTGCTGGCAGGTTTCCATGGCGCCCATCAGGGCGTCTTGACCGATGCAGGCAGCCAGATTGGCTTCCTGGGCGGCCATCGGCATCACGGCGGTGAGTTGGGCCACAGCCGACACAGCGGCATTGATGGCGGCTTCAGCGGCGAACAGCTGCTCAGCAACTTTGTTCGCGGAGAGACGACGTTCTTTCAGCATAGCACAATCCTTTTTGAGAAAAGAACTGGCGGCTGATACGCGCAGCCAGTTGGTTAGACGCCCTTCCGGACGCCACGCAACTGGTTCCGGAAGTTCTAAACGAGTGTCTTCAGTGCAGCCAGGGCAGCGAGAATGCCGCCGAAGCTCAGCGCAGAGGCCATGGCGATCCCCATGATCCAGCCAAGCCTTTGGCCGATTCCGAGATCATTCTTCTGACCCCACGGCCGTGTCTGGTGAAACGGTGTGGTGTGGAATGGCCGGGCACCAATGCCAGGGTCGGGGGCTGCAATGCCCGGCCAATCCGTTGCAAGCGTCGCCGAAGCGATATTGCCTGATGGTGCAACTGGTTGGGCGAGGGAGCCACCTGATGGACCAACATCCAGCTTGCCAAGATCTGGATGCAGCGTCCTTGCGAGGGATCCATGTTCAAGCTGATTGGGGTCGCTGGAACGATTGGAGGCTGCACCCGGTTCCTGAGAAGCCGGTGCCCCAATCGTCGCTGATTTCGCGTCGTCAGCAATCTCCGAAGCTTGGTATATCAATTCCTGATACGCATCGCCTGTCGCGTTATCAGCAACAGGCTGGGCGATACCGAGGAGAATCTCGGTGTGGACGAGGGCGCGGGCCGCCTCGATCCGGTTGGTGACCTCAAGCTTGCGTATGGCCTGGCGCAGCCGCATATCAACGGTATGCGGCGACACACCGAGCTGGCGCGCGATGTCCTTGCTGGTCATGTGTTGGAAAACGAGGCGCAGGCAGTCGCGCTCCGCATCGGTCAACAGCGTCACACGCGGGTTGCGCGGGCCATCAGAGTCTTGCCGTGTTGCCACAATAGAACACAGTGACGGGAAGGCGGCAAAGTCAAGCGTTGCCGCGCCCGCACCCCCGTTATTCTTGTAAATTCGACCACTGAACATAGCCGCGACCCCTGCGACGCTAGAAACCAACCTGATTTATGAGCCTTTCTCCAAAGGGAAACAAGGCAAAACACACGCTTTGATCCCGAATGGGCATCAAAATCAACTTGATCTAAATCATTTTGCAATGGTTTGGCAAGGCTTGTTGAATTTACGAGTCAAACCCTCTGCCCAAGCCCAGCGAATCCCGATCAGCGGCGAATCACCCCGGATCGACCCAGGACGGGACATCCTCTCCAAACATGGGCTTTTCGCCGTTGGTAAGGCCTGCCACGATGGTGACTTATCAATGATTGAGATAAGGCTTGATAGGCTGATGGGCTGGGAATCAGAGATTGATGAGCTGGGTCGCCGCCGCATTGCCGCGCATGGCATGGGCGGGCCTGAGAAACTCACGCGCCAACGCGACCAGGGCAAGTTGAACGTGCGCGAACGGCTGACGGCGCTGGTCGATCCCGGCAGCTTCCACGAGGTCGGCGAGTTGGCTGGCTTTGCCCGTTATGACGAGGCCGGCGAGATGACCGGGTTTCAACCGGCGAATTTCCTGTTTGGCAACGCCACCATCGATGGCCGGCCCGTGGTGGCGACGGCCGATGATTTCACCGTGCGTGGCGGCGCGGCCGATGCCAGCCTGCACCGCAAGATCATCGCGGCGGAACAACTGGCCAGCGAATATCGCCTGCCGCTGATCCGCATGATCGAAGGCACCGGCGGCGGCGGCAGTGTGCGCACGCTGGAAAGCGCCGGTTACACCTATATCCCCGAGATCCCCGGCTGGGAGCTGATGACCGCCAACCTTTCCAAAGTGCCAGTGGTGGCGCTGGGGCTGGGGCCGGTGGCCGGGCTGGGTGCCGGGCGAATGGTGATGGCGCATTATTCGCTGCTGGTGGATGGCCTGGCGCAGATGTTCGTCGCCGGCCCGCCGGTGGTAGCCGCCGCGGGTGAACATCGCACAAAGGAAGAACTGGGCGGCGCCGCCATCCATGCCGCCAATGGCGCGGTGGATGATCGGGTGGCGAGCGAAGCGGAGGCCTATGCCCGCACGCGCTGGTTCCTGAGTTATTTGCCGTCCTCGGTGGAGGAACTGCCGGCGCGCGCCGTTAACCGCGATCCGGCGGACCGTGCCGAGGAATGGCTGATCGATGCGGTGCCGCGTGATCCGCGCCGGCTCTATCCGGTGCGGCCGATCGTGGAAGCGGTGGTGGACAAGGGGTCGTGGTTCGAGATCGGGCGGGAGTGGGGCACCGGCGTGGTAACGGGGCTGGCCCGGCTGGATGGCTGGCCAGTGGCTATTGTCGCGTCGAACCCGGAAGCGCTGGGCGGGCTGTGGACGGCGGCGACCGCACGCAAGGTCGAACGCATGGTGGATCTGGCCGATACCTTCCATCTGCCGATCATCCAGCTGGTTGATAATCCCGGCTTCCTGATCGGGCGCCGGGCGGAGGAAGAGGCGACAATTCGCTGGGGTTCCAGGGCCTTAGCGGCCATATATCAATCATCCGTACCCTGGGCCTGCGTGGTGATGCGCAAGGCCTATGGCATGGCGGGCAGCGGCCACGCACCGGCGGACCGATTCCGCTGGCGGATGGCGTGGCCGTCGGGCGATTGGGGCTCGCTGCCGATCGCTGGCGGGCTGGAGGCAGCCTACCGCGCCGATCTGGAAGCCGCGGATGACCCGGCGGCGAAGCTTGCGGAGATCAAGGCGCGGCTGGAACAGGTGCGATCGCCGTTCCGCACGGCCGAGAAGTTCGGCGTGGAGGCGATCATTGATCCGCGCGCCACGCGAGCGGAACTCTGTCGCTTTGCCAACATGGCGCAGCGGGCGTTGAAGCCGGGGGTGAAAGGGCGGGGGTTGCGGCCCTGAAGAGGTGCGTGCCTCAATCCTGCGGCGGCGGGCTCATCCCCATTGCCTGCATGCGCTTCATGCCTTCCATCAGCTCAGGCTGGGTGACGAACCCGTCCTTGTCGGCATCGATCATGGCAAAGCCCATTTCGCGGCGGCCAGCAGCGAGCCATTCTTCCTTGCTCCATTTGCCGTCCTTGTTGGCATCCGCAGCGATCAGGCGTTCGCGCGGGGTAGCGGGCGCTGCTGCCTGCGCGAAGGCCGGCGTGGCGGCGAGCAGGGTGAAAGCAAGGAACAGGCGCATCAGATCAAACTCCGGATGAGAGCGGGCACCCTATCAACGACTGAGGCAGGCGCAACCCCCCGCTATTCCCGGCGCAGATTGTTCACCCGGTCGCGCGTGACCGGATAATCGATGCCTTCCGGGATGGTGAGCCAGGGTTCGCCGTCGATGCTTTCGAACGCCGGCTGCACATAGGGAGCGGGCAGGGCGCTCACCCGTTCGAACAGCGAGGCCAGCGTTTGATATTGCGCCAGCCGGTGCATGTTGCACCAGGTGGGGAACACCATGGCGGCGGTGCCGGCCTCATAATCGGCGATGGCCTGCGCCGCTGTTGTCCAGCGCAACGCCTGCGCTTCGAACCCGTCGGGGCTGATCACCGCACTGGCAGACCGGCCGGCATCGGCCAGATAGAAGCGCGTGTCGAACCGGCGGACAATCGCGGCAGCCGATGGCGGCTCCCAGCGGGCGAAGGGGATGAAGCGGGCGGCGTCCACCTTGTGGCCCATGGCGCCCAGCATGCCGGCAAAGCCCACGGCTTCGGCCTCGTCCGGCCCGGCGGCGAGCAGGGAGCGGGCATGGGCCAGCGCGGCTTCGTCGGGGTGGGGGCCTTCGGTCAGCAGCACGCCGGTTTCCTCCAGCGCTTCGCGGGCGCAGGTGATGCGGGCGGCGGCGTCAAGATCTTCAAGGCCATCAAAGCCCATGGCCAGCAGTTCATTGCGGGCGATGTGGATATCGGCGGCATCCACCCGGCCGCCGGGGAACACGAGCGCACCGCCGGCAAAGGCGAGCTGTTCGCCGCGCTGCACCAGCAGATATTCGGGCACGCCGCCCGGCCCTTCGCGGGCCAGAATCACGGTGGCAGCCTGGATGGAAACGGGTTTGGCGGGTTCAGTCATGCGGCGATGATAAGCCGCGTCTTGCATGGCTGCATCCCTGTGCTATCGGGCAGGGCGATTGAGTGAAGGAGCCGATTGGCATGAGCGTGCGTCCCTGGCGTGACATCACCCGCCGCAAGAGCCGGCAGATCATGGTGGGCAAGGTGCCGGTGGGCGGCGATGCCCCGATCGCCGTGCAGACCATGACCAACACCCCCACCGAAGACGCCGGCGCGACGATCGATCAGATCCGCGCCTGCGAGGATGTGGGTGCCGATATCATCCGGGTGAGCTGCCCCACCAAGGAAGCCACCGCGGCGTTCCGTGCCATCACGCGCGCCGCCAAGGTGCCGATCGTGGCCGACATCCATTTCCACTACAAGCGCGCACTGGAAGCGGCGGACGCGGGCGCCGCCTGCCTGCGCATCAACCCCGGCAACATCGGCAGCCGCGAACGCATCCGCGAAGTGGTGAATGCCGCCAAGGCCAATGGTTGCGCCATCCGCATCGGCGTGAACGCCGGGTCCCTGGAAAAGCATCTGCTCGAAAAATATGGCGAGCCCTGCCCGGAAGCGCTGGTGGAAAGCGCGCTGGAGCACATGAAATATCTGCAGGACGAGGATTTCCACGAGTTCAAGATCAGCGTGAAGGCCAGCGACGTGTTTCTGGCGGTCGCGGCCTATAACGGCCTTGCCGAAGTGTGTGATTATCCGCTGCATCTGGGCATCACCGAAGCCGGCGGCCTGCAGGGCGGCACAGTGAAATCCTCCATTGGCATGGGCATGCTGCTGTGGGCCGGCGTGGGGGATACCATCCGCGTTTCGCTCTCCGCCGATCCGGTGGAGGAAGTGAAGGTGGGCTATCACATCCTCAAATCACTCGGCATCCGTGCCCGCGGCGTGCGCATTGTGTCGTGCCCGTCATGTGCCCGCCAGGGTTTTGATGTGGTGCGCACCGTGGAAGCGCTGGAAACGCGCCTGGCCCATATCACAACGCCGCTGTCGCTTTCGGTGCTGGGCTGCGTCGTCAACGGCCCCGGCGAAGCGCGCGAAACCGATATCGGCCTGACCGGCGGCGGCAACGGCCGCCACGCCGTGTTCCTTTCGGGCATCAGCGATCACGTGATCGACAGCGAAGCGATGCTGGAACATATCGTCAAGCTGGTGGAAGCCAAGGCGGCCGAGATCGACGCCATCAACGCCGCCGCAGCAGCAGCTGCGGCCTGAACCATGCACGGTGGCCCGCCCCGGCCGCGCCGGGTGGAAGAACCCGTGCGCCAACAGGCGGTGGCCTATGGCTATGCCGTCGCACTCTGGTGTTTCGGCCTGGGCGCTCTGGTCGTGCTACTCGAAGCGTTGGGCCTCGGCTTTGATGGCGACCGCATCACCTGGATCGCCGGCCTCACCGGCCCGGCCGCACTGGCCTGGCTGCTGAAGCGGCTGTGGATGCAGGATCGGGTGGACCGGGGCGCGCGTTACTGGCTGTTCGCCGTTCCGTCGGTCAGCCTCGCCTTCTTCAGCGTGATGTGGATGTTCAAGGCGATGGGGCGGATGCTGTGATCCGGTTCGCCAGCGCCGGTCTGTGGCTGGGCGTGGGCCTCGCCAAGATGGCGGCGCTGGTTTGGCTGATTGACGAAAACTGGCAGCCGGCGCTGCTGGCGTTACTGGCGGCATGGAGCCTGGCTGGGCTGGCGTTGTGGCTGCGGGGGTTGCGCCGCGCCTGAACTCCCGCCAATGCGACAGCCATGATCCGCACCGCCACCCTTGCCGATATCCCCGCCATCCATCGCCTGATCGTCGAACTGGCGATCTACGAAAAAGAGCCCGACGCGGTAAAGGCGACCCACGGCGATCTGGCCCGCGCCCTGTTCGGGGAGCGACCGACGGCAGAATGTGTGTTGGCCGAGCAGGATGGCGAGGCCGTGGGGCTGGCGCTGTTCTTCACCAATTTTTCGACCTGGACCGGCAAGCCCGGACTCTATCTGGAAGATCTGTTCGTGATGCCCACAGCACGCGGTTCCGGGCTGGGCAAGGCGCTGCTCGTGCATCTGGCCGGCTTGGCCGTGGCGCGCGGCTATGCCCGCTTCGAATGGAGCGTGCTTGATTGGAACACGCCGGCCATCGGCTTCTACAAGGCGATTGGCGCGAAGTTGATGGACGAATGGACGGTGATGCGGGTGGAAGGCGAAGCGCTCACGGCGCTGGCGGCAGGGTAGCACCACGAACAGAAAAGGGCGGCCCAAACGGACCGCCCTTTCTTGTACGCAGCGCCAAGGTTTAGCCTCGCGGTGCGCCAGGATGTTCCTTGTGCTCGACCATCAGGCGGCCTTCCTTCTCGGCGTTGTAGCGCTCGATCGATTCCATGATCAGCCGCTCGGCCGTGGCCTTGCCTTCAAAGCCCTGGCACTTCACCCACTTGCCCGGCTCCAGATCCTTGTAGTGGCTGAAGAAATGCTCAATCTGATCGAGCACGATCTTGGGCAGATCGGTATATTCCTGCACATCGTCGTAATAGGGATAGACCTTGTTGACCGAAACGCAGATCAGCTTGGCATCGCCGCCGCCATCATCTTCCATCATCAGCACGCCCACCGGGCGCACGCGGGCGATGGAGCCGGGCATGAACGGCGTGCGCGCCACGATCAGCGCATCGATGGGATCGCCATCATCGGCCAGCGTGTGCGGGATGAAGCCATAGTTGCACGGATAACGCATTGGCGTGTGCAGGATGCGATCGATGAACAACGCGCCACTCGCCTTGTCCAGCTCATATTTCACCGGTTCACCGCCCATCGGGCATTCGATGACAACATTGACATCGTGCGGCGGGGCAACGCCAATCGGAATCGCGTCGATACGCATGGGACTGGACTCTCCTATGTTCTTCTCGGGCGCGGGTTACGGGGCTGCGACACTCTTGTCCACGGTCCAATTGACGCGGAAGGAACGGATATGGCGATGATCGGGCCCTGGGTGGCACTGCTGGCAGGCGGCTTGTGCGAAGCGGGTTTCACCACGGCGCTGCGCTATATCGATGGCGGCCGCAATATCGGCGCGCTGATCGCCTTCCTGCTGTCGGTCACCGCCTCCATGGGACTGCTGGCGCTGGCCGGGCGGCAGATTCCGATGGGCACGGCCTATGCGGTTTGGGCCGGTATCGGCGCGGCAGCCACCGCCATCATCGGCGTCGCCTTCTATGCCGAACCGATGTCGATCGTGCGTGGCCTGCTGATTGCCGGGTTGATCGGCTGTATCGTCGGGCTGAAGGCGCTGGATTAGGACCTACTTCTTCGGGCTGAGCAGCATTTCCACCGACGTCTGCTTCACCGCCCCGATGCGTTCCAGCCGCGGATAGCGCAGCCCGCCCGTCCACGCCCACTCCACCGTGCGCACGCGGTCGTCGGTCTTCACCACCAGCTTGATCGGCGTGGCTCCGCCCTTTGCCGCCGTCACCGCGGCGCGCAGCGCATCATCGCTGAACGGCAATTCATTCACGGCCAGAAGGACATCGCCCACGGCCAGACCAGCTTCATAGGCGGCGCTGTTCCACAACACCTGATCCACCTTGCCGGCAAGCCCAAGCAGCAGACCGCCCGAAAACAGCAGATTGACCTGGCGCCGGTTGGCATCGGTGAAGGCGGCACTGGGCTTGTCGGTATAGACCAGCTTCCAGCCCGCCAGTTCCAGGCCCTTCAACGGCGCGCCGTCGGCCTTTTCCGTCAACCGTCGGGTGAGGTGGCTGCCCCAATCATAGGGCTGCACCGCGTTCAGTTCAGCCACCAGCATGGCGAAATCATAGGGCTTCACGCCCCAATCACCGTCGCCGGTGCCAAAAAAGCGCCGGGCGAAATCATCGAGGCTGCGGGCGCCGCCGCTTTCCCGCCGGATGATGGCATCGGCTTCCAGCCAGATCAGCAAGCCTTCGGTGTAATAATCCTCGCTGCGCTGGAAGCTGAGCCAGCCCTTGGGTGCGCGCGGCGTGATGATCGGATCGTTGGTGGTATCATCCAGGCTGCGCCAGCTGCGCGCCGGGCGGTTGTCCAGCGTGGCGGCAATGGTGGCGAGCTGATCGAGCGTGTCTTCCACCTTCACCAGCCCGGATCGCGCCTGCAGCACATAGCCCCAGAATTGCGTTTGCCCTTCATACACCCACAGCATCGAATTGCGCATTGGCGTGCGGAAATCCGGCGTGACCAGATCGGCACCGCGGCGATGCTTGCCGTTCCAGCTGTGGGTGAATTCGTGCGGCAGCAGGTTGCGCCGGCCCGGGCCGCGATCCCAATCGGTGAAATAGCCGGTGTCCACGCCGTTTTCGGAAGAGCGGTGATGTTCCAGCCCGATGCCGCCCATCTTTTCGGTGAGCAACAGCAGCAGATCATAATGATCGAACTGGCGGGTGCCGAACAGCTTCACCGCCTGGGTGACGAGCGCCTTGTGCTTGCCGATCTGTTCATCATTGGCCTTCAGGATGCGCGCATCATCGGCCACCACGTTGAGCGTGACATTCTGGCCAAGATCCCACTTGGCAAAATGGCGGCCAGCGAAGAACGGGCTGTCCACCAGCGTTTCATAATCCACCGTCTGGTAGGAAACGCGGCTTCCGTCGCGGCTGGCTTCCCGCATGGCGCTGCCCGCCTGCCAGCCCTGCGGCCAGGTGACGGAGAGCGACACCGGGATCTGGCGCGTGAACCAGCCCGCCGGATAGAGCGAGACGCTGTTCGGCTGTACGTTCATCATGTCCTGCGTCACCACGATACGACCCTGCGGGCCATCAGTAGCGGAAAGGAACTGGAAGCGCACATCGAGCGCGGTGGCACCGGCCGGCACCTCCACCCAGAAGGCATAGACATCAACCTGATCACGCTGCCAGCGCAGCAGTTGGCCGCCGGCACGGATTTCCAGCCCCGCCAATTTCTCAATCTCGCCGCGCGGCGCGTGCTTGCCGGGCAGCCAGTTCGGGAACAGCAGCGCCATCTTCTTGCCGGCAAGATCGGGCGGCACCGGGATGGTTTCCTCAACCTTGAACACGCCATGCAGCGTATCGGTGGTATCCACATGCAGGCGCAGCGTGCCGGGGAAGGGCACATCCTTTGCCGCCGGCACCGCATCCACGATCGGCAACGGCTGCGGCATGGAGCGTTGGGCAAGCGCCGGAGCAGCAATGAGGGCGGAAGCGAGGAGGAGGAGCGTGCGCATGGCCGCTGGTTAGCGAAGCGCGGCGCGGCAGGGAAGGGGGGCGTTGCGCGCATCCCGGTGCTGCCCTATTGGCGCGACCATGAGCAAGGCAACCCAGAAACTGCCCCAAAAACCTCGGGGCACGCAGGACATGATCGGCGAAGCGGCCGCCCGCTTCGACCATGTGATCGAAACCTTCAACCGCGTGCGCAAGCTGCACGGCTTCGGCCGGGTGGAAGTGCCGGTGTTCGAAGCGACCGCCGTGTTCGCGCGCTCGCTGGGCGAGACGACCGACGTGGTCTCCAAGGAAATGTATGAATTCCAGGATCGCGGCGGTGATGCCATGTGCCTGCGCCCGGAATTCACCGCCGGCATCGCGCGCGCCTATATCGAAAATGGCTGGCAGCAGTTGGCGCCGTTGAAGCTGGCCACATGGGGCCCACTGTTCCGTTATGAACGCCCGCAAAAAGGCCGTTTCCGCCAGTTCCACCAGCTCGACGCCGAAATATTGGGTGCGGGCGAGCCGGCGGCGGACGTGGAGGTGATCGCACTGGGCCAGCATCTGCTGGAAGAACTGGGCGTGGCGGGGGAAGTGGAACTGACCCTCAATTCGATGGGCGACCCCGAAACACGCGCTGCATGGAGCGCCGCCGTTGCGGCCTATTTCGCCACACATCGCGGCGACCTTTCAGAAGACAGCCAGCGCCGGCTGGACGCCAACCCGCTGCGTATCCTCGACAGCAAGGATGCTGGCGACGCTGCCCTGGTGTCGAATGCGCCGCAAATCGACGATTATTTCATGGTAGAGGCCGGCCAGTTCTTCGAGCGGTTGCAGGCCGGTCTGCAAGCCAGCGGCATCGCCTGGACGCGCAATGCACGGTTGGTGCGCGGGCTGGATTATTATCGCCACAGCGTGTTCGAATTCATCACGCAGAGCCTGGGCGCGCAGGGCACAGTGCTGGGCGGCGGGCGTTATGACGGCCTGATCGGCCACATGGGCGGCCCGGAAACGCCGGCCGTGGGCTGGGCCGCAGGGATCGAGCGTCTGGCGATGCTGGTGGCGGAACCGGCCTTGCCACGCGTGCAGGTCGCGGTGGTCGCCGTCGGCCCGGAAACGGAAAATGGTGCGCTGGGGCTGCTGAATGGCCTGCGCCGGGCCGGCATCTCCGCCGAACAGGGCTGGCGCGGGAACCTGAAGAAGAAGATGGAACGCGCCGGCAAATCGGGCGCGCGGCTGGCCGTGCTGATCGGTGCCGATGAAGTGGCAGCCGGTATTGTGACCGTGCGCGATCTGGGCAGCGGGGAACAGGTGCCAGTGGCGACGAGTGAGGCCCTGGCCGCGATCGTCGCCCGCCTGTCCGGGGGCGGTCTGAAGGGATGACGCTTCCAATCGAGCGCATCGCCCAGATCGAGCGCCGCCATGCCGCCTTGGCGCATGACATGGGCAATCCGGCGCTGCCGCCCGAACAGTTCGTGGCACTGTCCAAGGATTATGCCGAACTGACGCCCCTGGTGGAGGCGGCGCAGGCGTGGCGGGCACTGATCGCGGAACGCGACGAACTGGCCGCCATTCCGGCTGCCGACGAAATGCACGGCATCGCGCAGGAAGAACTGGCCAGCATCAATGCGCGGCTGCCGGCCGCCGAGCGCGCGCTGGCGCTTCACCTGCTGCCGCGCGATGCCGCCGATGATCGGTCCGCCGTGCTGGAAATCCGCGCCGGGACGGGCGGGGACGAGGCCGCGCTGTTCGCCGGTGATCTTGCCCGCATGTATGAACGTTATGCCGCAAGTCACAGTTGGCGGTGGGAAATCCTTTCTGCCAGCGCGTCTGATGTGGGCGGTTTCAAGGAAATCATCGCCAGCGTGTCCGGCGCCGGGGTGTTTGCCCGGCTGAAGTTCGAAAGCGGTGTTCATCGCGTGCAGCGCGTGCCGGCCACGGAAGCCGGCGGCCGAATCCACACCAGCGCCGCCACCGTTGCCGTGTTGCCGGAAGCCGAAGATGTGGACGTCGCCATCGACGAGAAGGACCTGCGCATCGACGTGTTCCGCGCCTCGGGCGCCGGTGGCCAGCACGTGAACGTCACCGACAGCGCGGTGCGCATCACGCACATCCCCAGCGGGGTTGTGGTTGCGGTGCAGGATGAACGCAGCCAGCACAAGAACAAGGCCAAGGCGCTGAAATTGCTGCGCACCCGCCTGTTCGATGCCGAACGCGAGCGCTTGGCCAACACGCGCTCCGCCGATCGCAAGGCGATGGTGGGTAGCGGCGACCGCAGCGAACGCATCCGCACCTACAATTTCCCACAGGGGCGCGTGACCGACCACCGCATCAACCTCACCCTGCACCGTCTGCCCGAAATCCTGGCCGGCAGCGGCCTTGATGAATTGGTCACCGCGCTGATCGCCGAAGACGAAGCGGCGCGCCTGGCGAGTTTGGGGTGATACGCACCATCGACGCGTTGAATGCCGCTGCCGCCCGCATCGGCGGGGAGACGCCGCGCCTGGATGCCGAAGTGCTGCTCGCCCATCATCTCGGCTGCGCGCGCGAGGATTTTTTGCTCAATCCGGGTCGCAATTTTGATCCGCAAGACTATGAAAAACTGGTCGAACGCCGCGCCAATGGTGAGCCCGTCGCCCACATCACCGGCACCCGCGAATTCTGGTCACTCACCCTCAAGGTCAGCCCCGCTGTGCTGATCCCGCGCCCTGACACGGAAACGCTGGTGGAGGTGGCCCTCAGGCTTTGCGCCCACCCTCCAGCGCGCATTCTCGATCTGGGCACCGGTTCGGGCGCGCTCCTGCTGGCCTGCCTCTCGGAATGGCCGAACGCGACCGGGATTGGTGTCGATGCCAGCCTGGCAGCCCTGGCTGTGGCGCAGGAGAATGCGCAGTCCACCGGCCTTGCTGGCCGAGCCAATTTTTGGCTCGGCGACTGGGGGCAGGGGCTGAATGAACGTTTCGATCTGATCCTCAGCAATCCACCCTATATCGCTGAAACCGAAGAGCTCTCTGAAGAAGTCCGCACCTTTGAACCGGCCAGCGCCTTGTTTGCCGGCGACGACGGCCTCGACGATTATCGCCGCATCCTGCCGCAACTGCCCGGCCTGCTGAACCCCGGCGGGTTGGCGGTGCTGGAAATCGGCCACAAGCAGGGCCCGGCGCTGATGGCAATGGCGGCTGACCACAGCTTCACCGCCAGCCTGCATCGCGATCTGGCCGGCCGCGATCGCTGCGTTGCGCTAAACGTCCCGACGCTCAAGCCGGCGACCTGACCAGATCACCACCTGCGGCACGCCGTTCACTTGTGCCTCGAAACGCAGCCGTTCCGGGCTGTTCGCCGGTTCCGCCGGCACCCATTCCAGTTTCCCGGTTCGACGCAGCGCCCCAGCGCCACCCAGATAGAGTTGGTCCCCGCGCGCCACGATCGCCACCCCGCCGATCCACGGATCATCGCTTTGATAATGGCCGGCCAGGGCCGCGATTTCGGGCGTGGTGGCGGGCAGGGGGGCGTTTACGCCCGATCGCACAAAGCGCCGGCAGCCGTGATCGAGCGCGATCACCGCGGTCTCGCGCCGCACCGCCACCAGCGGCCACTCCACAAGCCCCGGATGCGCCGTCACGAACAGGCCGCCACCTTGCGACTGCAATGGCACGCGCGCGCCATCCAGCGCCGCAATCAGGCCGGGCAAGATGTCCAGTTTGGCCTGGCCGTCGCTGTAGCTGCCCACATAGTCGCCGGCGTCGGCGGGCAGGGCGCCCAGGGCCGGGGGTGCCGGAATGGCAGCGCCGGCCGCCGCTGCCCGCAGCGCCCGCAGCGCGTAGAGCGTGATCAGCCGCGGCCGATAATTGATTCCGCCCACCGCGCAGCTGGCAAAGGCGCCCAGGCCCGCCGCCGCATCAACATGGAAAGACGAGGAAAAACACACCATCCCGCCGGTGTGGTGCAGCAGCGCCCGGCCTTCATCGGCGCGGTGCATCAGGCCCAGGCCATAGGTTTCAGCTGCGTTGGACGGATCCTGCACCACCGGATTTTCCAGCCACAACCGCGCCTGTGCATCGGTGAGCAGCGGGCTACCCTTGCCTTGGCCAACTGCGATCAGGAAATTGAGGTAGTGAGCCATGTCGGCCAGCGGCGCCGCAACCGAACCAGCCGCCAGATTGGCATCCACCCACGGCGCTGGCGCCAGCGCCATGCCGGTGAACACCGGACGATCGGGCCTGAGCGGGCTGTAACTGGCCGGATAGCGGCTGCGATCGCGCCACTGGATGGCGCCGCGCGTGGCGGTCATGCCCAGCGGCTTGCACACACGTTCTTCGATGATCTGTTTCACTGGCTTGCCTTCGATGCGCGACAGCGCCTGGCCGACCAGATCATAACCGGTGTTGCTGTAGCTCCAGCCTTTGCCGGCATTGAAGCCGCGCCACAATTTCTCGCCCAGCGCCGGCGCGAAATCCGGCAGGCCGGTGGTGTGATCCAGCAGGCCCCTGATGGTGAAGGGCCCGCCCGACGTCACCCCCGGCAGTTGCGCTTCGGGCAGATGCTGGCGCAGTTCATCGTCCAGAGTGAGTTTGCCTTCGGCCTGCAGCGACAGGCAGGCCAGCGCCAGGAAGCTCTTGGAAATACTGCCGATCTGCCACAGCTCATCACCGCCCAGCGGCTGTGTCTCGCGATAATCGCGGGTGCCGGAAATTATGGTGAAGGGCCGCCCGCCGGCCACCACCACCATGCCCATCGCCGGCAGGCCAAAATGCCGGCGGTGTGATTCCAGATAGGCAGCAATGGCTTCGAGTGCGCGGGCTTCAGCCGCACTTGCACCCGGCGCGATCAATGTGGCGTTGGCGGCCCCGGCCAGCGATGCACCGGCTGCACCGGCCAGAAACAGACGACGATCAATCGGCATGGCATTTCTCCCCGGCCTCAGTGTGCCGGGACAAGCCGGGATGCGTCAACGCCGTTCGGCAGCCTTCACCTGTTGCCAGTAATCTTCCTGCGCATCGAGCGGCAGACTGGCAAAACCCGGCCCGGCAAGCGCCTCCATGGCCTTGAATCGGCGTTCGAACTTGGCGCTGCCGGCACGCAGGGCGGCTTCCGGATCGATGCCATGGCGGCGGGCCAGATTGGCGAGCACGAACAGCACGTCGCCCATCTCCTCGGCGCGGTTGGCCTCATCGGTGGCAGCATCGAATTCGGCGAGTTCCTCGTCCAGCTTGGCGCGCACGCCGGACACTTCGGGCCATTCGAACCCGATCCGCGCCGCGCGGGCCTGCAGTTTTTCGGCGCGCATCAAGGCGGGCAGGGCGGTCGCCACGCCATCCAGCGCCGAAACCGGCTTTTCCGGTGCACCGGCCGCGGCCCGTTCTTCGGCCTTGATGCGTTCCCATTCATCCTTCTGGGCCACGGCATCAACCGCGCGCGTGCCATCGCCGAAGATATGCGGATGGCGCCGCTCCATCTTTTCACACAGGGCGGTCACCACATCGGCAAGGGCGAAATGGCCGGCTTCTTCGGCCATGCGGCTGTGAAAGACGACCTGGAACAGCAGATCGCCCAATTCCTTCTTCAATTCCGCCATGTCGCGCAGCGCGATGGCTTCGGCCACTTCATAGGCTTCTTCGATCGTGTACGGTGCAATCGTGTCGAAATCCTGGGCCAGATCCCACGGACAGCCGTGCTCTTTGTGGCGCAGAGCGGCCATGATGGTGGCGAGGCGAGTGAGCGAGAGCGTTTCCATATCGCTTCACTGCCGCAGTGCCGAACTGGTTTCAATCGGTTCGGACAGGCGGGGAGCGCCACGCCGTACAGCGCTTTGGACAATATAATAGCCTGATAATGTATATTATGTTTAATATACGCTTTGGCTATCAGCGCCCCTTGGCGAAATCCCTGCAACCGCCTAACCCTGCAGTGATGGATGCCGCCAATCAATTGCCCCAGGCCGCCGATCTTTACGGCGACATTGAACGCACACCAGCAACACGCTGGCGCGATTATCTGCCCGGTTTGATGGTCGCCGTGCTGGCCACGCTGGCGGCGGCATCGCTGGCGGATCGTTATGGCGCGCCGCTCACTTTGTTGGCGCTGCTGATCGGCTTGGCCATGAATTTCCTGTCGGCTGATCGGCGGCTCACGCCCGGCCTTACGCTGGCAAGCCGCGAATTGCTGCGCTGGGCCATCGTGCTGGTGGGCGCGCGAATAACGCTGGAACAAATCATCGCCCTGGGCCCGCAATCGCTGCTGGCCGTGGTTGCCATCGTTGGCATCACCATCGGCGCTGGCGTGCTGGCAGCGCGCAGCCTTGGGTTTTCCTCGGCTTTTGGTACATTATCCGGCGGCGCCGTGGCCATCTGTGGTGCCTCGGCAGCGATGGCGCTGTCCGCCACACTGGGCGAGCGTCGGCTGCGCCAGGCAGAACTCACGCTGGTGCTGGTCGGCACATCAACGATGAGCAGCGCAGCGCTGGTGCTGTATCCAGCGATCTGCGAACTGTTCAAATTAAACGATTTGCAGGCCGGCTTCGTGCTCGGCGCCTCCATCCACGACGTCGCGCAGACTTTGGGCGCCGGCTATGCATTCTCGCCTGCGGCCGGTGAAACGGCCACAATCGTGAAACTGGCTCGGGTCGCGCTGCTGGCCCCGGTGCTGGCGCTGGTGGCGCTGGCCTTCCCGCAGCCATTGAAGATCAGCGGCGGCAAGCGGGCGGCGCCGTTGCTGCCGTGGTTCGTGGTGGGCTTCTTCGTGGTCGCCGGCATCAACTCAACGGGCATCATACCGGCGCAAGCCTCTGGTTTTGCAGCCGATGTTTCGAGCTGGATGCTGGCCGTTTCTGTGGCTGCGACCGCCATCAGGTCACCATTGGGCGAAATATTGAAGGCCGGGCCCAAGCCGCTGTTGGTTGGCATTGTCGCCAGCCTCACCAGCCTGGCGGCAGCGCTCGGGTTCGCGGTCCTTGCGCTATAGCGTGATCACCTGGCCGTCATAGCCTGGCTCCACCCCGGCTGGCAGTTCGGCGCGCAGGGTTTCATAGTCCATCGATTGATCCATGTGGGTGAGCACTGCCCTGCCCGGCCGGCGCTCAGTGATCCATGCCAGCGTCTGTTCCAGGTGCGTGTGCGTCGGGTGCGGTTCGCGGCGCAGCGCATCGACCACCCACAGATCAAGGCCGGTCAACGCGGCATCGGCACGGGCATCAAAGTCTTTTACATCAGTAGAGTAGGCCAGGCTCTTGCCCTGATGATCAAAGCGCACGCCGGTCGATTCAATGTCGCCGTGCAGTTGCGGGAACGGGGTGATGAGGAGATCGCCCAGCATCACCGGCGCTTCGAAATCATGGGCCGTGCAGGTTGCGGGATAGCCGGCGGCGCCGAAGAACACATAATCAAAGCGCGATTTCAGCACGGAGAAGGTGGCCGGGCTGGCCCACACATCCACCGGGCGCCGCATGGCGTGGAAGACCTGGCGCAGATCATCGATGCCATGAGCGTGATCGGCGTGATCATGGGTGATGATCACCGCATCAAGGTGCGCCACCTTGGCTGAGAGCAACTGCTCGCGGCAATCCGGCCCGCAATCGATCAGCACCGTCTTGCCGGCGGCCTGCACCAGCACGGAGACGCGGCGGCGGCGGTTCTTCGGGTTTTCCGGGTCGCACAGGCCCCAGTTCCCTGCCCCATCCGGCCCGCCGATGCGGGGCACACCGCTGGACGTACCGCAGCCGAGGATGGTGATCTTCATGCCGCTTTCGTGAAGAGCGCGTGGAAGTTGGCAGTCGTGCTGGCGGCAAGTTCCGTTTCGCTTACACCGCGCAACGCGCTCAGGAAGCGCGCGGTGTGGGCGACGAAGGCCGGCTCGCAAGTCTTGCCGCGCATCGGCACTGGAGCAAGATAGGGCGAGTCTGTTTCCACCAGCAGGCGATCGGCGGGGATGGTCTTCGCCGTTTCCTGCAGATCACGGGCGTTCTTGAAGGTGACGATACCTGACAGCGAGATGTAGAAACCGAGCGCAAGCGCCTCATCTGCAAAGGCCTGGCTGGCGGTAAAACAGTGGATAACACCGGTCAACGGCCCCTCGCCCGGCTCCTTCAGCAAAGCCAGCGTATCGGATTCCGCATCGCGCGTATGGACGATGAGCGGCAGGCCGGTCGCCCGCGCCGCCTGGATATGGCTGCGGAAACTGGCTTTCTGCCATTCCCGGTCCGACTTGTCGTAATAATAATCGAGGCCGGTCTCACCGATGGCGATCACGCGCGGGTGATGTGTGGCGGCGATCAGCGTCGCGGCGTCGGTATCGGGATGCTCGTCGGCCTCGTGCGGGTGGATGCCGACACTGGCCCAAACGCCTTCGTGCGCATCTGCGATGGCGATCACGCCGTCCCACTCGCTTTCCCGGCAGGAAATGGCGAGGAAGCCGCCCACCCCTGCACCGCGAGCACGCGCCAGCACGCCGGGCACATCTTCACCGAGGCTGGCGTAGTTGAGGTGGCAATGGCTGTCGATCAGCACCGCGTCAGCCTTCGAGCGTGATGCGCGGGAAGACGCCGGCGGGTGGCGGCAGTTTCTCCCCAGCTTCAACCGGTGTGTTGAAGCCACTGAAATCACGGGCATCGGCAGCCACACCCAACTGATCCAGCAGCTGCGCGGTGCTGCCCGGCATGAAGGGCTGGGCCAGGATGACGATGCGGCGGGTGGCATCGAGCGTGGCGGCCAGCACTTCGGCCATGCGCGCGACGTCGGTCTTGGCCAGCGCCCAGGGTGCATTCTCGGCGAAATAGCCGTTGGCGGCGGCGACCATGGCCATCAACGCATCGAGGGCCTTGTGCAGCGCCAGCGCGTTCATGGCGGTGAAATAGGCTTCGCTGCCGGACAGGAATGCCTCCTTCAGCCGCGATTCCGTTTCACCGGCCTCACCGCGCACCGGCATCACGCCGCCGAGGTTCTTGGCCACCATCGACAGGCTGCGCTGTGCCAGGTTGCCGATGCCGTTGGCCAGATCGGCGTTGGTGCGCTCCACGATGGCTTCGTCGCTGTAGCTGCCGTCTTCGCCGAAGGCGACTTCCCGGCAAAGGAACCAGCGCAGGCGATCGACGCCGAAGCGGTCCACCATCGCGGCCGGATCGACGACATTGCCGAGCGATTTCGACATTTTCTCACCGCGGTTGAGCAGGAAGCCGTGGCCGAACACCGATTTCGGCAGCGCGATGCCGGCCGACATCAGGAAGGCCGGCCAATAGACGGCGTGGAAGCGCACCACGTCCTTGCCCACGACGTGCAGATCGGCCGGCCACCATTCGCCATCAAGGCTGCCCCGACCACTGGCATCTGCCCCGGTGAGATAATTGGCCAGCGCGTCGAGCCAGACATACATCACGTGCCGCTCATCCCCCGGCACCGGAATGCCCCAGGTGAAGCTGGTGCGGCTGACCGACAGATCCGAAAGTCCGCCGGCAACAAAGGCGCGCATCTCGTTGAAACGACTGGAAGGCTGGATATATTCCGGGTGGCCTTCATACAGCGCCAGCAGCTTGTCCTGATAAGCGGACAGCTTGAAGAACCAGCTTTCCTCCACCGTCCATTCGACCGGCGCGCCGTTGGGGGAGAGCTTGGCTCCATCCTCGCCGGTGACGAGTTCGCCTTCGTCGTAATAGGCTTCGTCGCGCACCGAGTACCAGCCTTCGTAGCGGCCCAGATACAGGTCACCATTGGCCGCCATGCGCTGCCACAGCGCCTGCACCAGGGCCTTGTGGTCTTCATCGGTGGTACGGATGAAGCGATCGAAGCTGATGCCGAGCGATTCATGAAGCGACTGGAACGGCGCCACCATGTCATCGACATAGGCCTTTGGCGGCTTGCCGGCGGCACGGGCGGCCTGGTCAATCTTCAGGCCATGCTCGTCGGTGCCGGTGAGGAATCGCACATCAAAACCATCGAGCCGCTTGAAGCGGGCGATGACATCGGTTGCGATCGCTTCATAGGCGTGGCCCATGTGCGGCCGTCCGTTGGGATAGGCGATGGCGGTGGTGACGTAGAAGCGGGGCTTGCTCATAGCCACGGCCAATGGGGCAATATGGTCCCAGATTCAAGCAGGCACCGCGGCCAGATGCAGGGCGAGACGATGCGCCACCTGCCCCGGTTCCAGTTGCAGCGGCACGGCTTCGCGGGCGAGGCGGCTGGCGGCCTCCCATTCGGCAATGGCGGTGCCGCGGGCCGGGCCGGTCAGGCGTTGGGCGCGATCGGCGATCAGGGCCGGCACACGATCGAGCAGCGCGGCATAGCGCCCTTCCCGCTCCTTGCCGCCGATCCCGCGCGCCAACATCAGTGCGGCCGGGTTGGCAATCTGCGGCGGCAGGCTGGCAAGCTGTGCCAGATCGCGTTCCAGCGCGGTGATGCCGGCGCCGGCCAGGGCGATGGCGCGGCCGGGGCAGCCTTCGGCCAGGCGCACGAGCAAGGCTTCGTCCTCGCCCTCCAGATCGGCGCTGGCGAGCACGCGGGAGACTTCTGCGTCGGAGAGGCGGGAAAAGCGGAGCGTGCGGCAGCGCGAGCGAATGGTGGGCAGCAAGCGGCCGGGCGAATGGCTGACCAGAAGGAACACCGTGTCTTCCGACGGTTCCTCAAGGCTTTTCAGCAAGGCGTTGGCCGTGTTGCGGTTCATGTCGTCAGCGGCGTCGATCACCACCACCCGGCGGGGGCCCAGCATCGGCGTGCCGGACAGGAATTCGCGCAGCGGTTGCCCCTCGCTGTCGGGCCGGCGCACGATCTGGCCGATGACGATTTCGCTGCGCAGCTTGCCGGTCTTGGCTTCGGTGCGCTCGATCAGCCGGTAATCGAGGTGCGATCCGGCGGCCATCAGGCGGGCGGCGTCGCTGTCGGACGGCACGGCAAAACCATCACCGCGTGGGGCGCCGGCCAGCAGCCAGGTTGCCGCCGCACGCGCGAAACTCGCCTTGCCCAGCCCGTGCTGGCCGACCAGCAGCCAGGCATGGTGCGGCCGGCCGCCAGTGAAGGCGGCGGTGAAAGCCTCGATCTGGGTCTGGTGGCCGATCAGCACAGCGCCGCCCGGATGCGTGCCGCAACGTCGTCGATGCTGCCGCCAGCGTTGATGGCCTTGCAGCGGGCCGGTTCGGCAGCAGGCAAGGCCACGAAAAATTCCTGCACGCGGGCGTGGAAATCGCCGCCGATGGCTTCGAAGCGCGCTTCGGCACTGCCGGTCTCTTTGGCCCGCGCCGCCGCCCGGGCCAGCCCTTCGGCTTCATCGAGCAGCAGCACCAGCGTGAGATCAGGCCACAGGCAAACCGCTTCGTTGTGCAGATCGATAAGCGCCGCATCTTCCAGCCCGCGTCCCGCCCCCTGATAGGCGCGAGTGGAATCGATGAAACGATCGCAGATCACCGTGGCGCCACGTTCCAGCGCCGGGCGGATGACGCGCGCGACGTGATCAACGCGCGCGGCCGTCATCAACAGTGCATCGCTCCACGGCGTCCAGCGATCGGGATCGCCGGTCACCAACAGGCCGCGAATGGCTTCCGCCCCCGGCGTGCCGCCCGGTTCGCGGGTCAGCAGCACCTCGTGGCCATCCGCTCGCAACGCCTCGGCGAGCAGCCGGCCTTGCGTGGACTTGCCGCTCCCCTCCCCGCCTTCCAGCGTGATGAAACGGCCGGCTTGCATCAGCCCCAATCCCCTCAACCAAACCAGCTCATCAGCCAGTTCCACGCGCGGCGGAACATGCCGGCTTCCTCGATGGCGACCGGGGTCACCAACGGTGCCTTGAGCGGCTGCTGGCCGGGCATGGTGACCACGAGATTGCCGACCTGCTGACCGGCCTTGAGAGGTGCGGACAAGCCGGGCAGTGCTTCAACGCTCGTCTTGCGTTCCATGCCAAAACCGCGCGGCAGCGTGACAAACAGGTCCTTGCCAGCCACTGCGTCGATTGTGGGATCGGCAGCGCCACTGATGGCAATTTTGCCCATCACCTGGCCCTTCTTGCCGAGTGGGATATTCTGCCAGGCGGCAAAGCCCCAGTTCATGAAATCGACACTGGCGGACACGCGCTCGCCAAAGCTGGGCAGGCCGGCGACGACCATCACCAGGCGGCGGCCGTTCTGCACGGCGGAACCGGTGAAGCCATAGCCGGCCTCTTCGGTGTGGCCGGTCTTCAGGCCATCGGCACCGGCGACCTTGCCCAGCAGCGGATTGCGGTTGCCCTGCGTGATGGCCTGGCCGGCACCCATGGTCTTGCCCCACGTAAAGCCTTCCTTCTGGTAGAAGCGGGCGTAGAGATCGGGGAAATCGCGGATGGTGGCTTCGGCGATCATGGCCAGATCGCGGGCGGTCACATATTCGTTCTGATCAGGCCAGCCATTGGTGTTGGCGAAATTGCTGTTCTTCAGGCCCAGGCGCTTGGCTTCGCGGTTCATCAGCGCGACGTAATTGGCTTCGGTACCGCCCAGCCCTTCGGCCAGCACCACGCAGGCGTCATTGCCCGACAGGGTGACGATGCCGTGCAGCAGGTTTTCAACGCTCACTTGGGCGTTCACGTCCAGGAACATGGTGCTGCCCTGGTTGTTCCACTTCTTCCAGGTTTCCTCACGCACCAGGATCGGCTGTTCCAGATTGGCTTCGCCCGACTTGATCAGCTTGAAGGCGACATAGACGCTCATCATCTTGCCCATCGAAGCGGGCGGGA
>Ga0164294_10001031_pt1 | contig 26297 bp, 30 predicted proteins | sample GEODES005metaG_FD_111479 | JGI IMG/M metagenome (GOLD analysis project Ga0164294, IMG submission 111479) | Oligotrophic lake water microbial communities from Sparkling Lake, Wisconsin, USA - GEODES005 metaG | ecosystem: Environmental > Aquatic > Freshwater > Lake | place: USA: Sparkling Lake...
GCCTGACCCAATTTGATCGAGCATTTTGATAGCTATTTGTACGGTTTTGCTATAGGGCACATAGATAATCATTCTGCGCTGCAAAAGCCTCGCGGGATGATAACGTTATCTACTCAACAGTGCATCTGGAATACTATGAAGGGTGATCACTCTTCATCGTCCTCTATAGGGATGTAGTCACTCTCGTTGAGCCCCCACACCGCTAACTTGCCCGTCTGCGGAAGCGTAGGATGCAGCCAGTCTTCGTTGATCTGATAGAGCGTTAGAGACCCTAGCTTGTCCGTTATGATCGCACCGGCCTCGCGCAGAGCATCTATAGCACCGGTTACATTTTCGGCGGACAGGCCCGTACCCGGCACGACCAAAATGTCCCGGCCTGCCTGCCTCCTGAACACGCCGCGCTGAAACTCCTTCAAGGATATGGCCTCCTTCACCTTTCCATAACCAATAGTCCGATCGAGGATGAAGAGTAGCGTCGTTCGCTCGGCCTCCGGGAGCGCCAATGAGCTACGAATCGTTCGATTATAGAGCCTTAACTGGCCGATATGGCTATGCTCATAGCAAGATAGCACGTTAAACTCCTAGTTTTGTAGAGTTTCAAACGCTATTGCGCTCGGAAAATGTGACTACGATAATATATGTGTCGGCGGGTTTGCTGAAACCGGCGCGCTTTGCTCTGGAATGTTTGAGTATATTTGCTTACTAGTACTGGGTAATATTTATATATTATCTACATTTTGTGTTCAAGGAGCCCGTCGAAACCCATGGGATGGCTAATAATGGCATCGAAAATACTAGATCGAAGATTGGGGCTGAAGCCCGGAACGATTTCAAATCTAGCGAAAGAAGATAGGCGCGGCTGGTATCAAACGGTCAAAATCAGGCAGAAGGTACCATTCATTGTCGGAGTGCGCCGGGAGCAGAAGGTTAGAGTGACCTTCAAACCCTGCAAGGATCTCCGCGACATTCAGCTGAAAATACGAGACATGTTCTTCGCCGACTTCGTCCCTCACGCAATTGCGCACGCCTACGTTAAGGGAGAGCGCGGCACGATCAGCAATGCGAAGGCACACCTTGGCGCAAACGCCATGCTCCACATTGATCTGATCGATTTCTTCGGGTCGATAACGTTATCGATGGTGATCAAAGCCTTCAGAAAATACTTCAAGGGCTTCACCAGCACCCAGATTTATGCGTTGGCCGATCTATGTTGCTATAAGGGGTTTCTGCCGCAGGGCTCACCGATCGCCCCCCTGCTATCCAATCTCGTCTGCTACCCCCTCGACGAAGAGCTAGACCGACTGGCGCAAACCTTTGGCTGTACGGTGACCCGATACTCAGACAACATATACTTCTCGACGAAGGCCTCGCGACTGCCGCGCGACCTTGGCGAGGTGCTGTATCGTGACGGGTTGCGTCGCGTCCGTGTGAGCGATCCGTTCTGTGCATTGATCGAGCGCCACGCCTTCGAGATCAACTACAAGAAGGTCAAAATCGAAGCCCGATCGGAAGGGCTAGAGATGGTCGGGCTGATGGTGGGCGATCGAATTACCGTTCCTTCGGCATGTCGTCGCGGCATCCGTACGATACTTGCCAATTGGAAGAAGCATGGCCTTGAGGCTGTGGCGCGGGCGCACCGTCCTGCCAAAAAGGCCGGCCATTTTGCAGCCGCACTGAGGAGCTGGATTGGCTATGTAGGTTACGTGATGGGTAAAGATGATCCGCAGTATCGGACCTTCTTGGAAACATTCGAGACGCTTCGTGCACGCGATCTCGCTTTGGCCGCTCCGTTGCACGAACCGCAGGCTCCAATGTCATGGCTGGAATGACCGACAAGGGTGGTTAGCCGTCAGTCCGCTTTTTGGTTGATATAAGAGAAAACGGTCAATCCGGCTTCACGGTTGTTTACACCAGTTTTGAGCCGCAATGGCTCTATTTAGCGCACGGTTCGTTAAAGCCCTTCGGGAGAACGGGTTTGTGCCATGTGCTAATTATTGAGGATGAGCCGCTGATCGCGCTTGATCTTGAAGACCTCCTGCAAAATCAGGGTGCAAAATCGTTCAGCTTTGCCGAGAACCAGCAGGAGGCAGTCGAGGTTTCTCGTTCAACGCGTCCGGACTTTATCGTGTCGGATGTGAGCTTATCTCAGGGAACCGGGCCGCTCGCAGTGGAGGAAATCCGAGGCGAGCTGGGGCCAATACCCGTCATTTTTGTAACGGCCACGCCGGAAGCTTGCTCGCCCTGCGCTCCGCCCGGCCGTGTATTTCGCAAGCCGCTGGATCGTCGCGCGATAGCGGAAGCGTTTCGCACCATGGCATTCGCAGCTTAAGCCCGACTATCGCCCCGCAGTGGCATGGTGAATGTAAACGTGGTCACTTGAGCATCGGAATTTACGGACAGCTTCCCATCGTGAGCTTTTGCGATCTCGGAAGCGATGTGGAGACCTAGGCCGAGACCCACCTGATTGGATCGGGCTTCACCCCGGAAGAAGGGCTGGAAGAGACGCGCCATGGTTTGCTCGTCAATCGCGGCTCCCGCGTTGGCGACGCTGATTGTCAGCTCTTCGGCGCTGGTCCGCGCATCGACGTTAATCGGTGACGCTTTGGCACCATGCGTGATCGCATTGCCGAGGAGGTTGGAGAGCAGCTGACCAATCCTCACCCGATCGCAGTCTATCGGCTCCTCGATTGCAAAGGTCACTCGAATATCCCGATCCGGAAAAACCGATTGCAGCTCCGCTACGACTTGTTCCAAGACGGGGGTCAGCGGGAAGTTTGCGTCCCGAGTGAGCGTCACGCCCCCGCCCAGCCGGCCACGCGCAAAGTCTAGAACATTGTCGATTAGTTCAGAGGCGCGAACCACGCTCCCCTGCATTAGCGACAGAATGTGTTTTCCTTTCTCACTGAACGTCTCGCGCTGGGCGAGCAGTCTTACGCCGCTGCTGATAGATGCCAGCGGGTTGCGCAGGTCATGCCCCAACACCGCGATGAATTGCTCGCGCAGTTCGGAGTTTTCCCGTTCGGCATCGGCCGCAATTTTGGTCAACGCCTTGCTCTCGACAAGCTCGCGCTCATACCGTCGACGTTCGGTCGCAAGAAAGACGGCGACGAGCGTTGAGCTTAGTTTGCCGTTGGCATCGCGGCGTTCGGATGCATTCACGAGGCACTGGATCTTCGGACCATCGCGCGTGACGAAATCCGCCGCGACCTCGTCAACAAATCCCTGCATGTGCAGAAGCGGAGACAGATTAGTCTCGTAGAATATGCGCGAGGCGACGCTCAGCAACTCCTGAAATCTTTTGCCGACCAACTCTTCACGCGCAAATCCCGTCCAGGACGCGATGCGTGCATTGGCGTGCACCACCCGACTATCCGGCGAGATAGAGAGATAGCCACATGGGGCGCTGATGAAGAGGTCTTCGAACTCGCCTTCCGAGCTGGCCGACGCACGCTCGTCCTGCTCAGACAAACGCGCGGATCGCAGCGATTACGCCCTCAGGTGCACTGAGATTAGGACAATGACCCGTAGCTTCCAAGACGACCAATTCGCTCCCGGAGATATGGTCCCGCACATATTCGCCGACCTGCTGCGGGGCGATTGCATCTTCGCGACATTGCAGAATTAACGTGCGCGTCGTGACGTTCGCCAGATCGACGCGATTGTCCGACGTGAAGGTGACGCGCGCAAAGTCCTTGGCGATTGCCGGATCAGTTCGGCAAAAGCTGTTGGTCAGTTCCTGACCGAGTTCGGGCCGATCTGGATTACCCATAATGACAGGTGCCATCATCGCGGACCAACCAAGGTGATTGTCCGCAAGGGCTTCCAGTAGCTCGTCGATGTCCGATACCCCGAAGCCGCCCATGTAAGTGCCATCGTTGATGTAGCGGGGCGATGGCCCGACCAAGATCAATTCAGCGAAGATCGAGGGATCGGAAAGCGATGCCAACACGCCGATCATCGCGCTGACCGAATGTCCTACGAAGACGGCATCCTTCAGGCCAAGAGCGTGGCTGATCTCGACCAGGTCATCCGCATAGCCCTGCAAGCTCCCATATTTCGCGGGATCGTAGGCGGCCAGATCGGACGCGCCTGCGCCAACGTGATCGAACAGGATTGTTGTATACTCGTGCTCAAAAGCCGGAGCGACGAGCCGCCACATGTTTTGATCGCACCCGAAGCCGTGCGCAAAGACCATTGCGCGTTTCCCGCTACCTGCTGTCCGGACGTTGTTACGCTGCAATACGGACAATCGGACTTCCTCGCCGGGGTGGCTGGCACTGGCCATTATCTTGTTAGAATAGAGGTTTGCAGCAAAAACGCCATGCTGCGGACCTTCAGTGGTTAGACGTTTCTTGTGCCCGCGCTATCCGGGAAAATCACTGCGAAGGAATGGCCGCTTTTGAGTGGGAGCGCTCGGTTGACCGAGCGTCCGCAAATGGGTCGGATGGCGACGTTGACGCAGACCGACCATTGCATGATGCTCCGTCGATGCGCCGCGCTCTGATATTAGCAGGATGTATCGCGACCTCTGCGTGTTCGCAGTCGAGCCAAATGCTTGGGCAAATGGCTGCACCCGATCTTGCGTTAGTAGATACTGCGGCGGGAAAAACGAACGCTCCGAGGTGCGCAGTCGCAACCGGGGACGGATACATTCGGCTCATCGCTGTTGGGCCAAAGGCTGTCGTCAACTTGAACGGCAAGCCAGTCATGCTCCCGCTTCGCTCTGATGACGGATCGGCGGGGAAAACGTTCGGTAATGGCAACATTGGCGTCGCGGTCAGCTTTGTTGCCGACGCCCTCGCGGCCAATGGAGACATTATTGGGCATAAGGTGGGTGTAGTCGTAACATCGAAAGCGGGCATGGAGCATTTCTACGGCATGTGGACCTGTTGACGCGCAGGCGAGCGACATTGTGAAGCCGTAGCGCGTCGGCAGCTGTTGGTATTTTGGAAAAAGGGTCAGGACGGCCGCAACTGGGTCGGAAGCGGCCGGTCAGATGATAACGCTATCAACCTCATGCTGGATGAGCCGTCGCACTGTGGCGGGGTGCCATTGGCCGCCGCGCGCTGTAGCAATACCGCGAGCGTTGAGGGCGGTGGCTATCTCGGCAAGGGACTTCACACCGACGGCGCGTATGCTCTTGATCACCGGCAAGACATTGTTCGCGAACTGCTCGGCTTGGTTCCGATTGGCGGCTGCACCGCGCCTCGCTGCGATCTTCTGCTCTCCGATGCGTGAAGGTATCGACCAGCCGAGCAAAGTGCCGCGCGCTTTCGCTGCGGAGAGCGCTGCCTTGGTGCGCTCGCTGATCTTAGCGGCCTCGCGCTCCGCTATAGCGGAATAAATCTGAAGCATGGTGCTGTCTGCCTCGGGCATGTCGCAGCACACGAATTTTATGCGCCCTTCGAGTAGCGTTGCGACGAAGGCCACGTTGCGTGCAAGCCGGTCTAGCTTCGCGATCACCAGCGTGGCCTTCTTCCGCCTACACATGTCGAGGGCGGCTTTTAGCTGGGGACGATCTTTGCGGCATCCGCTCTCCACCTCCACGAATTCGCGCAGCAATTCCCACTCGCCGCCGTTGAGGTATTCGCTGACCGCTCGCCTCTGCGCTTCAAGGCCGAGGCCGGAGCGGCCCTGCTTTTGAGTGGAGACCCGATAGTAGGAAATGACGTTGCCGGTCGCCACAAGAAACCCTTTCGTATCAACCCGCTACGACCGTAGGGAGTTGTTACGAGCGACCTGCCACCCTATAATTCTAAACTGCAATCCTATTTTTCTCGCGGAGAATTCAACGTAGGAAGGCAGGGTAAACGGCGCAGCGTCGCGAGGCTTAAAAGTCTACTTTTGCCGTAGCGGGCTTTTTTATTTCGATGTTCTTCCGGTCATTATACGAAATTGTGACACCTGATCCACCGGGCCAAAAAGGCGGATGATCAAATACTGTCAGCTCTCCCGTCGCAAAACACCATGCATCCTTGCGACACGGGGGTCCGTATTTCGCGGTAAGGGATGCGATAACAGTATCGTAATCGAGATATTTCCAGTCGATCAAAAAGCTAGATAGCTTGTGGTCCGCTAGGGTGAGATGGACGATGGTGCGGACGCCAGTGAAATCCATCCCATACGCCGGGCAATAGCTCGCGTTGGAATTGTAGACCTCGAAGCAAGATGCATATTCGTGAGCCTTAACCCAATCACCAGTCACCGGACGAATGGTGGAAAGCTCGCCAAACTCGAATGGTGGCAACGAGGACGCTGAGACGGCGGGTTTTGCTCCCTGCTGGATTTGTGCTGACACAGTAAACGCTACCAACGCGTTCGCCACGATGCCCATTCCGAAAGTCAGCTTCATCTCGTGCTCCGCCCCTTGCCCGGCTGGTGCCGGGTGGTTCGTAACGTGCGAGCACGGGGCAGCACGCCTCCCGTATTCGCCGGAAGGCTATTGTATTTCGGGAGCCGCCCGACATGGCGGACCCGTGCTCAGCACATCACTGTGCACCGCTTAGGCTTACGAGACCCGAGCGGATGTGAGCTTATCGCATAGGGAAAAGGCTAACGCCAGTTGTGCGCTCGCTCGCCGTTCAATCGGCTTGTTCACTCGTTCGAGCGTGCGCTATCATTCGAAATTGGGAGCGCGACGACCAAGATGAAAGAAGCAATTCTCGCTGATATTCGACGGTTTGCCGCCGAAAATGATGGCAACCCGCCCGGTGTGAAGGCATTCGAAAACTTAACGGGTATAACCCAAGGTAAATGGCGTGGCGTTTATTGGGCGCGTTGGAGCGACGCCCTTGCCGAAGCAGGCTTCGCGCCAAACGCGATGATTGGCCGAAGGGATAGCGACGATCTTCTTCGAAAGGTCGCAAACCTCTGCCGTAGGCTCGGCAAGATGCCCACGAATTCGGACATGCGGCTCTACGTTCGCACTGACCCAACATTCCCAAACGACAAAACGGTAGCACATCATTTCGGAAGAATGACCGACTTGGTAGCTGCGCTACGCAAGCTCTCGGCTTTGCCAGAATATGAGGACATTGCGTCAATGCTGCCCGATGAGGGACAGGCTCAATCCAGTGTCGGCCTAGCAAAGGGAATGAGTGAAGGTGCGGTCTATCTCCTCCGATCAGGCCAGCATTATAAGATTGGGAGGAGCGATCAAATTGAGCGTCGCCTGAAAGAAATCTCAATCGCGCTTCCCGAGGCAACAACGCTGATCCACACAATCCGAACGGATGATGCGTCGGGCATTGAAGCATATTGGCATAAGCGCTTCGCCGATCGCCGAATGAACGGTGAATGGTTTCGCCTCACAGCCGAAGATGTGAAAGCCTTTCGCCGCAGAACTTTCCAATGAACGCTATCAACGAGAGCGAAAACTAAAGCCATGTTCGCCGCACTCATATCGGCCATCGCTCTCATCGTCGCATCTGCCGCGACGATTTTCCTAACGAAACGCAAAGAGCGTGAAGCCGAATGGCGCGGGAAAAAACTAGCCTACTATGAAGAGTTCTTTTCAGCCGCGAGCGGCATCGTGGGCGACACATCCCCGCCAGACACCAAAGTGAGGTTCGCAAGCGCCGTAAACAACCTTCATCTCATCGCCTCAAACGGTGTCCTCAATGCCCTTCACGCTTTCTGCGACGAGATAGCGATTTCTAACCCTAATCGGTCCAAGGATCGTCACGATCGACTTTGGTCAAAGCTAGTTTGGGAAATCCGGGACGATCTCAACGATCGGCCTACAAAAGTAGCTGACGACTTCACTGCTCGGCTGTGGTCGTCCGGCATAGCGGGAAGGAACCCCTAACCGGGAAATGTAGCAGCCTTTCGGTTACTTCAATTCGGTTTGATCGTTTTGCGGCCTACGGCTAACCGATTGAAACGTAAGGGCTCGAATTCTCCCCGTTTTGCTCGAAAGTCCGCAGAAAACCGGGAAAATCTGGTGCTTGGGAAGCTTCTGCTCTGCCATTGAGCTACACCCGCCCGGGCAGCGGCGCTTTGCCACAGGGGCTTCGGCGCGGTCAACGGGCGGGCGTTCACTTCAGCGAATAAGGCAGTTTCGGTGCCGGGCCGTGGCCGAGTTCGCCGGCGCGGATCGAGAGGGTGGCGAAGCCGTCCTCCAGCATCTGGACCATGTCGCGGCTGCGCACCGCGGGCGAGGGGGCTCCCAGGATCACGCCGATCAGCCGCCTGCCGTTGCGGATCGCGGAGGCGGCGAGGGTGAAGCCCGCATCGGCGGTGTAGCCGGTCTTGATGCCGTCGAGGCCCAGGACGTGGCCGAGCAGGTGATTGTGGTTGGCGTAGGTCTGGCGGCCGTAATTGGCCGAGCGGAGCGCGAAATAGGTGTAATATTGCGGATAGCGCCGCAGGATGGCCGAGGAGAGCGTGGCGATGTCGCGCGCGCTGGTGACGTTGCGCGGATCGGGCAGCCCGGTCGGGTTGGCGAAATGCGTGCGCATCATGCCGAGCTTGTCGACCTTGGCGTTCATCATCGCGACGAAGGCGGTCTCGCTGCCGCCGAGCCGCTCGGCCAGCGCCATGGCGAGGTCGTTGGCGGATTTGACCGCGATGATCCGGATCGCCTGCTCGACGGGCAGCGACTTGCCGATGCCGAGGCCCAGCCGCGACGGCTTCTGGTAGGCGGCGTTGCGCGACATGACGAGCTTGTCGTCGAGCCGCAATTTCCCTTCGGCGATCGCCTCGAACGCCAGGTAGAGCGTCATGACCTTGGTGATCGAGGCGGGGTGGCGCTCGCTGTCGGCATCGTCGGCGAACAGCACTTCGCCGGTATCGGCATCGAGCAGGATCGCGGAGGTGACGAGCGGTGCGGCCGGGGCGGCGGTCGGCAAAGCCGCGCCGATCAGCGCTATCGCCCCCAACACCCCTTTCAACACCCGACGCGCAGGCCGCATCGCGAGCCCTTCCCTGTTAGGCGTCCAGTCTATGCTACCCGCAGGATGCTGAGAATGGCGGCAAATCTCATCTCGTCGCGCTGGTGACTCGGCTCGTCACAAGCGGGGCGGCGGGCTTGCGGACCATCACCGTCCACGCCGGGGGCAGGTAGTCGGTCGACATGTAATAATAGAGCTTGCAGGTGCCGTCGGCGGTGTAGCTCGCGCCCTTGGTGAGGCCGAAGGCGATGGTGCCGACGAACACCGGCCCGCCGCTGTCGCCGCTCTTGCACTTCGGACCCTTCACCGCGACCCACAGCGCCGGGCACGGCCCCGCGCAGAGATCGCCGGGCGGCGCGTAATCGACGAACTTCACCTCCGAACAGCTGTAGCCGGTGCGCTCACCGCGATGGCAGACGAAATCCCCGGCGCGGGTGCTCGCCCGGTTGCGCCAGCCGGTGACGGCGCGCGGGCGATCGGCATCGTCGGCGCGGACGAGCGGCTGCAGCGGCACGTCGGCTGCCTGGATCTGGACGTCCTGATAGCGCGCGCCCCAGGCGCCGATCATGCGCAGCGGCTGCTGGCGCTTGTCGCGGTCGACGAAGGTCAGATCGTCGGGGCAATGGGCGGCTGTGGTGATCGCGGTCTGGCGGCCGTCGGTGACGGTGAAGCCGGTGGTGCAGAGGTAGTGCTTGCCGTCCTTGGGATCGAGCCCGAGCGTGCGGCCACCCGCCTCGACTCCGGACAGATCCTTGTCGCTCTCCGCCCAGGTGCGGACCTCGAAGGGAATGCCGGAAATCGCCTCCAGCTTCTTCTCGACCAGCTTGACGTTGATCTTCTCGATATCCTCGGCGCGGACGATCGCGATCAGCAGCCCGGTGCGCGGGTTGATGCCGATGCCGGGAGTATGCGGGAGCGCCGCCTGCAGCTCATTCTCGTTCCGCTCGATCGCGGCGAGCATCTGCGGCTGGGTGGCAGGCGCGCCGACCTTGAAATCGACAGCGACGGCGACGCCGTTGATCACCGGATATTGGCTCTCGACTGGCGTGTCCCCGGTCAGCCGTACGACGATCCGCCACTTGGGCTTGTGATCGATGTAGATACTGGCGAAGCGGCTGGCGTAGGTCGCGCGCAGCCGGTCGGTCAGTGGGACCGTCGCCTCCTGCAATTCCAGCTCGCCGATCGCCTGGGGCAGCGGCACATCGTAATGCTGGGCATATTCGCGCGCGTCGGCGATCCACGCTTCGAAATCGTTCTGGGTGGCGGAGGCAGGCGCCTTTTCGTCGGGAAGGACGGCCGTGGTGGTGGGCGCCGAATCGACCATATTCGCCGTGGACGCCACCGCAGGAGCCGGCGGCGGTACGCGCGGCGCCTTCGGGGGCGCAGCGACCGTGGCCGAGGCCAGACCGAGCGCCAGGATCAGCGCGGCACGCATACGCACACACTCTTACTCACGGCCTTGCGAACGTGCCACGGCGCGGCTGGTGCCATGCCGTCGCGGCGGATAGAGCAATGGGTATGACGACGACCGATCCCGATGCGCTGTTCGAGGCGTGGCTGGCCGAGGCGAGCACGCTCGAGCCCAACGATCCCACCGCGATGACGCTCGCGACCGTCGGCCGCGACGGCCAGCCGTCGGCGCGCATGGTGCTGCTGAAGGGGCACGATGCCCGCGGCTTCGTCTTCTACACCAACCAGCAGAGTCGCAAAGCGGGCGATCTCGCGGTCCATTGCCAGGCCGCCTTGCTGTTCCACTGGAAGTCGCTGCGCCGCCAGGTCCGTATCGAGGGGCCGGTTACCCATGTCACCGATGCCGAATCCGACGCTTATTTCGCCAGCCGCGCGCGTGCCTCGCAGCTCGGCGCCTGGGCGTCCGATCAGTCGCGACCGCTGGACGCGCGCGAGACGTTCGAGGCGCGCTATGCCGCGATCGAGCATCATTATGCGGGCCAGGATATCCCGCGGCCGCCGCACTGGGGTGGTTACCGCGTTCGCGCCGAACGCATCGAATTCTGGCAGGATCGCGCGCACCGGCTTCACGAACGCCGCCTCTTCATCCGTGACCACAACGGATGGACCGAAGGATTACTCTACCCATGACGCCCCCGCGCACAAAGGCCCTGCAGCTTCCCCTCACCCAGGTCGATGCCTTCGCGGACCGGCCCTTCACGGGCAATCCGGCGGCCGTGATGCCGCTCGAGCAGTGGCTGGAGGATGATACACTCCAGGCGATCGCGCAAGAGAACAACCTCGCCGAGACGGCCTTCACCGTAGTCATACGGAGCCCTGACGCGGACTATGAACTGCGCTGGTTCACGCCGACCAGCGAGGTCGACATGTGCGGCCATGCGACGCTGGCCTCGGCGCACGTTTTGCTCGGCGACAGCGAGTCGATCCGCTTCCGGACGCGCAAGGCCGGCGTCCTGTCGGTGGCGCGCGACGGCGATGGCTATGCGCTGACCTTGCCCGCCTGGGTGCCGGCGCCGAAGCCGCTGCCGGAGATCGTCGCGGCACTGGAGGTCGATCCCGCCGCCGTGATCGAAACGCTCTGGCACGAGCGGCGCTACAGCGTCGTCGTGCTGGCGGACGAAGCGGCGGTGCGGGCCTGCGCGCCGAACATGCGCGCGCTGGTCGCGATGGGCGACTGGCTGACGATCGTCACCGCGAAGGGGCAGACCGCCGACATCGTCAGCCGCGCTTTCGCGCCAGGGGCGGGGATCGACGAGGATCCGGTGACCGGCTCCGCGCATGCGGTCGTCGTGCCCTACTGGGCGGAAAAGCTCGGTCGCACGGCGTTCACCGCATATCAGGCCTCGGCGCGCGGCGGCCACCTCACCTGCCGGCTGGAGGGCGACCGGGTCGTGCTGGGAGGGACGTGCGTGACCGTGATCGAAGGCGTGATGCGGCTCTAATCAGCCGATTTCGCTTTCCAGCACCAGCGGCCGGCTCTCACGGGTGCCGCGCATATGGCTGGTCGGATCGTCGATATTGGCGGCGATGACGACATGATCGGCGTGGACCTCGACGAGAGTACCCACGAAAGGCATGCCCTCCAGGCTGCCGGTCACGCGGTAGCTGACCTCATCGCCCACCTTGAAGGTCGTGGGATCGAAGTTGAATTCGAACGGGCAGCTGTCGCCCTGGCCCATACCCAGCATCGCATCTCTCCTTGCCACGAAGATACCGCGCTACCCTTGAGGATTAAAGCCAAAGTCGTATGCACGACGATCGGTGATACTCAACGAGTTTTACTGCGACCGAATTAGGGCGACGCCGCGCGGCTGTCGTGCTAGGACGTGGCCATCACGGACTTCATTCCAGCATCGTCGTGACGGTGGGCGGCCAAAGCCCACGCTATTCCGACGAAAGTCCACTATGGACATCAACGAACTTCTGAGGCGGGAGCAAGTCTCGCTTTTTCGCGCCGCCACGGCCGCCTGCAGCGCTGCGCGTCATGCGCATCACGGGCTGGCCCGCGGCTATGCCGAGCGCCTTGTCGCGGCCGGCTTTCCCCATCGCGGCGCGGCTCTGCCCGCCTGATTGCAGACCCGGCCGTCGTCGCCGGGTACCATTTTCGAGGAGTATTGAATGCCGAGGGAAACCGTCCGCCCCTATCTGATCGTCAAGGATGCAGAGGGCGTGTTCCGCGTCACCGTGCGCCGCACGCGATTCAACTCGCAGGGCTATCCGCTGGTCTCGTCCGAGATCCTCGACGCCGGCTTTCCGACGATGACCAAGGCGCGCGCCTTCGTGAAGGAAGAATATCGCGCCGAGACGACCGACATCGCGACCAAGTGAACGTCAGCAAGGAGCGCCGACATGGCCAAGGGCGAGCAGAAAAGTAACAAGGAAGCGCGCAAGCCCAAGAAGGCGGCGCCACCCAAGCAGAATGCGTCCAACCCTTCGACCAAGGGCACGGCCGCCAAGAGCTGACGGCTAGGCCGTCAGAGCGCCAGGTGCGGGATGTCGCTGCCGTTCAGGCTCTTGGTGAAGATCTCGCAGCCGTCCTCGGTGATGCCGATCGAATGTTCGAACTGGGCGGAGAGCGAGCGATCGCGCGTCACCGCCGTCCAGCCGTCGTCGAGCACCTTCACGTCGGGGCGGCCGATGTTGATCATCGGTTCGATCGTGAAGAACATGCCGGGCTTGAGCTCGGGCCCGGTGCCGGGGCGGCCGACGTGGACCACTTCGGGCGCGTCGTGGAACAGGCGGCCGACGCCGTGCCCGCAGAAATCGCGGACCACGCCGTAGCGGTGGCGCTCGGCATGGCTCTGGATCGCATGGCCGACGTCACCCAGCCGCGCGCCGGGCCTGGCCGCCGCGATGCCGAGCATCATGCATTCGTAGGTCACCTCGACCAGTCGCTTCGCCTTGATCGAGACACCGCCGCACAGGAAGGTGCGGTTGCTGTCGCCGTGCCAGCCGTCGAGCAGGGGCGTCACGTCGACATTGACGATATCGCCGTCGCGCATCGTCTTGGGCGAAGGGATGCCGTGGCAGACGACATGGTTGATGCTGATGCAGCAGCTGTGCGTGTAGCCGCGATAATTGAGCGTCGCGGGCACGGCGCCGCCGGCGACCGTCATGTCGTAGACGATCCGGTCGATCTCGGCGGTGGTGACGCCGGGGACGATGTGCGGGGCGAGGGCGTCGAGGATCTCCGCGGCAAGGCGGCCGGCGCGGCGCATGCCTTCGAAGCCTTCCGCATCGTAGAGCTTGATCGCGCCGGTGCGCGTCACGACGTCTCCGGTCGTGATCGTCTGATACTGAGTCATGGGGTCTTTATAGGCATTTGGGGATAAGTTTGCCAGTCGCCGCGGAGGCGCTATGGCGGGCGGCGTGAGCGACCCGCACCGCATCTGGACAGCCGCCCTGATGGTGATCGGCGACGAGATTCTCTCGGGCCGCACCCAGGACAAGAATATCGCCCAGCTGGCGACCTGGCTGAACGTCCAGGGCATCCGCCTTTCCGAAGTGCGCGTCGTCGCCGACCGGATGGACGCGATCGGCGATGCGGTCCGCGCGCTCGGGCCGACGCACGATTATCTGTTCACCACCGGCGGCATCGGGCCGACGCACGACGACATCACCGTCGATGCCATCGCGGCGGCGCTGGGCGTCGGCGTGGTCGAGCATCCAGACGCGGTGGCGGTGCTGGAGACGCATTATGCGACGCGTGGCGGCCTGACCCCGGCGCGGCTGCGGATGGCGCGGGTGCCCGAAGGCGCCTCGCTGATCGTCAACAAGATGTCGGGCGCGCCGGGCATCCGCCACGGCAACATCTTCATCCTCGCCGGCGTGCCGCACATCGCGCAACTGATGCTGGAGGCGTTGACCGGGACGCTGGAGGGTGGGCTGCCCGTCGTCTCGCGCACGATCGGCTGCTGGGTGCCCGAAAGCGAGGTCGCGGATCTGCTGGCCAAGGCCGAGCGCGATCATGACGGCTGCCAGATCGGCAGCTACCCCTTCTTCCGCGAAGGCCGCGTCGGCGCCAATTTTGTGATCCGCTCGACCGATCCGGCGCTGGCCGAAGGGTGCGCGGACGATCTCTCCGCGGCGCTGCTGGCGCTCGGTTACGAGGCGGTTGCCGGCGGGATCTAGGCCGGCGCGGCGGCCGTCTCGGGCGGCTGTCTGTGCCCGAGGAGCAGGATGGCGAGCGCCACCAGTGCGAACAGGATCGCAATCACGAAACTGGCGCCGACGAAGCGGAAGGGCGCGGTGGGGCCGGTGAAATAGGCCAGCACCGGCGCGTAGATCGCGGGCGCGATGATCGACGCGATCGCCTGCATGCTGCCCGAGAAGCCCTGCAGCTCGCCCTGCGCATTGGCGGGGACGTTGCGCGAGATGAGCCCGTTCAGCGCCGGCATCGCGCAGGCGGTGATGAGCTGCACGCCCAGCACCGCGAACGCCAGCACCGTCGAATGGACCATCGTGTAGGCGAGAAAGCCGAACATCGCGGCGATGATGCCGACCGCCGTGGCGCGGCGTTCGCCCAGAGCCTTCACCACGCGGCCGACGATCAGCACCTGCGAGATCGCCATCATGCTGCCGACCATCGCCAGGCTCGCGCCGATGATCCCCGGCGTCCATCCGAACGCGGCCATCGCATAATAGGACCAGAGCGTCGGATAGATGTTCGCCGCGAGGATCCAGAAGAAGGCGGCGGTGAGCAACGGGATGACGCCGTGGAGCTTGCTGAGCGCGCGGAAGGCGCCGACCGGGTTCGCGCGGGCCCAGTCGAACGGGCGGCGGTTTTCGGGCGCCAGCGTTTCGCGGAAGACGAAGGCGCCGAACAGGAAATTGGCGAAGGTGAGCGCGGCGGCGGCATAGAAAGGCGCGCGTGGCCCGATCTCGCCGAGCAGGCCGCCGAGCGCCGGGCCAACGACGAAGCCGATCCCGAACGCGGCGCCCATCATCCCGAAATAGCGGGCGCGTTCATGCGGCGCCGAGACGTCGGCGAGCGCAGCGCCGGCCGGGCCGAACGAGGCGCCGAACAATCCCGCCAGCGCGCGGCCCGCGAACAGCCAGCCGAGGCTCGGCGCGAAGCCCAGCAGCAGATAATCGATGGTGAAGCCGCCGAGCGCGCCCAGCAGCACGGGACGGCGCCCGAAGCGGTCACCGAGGTTGCCGACCAAAGGCCCGCTCAGGAACTGGACGGCGGCATAGACGACGCCCAGCCAGCCGCCGATGCGGGTGGCGGTGGGCAGATCGACGTGGCCCAGCTTCATCACGATGCCGGGGACGACCGGCAGCACGATGCCGAACCCGATCGAATCGATCAGGATGACGGTCAGGATGAAATAGGCCGATGCGCTGGGTCGCGCCGCTTTGGCGGCAGGGGGCGAGGCCGCGGTGTCGCTCATGTCTCGCCTTCCCCTTGAAGTCCGACCCGCGCCCGGTTCGGCGAGGGTCGGGTCAGATGACGAGAAGGGGCGCTTGCCGTCAAGCCTTCGCGGTGGTGTTCGCGGCGGTCTGGCCGAACAGGATCTTGCGTTCTTCCTCGGTACGGATGCCGGGCGGGTTCGGGTTGATCTCGGGGCCGCGGGCGTAGGCGCGCGCCGTGGCGGGCCGCGCGGCGATGGCATCGAACCAGCGCTTCACGTTGGCGAAGTCGGCGAGGTCCTGGCCCTGCGCCTCATGCGGTACGATCCACGGATAGATGGCCATGTCGGCGATCGAATAGGCCTCGCCACCCACGAACGCCCGGTCGGCCAGCCGCCGATCGAGCACGCCGTAGAGCCGGTTGGTCTCCTTCACGTAGCGATCGATCGCGTACGGGATCTTCTCGGGCGCATAATTGCGGAAATGATGGTTCTGCCCGGCCATCGGCCCGAGCCCGCCCATCTGCCAGAACAGCCACTGCAGCACTTCGGCCCGGCCGCGCAGGTCGGCAGGGATGAACTTGCCGGTCTTGTCGGCGAGGTAGAGCAGGATCGCGCCGCTCTCGAACAAGGCGACCGAAGGGCCCCCATCGGCGGGCTGGTCGTCGATGATCGCGGGCATGCGATTGTTGGGGGCGATGCGCAGGAATTGAGGGTCGAACTGCTCGCCCTTGCCGATGTTGACCGGCTTGATGCGATAGTCGACCCCGGCTTCCTCCAGAAACAGCGTGATCTTGTGGCCGTTGGGCGTCGGCCAATAATGGAGTTCGATCATGGCGGCAGTTCTCCTGTAAACAATTGATGGGGTGCCGGAGGGGCGACGGCAAGGGTGCTTGCGTGGCCGGGCGTGACGCAGCAGAACGCCGCGTCCGGAGAAACAAGAACAATGCTCACTGCTTTCCTCGCCGCAGCGCTCGCTACCCTGGCCGTCGATGCGCCGGCACCCACGCCAGCGCCGCGCCCGCCCGAGCTGACCCGCTATGCCGGCCTCGCGATCGATCCGCAGGCGAGCCGCATCGTGACCGTCGAGAGCCGCCAGGCCAAGGGCGCGCCGACCAGCGGCCACGGCGTGATCGTGATCCGCGACACGAGCGGCAAGGTCATCACCCGCTTCGATCCGTGCGATACCTGCCGTTATGACGGGCTTGCCTGGTCGCCCGATGGCAGCCGCCTCGCGTTCGTCGCGAGCGGCGGGGGCGGCGCCTCGCTCTACGTTTACGAGAAGGAGGCGGTGCGCAAGGTCACCGGCGTCATCGGGCTGGCCGCGACCCCGCGCTGGTCCCCGGACGGACAGACGATCGCGTTCCTCGCCACCGAGGATGCGCACAAGGAAAGCGGCGCGACCCAGCCGGGCGTGCGCCAGGTCGGCCTGATCGGCACCACCGACGACGCGCGTCGCATCGCCGTCGTTCCATTGACCGGCGGCCCCTACCGCAAGGTCTCGCCGCCGCGCATCTTCATCTACGAATATGATTGGATGCCGAACGGCGAAGGCTTCGTCGGCACCGCGGCCGAGGGCAATGGCGACAATCAATGGTGGGTCGCGACGCTGCGCTCGTTCGGGCTTTCGGGCGGCATGCGGATCATCGCCTCCCCCCCTGAGCAGATGAATTTCCCGCGCGTCTCGCCCGACGGCAGGACCGTCGCCTACATCGGCGGGCTGATGAGCGATTTCGGCTCGGTCGGCGGCGACGTCTATGTCGTGCCGATCACCGGCGGCACCCCGCGCAACCTGACCGACGGCTACAAGGCGAGCTTCACCTCGCTCGACTGGCGCGGATCGCGTCTGCTGGTCAGTGCGATCGTCTCGGGATCGAGTGCGCTCGGCACGATCGACGCCGCCTCGGGCAAGGTCGCGCTGGGCGAGGTTCTGCCCCAGTCGCTGGCCGCGGGCGACGCGGCCTTCGCGGCGGACGCGAGCGGTGCGCGGGCGGCATATGTGACCGAGAGTTTCACGAAGGGTCCGTCGATCGCGTTCGGCACGTTCGGCCAGGGGCGGTCCATCAGCCACGAGAATGATGCGCTGAGGGCCGATGTCGTGCCGCACGATATCCGCTGGAAGAAGGGCAGCAACGAGGTACAGGGCTGGCTGCTCGAGCCGACCGGCCAAGATATTTCGATCCTTGAACAGACCGACGCTGCGGGCAAGCGGTCTCCGGTCAAAGCCGCAATGGTCACCGTCATCCACGGCGGCCCGGCCGCTGCGGTGACGCCCCGCTTCCCGTGGAGCGACGTGCTGCCGGCGCTGTCCAACCACGGTTATTGGATCTTCCAGCCCAATCCGCGCGGCTCCTACGGCTATGGAGAGGCGGTGGTACGCGCCAACGTCAAGGATTTCGGCGGCGGCGATCTGGAGGACATCCTTGCCGGGATCGATCAGGTCGAGAAACTGGCGCCGATCGATGACGAGAAGCTCGGCGTCTACGGCCACAGCTACGGCGGCTACATGACGATGTGGACGGTCACCCACAGCCAGCGCTTCAAGGCCGCGGTCGCGGGCGCGGGCATCGCGAACTGGGTGTCCTATTACGGGCAGAACGGGATCGATCAGTGGATGATCCCCTATTTCGGCGCCTCGGTGTACGACGATCCCAAGGTCTACGATCGCCTCTCGCCGATCCGTTCGATCAAGGATGCGAAGACGCCGACCTTCCTCTACGTCGGCGAGCGCGACGTCGAATGCCCACCCGCGCAAAGCCTGGAATTCTGGCACGGCCTGCGCGCGATGAACGTGCCGAGCGAGCTGATGATCTACGCCGACGAAGGCCATGGCATCCGCGAGGCGAAGAACCTGCGCGACCGCGAGGAGCGGATGCTGGGCTGGTACGACAAATATCTGAAGGGGATGTGAGCGGGCTTTAGGATAGCCTGAGCGGCAGCAGCTTGCGCAGCCGCGGGTCGCGCAGCCACAGCCCGCCCCAGGCGAGGATGCCGATCAGGACATTCTCGCCCATGTCCTGCAGGCTGCCGTGGACGCGCATGTGGATCGAGACGGCGCCACCGAGGAAGCCGGTCAGCAGGATCGCGCCGAGCGGCCCGGTCGGCGGAAAGACGTAGAGCAACGTGCAGACCAGCCCGGCGACGCCGATGGCGAAGACCGTATCGGCGGGCACGCCCAGGCCGGCATTCGCCTTCACCGCCATGGGCGCCATGCGGAGATCGAAGCTCACGTCGAGCAGCATGAAGGCGGTGACGGCGAGGGTGAGTATCCATCCCGCGATCAGCAGAGGTCTGGTTTGCTTCATAGCCGGCCCCCGCGATCGTTACGGGACCGTCTTAACGGCTGAAGTAGGCTTGGCAATCGGTTCCGAATTTAGCGCGTCGCGAAAAACGGCGGTAATCAGCCCTCTTTCTTGCGCCCGAGGCCGATGTCCTTGGCCAGTTCGCGGCGGCGATCGGCGTAATTGGGCGCGACCATCGGGTAATCGGCGGGCAGGCCCCACTTGGCGCGATACTCTTCCGGGCTCATCCCGTAGCGGGCGCGCAGATAGCGCTTGAGCATGGTGAGCTTCTTACCGTCTTCCAGGCAGACGATGTAATCGGGTTTGACCGAAGCGCGGATCGAGACCGCGGGCTTCAGATCGGGCTCGCTCGGCTCGGGAGCGGTGTCGCCCAGCCCGGTGAGGGCTGCGTGAACGCGGCCGATGAGATCCGCGACTTCGCCGGCGCCGACGTGATTGTTGGAAACATGGGCTGCGACGATCTCTGCCGTCAGCAGAAGCAAATCCGGGCTTTCCGACATGATACCTCAACGCAACCTAACTAGGGAAAGGAAGGCGCGACGCTCAGGGGAGCGCCGCGCCGACCGATCACTTGACGTGGGAGGAGATGTGCTTGTTCATTTCGAACATGCTGACGCTCTTCTTACCGAAGATCTTCTCCAGCTTGGCATCGGCGTTGATCTGCCGCTTGTCCTTGCTGTCCTGCAAACCATTCTTCTTGATGTATTCCCACATCTTGCTGACGATCGCGCTGCGCGGCTGGGCTTCGTTGCCAACGATGGCGGCGAGATCGGCAGACGGCGTCACAGGCTTGTGAATGCCGCCGGTGCGTGCGGGTGTAGCTTCTTTAGCCATAAGGTTATTCCTCCTCCGTTCCAGGCAGGCCACCTTAGGGCGGCTTTTCCGCCTAAGGGAAGGGGAAAATGTCGCTATGGATCATTCCTTCGTAAGCGCCCCCGCTTTGTGCGCGGCCTTACCCGATCCGCTCTTGGAATGGACCAGATATTCGGGGTTGTCGGGCGAGGCCGCGACGACGTGATCCTTGATCTTCGTGCGACTGGTGAGCTTTTTCTCGACCACGCCATGTGCGGTGCCGCCATGCGATTTCCAGCTGACCTTGTCGCCTTTGTGAAGCTCGGCCATCGTAACTCTCCTTGTTTGAGGTGGCTCAGCATCCGCTGAGCGGGCCGGTGCGGCATCCAACGCAAGTTGGACAACAATGGAGCAAAAGCGCTGCCGAGCCATTTGTTGCGTGAATGTCAGCCGCCGCGGGGAGCGCCTTGGACGATTATCTGATCTTCACGCCCGATGACGTGGACCTGACGCGTTCGCCGCTGCGGGCCTCGCTCGATGCCGAGACCTATGCGCTCGGCGCCTTCAATCCCGGCATCGCGCGGCTGCCGAACGGCAACATATTGCTGATGGTGCGTGTCGCCGAGGCGCTGAAGGAGCCGGTGATCGACGAGCATGTCCATGCGATCCGCTGGGATGCGGACGCAGGCTATGTGCTCGATCCGCATCCGCTGAGCGGCGTCAACATGAGCGATCCGCGCCAGTTCGATACCGGCACCGGCGCCTATCGGATGCTCGCGCTGACATCGCTGTCGTGGCTGCTGCCGGTGGAAGTGGACCCGCAAGCGCGCGAGGTTGTGGCGGTCCATTACGAGAAGGCGATCGCGCCGACGACCTCCTACGCGGTCTATGGGATCGAGGATGCGCGGATCACCCTGATCGACGGCACCTATTACATGACGACCTGCACCGTCTCGCCCGAGCGGCATTGCACGGCGCTCTACACGTCGACCAATGGGCTCGATTACGATCTGCAGGGCGTGGTGCTCGATCACCAGAACAAGGACATGCTGCTGTTCGAGGGCAAGGTCGGCGACAAATTCTTCGCGCTGACCCGGCCGCTGGGCGAATTGTACTTCGCTTACCCGCAGGGGGCGGAGTTCGCGGGCGGCCCCTCGATCAACCTCGCGCAATCGCCCGACGCCCTGCACTGGAAGCCGATCGACCATCCTTTCCTCCGTGCACGGTCGGGATCGACCTCGGCGATGAAGGTCGGCGGCGGATCGCAGCCGGTGCTGACCGATGCCGGGTGGCTGATGCTTTATCACGGTGTGGAGACGCGGGCGCGGGTCGGCATCTACCGAACCTTCTGGGCGCTGCTCGACAGGGACGAGCCGTGGAGGATCGTGCGGCTGGAGGACGAGACACCGCTGATCGAGGCGAAGCCCGAGTTGACGGCGCCGATCGCGCACCAGCTCTATCTGCCGACCGAGGTGGTGTTCACGACCGGGCTGGTCGATGGCGGCGACAGCTATATCGTGGCGAGCGGCGAGGCCGATCTCGCCTGCCGCATCACGCACATTCCCAAGAGCCGTTTCAGTTGAAAGGGCCTTGCACTCGTCATCCCCGCGGAGGCGGGGATCCATATTTCCTGATCGAGCGGTGCCATCGCAGCGCCGCGCCTATGGATTCCCGCCTCCGCCGGAATGACGAAGAATGAATACGCCCCGCCCCTGGTGGGAAAGCGCGGTCATCTATCAGATCTATCCCCGCTCGTTTCAGGACAGCGACGGTGACGGGATCGGCGATCTGGCGGGGATCGAGCGGCGGCTGGAGTATCTCCCAGGTCTCGGCGTGGATGCGATCTGGATCTCGCCCTTCTACCCCTCGCCGATGGTCGATTTCGGGTATGATGTCGCCGACTACACCGGCATCGATCCAACCTTCGGCACCATGGCGGATTTCGATCGGCTGCTGGCGGCGGCGCATGCCAGGGGCCTGCGCGTCCTGCTCGATTTCGTGCCCAACCATTCGTCGGACCAGCATCCGTGGTTCCTCGAAAGCCGCTCCTCGCGGACCAACCCGAAGCGCAATTGGTATATCTGGCGTGATGCCGCACCCGATGGTGGGCCACCCAACAATTGGATCAGCGATTTCGGCGGGTCGGCTTGGGCTTGGGACGAGAAGACCAGCCAATATTATTACCATGCGATGCTCGTCGAGCAGCCCGATCTCAACTGGCGCGATCCGGGCCTGAAGGCGGCGATGTTCGATGCCATGCGCTTCTGGTTCGATCGCGGCGTCGATGGGTTCCGCGTCGATATCCTGTGGCACATGATCAAGGCGGCGGACTTTCCCGACAATCCGACGAACCCGAACTGGCACGCGGGGATGGCGGACATGGACCGAGTCCTCCAGCTCCATTCGACCGACCAGCCCGAGGTGCACGCGCTCTCGGCCGAGATGCGGGCGCTGGCGGAGGGCTATCCGGTGCCCAAACTGCTGGTCGGGGAAATCTATCTGCCGATCACGAAGCTCGTCGATTATTACGGGACGCGCGCGCGTCCCGAGGTGCAGCTGCCTTTTAATTTCCAGCTGATCGATGCCGAATGGAATGCACGCTCGCTCCACCAGCGGATCGCCGATTACGAGGCGGCGCTGCCCGAGGGCGGCTGGCCGAATTGGGTGCTGGGCAATCACGATCGCCCGCGTGTCGCGACGAAGCGCGGGCCCGAACAGGCGCGCGTCGCGGCGATGCTGCTGCTGACGCTGCGCGGTACGCCGACGCTCTATTACGGCGACGAGATCGGCATGGAGAGCGTCGCGATCCCGGCGGGTCAGGTGCACGATCCACGCGAACTTCGCGAGCCGGGGCTGGGCTTCGGCCGCGATCCGGTGCGGACGCCGATGGCGTGGGACGGCACGGCGAACGCGGGCTTTTCGACGGCGGCCCCGTGGCTGCCGCTCCATGACGATTGGGCCGCGCGCAACGTCGCGGTGGAGGCGGAGGATCCCGCCTCGATGCTAGCGCTCACCAGGGCTCTGCTGGCGCTGCGGCGTGAACACCCCGCGCTTAGCGTCGGCGATATTCGGCTGATCGACGCTGACGGCGATGTGCTCGCCTATGAGCGGCGTGCCGAGGGAGAGCGGTTCGCAATCGTGTTGAACCTGGGAGGTAGTGGGCAAGCGGCGGCTTTGCCCGATGGCTATTGGGTCGAGCGTCTTTCCACCCTCCTCCCCGGCGAAGGCCGGGGCCCATCTTCGGCGCCAGATCCGGGCCCCAGCCTTCGCCGGGGAAGAGTGGAGCTCAGGCCCAACGAAGGCCTTATCCTGATCGGGAAACACGCATGAAAATCGCAATGCTCGCGCCGATCTCGTGGCGCACGCCGCCACGCCATTATGGCCCGTGGGAATTGGTGACGAGCCTTTTGACCGAGGCCCTCGTGGCACGGGGCGTGGACGTCACGCTGTTCGCCACCGCCGATAGCCTGACCGCCGGCACGCTCGATGCGGTGGTACCGACGGGCTATTCGGAGGACGGCTCGATCGATGCCAAGGTCGCCGAGATCCTCCACGTCGGCCATGTCTTCGAGGAAGCGCATCGCTTCGACATCGTCCATAACCAGGCCGATTTCGTGCCGCTCGCCTTCACGCGGCTGGTCGATACGCCGATCGTGACCACGATCCACGGCTTCTCGTCCGAGCGGATCGTGCCGGTGTTCAAGGCCTATGAGGATCGGGTGCATTACGTCGCGATCAGCGCGGCCGATCGCCACCCGACGCTGCGCTATGCCGCGACGATCCACCACGGCATTCCGATCGACGAATTTCCGTTCGACGCGCAGGGCAGCGACGATCTGCTGTTCTTTGGACGCATGCATCCCGACAAGGGCGCGGCCGAAGCGGTGCGCGCGGCTGCGGCGACGGGGCGACGGCTGACGATGTGCGGCATCGTCCAGGACGCGGGCTATTTCGAGCGCGAGGTGAAGCCGTTTATCGACGGCGACCGCGTCCGCTATCTCGGCGCGGTCGGCGGCGAAGAACGGACCCGCACGCTCGGGGCCGCCCGCGCTCTTCTTCACCTGATCGGATTCGACGAGCCCTTTGGTCTTTCGGTGATCGAAGCGATGGCCTGCGGAACGCCCGTCATCGCCTATAACCGCGGATCGATGCCCGAACTGATCGATCACGGTGTTACCGGATTTCTTGTCGACAGCTTCGACGAGGCAGTCGCCGCGATAAAGAAAGTCGAGCACCTTGATCGCAATGCTTGCCGCGCCGCGGTTGCCGCGCGCTTTTCGGTCGATCACATGGCCGATCGTTATATAGGTCTGTATCGGGACATTCTCGGCCGCTGAATATCGAATAATAGTTGCATTTTATTCATTGTCGGGCATGAGCGCGTCAGGTCGGTGCTGGTAAAGCCGGGGGATTTTCTACAGCGCCGTCGCAAATCTGGAGTTTTACCCGTGACAACCGACAATCAAGAACTGATCACCCTCACCGCTGATATCGTCTCGGCGCATGTCAGCAACAACAGCGTCCCGACGGCGGAAGTCGCGGCGTTGATCCAGAGCGTCTATGGCGCGCTCAATGCTCTGGGAACACCGGCCGCAGAGCCGCAGACCGAAAAGCCGAAGGGCGCCGTTTCGCTGCGCGCATCGATCAAGCCCGATTTCCTGATCAGCATGATCGACGGCAAGCCCTACAAGATGCTGCGTCGTCATATCTCGCAGCAGGGTTATACGCCGGAAACCTATCGCGAGACTTTCGGCCTGCCGCGCGATTATCCGATGGTCGCGTCGAATTATGCCGAACAGCGCCGCGCGCTCGCGCACAAAATCGGCCTCGGCCGTAAGCCCCGCTCGGCCGCTGCCAAGCCCGCCGCTGCGCCGGCCGGCGCGCCGAAGCGCCGTGGTCCCAAGCCCAAGCCCAAGGCAGAGGCCTGATCGTCCGGGCGCGGAGGGTCGCCCCCTCCGCGCCTGACAGTCCGAGGGCGGTTGCGGGTTGCTGCAGTGCGGCATAGCGCGCATAGGCACCGCCATGTCCGATCGTGATGCTCTCCCGTCGCAGTCTGCGGCGACGCCCGATGGCCTGTCGGTTACGCGGATCGACGGCGATCCCGGGCTGAGCTTCGCAGGGTTCGTCTCCTTCATCGCGTCGATCATGGCGCTGAATGCCCTCGGCATCGACAGCATGCTGCCGGCACTCCCCGCGATCGGCCGCGCACTCGGTGTCCCATCCGAGAACGAGCGGCAGTGGATCATCGTGATCTATCTGCTTGGCTTCGGCGGCGGCCAGATCATCTGGGGCCCGCTCGCCGATCGCTATGGGCGCAAGCCGATCCTGGCGGTGAGCCTGCTGTTCTATTCGGTTTTCGCCTTTCTCGCCGGCTTCGCCGCGAGCTTTCCTTTGCTCCTCGGCGCGCGGCTGCTTCAGGGGATCGCGGCGTCGGCGTCGCGCGTGCTGGTCGTGTCGATCGTGCGCGATTGCTATTCGGGGCGGCGGATGGCGCGGGTGATGAGCCTTGCGTTCATGGTCTTCCTCGCCGTGCCGATCCTGGCGCCGAGCGTGGGCCAGGTCATCACCCTGCTGTTCGGATCGTGGCGGTCGATCTTCTACGCGATCGGCGCTTACGGGGTGATCATCGGGCTGATCTGCACCTTCCGGCTCAAGGAAACGCTGCATCCCGAATATCGCCATCCGATCAGCACGAAATCGGTGCTGGGTGCGATGAAGCGCGTCGTCGTCACGCGCGTGTCGATCGGCTACACGATCGCCGCAGCCTTCTGCTTCGGCTGCATCTCGGGCTTCGTCACTTCGGCACAGCAGATCTTCGCCGACGTCTTTCACGTGCCGACGCTGTTCCCGGTCCTCTTCGCGACCGTCGCGACCGGCATGGGTGCCGCCTCGTTCCTCAACTCGCGCCTTGTCGAGCGATACGGCACGCGGCGGCTGAGCCACGCCGCGATGCTGGGGTTCGTCGTCGCCGGATGCCTCCACCTGAGCGTGGCGATCGCGGGCTATGACAGCGTGATCCTGTTCCCGATCCTGCAGGCGACGCAGATGTTCTTCTTCGGCCTGATGAACTCGAACTTCAGTTCGATGGCGATGGAGCCGCTCGGCGACATCGCCGGCGCGGGGTCTTCGGTGCAGGGCTTCCTGTCGACCTGCATCGGCGCGCTGCTGGGATCGATCGTCGGCCAGTCGTTCAACGGCTCCACCATTCCGGTGAGCCTGGGCTTCACGGTGCTGGGCGTGGCGACGGTGGCGGCGGTCTTCTGGACCGAGCGCGGCAAGCTCTTCCGCCCGCATCATGCGGTGGCGAAGGTCGGCTAGTAGTCCTTCGAGACGCGCAGGTTGGCGCTCTGGCGGCCCACTGTGGAGATCGTCGAGAGCAGGGATAGCCAGCGCGTGATGCGGAACTCGACGCTCGTCGCGGAATAGCCGGCGCCGTCGGTGATGACCTCCACATAGGTCCGCCGGCCGATATTCTTGCCCGCCGCGATCGA
>Ga0164294_10001036_pt1 | contig 26238 bp, 24 predicted proteins | sample GEODES005metaG_FD_111479 | JGI IMG/M metagenome (GOLD analysis project Ga0164294, IMG submission 111479) | Oligotrophic lake water microbial communities from Sparkling Lake, Wisconsin, USA - GEODES005 metaG | ecosystem: Environmental > Aquatic > Freshwater > Lake | place: USA: Sparkling Lake...
CAGTCGACCGCCCCCAGCAGCCCCCCCGGCGCGAAGCCATCCCAGAAGAGCCACTGCCCAGGGCTGCGGCGCAGGCAGCCTTCGAGGAAGGCGGCGGCGGCGTCAACGCCGGCCTCCAGGGCCGCGGCGCGCCCAGCGGGAAGGGCGAAGGGCCCCTCGATCTGGGCCTGGTAGAGCGGGCCCTTGGGATCGGGGTTGGGCCAGCAGGAGATGCCCAGCAAGGGCGCGCCGGCGAGGTGGGCGAGCCGCGCGGGGCCAACCGGCATGGCGAAGCGATGGCCCAGCACCACGCGGGGCAGGCGCCGCCCGAGCTCCTCGCCGCCCCCCGTGGCGTCGCAGGCCGTCATCACCACGGCACCGCCGCCGAGGGCCCGCAGCACCGGGCGCAAGAAGCCCTTGCCATCGTGCAGGGTCACGGGCATCGCCGCCTCCAAGCGGGCGCGGGTCTGGGCGGCCCAGCGGCCGGTGGGCGAGAGGGTGACGGCCACCACGCGCCCGCCGCCGACCTGATGCATCGGCAGGCCCAACCGGCCGAGCGCCAGGAGGGGGAGCTGCGCCGGGCCCATGTGGGGGTGCATCAGCACGACGCCCCGCCCGCCGGCCTGTGCCGCCCGCAGGCGGTCGAGCCCCTCGATCTGCAGATAGCCAGGCAGCGTCGCCGCCGTGATCTTCGGCGCCGCCATCGAGAAATACTGGTTGGCGAAGTGGGCCGCGAAGGCCTCGACCGCCACCGCCTCTCTCCAGGCGAGGGCGCTGTTTGGAAAGGCCCGGCCGATGTTCTCGCAGAGCCGGGCCCGCCGCGCCCCCATCAGGCGCCCCGCCAGGGCCCCGCCCGCGCAGAGCAGCCGCAGCTCATCGGGGGGGGGCAGCACACCCAGGGCCCGGCGACCTGGCCCCCAGACGAGGCGCCGGTACACATCCTTGGCCCGCCCCTCGCCGAAGATCACTGCAGGTACCCGAGCTTCTCCAGCTTCTCGCGGGTCTCGGCGTCGGGCTCGGCGGCCGAGCGCGCCGCGGCGGCCCCCATGCCCGCGACCATCTCCAGGGCGACCGCCCGCAAGGCGCCCACCTCGGCGTCTGTGCCCATCCGGGGCGCCTCTTCGCGGGGATCGGTCGCGCGGTCGTAGACCGCCTCGCCAAAGCCGGGCGCCTCGCGCCAGACGTAGCGCTGGTCTGCGGTGCGCAGCGTGACGAGGCGGTAGGTGGGCGCGGTGGTGAGGCCGCGGGCCCGGGCGGCGAGGTTGGCTTCGCGATCAAAGCAGAGCCCCCGCGCAAAGGGCCGACCCTGGCGGCCAAAGGCCAGGGGCACGAGGCTGCGCCCTTCCACGGTCTCGGGCTCGGGCAGCTCGAGCAGATCGTAGACGGTGGGGGCCACGTCGCCCAACTCCACCAGCTCGGTCACCACCTTGCCGGCCGGCAGCACGCCGGGCAGGCGCAGGGCCAGGGGAACCCGGGTGGTGGCCTCAAAGAGGTCGTCGCCGTGGTTGAACCACACGCCATGCTCGCCGAGGCTCTCGCCATGGTCGGCGGCGACGATGACCAAGGTGCGGTCGGCCTCACCGCGGGCTTCGATGGCAGCGAGCAGGACGCCAAGCTGCGCGTCGGCGTAGCTGATCTCGCCCGCATACTGGGCCAGGGGCCACTGCAGATCGGTCACCCCACGCAGGCTGTCACGCAGGTAGGGCGGCAGCGCCTCGGCCGGCGGCAGGCTGCGCTCGGTGGGATCGTAGGGATCGCCCTCGTAGTAGGCGTGGTCCCAGGGTTGGGGCGGCGCGTAGGGCCCATGCGGATCGAAGAGGTGCACCCAGAGGAAGTAGGGCCGATCGGCCTCTTGCACCTCCAGCCAGGAGAGCGCCCGGGCCACCGTGCGATCGCCGCGGCGCTCCAGGATGTCGTCGGGCCACAGGTGGCGGTAGCCGAGCGCCCAGGTGCGGCCCGCCAGGGTGTCGGCCCACCCGGGGAGCAGCGTGAAGTCGTCGTCGTAGACGCCAAAGCCCCGCGAAAACCCGAGCCCGCCGTCGAGCACATAGGCGCTGACGAAGGCCCCGGTCTCGTAGCCGGCCTCGCGCAGCCGGGGTGCCAGCATCGGCAGCCCTTCGGGCACGGGGACGCCGTTGAGCAGGCTGCCATGGCTCCAGGGCCCCAGGCCGGAGAGCAGCGTGGTGTGACTCGGCCCCGTCACGGCGATGGGCGCGAAGGCCGCGTCGAAGCGCACCCCCTCCGCGGCGACGGCGTCAATATGCGGGCTTCGGCGGGACGGGCCGCCAAAGGCGCTGGTGTGATCGGCCCGGGTGGTGTCGAGGGTCACCAGCAGCAGGTTGCGCGCGCCGGCCTTGGGGACCTCCTTCAGGGGCGGCCGCCGGTCGCTGGGCTTGCCCAGGACGAGGAAGACGCACACGACGCCCACGGCGCCAAAGATCGGCGAGCGCCGGCTGACGAGGAGGCTCAACGAGAACAACGCCAGTCCCAAGGACATCGACCCGTCGAACAGCCGCGGGCGCTCTTGAAAGGGCGGCGGATCCGAGAGCGCACGCACGCCAAGGTGCAGAAGCAGGCCCAGCACCAGGCCCAATTGCAGCCCTACGAGCAGCCCGATGGGCCCCTTGCGCGGCCTGAGCCAGAGCACCAGCAAGCCCGGCAGCCCCACCACCGCCACCAGCGAGAGCGCGCCCAGCAAGAACAGGATCGTGAGGCTCTGCACCCCCTGGGCCGGGCCCGCCGACAGGCCCACCCGCATGGCGTCGGCCAGGGCGAAGAGGAAGGCGGCGATGAGCAGGCCGACCCCCGCGAGGCGAGTGCCGCGATCCGTCCACATGACCGCGGACTAACGAGGGCCACCCAAGGCCGCGAGGCGCCAACCCGGCGGTCGGATCGCGCGCGACCCCGGCCAAGATGCCGATGGATGGCGTCTCGGACCCTGTAAGCGCCCGTCATCTTCGCGTGTTTGTCGCGTGCCCCCCACCGCAGGTCGCTATACTTGCCGCGGATTGTGTTCGGCGCAGCGCTGGACTGGCGCACCGCGGCGCCGCTCTCCGAGGTCCCTCATGCTCTTCCGTCCCGCCCCCATCGTCCTCCTCGCCGCCCTGGCGCTGGCGCCCGGCGCCGCCCTCGCCAAGGACGCCACGGTCTCGCCGCTGGTCTCCAAGGGCGTCGATCCGCTGATGGTGCTGAACCTCACCAGCCTCATCGCCTCGGAGCTGGACTTCATGGGGACCTACGGGTCGGTCAAGCAGCTCGACAAGATGCCGCCCGAGATGAACGCCGACTGCTTGAAGAGCGGCCCCTGCCTCGGAAAGGTCGGCGCCGCCAACCAGAGCGAGGTGGTGCTGGCCGGCTCGGTGGCGCTGGTCGGCAACAAGCTCGACCTCACCCTGGTGCTGGCCGATGGCGGGCGCATCCTGCGCACCAACCGCTACTCGGTGCCCAATCAGCCCAGCGTGATCGCCGACGCGATGGGCACCTATGTGAAAGAGGTCGTCACCGGCCAAAACCAGGCCAAGGCCGCCGCCGAGGACGACACCACCGCCGCCGGCTCCGTCACCTCGGCCTCGATGTTCGAAGACGAAGAAGACGACATGCCGATCGCCGGCGCGGGCACCAGCCGCCGCATCCCCACCCCTGATGAGGGCAGCCGCGAGCTGGAAGACGAGGTCGATCCCGAAGAAGAGGCCGAGAAGGCCGCCGCCGCCGCTGCCGCCGAAAAGCGGGCCGCCGCTGAGAAGGCCGCCGCCGCCGCCGCCGCCAAGAAGGCCGCCGAAGAGCGCCGCCTCGCCGCCGAGCGCAAGGCCGCCGAAGACCGTCGCCTCGCCGAACAGGCCGCGCGTGAGGCCGAGGCCGAGCGTCAGGCCGCGCTCGCCGCCGCCGCCGCCGCCGAAAAGAAGGCCGCCGCCGAGCGCGCCCGCGCCGCCGCCCTGGCCGCCGCCGCCAAGAAGGCCCCCGCCGAAGACCCCGAGGAGGCCGGCGACGAAGAGGTGGTGATCTCGCGATCCAAGGGCGTGGTGCTGCAGCTCGACGAGGATCCCGAGGCCGAGGAAGACTACGAAGAAGAGGCGCCGCCCAAGCCGGTCGCCAAGCCCAAGCCCAAGCCCTCCTACGAAGACGAAGAAGAGGCCCCCAAGCCCAAGCCCAAGCCGCGGCCCACCTACGACGAAGAGGAGGAGGACGAGGGCGGCGACGGCTACGGCGAAGAAGAAGAGGAGGAGGAGCGCCCCAAGCCCAAGGCCCGGCCCTCCTACGAGGAAGACGACGACGACCGCTACAGCAAGAACACCAGCAAGGGCGGCAAGAAGAGCAAGGAAAACCTGCCGGACTCCGGCGTCACCGCCCGGGCCGGCTACCACAAGTTCCAGTCGCTCAACTTTGTCACCTACGGCGGCGAGGCCCGCTACGTCTCGCCCAAGCGCGTGGCGGCCGTGGGCGGCATCGAGTTCCAGTCGGTCAAGCGCAACATCCCCGAGAAGTTCTGGGTCCCCGGCCAGCCCACCCAGGAGTGGAACACCATCACGGTGCTCAACTTCGGCGCCCAGTACCTCTTCGGCAAAGAGAAGGTGCACCCCTTCATCGGCGCCGACGCCGTGCTGATCCCGGGCTTCGTCGATGAAGAGGGCGGCGGAATGGTCGGCGGCGTGCGCCTGCGCGGCGGTCTCGACATCATGGCCGCCGATCACTTCGGCATCAGCCTCAACGTCGGCCTGGGCTACCTGGGCGGCGGCGACCAGCTCACCCAGGTCGACGAGGGCTTCCAGAGCGGCGCGGCCTCGCCGGCCTTCAACGTCGGCACGGTCTTTACCTTTTGATGCCACCCCTCCTGGGCCTGGGGGCCCTGCTCCAGGCCATGGTCTTCGGCGCCCTCGCTGCCGAGCTGGCCGATCGCTCGACCCTGGCGATGGCGCTGGCGGTGGCCGGCGGCCTCGCCCAGGCCGGCGCCGCCCTGGCCCTCTTCACGCGCCGCCCCGCCCCGCTGCGCACCCTGCACGCGCTCACCCTGGGCGTGGTGGCCCTGCTTGCCGGCCTCTTCCTGCACGCCGGCCTGCACGTCGCCACCCGCTTCGGTACCGACGCCGCCCGCACCGGCACGGGGGCCCTCCTCGTCACCCTGCTGGCCCTGCCCTGGGTCGCCGCCTGGCCGCTCTGGGCCTTCCTGCGCGCCGGCAAGACCGCCGCTCCTCTCGCCGCCATCGGCCTGCTGGGCCTGCTCCTGCCACCGCTCCTGGGTGCGCAGCTCGATCGCGCCGAGGAGGTCTGGTCCTCCCAACCGGCGCTCCCCTTGCTGGCCCAGGTGGCCCATCAGCGCTGGCAGGGGGTGGTCGCTACCTGGCCCGAAGACGACGACAACGGGCCCGCCACCGTGCTCCTCACGCCCATGCGCGGCGGAGAGCCCGGCGCCACGGTGCGCGGCGAGGGTGACAACCTCATCGCCGCCCTGGCCGACGCCAGCGCCCGCCTGCAGCGCCCCCGCGGCCCCGACGACGCGCTGATCGTCGACGTCGCCCGCGCCCGCTACACGAGCCCCAACCTCCCGGTCGGCCGCGGCGGGGCCCTCACCGAAGACGGCGGTCTGTCGCCGGCGGTGGCCTGGCGCCCCGGCGCGGTGCGCCACCACGGCATCTGGCCCGCCTGGAAGGTGCCGCGCATCCAGCTCCCGGCCGGGGGCAGCCCCACCGTCTTCGAAAGCGCCCTCGCCACCGCCGAGGGTGCTGTTCGTTTGGGGGCCGGTTGGGCCGCGCCGCCCGCGCTCAGCGCGCCCGCCGTGCTGGCCGCCGCCCAGGCCGGCGCCCACATGCTCGCCCGCAACCAGAAGGCCGATGGGCGCTTCGCCTACACCGTCAAGGGCCCCTCGGGCGACGACGACAAGGGCTACAACCTGCCCCGCCACGCCGGCGTGACCTGGTTCCTCGCCCGGGTCGCCGCCCGCACCGGCGATCCCGTCCTGGTCGCCGCCACCGATCGCGGCCTCGCCTGGATGGCCGAGCAGAGCACCCGCTTGCCCGACGGCCGCGCCTATGTCGCCGACGGCCGGCGCCGCGACGGCGTGGTCTGGGTGGGCACCACCGCGCTCGCCCTGCTCGCCGCCACCACCCACAAGAGCCCGCTCGCCGGCCCCTGGGCCGCCTATGTGGCGAGCGCCGTCGACGCCGAGGGCCAGGTGCGCGGCGAGGCCCCCCGGTCCACCGGCGAGGCCGGCCCCCAGGCCCGCAACCCCTACGGCCAGGGCCAGACCACCCTCGCCCTCGCCGTGGCCCTGCGCGACGGAGACCGCAGCCTCGAGGACGCCACCGGCCGGGCCGCCGCCTACATCGAGGGCGGCTACAGCCCGCTCCAGGCCAACCAGCTCGTGGTGCTCGATGAGCACTGGGCCTGCATCGCCGCCCTGGCCCTGCAGCAAGCCACCGGCGAAGCCACCGGCCTCGACCTCTGCCGCGCCTATGTCGCCCAGGAGCGCATGTACACGCCGGCCCCCGCCACCGGCTACCGCCCCGCCGCAGGCCCCGCCGGCGGCCTCGCCGAGGCGGTGGTGGCCCTGGCCATGCTCGAGCCCGAGGGCCCCTGGAAGGCGATGGCCCTGGCCCAGGGCGAGCTCTTCCTCGACAGCGCCTACCAGGCCGCCGACGCCCCCTTCCTCGGCCGCCCCGAGCGCCTGATCGGCGGCTTTCGCGACGGCCCCTTCGATCTCGACGTGCGCATGGACGCCGTACAGCACATTGGCTGCGCCCTGCTCGGCATCGAGGCCCTGATCAGCGGGGGTCCGCCGGCTCCAGGGGCGCTGCCTTAGCCGGCCGCAGGGCCACCCAGACGCAGCAGAGCAACATCCCGAAGGCGCCAGCGAACTTGCTCTCCTGGAGCACCCAGTCCACGCCCTCCACCGGGATGGCCCGCTGCACCGCCCGCAGCACGAAGAGCGGCCAGGCCATCGCCGCGTAGCAAAGCGCCGCCAGGATCACGCCGGCCCGCGGCAAGCGCCCCTGCTCGATGGCCACCCCCAGCGCCACCGCCGGCAGGATCATCATCGACAGATGGTGCTCGTAGGTGTACACCGGCGTGATCACCATCAGCACGGTGATGGCCCCAAAGAGCGCGGCCTGGCGCACTGGATCGGGGTCTCCCCGGGTGCGAGCAGCCACAAGGCCGAGCATCAGGGTCAACAGACCGCTCACCGCCGAAGAGGCCATCTGGGCGCGCGGATCGAGGGTGTGTCCATCGGGCCCCGGCCAGAGCTGGTTCCACAGATCCGGCACCGAGTGGTTGGCCGGCAGGGTCATCTCCACCTTGAGGCCGTGGTAGTCCCCCGACGAAAAGCCCGGCAGGATCTCCAAAAAGAAGCGCCGCTGCTCGTCAGCGCTCACCACCGGCAGGGCCAGCAGGCTGAGCCCGATGGCGCTGAGCCCGGCCACCACAAAAGGCCGCAGCTCCCGCCGCCCCAACCAGCCCACGAGGTAGAGGGCCGGCGACATCTTGGCCATCGCCGCCGCCCCCACCAGCAGGCCGCTCCCCCGCCACAGGCCGAGCAGGCTCAAGGCCACCGGCAGCAGGTTGGCCTGGCCCATCTTGGCGTTGTCGGGGAGGGGCGCGAGGGTGGCCAGCACGCCCACCAGCACCAGCCAGGAGGCCCCCAGCCAGCGCCGCAAGGCCCACACGCTCAGCCAGGCAAGGCCCACATTCGCCACAAACCAGATCCGCGCCGCCTCCCGCAGGCTGAAGGGCTCCACCCAGAGCATCGAGAGCAGAAAGGGCGGCGGGTAGAAGAAGGGGTGAACGCTGCCCCGGGTGCGCTCCTGCCGGGCCAGGGCGCCGAGCGCCGCGGTGTCGTAGGGGTCCTCGCCGTCGAGGGCCACGCGGGCGGCGTAGTAGTAGGAGGCGAAGTCGCGGCCGTGCTTGACCTCGTTGACAGCGATCCAGGAAGCGACCGTGCCGCCCCCGTAGATGAGCAGCAGCAGGCCGAGGAGATAGGAGCGCGCTGACTTCGACACGCGCCCCGCTATCCCGGAGGACCCTCTCGTGGCCGACGCCCTCTTCTCCACGCTGCAGCGCTTTCAGGGAGCCGCCCCCTGGGGCAGCGTCCTCGACGCCGGCACCGGCGATCACTCCCTGCGCTGGCTGCTCTCCTGCAACCCGCGCCGCCTCGACGCCATCACCGGCGACGAGGCCCGCCAGCGCAGCATGACCGCCCGCTTCGCCCCCGAGCTGCGCCCCCAGGATCGGCTGATCGCCGGCAACTGGACCGACCCCCTCCTGTTGCATGGTGAGGTCTACGATCAGGTGCTCGCCGACTACCTCCTCGGCGCCATCGATGGCTTCGCCCCCTACTTTCAAGACCGCCTCTTCGCCCGCCTGCGGCCCCATGTCGGCCAGCGCCTCTACGTGGTCGGCCTCGCCCCCTACCCCGAGCCCGGCGACGATCCCGGCGGGCAGCTCATCTGGGAGATCGCGCGCCTGCGCGACGCCGCCATCCTCCTCGCCGGCCACCGCTGCTACCGCGAGTACCCCCTCGACTGGTGCATCCGGCACCTGGAGTCGAGCGGCTTTCGCGTCGAGGAGGCCCTGGCCATGCCGATCGTCTACCGGGAGCGCTTCATCAACGGCCAGCTCGACGTGGTGCTGAGCAAGCTGCCCCTCCTCGCCGATCCTGGCCTCGCCGCGGCCCTGCGCGCCCACGTCGCCGAGCTGCGCCAGCGCGCCCTCGACCGCTGCGCCCGCACCGGCGGCATCTCCTTTGGCGAGGACTATGTCATCGCCGCCAAGCCGGTCTAGCCCGCCGCCCCAGCAGGCCAAGCAGCCCGAGGAGCCCGATGCCCAGGCCCTCGGCGCCGCCAGCGGCAGCACAGCCGCCCTTGCCGCCGCCGCCCCCGCCGTCTTCGTCGACCCCGTCGCCGCCGCCCTCGTCGCCGCCGCCGTCGTCGGCGGTCTCCTCGGGCAGGTCGGACCCATCGCAGTCCTGATCCACCCCGTCCCCCGCCACCTCTTCGGCCCCGGGTGAGGCGCTGGCGTCGGCGTCATCGCAGTCGGTGCAGTCCGCCACGAGGCCGGCTGTGGGCTCGCACAGCGCCGTCTCGGTGCCCGGCGCGCCCGCACCGTCTCCGTCGGCGTCGGCGCACACGGTGAGCATCACCCCTTCGTCCACCTCGCCGTCGCAGTCCTGGTCGATGCCATCGCAGAGCTCCTCCCCGCCGGGGTAGACCGAGGGGTTGGCGTCGTCGCAGTCTTCGGGGGGGCTCCAGCCATCGTCATCGGCGTCTACCGCCGCCGCACCCGGCCCTCCGTACAGCCCGATGTCCGAGCGGCTGCCATCCGTGTCGAGCACGGCGGGGTCGCCGGCGTCGATGAGGCCCGAGCCTGGCAGCAGGCTGTAGTTGTCGTTGTCGGGGTTCTCGTCGAGGTTGAGGCCCACAAAGTCCGGCGGCAGGCCGATGTTCCCGTCGACCCCCGCCGCGACCGACAAGGTGCCGCCGGCGTCGCCGTCGACGTTGTCGTACCAGTCATTGTACACAAAGGAGGTCGCGGCGCTGCCTGCGTCTTCGGCGTAGATGGCCCGACCGGCCGACGTGTAGACAAAGGCCGAGTTGCGGACGGCGCCGCTCACGCCGTAGAGGTAGAGCCCGCCGCCATACTTCTCGGCGTAATTGGCCACCAGCAGGTTGTTGTCAAAGACCATCCCGCTCAGGTTGGCGAGGTAGAGCCCGCCGCCAAGGTGCAGCGCCTTGTTCTGTTCAAAGGCTGTGTTCGACACGGTCACCGCCGCGTCGACCCCGCTCAGGTAGGCGCCACCGCCCAGATAGGCCTGGTTGCCAAAGAAGCTGGAGCCGTGCAGCTCCAGCGCGCCGGCGTCGCGCACCAGCAGCCCGCCGCCGGCCTGGGTCTCGCCCGCGACGTTGGTGATCAGCCGGGAGTTGACCACCGAGACGCTGGCCCCCTGAAAGATGTAGACGCCGCCGCCCTCTCCGTTGGAGAGGCAGCTCTGCACCACCGAATCGCTCATCACAAAGGAGGGCCCGAGGCTGGCCGGGTAGAAGTAGATGCAGCCGCCGTCGCCGCCGCTCACCGAAGCCTCGCCGAAGGAGGAGGACTCGACGTAGAGGCCCATCTCGCCCTCCACCGCCACCGCGCCGCCGCGCAGCCCCGCCGTGCTGTACCAGATGTCGGTGTTGACCAGCACCAGATCGGAGTCCAGGCCGTTGACATAGACGGCGCCCCCGGCCTCGCCGGCCTGGGCCCGATGAAGGGTCGAGTCGTAGATCTCCAAGCTGCCGCCCAAACTTTGGTAGATCTCGCCCCCCGACGACAGCTCGCTTTGCCCGTCGCCGAAGGTGGAGGACTGGACCGTGAGCGTGACCGCATCGGCCGCCTGAATCGACCCCCCCCAGCTCCGCGCTTCGTTAAAGAGGCTCGACACAAAGGTGAGCTCTGCCGTGGCGCCCGAGCCGAGAAAGACGGCGCCGCCGCGGTAGGCGGCGTTGTGACTCAGGGTGGAGCCCTCCATCTCCAGGTGGCTGGTGCCGGCGAGGTAGAGCGCGCCCCCCGCCGCCGTGCTGGCCGTGCCGGGGCCATTGTACTCGAAGACATCGTTCTCGCTGCGCAGATCGCTGGCGGTCTCCAGGTACAGCGCCCCGCCATCGGTGCCCGCGCGGCCGCTGTTGTACGACCAGCGCGTGCCCGACAGGCTCACCTGCGACCCCGCCTCGCCGTAGAGCGCGCCGCCATCGTAGACCGCCGTGTTGGTGGAGACCTCCACATCGATCATCTCCACCGCGGGCGGGCCGGTGGTGTTGTCCAGGTAGACGAAGCCGCCCTGATCGGCGCTGTTGGCCTCGGCCGTCACCTGCTCCATCGTCAGGCTCACCGCGCCGGAGACGTAGATGGCGCCGCCCTTCCAGGCGAGGTTGCCGGTAAAGGTGGAGTTGGCCACCGAGAGCGCCCCGCCCGTGACATGGAGCGCGCCGCCATCGAGGCTGGTGTTGCCGGCGTCTTCGACGAGCAGATCGTCGATCGAGACCACGCCCCCCACCGCCCGCAGGGCCCGGTTGCTGCCGTTGCGCACCGTAAAGCCCGTCAGGCTCAGGCTCTCCCCCGCCGTGGCCAGCAGGGCCGATCCGTTGGCGCCGCCGCAGTCCAGCACGGTGGAGGCCGACCCGCCGGTGGAGACGAGGTCGATGTTCTTGCCGCGCAGGTCGAGGCACTCGGCATAGGTGCCGGGCGCCACCTCGAGGGTGTCGCCGCTCGAGGCCGCCGCGAGGGCCTCGCTCAGCGTGGTGAAGTCGCCGCCGCCCGCGGCATCCACCGTGATTGTGGCGGCGAAGGCGGGCATCGAGGCGAAGATGAGCAGCAGCATGGCAGAACCTCCATCGGCCCCTTGCCTATTCTCGCGCCGCCCCTCCTGTCAGGTGCCGTTGACCGTGCACCGGAGATAGTCCAGGGTCGACCCCTTGGAGCTCCGCTTGACCCCGCCGCGCCGCATCCTGATCATCGATGACTCGCCGCAGCTCGCCAACGTGCTGGCCCGGCCGCTCCGCACCGACAAGTGGGTCGTGGACGTGGCACCCAATCGCGACGCCGCCTTCACGCTCCTGGCCGCGGAGGACCCTGCCCCCTACGCCATCGCCTTCGTCGACTACAATCTGGGCTCCTACGACTACAATGGCGTCGATGTGGTCAGCGCCATCGCCAAGCACCACCGCCACATCTACATCATCGCCATCACCGGAGAGGCAAACGCCGACGTCGCCGTCGCCATGCTGAACGCGGGCGCCCAGGAGTTCACCCAACGCCTCCAAGACGCCAAGCTCATCGTGGCGATGGCCGAGCGCAAGTACCAGTACCTGCTCAACAGCGCGCTCACGCGGGCTGCGCCCGACAACAGCGGCACCACGCTCGTGCGCGAGTTCTCTGTCGACGAAAACCAGAAGTTCATCGGCACCGGCCCCCGTATGGAGGCCATGTTTCGCCGCATCCGCACCTTCGCCAAGAACCCCTTTCCGCTGCTGATCGTGGGCGAGAGCGGCACCGGAAAAGAGCTGGTGGCCCGCAAGATTCACACGGAGTCCGGCCGCCCCATCAAGAACTACTTCGCGCTCAATTCCGGCGCCATCGCCGAGAGCCTGATCGAGTCGGAGCTCTTTGGTCACGACAAATTCGCCTTCACCGGTGCGGGCGCCAAGCCGCACCCCGGCGTCTTTCGGGCCGTCTCCGGCGGCACGCTCTTCCTCGACGAGGTCAACTCCCTCCCCCTGACGGCCCAGGTCAAGTTCCTGCGCGCCATCCAAAACCGCGAGGTCACGGCGATCGGCACCACCACCCCGGTCGCCATCGACACGCGCGTGCTCGCCGCCAGCAACGTCGATCTCAAGGCCGCCGTCGAGGCTGGGCGCTTTCGGGCCGACCTCTACCACCGCCTCGCCGTCTTCATCATCGAGATCCCGCCCCTGCGCGACCGCCGCGAAGACCTCCCGATGCTCACCTGGCACTTCATCCAGGTGCACCAGAAGGTTTGGGACCTCAACATCACCGCCATCCACCCGCGGGTGAGCGAGATCCTCCAGGATCACGACTGGCGCGCCAACAACGTGCGCGAGCTGGAGTCGGTGGTGCAGCGGGCCCTGGCGATGGCCGCCGCCGCTGGCACCAGCGAGATCGTCGAGGAGATGATCGAGCTGCAAGGCTCCCCCGCGCGGCCAGCGTCCCCCGCCATCCAAACCGCGACCAGCCCCCAAGAGGGCGGCGGCCCCGATCTCTCCGAGCTGACCTACACCAAAGCGAAGGAAGAGAACCAACTCCGCTTCGGCCGCGCCTACTGGCGTGCCGTGTTGGAGCGGGCGGAGATGGAGATCTCAAAGGCCAGCGCCCTGTCGGGGGTGAGCGCCAACAACATCTACACTCATCTCGACACCTTCGGGCTCCGCGATTGGTGGGCAGAGACCCGCGAAACGCTGAAGAGCGCGCCCACCAAGGGCGGCAAGAAGAGCCCGTAGGCCCCCAACAGATCGGTGCCCCAGTACAAACAGAGCAGCGCCCCCAGCGCCGCGAGGCCCAGGGCGCCGATGAGAACGCGCTGCCAAGGCCGAGCGGAGGCGCGCTCTCCACGCCAGAGGGCCCGGCCGCCCCCCAACAACCCGATCAGCGAGAGCGGGCTGCCCAGCAGGTAGATCGGGTTCGGCCCCACGCCTGAGAGCGTGCTGATCAGCCACACCACCAGCATCCCGCAGCCGAGCCCCCCGAGCGCCAGCCCCACCCCAATCACCAGCCCGCCCTGCAGCCGCCGCGCCGCCGCCCGCTCCGGCCAGGCCCCCAGGCCCACGATGAGCCCACCCAGGCCCAACCCCAGCCCCCAGAGCAGGCCCAGGTTCCCCGGCGGCTCGGCCGGCGCGAATTCCGTCTCGCCCTCCAACAAGGTGCAGCGGGCCGAGACCAGCGGCCGGGTCGCACCCAGCGCGTCGCGTACCTGCACCCCATCCACCAACCGAAACAGTCGCTCGGGGATGAAGAGCGAACCATAGGCATCGAGGGGCTGATCGGTGTAGGGCCCGGCCAGCAGGTTCCAGCCAAACCAGACCGGCGGCATCTGGGCGAAGTGCCGCAGCACCTCGCGCCGGGCCGTCGTCGACAAGGGGCTCGCCGCCGCCGCCGTCTTCAGGGCGCCGCCGGTGGCTTCGTCCAGCACGTCGCGCACCTGCGATGCACAGTTCCGCTCCACCCACTGGTAGGGGTAATTGCGCACCTCCGGCGCAGCGCCCGCCTGCAGCTCCCGGGCGAGCTGGTCGGCCGCCCGATCCTCGAGGTCGAGGCGCTGGGCGTAGAGCGTGCGCCGCTCCCGCTTCACCCGCTTCTCCATCGAGCTGTACTTCTCGGAGTCCAGCCAGAAGTCCAGCGTGCCATGCAGAAAGCGCATCACCACGGCGTCCTGGCGGCTGTCAAAGGCCCCCCAGTTGTACACCGTCGAGCGTGAGGCGTCGCCGCCCGACACCCACAAGGCGCTGTGCCCCATCAGGCTGGTCAGATCGTCGCCGGGGGCCGTGGTGAGCAGGTAGACCCGCACCGGCTCGCCGGGCCGCGCCGCCTCGCAGACATCGGCCGCCAGCGCAGGGCGGAGGAGGAAGAGCCAGGAGAGCAGCCACACAACAGACCTCGCGGCCGCCGCCTAATCCACCTTTCGCCGGTTAGCGGCCCCCATGATCCTCGCCGTGTTGCCCTTCGTGGGCGAGCTCCTCCGCTGGGAGGTCCGCTACCTCAACCTCGTCTGCGGCCACGCCCAGGCCGAGGTCTCCCAGGGCCCCGATCAGAGCCTGCGCATCGAGGGCACCGCCAAAAACGCCGACTGGTACAGCGCCATCTACACGCTCAACGACCGTGTGCTCAGCCACTGGCGCCCCGGCCAGGGCAGCCAGCGCTACGAGACCTGGTTCACCGAGGGCGGCTTTGTCGAAGAGCAGCGCTGGAGCTTTGATCCCACCGGCATCGACACCTGGCGCCGCCAGTGGAAGCAAGGCGCCTGGCAGACGAGCGAGGGCCGTCGCACGGGTGGCCCCGGCCTCGAAGACCCCGTCAGCGCCTTCTTTCGCCTGCGCATCGAGCCCGGCCCGGGCCCCTGGAGCTTCCCCGTCTTCAGCGGCAAGTCCTCCTGGACCCTCACGGTCACACCGGTGGGCACGGTGTACCCGGCCCAGGGCCCCGACGGCGCCGTGCCGGCCCAGGACTACACCCTCACCACCGCCCATCGCGGCGATCTCGAACAGAAGGGCCGCCTCGTGCTCACCCTCTCCAACGACGAAGCACGCCTCCCCCTCGCCCTGGTCGCCCACACCAACGTCGGCGCCATCCGCGCCCGGCTCGTCTCCCGCCGCCCGCCCCGATAGCCCGCTCGCCTCCCGGAGCTCCCCATGCCCCTCCCTCCCGGCATCCACCACCTCCGCCCCACGCTGCCCATCCACGTCTTCGAGGCCGAGGCCCCCGGCCCCACCGCCCTCATCCAGGCGGGCATCCATGGCGACGAGATCGCTGGCGTCCACGCCCTCGCCGAGCTCCTCGAAGCCGGGCGCCGCCCCCTGCGCGGCCGCCTGCTGGTGATCCCGGTGATGAACCCGCCGGCCTACCGGGCCCGCACCCGCGCCGCCCCCGGCGGGCTCGACCTCAACCGCTGCTTCCCCGGTGACCCGGCCGACCCGGCCGCCGAGCGCCGCCTCGCCGCCGACCTGATGGCCCTGGTGCGCGACGAGCAGCCCGCCCTGATGGCCACCCTGCACGAGAGCCACAAGCGCTACGACCCCGCCCGGGTGCCCTCTTTCGGCCAGACCCTGGTCTACGGGGTCACCCCTTGCCCGCCCCTCTTCACCCAGGTGGTGGCCCGCCTCAACACGGCCCTGGAGAGCGAAGAGGAGCGCTGGGACACGCTGTACTACCCCGTCGCCACGTCGAGCACCGAGGTCATCGTCGACGCGCTCGGCTGCCTCGGCGTGTGCGTGGAGACCTGGATGGGCTTCCCCGAGGCCCGGCGCGTGGCGATGATGACCGCCGTGGTTGGTGCCCTGCTCGACGAGGTCGGGGTCGGCCTCAGCTCTTGATCAGGGTCCAGGCGCCGATGGCGATGAAGAGCACGCCGGCCGCCCGGTTGATCCACTCGGGCGGCACCGCCCGGGTGACCGCCTCGCCCACCAGCACGCCCAGCGCGGTGGTGGCGATGAGACCGAGGCTGGCCCCCAGAAAGACGCTCCACTTGCTGCTGGCCGAGCCGGACAGGGCCATGGTGGCGAGCTGGGTTTTGTCGCCCAATTCGGCGATGAAGATGGCGACGAAGGTGGTGGCGACGAGCTTCCAGTCCATGTCTTCTCCGATGGCGCCGCTCCCTTAGTGTGCAGGGCCGGCGCCGGCGCTGTCACCAAAGGTCAAAGGGGGGGTGCTACCCCCACCGCCGCGACGCCAAATCGAACACATTGAGGAGAGCGACGCGAGGTTCCGCCCATGTCTGAAGCCCCCCATCCCGGTTCGGTGTCTGGCGCTCTTGGCCCCGACAGCGCTCCCACAGGGGAGAGCGCGCTCGAGACCGGCCCCACGCTGACCATCGAAGAAGACACCAGCGAGCTGCGGCCCTCCCGCTCCGGCCATGAGCGGGTGCGCCGGGCGATGCGGCGCGGCCTCGTCCGCCTCCAGGCCGCCCGCGAGGGTCGCCTGCGCCTGGGGTGAGCCCTCTTCGACCTCACCCCTTGACACGACAAGGCCGCAAGGTGATCTTCCGGCCATGCTCCGCGGTCACCCTCGCCCCCGCCTCCTCATGCCGGCCCCCGCCGGCCTGCTGGCCCTGGTGTGGCTGGGCTGTGCGCCGCAGCCGGCCCAACTCCTCGCCGACGGCCCCGAATCGTTGCGCGCCTGGGACGCCGAGCCCCTGGCCCTTCCGGCCCTTCGGGTGGTCGATGCGCACGGCGCCGCCCTCCTCTCCGAGGAGCCCCCGCGTTGGGAGGTCGAGCCACCCGAGGTCGCCCGGCTAAGCGACGACGGCACCCACCTCCTGCCCCAGCGCGAGGGCGAAGCCCGCCTCGTGGCCCGCCTGGGCGCCTTGCAGGTCGAGCGCAGCCTCAGCGTGGTCTTCCCCGACGCCATCACCCTCTTCGGCGCCAACGCCAACCAGCGCCTGCCGGTGGGCCAGCGGCTGCTGCTGGTGGCGGTGGTCAGCAACCTGGGCGAGTCGATCGAGGCCGCCCCCGTGCAGTGGCAGAGCAGCGACCCCCGCGTGATCGCCGTCCACGGCGGCATGATCGAGGCCCTCACCGAGGGCACCGCCACCGTCACCGCCCGCAGCGGCCTCGCCGAGGCCGTGGCCACCCTGCGCGTCACCCCCGAGCCCCGACGCCGCGCCCTGGCCCGCCACAGCGACCACCCGGTCGCGATGTAGATGAAGATGGCCCGCCGAAAGTCCGGCGGCTCGCGCTGGCGCGCTCTTGCCACCGCCCTCCTCGTGGGGGCGCTGGTGGTGCCGATCCTCCAGGTGCTGCTGCTCCGCTTCGTCAATCCGCCCTTCACGCTCACGATGTTTGAAGAGGCCCGCCTCGCCACCAAGGCCAGCGCCCGCTTCAAGTGGGTGGTGCACGAGAACCGCAGCCTCGAACAGCTTGGTGAGAACGTGGCCCGCGCCGCCGTCGCCAGCGAAGACGCCCGCTTTTACTTTCACCGCGGCTTTGACTGGGAGGGCATCTGCACCGCCCTGCGCAAGAACGAGCGCGGCGGCAAGCTCCGCGGCGGCAGCACCATCAGCCAGCAGGTGGCCCGCAACGTCTTCCTCTGGCAGGGCCGCTCTTACCTGCGCAAGGGACTGGAGGCCTGGTACACCCTCTGGTTGGAGCTGCTGCTGCCCAAAGACCGCATCCTCGAGGTCTACCTGAACATCGCCGAGACCGGCAAGATGACCTTCGGCTTCGAGGCCGGCGCCTGGCGCTACTACCGCGCCGAGGCCCGCACGCTGAGCCTGGAGCAGGCCGCCCACATCGCCAGCCTGCTGCCGAGCCCGCGCAAGTGGACCTTGAACGGCGCCCAGGCCACTGAGCGGGCCGCCTGGATCCTGGAGCACCCGGCCCCCTTCCCCAACGACCCCGGCTTTGACGAGGCCCGCGCCGCCTGGGCCCGCAGCGCGCCGGGGCCGCTGGACTGCTTCCTCGATTAGGCCGGCAGCATCCGCATCACCCGCGTGACGCAGCGGCCATGGGTCTCCAGCTCGCGCAGGGTGTCAACCTCATAGGAGGCCAGGGGTGCAAGGCCGCTCGGCAAGAAGGTGCGCCCCGGATCGCCCACCCAGACCTCCGCCCCCTGGGCCTGGGCCCGGCGCAGAAAGCCCAGGAGCCGCCGGGTCAGCGGCGCGTCATAGCAGAGGTCTCCCACCACGAAGAGCTCGGCCTCGGGCGGATCTCCATCGAGCAGGTCGGCGATCACCACCGCGACGGCAAGCCCATTCGTCGCCGCGTTCATGGCGATGGCCTCGCCGGCGAGCCGATCGACCTCCACCGCGGTCGCCACCGCCCCCGATCGCGCCGCCGCCAGGGCCGCCACCCCGCAGCCGGCCCCCACGTCGATGACGCGCTTGCCCGCGACAAGATCGGGGTGATCGAGCAGGTAGCGGGCCAGCCCCACCGAGCCCGGCCAGGCGAAGGCCCAGTAGGGCGGCGCCATGTTCTGCTGCTGGAGGAGGGCCTCGGTGGCGCTCCACAGCGGGGTCAGCTCGGTGGCGAGCTGCAGGGTCAGCTCCGGCACCGTCGGATGCACGGCGGGAGCGGTGAGCGTGCGGATGAGGTCGCGCATGGCTGGCCCGCATAGCCCCGCCTGCGCTACCCTGCCCCCATGCGCATCGATCTCGGCGCCCTGGTGGCCCTCAGCTGGCTCTTCGCAGCCCTTGGCTTCACCCTGCTCTTTGGCAGCAGCCTGGGCACCCGCGGCCTCGCCTGGATGGCCATTCACCACAGCCTCTGCGCGATCGGCTGCGCCCACGAGCTGCGTCGGGCCTGGCGCCGCCGCCGCCCGCTGCTGCCCCGCCGCCCGGACTAGCCGAGCCGGCGCCGCACGAGGCGCGCGCTCACGCGCAGCTCTTCGCCGGAGCGGATCGCGTGGTGGGAGACCTCGCCCTCGACCTCGGTGGAGAGCGACACCGCCTCGCCGCCGACGAAGGCGCCCTTCCAGCGCAGGTGCTCGCTCACCGGCACGAGCCCCTGGGGGTCGCGCCCCGCTGCCGCCTCCTCGCGGGCCAGGGCCTCGTCGCACCAGTCCACATAGGTGGGGTGGTTGACATGGGCCTGGGGGTCCATCCAGCCGTGCCAGACGGCGAATTCCCAGGGTGCGGTCGCCCGGGGCGGCGCCGGCAGCGGCTCCACCACCAGGGGCCCCGGGCTGCGCAAGGCGAAGGCCTCGATCAGGCTGGGCGCCGCCCGCCCCGGCTTCCAGCCCCCCTCGGGCCCGCGCTTGACGTGTACCCAGTCCTGGGTGGCCTCCACGAGGGGCCGGCCATCGGCATCGTAGAGGCCGAGCTCGCGACGAAAGAGGGTGCCGCGCAGCACCTGGGAGACCCAGGTGCGCCCCTCCACCGCCACGGTGCTGGGCAGCTCGCCGTGGTGGCGCACCGCCATCGCCGCCACCACAAAGCCGCAATTCTCCTCGACATAGCGGCGCGGATGCCAGCCCCCCACCACCGAGGCCTCGGTGGCCAGGGTCTGCAGCAGGCGCCAGACCTCGCCCGCCCGGGCCACATGGCGCGGCGAGACCCCATGGCGGCCTGGCTCAAGCATGCAGATCACGAGGCCCATGCGGCGCTGCCCTCCGGCCTTTGCGGCCGCCGCCCGTCTACTCCGTGCCCCCGCGAAGGGCCCCTGCCTCGCGTATGATGCGGCCATGTGGACCCTCCTCCTCGTCGCGTGCAGCAGCTCGGGCCTCCTCTCCGCCCCCACCCAGCCGGGGCCCGAGGTGGTCGAAGACAGCGGACCCTCCGAGGACGGCGAGGGGAGCGACGGCGGCGCAGGCGAGCCCCCCACCGAGGAGCCGGGCGAGTCGATCGGCGACGGGCCGCCCCCGAGCCCCTGGCCCACCGCCCCAGAGCCGCTGCTCTGCTCCATCGCGCTGCAGTGCCCCGCCGGCATCGCCGACGAGCCCAAATCGGCCTGCACGCTGCTCATCGTCCGCGGCGACGCCGACAGCGCCGCCGAGTACAGCGGCCCCGCCGGCGTCGAGCTGCGCGGCCGCTCCTCCTTCGCCGCCCCCAAGCCGCCCCTGTCGATCGAGCTGCGCGACGGCGCCGGCGAAGACGCCCCCACCGACCTCTTCGGCATGGGCGCCGAGGCCGATTGGGTGTTGAACGGCATGTACTTCGACCGCGCCCTGCTGCGAAACAAGCTGGCCTACGACGCCTTCCGCACCTTTGGACCCAACAACTGGGCGCCCCAGTCGGTCTACTGCACCCTGTCCATCAACGACACCCCCTACGGACTGTACACCCTGATCGAGCGCGTGAAGTGGGATGACGACCGCATCGCCATCGACCCCGACGGCGAGAGCGGCCGGGCCTTTGTCGCCAAGCTCCAAGACGCCGACTTTCTGTACAACAACTGGCTGGGCTACGGCGGCTGGAAGATCGTCTCCCCCTCCCAGGAGTCCCTCTCCACCGAGGCCCGCGCCACGCTCACCACCTTCTTCGACGGCTGGTATGGCGCCCTGTCCAGCAGCAGCCCCGACGACCCCGACAGCGGCATCTTCGCCTATGTCGACCTCGACAGCGCCGTGGACATGGTCATCTTGGAGGAGCTCTTTAAGAACAACGACGCCTGGTACCTCTCGGTCCACATCTACAAGGCCGCCGACGGAAAGCTCCACTTCGTACCCTGGGACCTCGACCTCTCCCTCGGCCAGCCCTCCTACAATGACAACGAGAACCCCCGCTCCTGGGTGCTCTACCGCCCCGACTGGATCGCCCGGATGGGCCGGGTGCCGGCCTTCAAGGAGCGCCTCGTGAGCCGTTGGGCCGAATTGCGGGCCGGCCCGCTGGCCGATGGCAACCTCGAAGCCGCGATGAGCCACTTTCAGTCGACCATGACCGCCGAAGCGATTGAAGAGAACTTCCGCCTCTTTCCGATCGAGACGATCCAGTTCGGCGGCAGCTACCTCTACGCCGTCTCCTCCTACGAAGAAGAAGACGCCCGCGTGCGCGCCTGGATCGCCGCCCGAACCCTGTGGATGGACGAGAACATCGACGAATGGTAGCCGCTCGCCTCGCCCTGCTCCTTGGTCTCCTCGGCTGCCCCCGCGCCGAGGTGGTGGACTACTGCACCGAAGCGGACTGCCCGCCCTGCGCCCGCGACGCCGAGTGTGTCTTCACCGGCAACTCCTGCACCGACACCGTCTACTGCGCCCACGAAGACAGCGAGATCGCCGTGGTTCAGATCGGCTGCAGCAAGGCCCAGGAGCGGCGCTGGCCCGACCCCTCGGCCTGCGTCTGTGACGACACGGTCTGTCAATCCGCCGACTGAGCCCTACTTGGTGGTGCGCAGCGCCTCGGTGTCGCGGATGGAGTCAGTGGGGGCCTCTCCATCGGTGCCGGCCTTGTCGACCACCGAGACCGCCTCCTCCGCCGGCAGGTAGCCTTCATCCCCGGCGTCGAGGACGAGGCCGGGCGCCATCGCCTGGGCCATCGCGGTCGCGCTCTTCGCCGCCCGGCTGCTCGGCGGGTCGGAGACCAGCACCTTACTGCCCCAGGCGCCGAGCCCGTAGAAGGAGGCGAAGTCGGTGCCCGAGAGCACGATGTGCTCGGCGAAGCAGGGGCCGTCGATGCAGACAGAGGCGCTGGTGAGGATGTCATCCCAGACCGAGACCTCCACCCAGTCGATGGTGAAGACCTGATTGGTGGCGCAGCTCGTGGCCGTGGCGGTCTGGGCATTGTTCGGGCCAAGGCTCCAGCCGCACAGGTCCTCGATCGGCGTCGAGCCCGCCACCGTCACCGAGATGCGCTCGATCACCGCCAGCCGGGCCACGATGAGGTTGTCGTCGTAGGAGAAGTCCAGGTAGGTGGGCGAGCCCCACCAGTACATCGCCAGGGCCGCGTACAGAGCGCCCTCGCTCGGCAGCGGCAGGTCGGCCTCGGTCCAGCCCCCCGGCGGGTCAGTCAAAGCCCAGGAGGCGGTGTAGAAGGAGGTGGCCTCGCGGTTGTTGAGGATCGCCGCGTCGCCCGACAAGACCGCGATCGCCGGCGCCGAGTTCGGCGCGACATAGTGGGCCATGCCCGCCACGTTCTGTTTCCAGCGCAGGGCGTGCTGGCCCCACTCGCGGGTGTCGTTGATCTCCGAATACCCGGCATAGGTGCCGTACTGGCTCATCGTGAAGATCGTGGTGGTGGTGGTCAACGCATCGGTGAGCTCATAGAAGGAGTCCCGCACGGCGTAGGTTTCGGCGGGACTGACCGCGCCGGTGTCTTCGGTCAGGGCGAGGTCCACCGCCTCATCGCGCGCGCGCTCCCAGTCCTGGGCCCCAGAGACCTTCACCGTAAGCATCATCAAAAGAAGAGCAGACATGAGCGACTCCGTTGTGGTAGCGGGCCGATGCGTCGACCCGACCCACAACAGATACCCGCCCACCCCGCTCCACGGACCCCTCGCACTTCCTACAGACTCCCCGCCTCGGCCTCCTGAAGGCGCCCCAGGGCCGGGTGCATCACGGCGAACCAGAGCGGCGGCACCAGCGCCAGCAGGATGCTCGTCGGGTAGCCGGCCGGCAGCTCCGGGGCCTCGTCGAAGTGGCGCAGGTCGAGGTAGGGGCGGCTGGGGTGGGCGTGGTGATCGGCGTGGCGCGTCAGATCGAAGAGCAGCAGGCGGCCGAGCGTGCGGTTGCTGTTCCAGGAGTGGGCCGGCCGCACCCGCTCGTAGCGGCCATCGTCTCCGCGGGCCCGCGACAGACCATAGTGCTCGATGTAGTTGACGGTCTCGAGCAGCAACCAGCCGGTCACGCTGGCCGCCATCCAGCACAGGGCCGCCAGGGGCCCCGCCCAAGCGGCCGCCAGCGCCACCAGCGCCACCTGCACGATCAAGCCCACCAGCACTTCGTTGCGCAGGGACAGCGCCGACCGCCCCTGGCGCCGCAGCCGGCTCGCCTCGATGTCCCAGGCGCTGGCGAAGCCGCCGGGCACCGAGCGCAGCCAGAAGCCGTAGACGGTCTCGCCGCGGCGGGCGCTGGCCGGATCTTCGGGAGTGGCCACCCGGGCGTGGTGCCCGCGGTTGTGCTCGACGATGAAGTGGGCGTAGAGCGTGCTCCCGAGCAGCACCCGCGCCAGGTTCTGCTCGAAGCGCCGCGACCGGTGGCCGAGCTCATGGGCCACGTTGATGCCCAGCGCCCCGCAGGAGAGCCCCACCGTGCCCACCGCGCCCAGCAGGGCCCAGCCCTCGATGTGGCCGGTCTTCACCACCCACAGCAGGGCCACCACCATGCCCACCTGCACCAGGGCGAGCCCGTAGAGCAGCAGGTCGCCCAGGCGCCGCTCCAGGGGCCCGCGCGCAGCCCGGTTCTGGGTGGTGCCCGGCAGGTGGCGCTCGAGGATCGGCACCAGCACGAAGACGAAGGCAGGCGCGAGCAGCACCCAGGGCCCGCCCCAGGCGAGGCTGAGGAAGCCGAGCAAGGGCACGAGGTAGGCGAAGAGGTAGGCGGCGACCGGCATCAAGCCTCCAGGCGTTTCTATATCGAACGCTCGTTATAAATACGGCCCGCGCCGAGGGCCGTCAAGCGAAGGCTGCGCCAAATCCCGGATCATCCGCCCCGCAGGCGCTCGCAGGTGGTGCCTGCCGGGGCCCGGGTCATCAAGAAGGTGCTGTTGGCCGGATCGGCCGACACCTTGGGGCTGATCGCGAAGAGCCGGTTGCTGGCCCCCACGGTTTGCTGCACCAGATCGCGCACCTGCAGGGTGCCCGCGATGCGATCGGCCTTGCCCTGCCCGGCGTAGTGGGTCTGCGAGCTCTGGACGGTGTAGACCTCAACCATCCCGCCGAGCGGCAGCTCCACGAGGAAGGTGGCGGCGGGCTTTCCGTCGCCCTCGAAGTCGCGCACAGCGGGGTCTTCGGCGGTCGTGGGCACCCGGCCCCCCGAGGCCACCGGGTCGTAGCCCACCACCATCGTCCCCGGATCGGCGGTGTAGCGCAGCACCCCATCGACCACCTCCACCGTGATCGGGTAGCGCCGCACCGGCACCGCCTTGGAGAAGGCCAGCGGGATCACCGTCTTCGACAGCCCGCCCCGCGGCACCGCCTCGACGAGGCAGACCTCGTGCACCATCTCAAGGCCGTCGGCCCCCACCTCAATGCGCCCCAGCACGATCTGGTGACTGGCCACCTTGGAGACGCCGAAGACCGGCAGCTCCACCTGGGTGCCGATCCACAGATCCATCCGCCACAGGCCCACCAGCGCCTCGGGGGTGGGGTGCTGCATCGCCAAAAGAAAGGGCCACACGCTCACTCCTGAATCAAGACCACCGTGCCGATCGGCACCAGCGGCCACAGCGCGTCGATGTGAACATTGTCGAGCGCGATGCAGCCAAGCGTCCAGTCGCTGCCGGTGCCGCCCCCATGGATGCCCACCGCCCCGCCCAGGGCCGTGCTCCAGGAGGGCTGCCGCCCCGCCGCGATGGCCTCTTCGATGCGCTGCGCCTCGCTCGCGCCGATGAGCCCATCCCGGAGCCCCCGGGCGGCGTCTTCGGCATTGGGGTAGGAGAGGCCCAGAAAGCGGTGGAACTGGCTGCGATCGTTGCGGGTGACCACCACAAAGCGGCCCTCGGGCGTTTTGCGGTCGCCCTCGCGCACCTTGTCGCCCACCGGATCGCCCAGCGCCACCGGGTAGCGGGCCAGGACCTCGGCCCCCCGCCGCAGCTCGAGGCTGCGATCGGACTTGTCGATGAAGATCGACACCGCCTGGGCGGCCTGGGCGGAGAGCATCACCGCCAGCAGGCCGATCACCGGCCCACCGGCGCGGTCTTGAGCCCGTCGTCGTGCTCGCCGCCCCGGGCCTCCGAGCCGGCCCGCAGCCGGGCCCCCACCCAGATGTGGCCCTCGCGCTCGCGGATCGCGTAGCAGGAGACCGGCCGGCTCGGATCGGTGAGGCAGGCCCCGGTGCCCAGGTCGTAGCGCCAGTCGTGGTAGGGGCAGGTCACCACGCCGCCCACCACCCGGCCCTCGCCGAGGGGGCCGTCTTCGTGGCGGCAGGCGTCGTCGATGGCGAAGAGCCGGCCGCTGGCGCGAAAGACCGCCACGTTCTGACCGCCGGCCGCCACGGTGAGGCCCTTGCCCTCGGGCAGCGAGGCGGCGGGGAGCACCGCGACGAAGCCCTCGCCATCGGCCTCTCCGAGGCGGGCGCTCGGTGTGGGTGGGCGGGGGCTGCTGCCAGGGCCGGCGCCCACCAGCTTGCCGATCTTTGCCGCGATGCGGTCGCGCAGTCCCAAGGTCGCCTCCGTGCCTGGAGCCCCTAACGCGAGGCGCCGGCCGTGCCGCGCGGGGCCCCGGCGTCGAGCCCCCCTGGTGCCGACAGGTCGAAATCCTGTTTGTTCGCCGAACATCCAAACCGAAATGGCCTGGGTCTGTTGTCACCCCGAAGTGCCCGACGTTACGGTTGGCCGCGGCGCGAAGGGCCCCGTGCTGGCGGAACAGGCGGCACGGGCCATCCTGCATCGGGAGCGGTTCCGACATGAGTGAGACCCTTAATCCAACCTCCGTTATCAGTGGCACCTCCTCCGCTGGCATGGGCTCTCTGTCACCCGCCATCACGGTGGCGATGCCGCCCAGCGCCGAGAGCGCCCCGATCGGCCCGCCCACCGAGGCCGCAGTCGAGGCCGGCCCCACTCTGGGTCGCTACCTCGACCGTGGATTTCTGGGGCAGGGCGCCTCAGGAGAGCTGCGCCGGGTCTACGATCCCACGCTGCGGCGCGAGATGGCGATGAAGATCCTGCGGGCCGAGCTGGCGGCGGTCTCTCAGGTCCGCTTCGTTCAAGAAGCCCGCATCACCGCCCAGCTTCAGCATCCGGGCATCGTACCCGTCCACGAGATCGGCCGGCTCGACGACGGTCGGGTCTACTTCACGATGAAGGAGGTGCGCGGCCACACCCTCGACATCGCCGTGCGCGAGGCCCATACCGGCGGCCTTCGCCGCCCTGGTCTCCTGCATCTGATCGACATCTTCCGCACGGTCTGCGCCACCATCGCCTTCGCGCACGCCCGCGGCGTCATCCACCGCGATCTCAAGCCGGCCAACATCATGGTGGGCGAGTTCGACGAGGTGCAGGTGATGGACTGGGGGCTCGGCAAGGTCATCGCTCCGACAGCCCGAACCATCCATTCGCCCGTCCACGTCGACTTCTCCGGCCCCGGCCTGCCCGAAGACAGCGCTGGCCAGCTCACCCTCCTGGGGCAGATCGCCGGCACCCCCGCCTACATGGCACCCGAACAGGCCTTTGGTCAGGCCGCCGACTCCGACTGCACCACCGATGTCTACGCGCTGGGTGCGGTGCTCTACGAGATCCTCGCCGGGCGCGCGCCCTACCAGGGCAACTCGGCCTCCTCGGTGGTGCGCCAGGTGCAGGCCGGCCCGCCCACCCCCCTCACCGCCACCCCGGCGATGCCCACCGAGCTGGTCGAGCTCTGCACCTGGGCCATGTCGCGGGAGCCCAACGCCCGCCCGGCCGACGCCGGCGTGATGGCCCGCGAGATCACCCGCTGGCTGGAAGGCGAGCGCGCCCAGCAGCGCGCCGACGCCCTTGTGGCCGAG
>Ga0164294_10001037_pt1 | contig 26226 bp, 27 predicted proteins | sample GEODES005metaG_FD_111479 | JGI IMG/M metagenome (GOLD analysis project Ga0164294, IMG submission 111479) | Oligotrophic lake water microbial communities from Sparkling Lake, Wisconsin, USA - GEODES005 metaG | ecosystem: Environmental > Aquatic > Freshwater > Lake | place: USA: Sparkling Lake...
ACCAGCACCCACCCTTCTTCTATCCATTGTTGCAAACGGGCGCGGGAAAACTGTGGCAACAGCGTGGCGAGCACCTTATCTAGCCGTTCGCCCTGATAAATATCGTCCAACTGCAGGCTAAAGGGCTCAAGTCCGGTCGAGACAACCTCAAAATCGTCGGCATCATCAATGACCTCATTGTCCATCGTTAATTCGGGAGCTGACTGGCGGGGTGGTTTCACAAAGATGTCCATCGGCTATAATCGCCGCACTAATTTGATGAAGTGAATTCGCCCCATCCCATGTTAAAAAAAATTCTGACTCTTGCCTTGATGGCGCTGGCACTCATGTTTTCCGGCTGCGGCTCGCTGGGAGAAAAAGCGGATGAGACCAAAGGATGGTCGCCTGAGAAATTATACGCTGAGGCCAAAGACGAAATCAAAAGCGGTAACTACGAACGTGCTATCAAGTATTTAGAAAAACTTGAATCACGCTACCCTTTCGGTAAATACGCGCAGCAAGCGCAAATGGAAATTGCGTATTCCTATTTCCGCCAAAACGATCAAGCACAATGTTTAGCTGCGGTTGACCGTTTTATTCGCTTGCATCCGAATCACCCTAACGTCGACTACATGTATTACCTGCGTGGCCTAGCAAACTTCAACGATAAAAAAGGTTTGTTTGATTTCATCAGCAGCCAGGATCCCACTGAACGCGATCCTAAAGCAGCGCGCAACGCTTTTGATGCCTTCAAGCAATTAGCCGATCGCTTCCCAGACAGCAAATACGCTGATGATGCACGTGATCGTTTGCGCTACCTAGTAGAGGCCATGGCGCAGTATGAAGTTCACGTCGCAGATTATTATTTACGCCGCTCAGCCTTTGTGGCTGCGATCAACCGCGCGCAAAACGTGATTCGCGACTATCCTGCATCGCCTTCCGTGCGGAATGCGTTGCGAATCCAAATCCGCGCCTATGATGCGCTGGGCATGAAGGATTTGCGAGATGATGCTGAGCGCGTATTCGAGTTGAACTACAAAACCAACTCAGCCGCGCAGATTAATCCTGATGCTGAAAAATCTTGGTGGAAATTCTGGGGTAATTAAATTGAATGACGGGCCTTCTGAGGCCCGTTATTCATTAGTGGCCCCTAATTGCTCTGTTGTTCTTGCCATTTTATTAGTGCCGCATTAATCCGATACTTTGCGTCGAAAGACCCAACTTGTCTCAGTCGAGCTTTTCGGCTCGTAAGCATAACCTTCTGTATCAAACAATCGTAGTTGATCAGGCTTAGTAATTTTCTTTTCAATCGCATAGCGCGCCATTAAACCCCGTGCACGCTTGGCATAAAACGAGATGATCTTGTAGTTGCCGCCTTTCCAATCCTCGAACACCGGAGTAATTACAGGCACGGCTAAATTTTTAGGCTTAACTGATTTAAAGTATTCCTCTGATGCGAGGTTGATCAAGGCAGAGGATTTAACTGCCGCCAAGGACTCATTCAAAGAGTCTGTCACTTCATCACCCCAAAATGCATACAGATCTTTGCCATGCGCGTTCTGCAAGCGCGTACCCATTTCCAATCGATACGGCTGCATCAAATCCAACGGTCGCAATACGCCATAAAGGCCAGAGAGTATGCGCAAATGATCTTGCGCCCAGCTTAGTTGTTTTTCATTCAAGGTGGGTGCATCTAAACCTTCATACACATCACCATTAAAAGCAAGCAGCGCCTGTCGAGAATTTTTGAAATTAAATTTCTTTGACCAACTAGCGTAACGATCAACATTTAAATGCGCTAGCTGATCAGAAATTTTCATCAGCGTGCCCAACTTATCCGGCGACAGCTCGCGCAGAGTATTGATTAGCTCAGCCGAACGCGGGATAAAATCCGGCAAGCTGTGTGCTTCAGTCGTCAAGGGCGATTCATAATCCAGCGTCTTTGCCGGCGAAAGTACCATCAGCATGGGCAATTTCCTAATTCGTCATAAAACATCACGCATGATACCCAAAGCTACGCAAACCGCTCTACAGCGCATAGTCATCGACACTAATGTCTGCCTCGACTTGTTTATGTTTCGTGATCCGCGCTGGCAGGCACTGATGGATGGGCTTAAGAGTGGCGAAATGGAGGCCGTCACTAGCGCGAGCTGTCGCATGGAATTCACGCTGGTGCTAGCCTACGAAAAAATGCAGTTATCTACGCAATCTCAAGCTGCGATTCTGCAAGAATTTGATCAGTTCATCCGCTTGATCGATTTGCCTGCGCCCACCTCAGAAAACAGTGCCATTAAGCTACCACTGTGCAAAGATCGCGATGACCAAAAATTTCTTGAACTGGCCTATGCCAGCCAAGCCGATACGTTGATTACCAAAGATAAAGCCCTGCTGAAATTAGCCCGGAAAACAATACGATCGCAATTATTCAGGATTTTTTCGCCCGAATCGTGGCTTGCTTCATATGTACCGAAGCTAGACTTAAGAAAATAAAAACGACATCAACATGCTTAAAAGTGATGTCGTTTTTTTATCGATTACAGAGAGAATAAAGATCAGCCTCTGTTCTTAATTCGTTCAGCTAATTCAGCCGCATTCGCCTTGCGATCTTCCGTAACTTTTTTTACTGTCGGACGTTCACCAACAAGTTTCATGTAGTCGCGTACTGGATAGGCCGCCATCATATCTTCGCCATAAATCGCTTTAGTTGCCATGCCAATTAAGGGCAAGTGCACCGTTGCAGCACAATCAGCCATGGTAAATTCACTGCCCGCAATATACGGTGAAAAACTCGCTATCTGACCAAAGGCGGCGATATTTCGCTTCAATTGTTTTTGCACGCGAATTTTCACATCATCAGCGATTTTCCCTCCGAAAAACGCTTCAAAATACAATTCACGCGCGACTAATTCAAGGTGCAATTCCATGAATTGAATCAATTGCCGTATGCGCGCTGCTTCATACGGATCAGCTGGAATCATAGGCTTTTGAGGATAGGCAGACTCAACATAATCGAGCATCACTTGCGATTCGAATAACACCTTACCGTCTATCTCAAAGAAAGGCACTTTACCCAACGGAGATTTTTCTAATAGCGCAGGCGATCGATCTGTCCAGACCTGCTTTTCTTCAAAAGGCACGCCTTTTTCTAGTAAAGCCAACTTCACTTTATTGTAGTAATTACTCGCCGAAAAACCGCATAAAGTTAGCATTCTGTATCCTTCTGAGCTGGGTTAGGGGCACCTGAGCAAACCAAATAAAATGGGTCGCAACAGGTACAATGTTTGATATGAAGTCTACCACCTCTCAACTCACGTAATCCGGCCGATACGACCGTCCCCTAGCCATCTAAAACTCCTCATGTCTGCTGAATTACTTGCCACACGTCGTGAGGCCACGCTAATCCTAACGCTCTCCAATCCTGGTGCGCGCAATGCGCTGCACCCCGATATGTATGCCGCGGGTATTGAAGCGCTCGAAACCGCTGAGCGCGACCCCGACATACGCGCGGTCATACTGACCGGCGCAGGGGATACGTTCTGCGCCGGAGGCAACCTCAACCGTCTGCTCGAAAATCGCAACAAAGACCGCTCTGTCGCTGCCGATTCGGTCGGTAAATTACACGCATGGGTAGAAGCTCTGCGCGATTGTCCGAAACCGGTGATTGCTGCAGTTGAAGGCCCTGCAGCTGGCGCTGGTTTTTCGCTCGTGCTGGCATGTGATTTGATCGTGGCGGCGCACTCAGCGCAATTTATCGCGGCTTATGTGAAGGTTGGACTCTCACCGGATGGCGGAATGAGTTGGTCCTTATCGCAATCGCTACCACCCCAACTCGTGACAGAAATTCTGATGGAAGGTAAGCCACTACCTGCGCCACGATTACATCAACACGGCATCATTAACCGCGTGGTGAGTGATGGTCAGGCATTGAATGCCGCGCTCGATTGGAGTGATGAACTGGCACGACAATCACCCCACTCCATTAGCTCGATTAAATCGCTGGTACGAGAAGCATCAACTGCTACTTTGCCAGAGCAGCTCAAATCTGAACAACATTCCTTCGTCGATTGCTTGCATCATCGTGATGCACTCGAAGGCATGACTGCATTCCTAGAAAAAAGAAAGCCGAATTACACATGAGTTTCACTAAACGACGTCGCGTTTTTTTAATGCGGCATGGCAGCGTTACGTACTTTGACACTAACGGTAAACCATTTTTGCCAGAGACCGTTCCGCTGAATGAACAAGGACGCGCACAAGCCACCGCAGCAGGCAAGGTATTTGCAAAGGTCGGCATACAGTTTGATAAGGTGATTGTCTCCGGTCTGCCACGCACATTGGAAACTGCCACGCGAGTAATGGCAGAGACAGGTCAACAGATTGACTTTGAAGAATGGCCCGAATTAGTAGAAATTCGCGGTGGCAAATTATCTGCGATTCCTGATGAAAAATTGCGCGAAGCTTTTACCGGTGCCTTTGAAGGCGTGGCTCTCGAGCATCAACAATTTCTTGGTGGTGAAACTATCGGCGAGCTAATGGATCGAGTGCATCCGCAAGTCGATACATTACGCTCTGATTCTGAGTGGGATACGGTATTGATGGTGCTGCATGGTGGCGTGAACCGCGCCATCTTGTCGTATGCTCTGACAGGGCAACGACTGTTTCTAGGAAATCTAGCCCAAACAGCCGGCTGCATTAATGCTCTCGATGTGGGTGAATCGCGGATGGACTGGGTGGTGCGATTGATGAATTATTCACCACCTTCCGAGCTTCAACACGAATCGCGCGGAACCACCATGGAAGCCCTGTTTGAGCAATACAAGAAAGTACGTGGCTTGTAAGCTTGGTCCAGTAAACTAAACCCCATAATAAAAGTAGCGAGGATAGAAGTAATGTACGAAGAATTCATGGGCACTAAGCCCGTCGCCGAACGATTGAAAGTCGACTTAGACGCTTTGTCAGCATACATGAGTGAGCATGTCGATAATTTTAGTGGTACTCCCAGTATCGAACAATTCAAAGGTGGACAATCGAATCCAACCTTCAGACTTACCTCGGGCAGTCAGCATTATGTGCTGCGCACCAAGCCAGCACCTGCGGCCAAGTTGCTGCCTTCCGCACATGCGATTAATCGCGAATACCGTGTCATGGATGCGCTTTCAAAAGCTGGCTTCCCTGCCCCCAAACAATATGCATTGTGCGAAGACGAATCAGTAATAGGTCGCGCCTTCTACATCATGGAATGCGTTGATGGTCGCGTGCTCTGGGATCAATCACTGCCTGGCATGAGTAATGAACAACGTGCAGCACACTACGACGAGATGAATCGCGTTATAGCTCAGCTGCATAGCTTGGATTACAAAAAACTTGATCTGGAAAGTTATGGCAAACCCGGCAATTATTTTGGCCGCCAAATCGATCGCTGGATACAACAATACAAAGCCGCTGAGACCGAACACATTCCTGAGATGGAGCACTTGATCGAGTGGCTACCAAAAAATATTCCTACCGGTGAGATCACGACGATTGTTCACGGCGACTATCGTCTCGACAATATGATTTTTCATCCTACCGAGCCGCGCATTCTTGCTGTGCTTGATTGGGAATTATCCACACTGGGACATCCACTCGCCGATTTTTCTTATCACTGCATGAGTTGGCATGTCGACCCTGATTTATTCCGCGGTATTGGTGGCCTCGATCTGAAAGCACTCGGCATTCCGAGTAGAGATGATTACATCGCACGTTACAGCGAGCGCACTGGTATTAGCATCAACAAAGATGATTTCCGTTTTTACCTGGCTTACAACATGTTCCGCATGGCAGGTATTTTGCAAGGCATCATGAAGCGCTACCAGGATGGCACGGCCAGTAGCGAGCAAGCACTCAAAAGCGGTCAAGCCGCCAAACCTATGGCAATCATGGGTTGGCAGTTCGCTTCAGGACAAAAAAGCCTTTAAGCACTCATAATTCACCCACAATAACAATCGAGGACACCTTATGGATTTCGAATACTCCCCACGTTGCATGGAGCTGCGCGAAAAACTGAACCAGTTTATGGATGAATTTATTTATCCGAATGAGCGCACTTACAAAGACGAAGTCGATCGCAATGGCCGTGAGAAAGGTAATCGCTGGATCCCCACCAAGATTGTTGAAGAACTGAAACCGATTGCTCGCGAACGTGGCTTATGGAATTTGTTCCTACCAAAATCGCATCGTGCACCCGAAGGTTTATCGAATCTCGATTACGCACCTCTGTGCGAAATCATGGGCCGTATTACCTGGGCACCTGAAGTTTTCAATTGCTCCGCACCCGATACCGGCAACATGGAAACCATCGAGCGCTATGGTTCAGAAGAGCATAAAAAACAATGGCTGGAGCCTTTGCTTCGCGGTGAAATTCGTTCAGCATTCGCGATGACAGAACCGGATGTCGCTTCCTCCGATGCCACCAACATCGCTACCCGCATTGAGCGTTCTGGTAATGAATACATTATCAACGGCACGAAATGGTGGACCTCAGGCGCGGGCGATCCACGCTGCAAGATTTATATCTTGATGGGTAAAACAGATGGCGATGCACCACGTCACTCGCAACAATCGATGATCTTGGTGCCTGCTGATACCCAAGGCGTCACCGTTGTTCGCCCGTTGTCTGTGTTTGGTTACGATGATGCGCCACATGGGCATTGCGAAGTTAAATTTGAGAATGTGCGTGTTCCAGCGTCAAATATATTGTTGGGTGAAGGCCGTGGTTTTGAAATTGCTCAAGGTCGTCTTGGACCGGGTCGTATTCACCACTGCATGCGCGCCATCGGTACTGCAGAACGAGCACTTGAGCTGATGTGCAAACGCATCGATTCGCGTGTCGCGTTTGGTAAAAAAGTCTCTGAGCAAGGTGTCTGGCGTGAGCGTATCGCTGAGTCACGCATCATGATTGATAGCGCTCGCTTATTAGTGCTTAAAGCAGCCTACATGATGGATACGGTTGGTAATAAAGTCGCGAAGAGCGAAATCGCTATGATTAAAGTTCTCGCACCCGTCATGGCGCAACAAATCATCGACTGGTCGATCCAGGCGCATGGCGGTGGCGGTGTGTCGGACGATTTCGCTGTAGCTCAATTATGGGCGCACAACCGTACCCTACGTATTGCTGACGGTCCGGATGAAGTGCATCGTAATGCTATCGCTAAAATTGAATTGTCGAAGTATGCCAGCCTACCTGGTGAGACACTCGACCTTCCAGTAACGCGCTCGTAATTGGATGCGTTTGTTTGAGTGTATTTTTTACTGTGTCTTTTGAGTCTATTATTTGACTAACTAAGCGCCGGGATATCCCGGCGCTTCTTTATTGGAGAATCTTACGATGATCGACGTCTACTCCATGGCCACTCCGAATGGTCACAAAGTGCATATCCTGCTTGAAGAATGCGGGCTGGCTTATCGAGCGCACAACATCGATATTGGTGAAGGCGATCAATTCAAACCTGAATTTTTGGCGATCTCTCCCAACAATAAAATCCCAGCCATCGTTGATCCGCATGGCCCCGATGGCAAACCATTTTCTGTATTTGAATCGGGAGCCATACTGATTTATCTCGCTAGCAAAGTAGATAAATTTTTAGGTAAAACCGATAGAGAAAAATTCACTGTTTTACAGTGGCTCATGTTTCAGATGGGGGGATTGGGTCCTATGCTCGGTCAGGCGCATCATTTTCGTATCTACGCGCCAGAAAAAATTGACTACGCTGTGAATCGCTACACCAACGAAGCCAAACGACTGTATGGCGTCATGGATAGGCAGCTTGCCAATCATGCCTATATCGCTGGAGATGACTATACCATCGCCGACATCGCGTGCTTTCCATGGACACGATCATGGAAAAATCAAGGTATCGATTGGGATGAATATCCTCACGCCAAGCGCTGGCATGATGAGATTGCTGCGCGCCCAGCTGTTCAACGCGGCGTTGAAGTGCTTACGCATCTGCGCAAACCACTGGTGGATGATAAAGCTAGAGAAATGATGTTTGGCGCGACTCAATATCAAAAGCGTTGATAGTTTCAACGCTTTTGATGTTTGTACTTAGCTTAGAAATATTTTCTGAGTACTGACTCAGCAACGCACACAGGCTTGTCAGATCCTTCGCGCTCTATCGTCATTTGCCAAATACTCTGTACGCAGCCATCCATAGGCTCGACAGCTAATAGCGTAAACCGTCCGCGCAATCGTCCTCCCACAAGCATGGGTGATGGAAAGCGAACTTTATTTAAGCCATAGTTAATACTCATTTTTCCTGGTGGTAGATCCACTACTGCTTCAAACAAGGCAGGAATCAGTGACAGTGTCATGTAGCCATGGGCGATCGTGCCACCAAAAGGTGATTCGCGTTTTGCACGCTCTACATCCACATGTATCCATTGCGGATCATCAGTCGCTTCGGCGAATTGATTGACTCGCTCTTGCGAGATCATCATCCATTCGGAAACAGCAATTTCATTTCCTACTTCGGCTTGTAAATCAGCTACGGTGGCAAATTTGCGCATAAAAATTTCCTGAAAAATCAAGCCACACTGGCAAAGCCAGCTTGAGCAATAAATCGCGCCAGATGATGATCGGTATCACCCAAGGTCAGTTCAATCGTTGAGAGTCTTTTGAAATAATGCGCTGCGGGCATTTCATTCGTCACGCCCATGCCACCATGCAGCTGAACCGCTTGCTGGCCAATGAATTTCATCGCCTCGCCGACCCTCGCTTTCGCCGCTGATACCACGCGACGACGTTCAGCTGCATCCGTTGAAGCGACTTTCACTGCAGCGAGCATTGTCATAGAACGCGCTTGTTCTAGCTGCATAAACATATCGGCCATGCGATGCTGCAGCACTTGAAATTTACCAATCGGCACACCGAATTGTTGACGTGTGCGAATGTACTCCAGGGTCGCTGCCTGCAAGGCTTCCATCACACCCAGAGCTTCAGAACACAACAAGCTCACACCATGATCTGCTGCTGCATCCAGCATATCCCAGCCCTCTGCTTCCTTACCCAACAGCGCTGTGGCTGGTACATGTACCTGTTTACATTGAACAGTCGCACTACGCATGCCATCGTTATTGCGACTCTCATGCAACGTCACACCAGCACTATCCACGGGCACCACAAATAAAGAAATTCCATTGGTGTCTCGCGCATCACCACGACTACGCGCTGAAACAATCAAATAATCGGCTTGGCCTGCGTGCAGCACATTCACCTTTTCGCCATCCAACAGCCAACCATCACCTTGTCGGGTAGCGCTCAAACTAATGTTGTGCAACTCATGACGTGACTGGCGCTCGCTTAACGCGCACGCGAGCTTTATTTCACCACTGGCTACTTTAGCTAGTAATGCACCATGTCCGGTTGCGAGTTTTAAAAACTCCACACCTAGTAAAGTAGCAAACACAGGTTCAACAATTAACGCACGACCGAGTGCCTGCATGACCACCATCTGATCAACCGCTGTACCATCAAATCCATCATAGTCAGCGGGCACAGGCAAAGCCAGGACACCTAATTCGGCGAGTGCATTCCACGCCGCATCAGAATGGCCACTCTCTGAGTGAATAATTTTTTTACGAGTCTCAAAGCCGTAATCTTTTTCAGCCCAGCGGGTAATCGCATCGGAAAGCTGCTGCTGCTCAGGCGACAAATCAAAGTCCATAGTTATCTCCTTGAATAGTCGCTCTATAAACCCAGAATCATCTGGGTAATGATATTGCGCTGAATTTCATTTGAACCACCGTAGATAGTCGTCTTACGATAATTAAAGTAATACGGCATCAGTGGGGCGGCATCGTCATCCTGCGCCATGCTGTGTTCAGATTCACCTTCCAGATAGGTTGGATCAAACGGCAGACTCATAGGACCGGCTGCCTCAACCATCAGCTCAGTCAGGCGTTGCTGTATCTCGGTGCCTTTGATTTTTAGCATTGAGGCTTCAGGGCCCGGTGCGCGTTGTTTGGCTTCTTGGTAAATCACACGCAGCACCGTCACTTCTAAGGCCATTAAGTCCATCTCGAGTGCTGCCACTTTGTGGGCGTATACAGGGTCGTGAAGTAGTGGCTGTCCGTTTTTTTGCATGCGGGTTGCGAGTCGCTTAATGAACATCAGCTCACGCTTAGAGCGTCCCACCGCAGCGATGTTTGTGCGTTCATGGCCCAGTAAATATTTCGCGTAGGTCCAGCCGCGATTTTCTTCACCAACGAGATTTTGTGCGGGTACACGCACATTGTCGAAGAAGACTTCATTCACTTCATGATCTTCATCGAGCGTAATGATAGGACGCACAGTGATACCCGGCGTCTTCATGTCGATCAGCAGAAACGAAATACCTTCTTGCTTACGCACGCCGGTATCGGTTCTGACCAAACAAAACATCATGTCGGCGTACTGAGCCAATGTGGTCCAGGTTTTTTGGCCATTGACGATGTAGTGATCGCCTTTGTTTTCTGCGCGTGTTTTTAGCGAGGCGAGATCTGACCCCGAGCCAGGCTCAGAATACCCTTGGCACCACCAATCGTCGCACGCAAGAATACGCGGCAGATAGTGTTTCTTCTGCGTTTCGTTACCGAAGGCAATGATCACCGGCCCCACCATATTCACACCAAAAGCAAGAATCGGCGGCGATCCAGCGCGCGCGCATTCTTCTTCCCAAATATGCTGTTGAACCTTGGTCCAGCCCGTGCCGCCATACTCCACCGGCCAGGCGGGTGCAACCCAACCCTGCTGGTACACAATCTTGTGCCAGCGCGCATAGTCCTCGCGCTGTAAGCGTTTGTGATTCAAGACCTTATGCTGCAAGTCTTTGGGAAGCTTCGCTGCTATCCACGTGCGTACCGTGTCGCGAAAGGCCAGATCATCTGGCGCGTAGTTCAGATCCATGCAGTCTCCGTTCAGTCTTTTTAAGCACGACCGTTCAGATTTTACCTGAAGAACTTTTCAGCAGAGGAACTTTTGCATTCTGTAAATTTGACTAGCCAAATAACCGATGACCAACCGGACAAACGCGCAAGCGCGTCAACCGGTGGTCGGGTACTTAGTTTAAAAACATCAATCAATGTAGGAATGAAAGACGTCTGGATGCACAACCGCACTGGATTGTGCGGACGTATTTGCGGGTAAATGGCTGCAAGCCGCAAGCGACAGGAACGCCATAAGGATCAGGCAGGTGTTCATGATTTTCCTCTTATCAATTACTGGTGGTTGGTCCACAGGCTGCTTGCTGATCGGCATGGCCAATCGCTCGCGGACCTGCGTTCAGAGCATGTGTTTAATTGATAGTTTCATCGATCAGGTAGTTCACGATTTTTATTAAGTTTATTTTGACTGAATACCGCCCAATGAGGCGACTATCGACGGAACTCACACACCCACTCAGCAGAACACATAAGCCTTACGTCTGATCGATTGAATAAAGCACAAACTACCGCTCAATTTGATTTTGATCAGCGTTGAGAGCAAATCCCTTTCCAGATAGCCTCGTGCCTTCGGCTCTGATCTGAAGCAAGCCAGGCCTGAGCTTCCGCCTCTTTATGCAAAGTGGGGCCCATAGCCATGTTTTCAGGAAAAATCTCTAAGCTAACCTGGCGAATTTTCTTTCCATCACAATCGATGTCATACCAAGCTTTGGCGCTTAGATAATCATGACCATTCAATGTTTGAGGTTTATGGAAATCTTGTGTACTCATAACACGCAGTATATTTCCGTTTTTTTCAGCAGCTTCTTTGTCAATGTACAAAATTCCATCACGCGTCTCAACCAAAATACTCAACGCCGCTTGTGCAGACCAACTGCACATGGATAACATCAAACTGAATAAAAAAATACGCATCATCAATCTCCGAATTAGGATTAGTTGTCTTTATGTTCTGGTAAGTTATAAATGAAACTATCAACTCGCCAATCAGCCATTTCAATCTCGCCCAAGGTTAATTTTTTGGCGGTATATTCCATCGACTTTTTTGCCAAGGGATAACCGCGCAAGTGGCTTATGCGATACCACTCGTAGGCTTTCAGCATATCTTGATCTACACCCTGCCCATAGGCATACAAAAATCCAATATTAAATTATGCCTTCGCATGGCCTTGTCGCGCGGATAATTCATACCAACGCCTAGCCTCTTTAAATAACTGAGCGGTACCGAGACCCTGTGCATACATCTGACCCGCTTCAAACTGTGCATCGGCATTACCCTGCTCAGCTGCCATCATGAAAAACGTTAAGGCACTGATTAAATCAGGATCTGTATTTCGTTTAAATACCGATTTTTTATGAAACGTTGGCGCCTCATGCGCTATTGGATTTTGCAGCGGTGCTATCCAATCGCCTCGAAGTAAATAACCCAACCTCAACTGAGCTAGTGCATAGCCTTGCTTCGCCGCAGATTCATACAAATGCCTGACTTGGCCCTTAGTTTGTATCAGCTTGGGATGTTGCTCAAGAAATTTAGCCCAGTAATAACGCGCTTCGTGATGATTTTGTTCGGATGACAGCTGAAGTAATCGCAAGGCCTCAGTTATGTTTTTTCGTATGCCATGACCCGTGGCATACGCCAACCCCAAGTGATACTGCGCGTCGGAATTATTTCGATGCGTTGCACGCTGCAACCATTCCACCGCCATAGTGGAATCCTGCTCTACATCCACTCCTGCAAGCAGTTGCGCACCCAGCGCAGCCATCGCTGGAACATTGCCTTCATCTTCCGGGTTACGTGCTGCCACAAGCCAGCTCACTGCCTTATTCACTTCGACCATCATTTGTAGAGCGCGACGCGCATCTATCGCCGTCATTTCTTCGCTCAACATAGTAATTTGTGAAGCTGCTCGAGGTTCGTCACGACCTTCTGCCAGCCTAAACCACATCAACGCACGCACCTTATCGTTGGCACCTGCCTCGCCACGCAGGTTCATTACACCCAACTGATAGCGGGCTCCAGAGTGACGGCACAAGGCAAGAAAACCAAACACACGTCGAGCGCTGTATAAATCAGTAGCTAAGCCGTCGCCATGACGCCAGCGCAGTGCATGATCATACAAGGCACCCGGCTCATGCTTTAGCAATGTATCTAGACTAAGCTCAGAAAATGTCATCGACGTGGTACGGACTACTTAAGTGATTAAATCGTCTGAATAGTCTGCCACAAAAGATGCGCTCATCCACAACTTGGCTAAGCAAGCACCTGTCTAAGCCGTTAAGGGCGCTTTACCTAAAATAAGATCCGCTGCTTTTTCCGCCACCATCATGGTCGGTGCGCCGGTATTACCGGAAGGCATAGTCGGCATGACAGAGGCATCCACAATGCGTAATCCATCAATACCTTTAAATCGCAGATCGGCATCGACTACCTTACCCATACTGCAGGTACCCACAAAGTGCCATCCGGTTGTACCACGCTGACGTGCGCAATCGAGCAATTCAGAATCACTCTCAGCGCTCGGCGGTGGAAATTCATCGCGCTCAATGAAGGGCATCAGCGGCGCGCTATGCATTAAATGCCGCGACAATCTCAATCCATCGATAGCAACTTGCTGATCTTCCGAACTCTGTAAATAGTTAGGCTGTACCAGCGGCAAATCAAACGGATCACGCGAACGTAAACAAACCTGCCCTGTACTGGTTGGACGCAACTGATAAAAACCTAAAGTCATACCCGGAAAATTATCTAGCTGACCCGCCACACCCGAGGCATAACTACCTGGTGAAAAATGGAACTGCAGATCATTTAAATCAAGCTCAGGGCGTGACTTCGTAAACGCAAAGGCTACCGATGGACTAATAGTGATTACGCTTGGTTTATCCATCAACCATTTTGCTACTTCACCGATTAATCGAATACCACGCGCAGTGTGATTAATGGTGGTCACGCCTTTGACGCGCAAAATAGTGCGAATCATGTAGTGATCTTGAAAATTCTCACCCACGTGTTCCGATGCATGAACTACCCGTATACCCATTTTTTGTAATTCATCAACTGGACCCACACCGGACAGCTTCAAAATTTTTGGTGTATTCGCAGCACCGGCTGAGAGGATTACTTCACGCTTGGCATTCACTGTATGCACAGCGCCGCCGCGTTCGTGTTGATAGCTTACACCGACTGCGCGCTTGCCTTCAAACAGTATCTTGTTGACATGCGCGTTGGTCTTAATCGTCAAACGACCTGTGGCCTTCGCCGGATTAAGAAAGGCCGTCGCCGCACTAAAGCGTCGACCTTTGTGTATCCAGCGCTGGTAGTAGCCTGCGCCGGTTTGATCGCCGCGGTTGTAATCTACATGCGTGGGCAAACCGTACTGACCTGCAGATTCAATAAACGCATCACATAAGGGATGACGCCAGTCGCAATCACTAATGGGTAGCAAACCATCACGACCACGCACACTAGAATCACCCTTACCTAAAAATCGTTCCGAACGTTTGAAATACGGCAGGATGTCTTGATAACGCCAGCCCGGATTACCTAAAGCGGCCCATTGATCGAAATCTTCAGGCTGACCACGGGTGTAGTTAAAACCATTAATCGAACTCGACCCACCCAGAGTGCGACCCATACGTGTCGTCACACGTCGACCGGCAGAACCTTCGGAAGGTTCGGTTGAAAAATCCCACGTGTAACTAGGATTGTGACCCACATAAATAAAGCCCGCGGGAATGTGAATAAACGGATGTAAATCGGAGGGTCCTGCCTCTAGCAAACAAACGCTATAGCGCCCGTCTTCACATAAGCGATGCGCCAACACACAACCTGCAGCACCAGCTCCGACGATGACATAATCAAACGATTGATTTTCCATGATTTTTATTATTGTTAGAAATTAGTGGGTACTAAAGAGGCATGTCCTCGTATCAGATCAGCGGCTTTTTCAGCAATCATCATCGTCGCAGCACATATGTTAGCTGACGGTATAGTTGGCATCACAGATGAATCAGCGATCCGTAAATTTTGAATTCCATGGACTCGGCATTCATCATCAACCACTGCTCCACTGTCATCGGCTTTACCCATACGCGCCGTGCCATTCAGATGATATGAAGAGACACCGTACTGTCGTATAAAACTTAACAATTCATCGTCAGTAGTCTTATCACTACCCGGCATCGATTCCGACTGTACATACGGCGCTAACTCAGGCGTTTGCAACAAACGGCGCGCTAGGCGCACGCCACGAATCAAGGTCTGCTGATCACGTTCGTGACTCAGGTAGTTAGGTTGTATCAAAGGATCCTCAAACGGATCTGAACTACGCAGCTGCACATTACCCCGACTCTCTGGCCTATGCTGCCATACCCCACACGTCATGCCGGGATAGGTATCCAACATACCGACGTAACCTTCGCGATAGCTCGCTGGTGAAAACACACCTTGTAAATCAGGGCGACTCGCATCGCCTTGTGAGTTACAGAAAAAATGAATCAATGAAGGACTCAACGCCAATATGCTGGGCTTACCCATTAGCCAACGCGACACCTGCCCTGCTAAATGTAAGCCACGCGACATTTCGTTCATGGTGCGTGCATTTTTCGCACGTGCGACCAGTCGTATAGAAAAATGATCAGATAAATTCTGCCCCACACCCGGCAAGTGACGGTTAACGCGTATTCCTTTAGATTGCAAAAATTCAGCATCACCAATACCTGAAAGCTGTAACAACCTAGGTGTATTAATCGCCCCCGCACATATAATCACTTCGCGGCGTGCATGGACTTCACTCAGATTGTCAGACGAGGTACCACGCACATACTGCACGCCCGTTGCGCACCCTCCATCCACCACAATGCGAGTAACTCGCGCATGCGTTCGAATAGCCAAGTTATTGCGAGATTTAACAGGCTTAAGAAAGGTGCGCGATGTACTCATGCGCCAGCCTTGATGAATCGTGCGCTGAAAAAAACCTACCCCCACTTGCGAGGCACCGTTGTAATCATCATTGCGTGGAATTCCCAAACCTTGCGCACCAGCGATGAACGCATCATTGATTGGATGTTGCCAATCAATGTCAGTCACTGGCAGTAATCCATCACGACCACGATAGGTAGCATCACCCAACGCATACTGCTCACTCTGTTTAAAGTAAGGTAAAACATCGGCATAACTCCAGCCGCGGTTACCTAATGCAGCCCACTCATCATAGTCTTCACGCTGACCGCGGTTGTACACCAAGCCATTAATAGAACTTGAACCACCGAGAACACGCCCCTGCGGCAAAGGCACGCGCCGACCCATCGTTTGTGCATTAGGTTCGGATGAAAATTGCCAAGTGAATTGAGGATCAAACAGAACTTTGACGAAACCGGCAGGAATATGTAGCCAAGGATGCCAGTCACTTGGGCCCGCCTCGAGCAAACACACGGTGGTATTTGTATCTTCGCTGAGGCGGTTAGCTAGAATTGCTCCAGCGGCGCCTGCCCCCACGATAACGTAATCAAAAGTCTCAGGAGGCCTGCTAAGCGATGTGGTTGCCATGAATCGTCGTTTTGCCAAGGTTGCCAAGCATCGCGAACACGTTTCATGCTCGCTTACTTCTAGCAGCACATTTTATCAATCTAGCTTGCTACCTATCGCCCGCCGATTGAATAATTAACTTCGCAATCGCAGAAGTCTGGCCTTAGCAAATGCAAAGCTGCTAATACAACTCGATAGCAGCTTTGCAAGTGAGATTAATCCAGAAAGTCTGGCTGCTCTTTCAGTATGCGCGCATACAGTGGCTGAAATTGGAACCAACCGGCATAGGGAGAACCGACGATGTCGTAGGTTTGACGGGCCGACTCAGGGGATATGGTTTTAAGTGGCTTGCCATGAGACGCCGCTTCGGCCAACAGCTGTACCTGGCAGCTACGCTCAAGACAGATGTACCACCAGGCAGCCGCATCGACGGTTTGACCCGCAGTGATAATGCCGTGGTTCTGCAAGATGGCTGCCTTGTGCTGACCTAAAGCTTGAGCGATGCGAACACCTTCATCGACTTCGACCGCCACGCCACCAAAATTTTCATAGACGGCATGATCATTATAGAAAGCGCAGGCATCTTGAGTAATGCAATCCAAGGTGCGGCCTAGTGCTGACCACGCACGGCCATACGGCGAGTGCGTATGAGCCGCTGCATTTACATCAGGGCGCAAGGTATGAACAGCGGCATGAATCGCAAAGGCGGCGCAGTTCACCGGGTAATCACCCTCAACCACATTACCTTCGTGATCAACGCGAATCAGATTCGATACCTTGACCTGACTGAAGTGAACGCCGTAAGGATTTACCCAAAACGAATCCGTAAACTCAGGATCACGCGCAGTGATATGACCAGCTACCCCCTCGTCAAAGCCAAAACGAGAGAACAGTCGAAACGCACCAGCTAGCTTTTGCTTGCGATGCAGCCTTTCTTCAGCCAACGTCTTAAATACCGGAATAGATGGCAGGCTGGGAGAATTCCCATTCCCCAAATATTGTTGATTGAGTTGGATGGCGGACAACTCGGACTGGTCATTCATGGCTTCTTCCCATAATTAAGCGGTTAATGCCCAAATGTTAGCATTTATTGGGGAAGCCTCTTATTGCCAAACCAGACAACCAATCGGCACTCGCGGTTGACCGATTCTATCCAGCCATCATGCGTAGTTTTATGTTGGAGCTAATTTTTTGCTCTGGAAATTTATACATCTGCTCCAACACTTCTTTACTGTTAATACTGACATGACGAGCTCTTACATTAATCGCGCCGATTCGGCCGAATTGAGAAAATGAGCGACTCACGGTCTCCATCGACAAACCCAAGTAGCTACCTATCTCTTCTCTACTCATGCGAAGAATAAATGATTTAGCCGAATAACCCATCAAGTGAAACCTATCCGATAGCTGCACCAGAAAAAAAGCTACTCGCGATTCTGCATTCTGAGAGCCCATGATGCCAATCATCTCTTGCTCACGAATTAATTCCGAACTGATCATTCGGTACAACAATTCTTCTAATTCACTGTTATCACGCGCTGCCAAAATAAGTGTTTTTAAAGGTAAGCTAATTAAATTGCAATCAGATAAAGCAGTCACCTCAGATTTATAGTTTTTAGTGTGAATACCATCTACACCTACGATGTCACCCTTCATAGGGAAACATAAAATTTGTTCGCTGCCAGACCTACTGATTGAGGAAGTTTTTAAAAATCCTGAATGAACAATATAAATTGAGCTGAACTCTTGCCCTGTAGTGAATACTTTTTGTCCCGATTTGAATTGCAAGTGCTGAAAATAAAATTCACTACTTTTGCGACTACTAGGCACGGACATACCTAGTAAGCTACACAGATCAGACAAGCTAAATCTGCATGAGTCGTTAACATGACTTTCTGATTTTTCGGTTGGAGTAATGGCTCTGGAAAATGGGATTTGATGGTTAACAACTGCCGATGCTGCATTCATTCTCGCCGCCTGTCTATTTGAAGATTGTCGTACAAGGTATGACAGCTTTCTTGTCACAATGAGACCATTTACAAACTCGTCCTAGCATTTAGCTGGGCCAAAGGAACCAAACACAATAACGGTACAGGCAATAGGGTTATTGGTCTGTGCTAAAGCACACCAAGCGCGAAAACAAAAAAAAGCAAAGCCGCAAGGCCACAGATCGTTGACACACCCCTAGGAAAATTTAGTGCAGGTTCGAAGGGGTGTATGCCAGTCAATAGCATTCACGAACCATTGTTTCAAGCAGAGATCGGTCTACGACTTCAACACGAGAATTAGATGAACCCATCATAGGCTCTAAATTCGATCACGTAACCAATAATTTATATTGATTATCAAATCGTTCTAATTACTAGTTTCATTTAATGGCTTACGAAATTACTTGTCGTTATGAACACAGTCGATTGAATAAGGACTAAACAAGTGAATACGTAACGAGCTTGTTAAGAGCCTTACCTTACCCTACGCCCAGGTAAATTTTTCGGATTCTATCGTCCGTTGCTAAAGCAGATGCACTGCCTTCCTGCGCAACAGATCCGTGCTCCAGCACATAAGCACGATCGGCAATATGCAGGGCTGATTGCGCATCTTGTTCAGCCATGAGTATGGCCACGCCACCATCGCAAATTTTTCTAATCGCGGCAAAAATTTCCATTTTCAAGCGATGCGCGATACCGACAGAGGGCTCATCTAGCAATAACAATTGTGGATCACCCATCAAGGCACGACCAATGGCAACCATCTGCTGCTGTCCACCAGATAGCGTGCTGACAATCTGATCTTGGCGTTCCGACAAAATGGGAAACAGAGAAAATACTCGCGTGAGATCGTTTTCAACTTCTTGACGATTGGTTCGAAGATAGGCGCCTAACTGGAGATTTTTCATCACCGATAATTCAGGGAATAAACGCCGTCCTTCAGGACAATGACAAATACCTAAACCTACCACTTGCTCTGTTGAATAAGCATGTAATGACTGCCCATTAAATTCGAGCGTGCCGTGCGAATTCATCGCACGAGATATCACTTTAAGTAGTGTCGATTTACCAGCACCATTAGGGCCGAGTATTGCTACCAACTCACCGGGGTGTATCTGTAACTGAATTTTTTCTAGCGCTATTGCCTGCCCATACGCCGCAGTTAACTGACCAAGTTTAAGCAGCATGATGCACCGCCATCTCAGTTTGTTTGCCTATATACGCTTCAATCACTTTAGGATGCGCAACGATTTCAGCCGGCGAGCCCTCAGCAATTACTTCACCAAAATCAAGTGCGATTACACGTGAAACCAATTGCATGAACTCACGCAGCTTATGCTCGATTAATAAAATGGTGAGCTGCTTCTCAGCATGTAATTGACGTATCAAGGATGAGATCGCTTCAATCTCCGATGAGCCTAGGCCAGCAAAAGGCTCATCAAGCAATAGCAATTCAGGCTCGGCAGCTAATGCACGGGCAATTTCTAAGCGCCGCAAGTCTCCATACGAAAGCAACTCTGATGGCGTGTGCGCCTTGGCTTCCAGACCAACTTGTTTGAGTAATTGCATGGCTCGATCACCTAGACCATCGTGCCGAACACGCGGGCCTAAGCTGCCCACCAATACATTTTCTAAGACAGATAAACCAACAAATGGACGACACAATTGAAATGTGCGTGCAATGCCTAAGGTGACAATCTTATGTGGCTTCACACCTTGCAACGACTGACCATTGAAAATGACTCGACCGTTATCGGGAGGAATGAAGTTCGTGAGCATATTAAACAGTGTGGTCTTGCCCGCACCATTCGGCCCGAGTATGCCGACAATCTCGCCTCGGCGGATTTGCATACTCACCTGCTTGACCGCGTGCAGCCCGCCAAAGTGCTTATCAACGCTATCGACTTCCAGCAGTACCGAACTCATGCTCTATCTCCCCATCCCGATCGCACACGTTTCCATAGCGGTGCAATAAATCCATTCGGAAGAAAAAATAAAATAAAAATCAGCAAGAGGCTATAAATCATCAACCGCCATTCACCAAAATTGCGTAAGCCTTCGGTTAAAAGCGTCAGCAGCAACGCACCACCCACGGGTCCATAGATAGTACCCATGCCACCTACGTACACCATGGTGATGATGGTCACTGACGTTACGACGGCAAATAATTGAGGGCTAACTTGTAGCTGATAGTGGGCATACAAAGCACCGCCTAAACCAGCGAATGCAGCACTAATCACCAGCGAGACAATTTTGTAGGTGGTGATCGGAATACCTGCTGCCAAACAGGTTGCTTCGTCCCCTCGTATCGCCCGTAGAATCAGCCCCCAACGCGATCGTGCCATCCAACTCAATATGAATGTGGTGGCAGCCAGCACCACTAACACAAACCAATAATAGTGAAGATTGTTTCGAATCAGTGGGGCGATATCTTGTATGCCCTCTTCGCCTCCGGTGTACTCCCAAAAAATCAACATCAAGCGTTGCATAATGACGGCAGCAGAAAGCATCGCTAGCGCAAAATATGGGCCTTTTAATCGGAGCGTAGGAAAACCAAGCAATAAAGCAAACGCCACTGCTAATAACATAGAGGCAGGCAAACTCCACCATGGTCCGAGTTCCATCTGCACATTAACAACGCCAGCAACATAAGCACCCACACCAATAAATAATGAGTGCCCAAAATTTTCTCGGCCCGTTAAGCCGGACATGAAATCCCAACTCACTGCCCAGATGCCATAGATGGCGGCAACGGTTAATACACCGATCAGATAATTTCCAGGAAAGACTAAAGGTGCCACTGCTAGAACGACAAGCGCTGCTGCACCAGCCACGCCACTGAGTTTGTCGATTTGCTGAAATCCGTTCACGTAGTCGCCCCTAGAATGCAGCTCGTTTGCCGAAAATGCCTGCAGGCCTGAATACCAAAGTCAGCAGCGTCGCTAACACAGACACGATTTCAGTCCAGCTGGTTGAAATCAAATAGGCGACCAGTGTCTCGGCGTAACCCAACATGAGCGCAGCCAAAATACTTCCGGGAATAGAACCAAGGCCACCCACAATCACAATCGCGAAGGCTTTAACGATGGGTAGTAAATGCATAGAGGGCTGCACTGAAAGAAATGGACCAGCCAACACACCTGCAAGTGCCGCTAACGCTGCTGAGATCGCCATGACTAATGAAAAAATTCGATCGCTCGGTATACCCATGTATTTAGCGGCTTCCGCGTCTTGCGAAATAGCGAGGATGGCACTACCAAGACGGGTTCGCTGAATAAATAAATACAGCGCACCAATCGCAACCACCGCAACGACGAGCGTGAGCAAACGCTGGCCTGCTACATCCACGCCTCCGATACTGACTTTTGTGTCAATAAAGGCAGGAACATTACGATACTCTGAACCGAAAATTAAAAATAACGCCTGCTCTACTACCAGTGATACTGCCAGCGTAATCATCAATACACCCAGTTGTGAATAGCGCAGTGGGCGAATCAACGCTTTTTCAACCACGACACCAAAGACAGATACACCAGCAATCGCCAAGAGTGCAGCCAACCACAGTGGCAATCCAACGATTGAAGTCAGCACATAGGTACCATAGGCTCCCAGTGCATAAAATGATCCGTGCGCGAGATTAAGCACGCGGGCCACGCCAAAAATTAGCGTGAACCCGACGGCCAGCATGGCATAAATGGCGCTAGTGACTGCGCCGTAGATAAGAATTTCCACTACTTCATCCAAGGCGGCAGGATGAAATTACCCGTGCGCAGTTCTTTGGGATAGATGACGACGCGTTCGCCTTTATCTTGCCATTGTGCGAAGATTAAATTCGTTTTGCCTTTACCCGTCATCAGATCATGATTTTCATCGAAAGAAATTTCGCCGGCGATACCTTCGTGTTTTGTTTTTTCTAGTTCTTTGATAATTTTGTCTGTGTCGAAACTGCCTGCACGCTTTACCGCATCGGCATACAGGAAGACAGCGTCATACGCAAAATAGGCGGTATACACGGGATAGTTTGGCGACAGTTTTTTGAATGCGTCAAAAAACGGAATGGTCTTTTTAGTTAACGGTGCGCGTACAGCAAAATTAGCGGCCACTTCAGAAATTGATTTGCCACCGATGCGATTATAAAAATCACCATCCATGCTCTTCACATCAATGCCACCATACGGCACAGGAACTTGCGCATCGTGCCATTGCTTGGCGAACGTATCGCTGGAGCCGTGTGAAACAGTAACGATCAGATACTGAGCTCCGCTCGCTTTTATTTTTGCTAGCAAAGGAGAAAAATCGGATGTCTGTGTATCGAATAATTCAGTCATTCGAATATCAGCACCCACTTCTTTGGCACCCTTACTCAACACAGGCAATAAATCTTGAACCCATTTGGCATTCTCGCCAACAATTGCAATTTTTTTGTAACCTAATTCGCCGATCACAAAATTAGAAATAAAGTCGACCAAGCCGCGCGCCTGATGCGCTGCATTGATAGGCCCGACACGAAAAATATACTTATAGTTGTCGTAATCAGTTTTAACTTTGTTAGTGATACTTGGAGAAGCCGCTCCTACGCCTAAGTAAATCGTCTTAGCTGCTGCGATATGCGGCAACTGAGCTAAGGTTACGCCGCTAGTGTAACCACCAATCAGTACATCGACTTTTTCATCGGCTACCAACTTACGTATAGCACTAATACCTGTCTCAGGGTTTTCCGTCTCATCCGCCGAAACAAACTCTAATTTTCGCCCTAGAACGCCGCCCTTTTTGTTGACTTCATCCACCGCCATTTTGATGGCGGTGAGCGTATCTCTACCCACCTGCAATTGAACCGATGTGGGAACGCCAATGCGTATGGGTTTAGTTTCTTGAGCATCGACGGTCGCCGACACAGACAAGCCTAATAGAATAAACAAACTTGCAAGAAGGCGAACGCTCCAACGAGGAACACGCCATGAATGGATTGCCATACTGTCTCCTTGTCCGGCTATGTTATCGCCCCATAGCGGAGGCTCATTCATTTAAGAGACCTTCACTCATTGGTGAGATCTTCTCTTTTCATTATGTTGTGCCGGACTATTAAAGACCGACAACCCCAATGTAGTCGGAACAAGAATTTTTCGCAATGACGCGCTGCCGCAAGAACGAGGGGAAACAGGTTGCGGATATACTCATTTTGGAAATACGCTGAACTCCCTTAACCCATGAAGGACTGTGCTATAACAACATCAGACTTCTAACGCACAGCGGCCACATGATAAAAAAACAAACTCTGATATCGGTGACCGGAATACTAGGAAAAACTGAATGCGATTTTTTAAACAATTTTTTGTATTGATTTTCTTACTGACGATCGAACATTCTCAGGCCGCAGGTAAATTTTATACCCAGCAGGAATTCGATACCCTGCTAGCAGAAGGAAAAACTCTGGTCGTTCACATCCATGCTGACTGGTGCGGAACCTGTAAGGCACAGGATATTCAAATCAATGCAGCTATTAATTCTGCTGAATTTAAGGATGTCGTATTTTTTGAAGTAGATTACGACACTCAAAGAAAACATGTGAAATTTTTCAATGGAAAATTACAAAGCACTATCATCATTTTTAAAGCAGGAAAAGAAATAGACAGAGTCGTGGCTGAACGCGATGCCAGCGAATTACAGGCATTCTTAAAAAAATCCTTATAAAAATTATTCATCGGATCCCCTATGCCAAAAGCTTTTCTTATTGCCGAATTAACCGTTACTGATCAAGCAATCTATGAAACCTATCGCTCACAGGTACTGTCAACCATAGAAGCAATCGGTGGAAGATTCGTTGTACGCGGAGGCAAGCGAATGCAGGTTGAAGGTGTGGATGAAGGTCACCACAATATGCTGCGTACCGTTGTGGTTGAATTTCCCTCAATGGATATAGCAACGGCGTGGTACAACTCACCGGCTTATACAACGTTAAAAAATCTGCGCATGAGCTGCTCAGTAGGTCGAGCATTTATAGTTGAAGGTGTTTAGCAACGATGCAATAAGGTAAATCACTACCTGCTTTGGCAGGTGCAATTGACCAACTCACTTAAATTTTCATGAACACATCAGACCAGCTCGGTGATTTGCCGAATATCGACGAACAATGTTTCTCACCGATTGATACAGCGCTGCTATCGCAGACTAAACAATCAAACCATCCTGCTCGAATTTTGCTTTTGTATGGTTCGCTTCGCACTCGCTCATTTAGCCGCTTACAAGCGGAAGAAGCGGCTCGTTTACTGAAAGCGTATGGCGCTGAAGCTCGTTTCTTTAATCCTAGTGGCCTACCACTACCCGATGACGCACCCGATACGCATCCCAAAGTAGTTGAGCTGCGCGAACTATGCGCTTGGTCGGAGGGCATGATCTGGTCTTCGCCAGAACGCCATGGCGCGATGACTGGCATCATGAAAGCGCAGATCGATTGGATACCTTTGGCTATGGGTGCCGTACGCCCTACTCAAGGCAAAACACTCGCTGTGATGCAGGTTAATGGTGGCTCGCAATCGTTTAACGCCGTTAATCAGATGCGAGTGCTTGGGCGTTGGATGCGCATGCTGACGATTCCTAACCAATTGTCTGTACCAAAAGCCTATGAAGAATTTGACGAGGCCGGTCGAATGAAACCTTCTAGCTATTACGATCGTCTGGTCGATGTGGTGGAAGAATTAGTGAAGTTCACTTTACTGACGCGAGATATCTCGCCTTATTTGGTTGACCGCTACAGCGAACGAAAAGAAAGTCTTGAAGCGGCTTCAGCGCGAGTATCGCAGCAGAAAATTTAATGCAGCCTAAAATTTACTGCACGAGATCAGCTAATACGTCAAGCTCATCAAAGTAATAGGTCTGACTACCGTATTCTGGAGGCGATACGTACGTTTTTTTTCCGATACTCACCCACTGAACAGGGTTTATAAAATTCGGCCCATCATAGACAAAAGTATGAAACTCGCCATTCTCTCCGCAAGCGTCAACGCCTGCTGGCAAACGATCAATAAAGCTCTGATCAAATTCGCAGCCAACGAACGTCTCGTCTAAAAATCGCCCATCAACGCAGGTCACTCTGGCCTTAAATTCCAAGCGAAAAAATTCTTTTACCAAATCTAACCTATCAGCGTTCCATAAAGGTAAACAGGCGCTAATACCAACCGAAGAGCAAACTTTTTCTTCCCACTCGCGATGCGGTACCAGATCAATGTCACCAAAAATACCTGATTTAATCCCAAAGGATTTAAGTGAAGAGAGTTTTTCGATGAATTTTTGTTCGTATTCTTTCCATGAAGCGGATAGAAATTCAATCTCAAGCTTAAGCGCAGTAGCTTGAGCTCGCATCAACGCCACGGAAACGCCATGCGACCTTACACGAGATCCGGTCTCTTCTAAAGCGGTCAAAAGATGAGTTACCTGGAAGCCAAGCTGCTGTGATCGCCAAAGCGCAAGGCAAGAATCTTTACCACCACTCCACGACACAAAAGAAAAATTATCCACTTCAATTAAAGCGAATTCAGAAACGCGATCACATCATTTCTCTCGGTTGCCGATAGCTTGGCAAATAAATCGCGCGATGCAGCCGCCTCGCCACCGTGCCAGACCACCGCCTCTAGCAAATTACGCGCGCGGCCATCGTGAAGGAAATTTGTGCTGCCATTGACCTGCTTAGAAAGTCCAATTCCCCATAGCGGTGGCGTACGCCAATCACGTCCACCGGCTTTGAAATCAGGTCGGCCATCTGCCAACTCTGGGCCCATG
>Ga0164294_10001038_pt1 | contig 26208 bp, 14 predicted proteins | sample GEODES005metaG_FD_111479 | JGI IMG/M metagenome (GOLD analysis project Ga0164294, IMG submission 111479) | Oligotrophic lake water microbial communities from Sparkling Lake, Wisconsin, USA - GEODES005 metaG | ecosystem: Environmental > Aquatic > Freshwater > Lake | place: USA: Sparkling Lake...
CTCCTGGTGGGCCACGCCCTACTCGGCGGAGACGTGGGGACACTCGCAGTGGGTGCGACTCCTCCCGTTCATGGAACAAACGGGCGCCTACTCGAGGCTCAAGTGGTGCTCGAGAGACGGTGGTGCGGTGCTCAGCTCCGGCTGGGACGGCAACGCCGCGGTGTGGCAGGACCTGAAGATCAAGATGCTGATCTGCCCGTCGTCGTCGCTCAGGAACAACGGTCCGTGGAACAACTTCACGAGCAATTACTACGGCATCGCCGGCGCGGCTCCGATGCAGTTCGGGCCCCAGCCGACCGGGTCATTCCAATCCACGGCGGGCATGGCGTTCAACGACGACGGCGCTTGGGGGATCACGTCCGGGCGCGGCATGATCCCGAATTACGGGAACGGCACGTCGGGCGTTTCCGGCGACGCCGTCGGGCCGCAGATTCTCGGGGTCAACATGTCGAAGTGCAGCGACGGGACATCGAAGACCCTGCTGGTTGGTGAAATGAGCGGGCTCGTGTTCGGCGCGGCCGGTGTCGAAGGCCAAGATCGCCGGCCGTCCCGCAACTGGGGCTGGCACATGGGCGGCCTTTCCGGCTGGCGTGACTGGGGGCCGCACACCAACAACGTCACCCTGCGGTATGCTCCGAACGCGAAGGTTCTCGGGCAGCCCGGTGTGAGGGATTGGGGTGCTTGGGCCGATGCCTCTCCGGCCAATGCGCCGCTCACGTCGGCACATCCCGGTGGTGTCATGACGTTGCGAACCGACGGGTCTGTTCAGTTCATGAACGACGGCATCGATCTGCAGGCGATGACCCTGCTTGCGGTGCGCGACGATGGCCAGGCGGTCTCCGACGACTGACCGCCTGCTCGTTGTTCGCTTCGAAAAGCATCAACATGATTGCGGCACGGCCGCCCTTCCGCTCACGTGAGCGGGAGGGCGGCCTCCGTAATTCAGAGTGTTCGTTGTCGGTTGCTTCGATTGAAACGGCGTCGGGGCTTGACCGGTTGCACGCACACTTCTGCCGCGTTGCCAGGGCGGCGGCCGACCGCCGGATCGAGGGAAATAAGACAGTTTCGTTTTTTGAACAAGTTTTCAACGGGAGAAACAAATCATGGGTCGAGTGGCCTCACAATTCGCGCTAATGACGTTCGCTGTGCTCACTCTGACAGGGTGCGGTGGTGAAAAGCCCCAGACGGCCGAGACGCAGCAGAAGCGGCTCCAGGATTCGGAGGAGTCGATGAAGAAGGGAATGGACGCGATGAAGGGGATGAAGGGGATGCCAGGCGGCCCGAAGCGCTGATTCCACCCGGACAACCCGGCAACCAGTCGGTGGGCTTTAGCCTCCGAGGGGAGGAAGCATGCTCCGACATCGATTCACCCACAAAAAGCCTGAAGATTCGGTTTTGTCATTCGTTTGTTCATCCATTCGTTTCCAGGAATCAAACCATGCACGCCATGCCCAACGGCGGCCGACGGGCGTTCACGCTCGTTGAACTGCTCGTCGTCATCGCCATCATTGGCACCCTCGTCGGCCTTCTCCTGCCTGCCGTCCAGGCCGCCCGTCAGGCTGCCCGGCGGAGTCAGAGTCTCAATAACCTCAAGCAGCTCGGCCTGGGGATGCACAACCTCTCCGATGCGAACAAGGGCTATCTCCCTCCGGCCTACATTGAGCACTGGCTCAACCCGGCCGATCCGGGCCACATGTACAAGGGCCCCTACGCCCCGAAGATGACCGGCACCGGCTTGTACTTCGTCCTGCCGTTCATCGAGCAGCAGGGGATCTACACCATGGGGAAGGTGAACTACGACGCCAACGGCGAATCGGCCCAAAACCACGCCTACGACGTCTATGGCGGGAGCGGCAGGGCCCGCAACTGGAGCGGCAGCCCCTTCCAGCAGAAGGTGCCCGCGTTCGTCAATCCGCTCGATCCCACCTCGTCCGAGACGACCCATGGCTGGGGATCGACTGGCTATGCGATGAACTTCCAGGTCTTCGGAGCTCCGAAACACCCGTGGGGATATTGGTGGCCGCTGATGGGCACCACGCAGCTCGCCCAGATTCCGGACGGCACGTCGAAGACGGTCCTCATGGCCGAGGCCAGGGCCGCATGCCAAGGGGGCAACAACGGCGCCAACGGCAAGCTCTGGGGCCACGGCCAATGGAATCCTGACTGGTTGCCGCTCATCGGCGCCACCGGCCAGAACTTCACCAACTACGGCCCCTACAACGCGTCGAGCAACGCTTGGCTGCCGCCGCAGATGAATCCGACCGACCAGACCTGCGTTCCCTACCGGGCCACCGCTTTCGGCACCACCTGCCAGGTGAGCATGGCCGATGCGAGCACGCGATCGATCGATGCCAACATCGATCAGACCGCCTGGATGTACCTCCTCCAGAAGGACGACGGTCAGGCCAACACCGGCGACTGGTGAGCCCGACGTGCCTCGACCCCTGCCCGGCCCGCCACGCATGGCGGGCCGGGCAGGCTCGGGCAATTCCTTATTCCCTTCGAATCGCTGCAGCCATCTCCCTGACCTCCCCGTCCGCTTCATCGTCATCCCGAGGAACATCCTGTGTCCCTGGTGCTCTTCCCCCGTCGTGCGATCGTCGCCACCGCTCTTCTGGCATGCCTGGGGGGATGCTCGGGAGGGGGCGGCCCGCCCTCGGGGACCGTGACCGGGAAGGTGACGATCGACGGCCAGCCGGTGACGGGCGGTTCGATCCGCTTCCATCCGACCGCGGCCGACACGAAGTCGAAGCCATCCGGAGGGGTGATCGGGGCCGATGGCAGCTACAGCGTGCCTGATGCCCCGGTCGGGGCCTGCAAGGTGACCGTCGACACCGGCGTCGCCAAGGGGGCCCCCGTGAAGAACGAACCGAAAGGGCCAGGCGCCGACATCATGAAGAAGATGCAGGGTCCCCCGGCCGGCATGCCGGCGATGGGCGGGGGGAACGGGCCCGGATTTGTCAGTGGCACCAAGGCTGTCCCGATCGAGCCTGCCTACACCTCAGCGTCTTCCACGCCGCTATCCGCGGAGGTGAGGCGCGGGGCCAACACGTTTAATTTCGAGGTCAAGTGACTTTCGAAGTGACGTGACGGTCGCGTTCAAGCGACGACTGTCTGCCGTGGCCTCGCTCGTCACTCCGACCAGCGATCACTTGCCGCCGAAAGGATCGTTGTCGTCGGCAGGCTTCGCCGGTGTGCCTTCGGCATCCCCGGCCGGCGTCGCGGCATCTTCCTCGTCGCCCGGGCGGAGGACGGCCAAGGCCTCGAGGATCACGCTGTCGGTTCGCTGCTCGTCGAGTTCGACGGCGTATTTCCGCAAGAGCTCGGCGTCGGCCTGACTGGCTGTCTTGTCATTCCCGGAGACCAGGGCGGCCACGCCGGCCTTGCCATCCTCGGTGAGCAGCGCGTCGGCGAGGGTCATCAGCCGCCACGCCGTGCGGCGGAGCGACTGATCGGGCACGAGTTGTGGCACGGCCACGCCGCCCCCTCCCATGCCAGGCATCGGCATCCCGCCGGGAGGGATTCCTGGCATGCTCGGGCGCCCGGGCATGGATCCGTCGCCACCGCCCGACATCTGTTGCTCATAGCGGCGGTCGCGGAGGATTCCCTCGTCGAGTTCGAGCACGTCCACGGCCAGTTCCTTGACGCCGTTGGTCGCCTCCACGGCCTGGATCTCCGACTTCGGCGTCACCGTCGCGCCAAGCGCCGCGGCAGCCCGAACGCGCACATCGAGCGAGCGACCGTTGTCGTTCATCACGCCGACGAGCGTCGTGGCCAACTCCTTCGGCGACGACTTCACGACGGCGGTGAGGATCGACAGCGCCCGGGAAGCGAGCCAGTCGGAGACAACCGGCTGCTCGACGGAGGGCTTCTCGGCGACGATCGCGAGGATCGCCGGCCGGGCCCCCTTGGTGAACTCGGTCAGCCGATCGCCGCCGGTGCGTTTGGCGACATCGGCGTGGCGGACGAGCCCCGCCATGGCCGCCACCCGCACGCTCGGATCGAGCTTGGCGTCGCCGGCCACGGCTGCAAGTTGGGTGACGGCGGCCGGCCAGACGGTGCCATCCTTGTTGTCCTTGGCCCGCAGTTCGCCGACGAGGAGCATCGCGTTGACGCGGGCCGCCAGGGAAGCCTCGGAGTTCTTGGCGATCGTCACGGCTGCGTCGGCGACCGCCTTCGAGGCATCGTCGAAGGCCCGATCATCGGTGATGCCGACGATGAGGATCTCGCGCATCTTCCGCCGCACCCGGTCGAGGATCGGGCGGTTGGCGTCGTTGGCCAACTGCGGCATCGCCTTCTTCGCGATGAAGTCCTGGGCTGCCGGAGAGAAGCCGCCGCCGGTCTTGAGGGGCTCCTTGTAGCCCTTCTCCGCATCCTGTTCGATCTTTGTCCAAGCGGCGTTCCGGGTTGCGTCACCGGCCGGCTTGGCCCCTTCGTCGGCTCCGTCCTGGGCGGTCTCCGCCCCCTCTTCCTGAGCCGGGACGGGGCCCCCCGCAGCGACGACGAGCCCGGTCGCAAAGATCACCGCCGCCAACCGCGGGCCCCGCCCAGCGGCCGGTCGCCGGCGGCTCAAAGGACGCGGCGTGGCACCGGTACGGGCGAACAAGCTCGAGGGGCGGAACATGGCAACGCTTCTCCGAAGGCTCTCGTCACAGACAGATTTCAGATTTCAGACCCTGACCGATGAATACCACCCGCCCGCGATCAACCGCCCGGCCTTCCGCTCGGCGGCGTGCTCCCCCGCGAGCCTCCAGGTCCACCCGGGGGACTCCCGGCACCGCCCCCCGGAGAGCCGAACAGGCCGCCACCGGCACCAGGGAAGAGGGACGAACCGCCCCCCTCGCCATCCTTGTCTTTCCCCTTCTTGCCGTCGTCGGCCGTCGGCAGCGTCTGGGCATACCGCTCGTAGTCACGCTGCGAGTCGGCAGCCGACGCGACGGAGAATGTCCCATCCTCGCGGAGGAAAAGGAGCTCGAGCGGCTCCGAGGGGCCGGTTGGCCCCCCCTTCTTCATATCGCCGTCCTCCACCCGGCCGCGGGCATCGACGAGGAGGCTGTTGGTGGTCACGCTCTCGGCGTTCTTGGCGTCGGGGCCCTTGGCCAGCTTCTTGTCGAAGTTGGCAAACGCTCCAAGTTCCGTCGTCAGGCTCTTGAGCGAATAGTTGCCCGTCTCCGGGTTCTCCGCGAGAACGAGAACCTCGTAGCCGGTCTTCGACTTCCGCGCCTCACCCTTGCGGAGCGCGCGGACGAGGAGCCCTGTCTTGTCGGGCACATGGGCTAGCGGGCTCGGCTCAGACTTCTTCGCGGCGAGGATCGGCTTGTCGGCGAGATCGGCCTGGGAGAGGTACTGCGCCGGCAGCCCGTAATTCGGATTCCGCACCGAGATCTGCACCCGGTAGCGGTAGGTCTTGCCCGGCTCCACGGTCGTGTCGACGAAGCGGAACATCCGGTATTCGGGGAGCTTGATCTCCATCCCCATGCCACCTTCGCCGCCACCCATCATCCCGCCCATTCCGCCTCCCATCATGCCCCCCGGTCCCATGCCTGGCGGCATCATCCCGCCAGGGCCGCCCATCCGCGACGACATGCCCGACGGTGGCATACGCATCCCGCGTGACCCGCCCCCTTCCATCGAAGATCCTTCGGAGTCGCCACCGCCGGCCCCGCGCCCCATCGCCCCGCCAGGGGGCATCATGCCGCGGCTTCCCCCGGGCGGCATCATGCCCCGGCTTCCACCCGGCGGCATCATGCCCCGTCCCATGCCTGGCGGCATCATGCCCGAGCCCATGCCGGCCCCTGGCCCTCCGGCGCCCGGGCCACCGAGGATGTTCGTCCTCGAGGCCTGCTCGGCTTCTTCGAGGGCGAGAGCTTCCCACTTCTCCTGCTCGATCTGCCGCTTCCGCAGCTGCTCAACGACCCACGGATGAAGTGATTCGGTTCCCCACGGATCCCCAGCCAAGCGCGGAAGCGGAAAGACATACGGCACCACTTGGACGGCATTTTCGTCCATCGGCACGATCTGCGAGGGATCGAGTTGAAGGTCGGGGGGAGCGATCTCCAGCTGGATGCCGTTCCAGTCCTCCGCCGACTTTGCCACCTTGTTGAGGTCGAGACGGGTCCAGTTCAGCTCGGCATCGGCCGACGTGCCCGCCGGCACCTCGGCCCGTTCGATGCGATAGTCGCTCCACAGCGGGATGTCGGCCTGGGTCTGGAGCCCACTGAAGGCGAAGGCCCGCATGAAGGCCTCCTGCTGGGCGTTGGCTGGCACGAGCGCCGTGACGAGGCAGTAGGGGATGATTTTCCCCGGCATAACTGGCGAGGCGAACGGCATCATCGGGCCCCCCTCGCCACCCATCATCGGTCCCATCGGCCCGCCCATCTGGAACTTGTTTCTCCCCTTCATCGATCCCGGCGGAGTTCCCCCGCCCACATCGCCGAGGTCGGCGCCAGGGGGCCCCTTCGGCTTCTTCTTGGTCTTGTCTTTGTCCTTGTAATTGTCCTTGTCGTTCTCCTTCGTCATCTCCGGCTGCATCATCATCATCCCTTGATTGGGATCCTGGGCGACGGCGATCACCGCCCAGCCCGGACGGACACGGAGATCGACCAGCGGCAGCACTTCCGGAGCACTCCGCTTCGCCTTCTCGTCGGAGAGCGGGGTGTTGAAGATCCGGGGCACAGCCGGCGTGGCAACGACGTTCTCGCGCCACGGCTCGACCAGCTTGGCCAAGCTCGGCCGCTTGGTTGTCTCGGCGGGCGGGCCCTTCGAGTCGGCGATATGCTTCACTGTCCGCCCGGCATGCTCGACGATCACCGTCGGGAGTTGCTCGCGCTTGGCCGGCTTCGTCCGCACCGCGTCGATCCCGCCCCACACGAGGGTGCAGGCCAACGCCCCGAACAGCCCCACCACGAGTTTCTCACCGTGATTGAGGAAGAAGTCGACGATCGATTCCTTGCTCAAATTGATGCTCGGCTTTTTCATGGCATCACCCTCCTAGGGGCGTTCTGGACTCGGTCTTGGTGCTGGTTTCGGTGCTGGACTGGGGAACAAACGTGGATCTGGATCAAGCGGCCGGCTCGGCTGGCGGTGGCTGATCGGCCGGAGGAGCGTCACCGGCCGGCACCGCCCCCTCCACGGGCGCCGGCGGATCACCGTCGGGGACGGCCGCGTCGGCTGGCGGCACGGCCGCGTCGCCGGGCTCCGCAGCGGCGGGATCAGCTGCCCCATCGACCGCTGCCGCGGGCTCGGCGGTGGGATCGGCTTCGGGCACGGCAGGCTCGTCGACGGCGGCGGGGGCCGGTTCGGAGGCATCGGCCGCAGCCCCGTTCTCCGCAGAACCTTCCGCTGCCAGCCCCAAGGCCTCCGGATTCGGCAGCGTGGCCAGAGCGATCGTTCCGCGGATCTCGAGGACGATGTCATGCGGGCGGACCATCGAGCCCGCTCCGGCCATCCCCGCCATCGGGCCATCCTCACCGCCTTCCCCCATCGGAGGCCGCGACATCATGCCCCGGTTCGACGGGCCACCCGGGAGGCCCCCCGGCGGTCCGCCGGCCGGCGGACGACCGCCGCCCGGTGGCCCCATCATCCCGCCCGGTGGGCCACCCATGCCCATGCCACCCATGCCCATGCCACCCATGCCGGGCATGCCGGCAGCGGCTGCTGGGGGATTGAGACGCACCTGACGGATGTCGATCGGGACGGCCGAGGTGGCCAGACGGATGAGGAAGGCATCGAGTTTGCGCTGATCGATCGTGGCTCGGATCGTGAACGGCATGAGGTGGGTCATGAGGGCCGACGGCGACGTCGCCACCTCTTCCCCCTTGAGCGGTTTGCCGTCGGCGTCGACGTAGATCCAGGTGAGGAAGGCCTCATCGGTGGTGCCTGGGCCCTGCGCTGCAGCGGGAGTTCCCCCTTCGGCGTCTCCCCCTCCCATCGGCGGCATCGACATCCCCCGGGCCATTCCCGACTGCCCTTCCTTCGGCATGAAGCGGGGATGCTGCGGCTTCACCTGCCCTCCGCCGCCGGCCGCGCCACTGGCGTCACTATCGCCCCCCGAGGAGGGCATCATCATGCCCCGACTCCCCATGCCCATCCCCATTCCCATCCCCCCGGCTCCCTCGGCGCCGGGCTCATGCATCCGCCCGACCGTCGAGAAAGCGGGCTCGTCCTCGCAGGCCGGATAGCCGACGGCGAGTTGCTCGACGTGAGGAATCGCGGCGTCGTAGGTCCCTCCGGCTCCCTGGTTCATGGAGGCGATCTGATCGCACAGCAGGCCGTAGACGCGGAGCTCCTCTTGGGCGAGGAGCATCTGCTTCGTCTTCGGCGGCTTCTCCCAGTGGAAGGAGTCGTAGAGACGCTGCTGGTCGGCGGGATTCCATTCGACAATCGCCGTCGATCGACGCGCCGCCATCCCCGGCACTCCCCCCCCTGCCTGCATCATCCGATTCATCATCGCCATCCCGCCGGGAGGGCCGCCCCCCTGTCCCTCACCCCCGCCTTCGGCAAGCTGCTCGTCGGGATCGATCATCGCCGCGTCGGCCCCCATCCGGGCCGGAAGCTTCTTCACCATCTCACGCACCGACGACTGATAGCGCTCGAGGAGCTGACGCTGCAGCTCCCTGCCGGGCTTGAGATTGGAAAGGCGCTGGAGGAAGTCGGGGCCGAGTTCGGCGGGCCAGGTATGGAGATCGGCCTGGCTGTCCCAGAACCGCTGCCACTCGGCGAGCGTCTCGCGCTTTACCCGAGCGGTGCGCTTGTCGATGTCGGTCGTCCAGGTGTCGTTGGGGTGAGGGGTGATCCCGTCGACCTGTTTGAGCGACGAGATCTTGCCGTCGATCTCCTTCCCCTTCGAGGCGATTTCCGCCGCGAGCTTGCCGTTGGTCATGAACAGCGTCGGCAGGATCAGCGCCGGCACCAACGGCGCAAGGAGCCAGAAGTGGTACTTCGCGAGGAAGTCCCAGTACGGGCGGACGGAGTCCGGGATCATGGCCATGGCTTTCCCCTTGCGCTCGCGTGAGTCGTGATCAATCCGACGTCAGTCCGACGTCAATCAGACAGAATCAGGCTGCTGAATCGTCAATTCCCAGTCGTTCCGGCGGCGGCATCCCCTTCAGCGGCTGGCTTCGGCGCCCCGGGGACAACCGGCTGCCAGGTGAACTGGAGGATGAAGTCCTGCCGCCGCAGTGGCGTGCCGTCCGCGGCCCCTCCCATCCCTCCCGACCCCATCATGCCCGACCCCATCATGCCTGGCCCCATCGAGCCGGGCCCCATCGAGCCGGGCGGACGCATGGTCGGGGAGCCACCGGAGCCACCGGCCGGGAAACCCGACGCTGGCACAGCCGGCGTGTCCGCCGTCCCCTCGGCGCCCGGCAACACGAGCCCTGGCACCCGCTCGATCGAGATTGGCGGCGACGAGACGATGACGGGATAGCCGATCCCGAGGTCGGCCGGCGGCACGAGCTTTCCGGCGAGCGGACCGGCCGCGACCGGCACGTCGTCGAGCCTGCCGAGAAGGCCGTCGGCGAGCGTCTCACGCACGAACTGCTTCTCGACGCGGGGTTTCTGCGATGCGTCGTTGTGATAGTGATGGCCGCTGATCTGCACGACCCAACCCGGACCCTTCGGCCCAGCATCGCCGGCCGCGGTCCACTTCACCACCGGCGCGGGCGCTTCGCCCCCCTCCGGCGCAGCGGCGGCGGGATCGGCAGCAGGCGTTCCTTCCTCTTCCTCATCCGCGTCGTCGGCTGGGAAGGTCTCGAGCCACTGCGGCTTGGCCTTCTCGAACCAGACGGCGAGATCGGGATACCACTGGCAGTCGAGGCCGTCGACATGGATCTCGTTGCGCTCGGCCGGATTGGGAATCACCTTCCCCGGCTCGTCGTGGGGGAGCAGCGTCTCCACCGCCCGCAGCATGTCGATCGATTGGAAACGACGATCGGCCAGGCGGACGAGATACTGCTGCTGGGCGACCGCCTCCTCCTGCTTCTTCTTCGTCTCCGCGAGCGACGAGATCGCTGCCGCCGAGCGGCTCTTCGCTGAGTCGGCCTCGCGGAAGGCGTTGGCATAGAGCTCAGGGGAGTAGGTCGTCCAGGCGAAGAACGTTCCCAGGAAGCTCAGCGCCGAGGCGCCGAGGAGGCCGACCATCGCCCCGACCGCCCACGGCTTCTTCGACTCGATGAGCCGCTCGCGGACGATCTCCCCAGGGAGGAGATTCGTGTTGATCGACGCTTCCCGCACCCCCTGGAGGGCGAGGCCGTACGCCGTCCCGAACGCCAGCCGATTCTCCTTGAAGGTCGGCGCCGAAGTGACGTCGGCTCCCTCGAGGCAGCGGTAGCTGTCGAACCGCTGGACCTCGACGTTGAGCTGCTTGCCGACGAAGTCGGCAAGCCCCTTGAGCTTCGAGGCGTTGCCGAGGAGGAGGATCTTGCCGATCCGCGCCGACCGATCCGAGCCGGTGAAGTAGTTGAGCGACCGCTGGAGCTCCGAGGCAAACTCGTTGAACACCGGCTTCATCGCATTGAACACGTCCTTGGCGTTGTCCGCCCGGGCCGCATTCCGCTTCAGCTGCTCCGCTTTGGCGAAGGTCAGCTTCAGGCCCTGGACGAGGGCCTTGGTGAAGTTGTTGCCGCCGATCGGCATGCTCCGCTGCCAGATCCGCAGGCCGTTGGTGATGACGAGGTCGGTTGCATCGACGCCCATCGACACGAGGACCACCGACGGCGGCGGTTCGAGGGGATCGATCGTCGTCGGGTCGGGCATCTGATCGAAGACCAGCATGTTCAACAGCGCCATCGGCGAGAGCTGGAGGATGTCGACCTCGATGCCGGCTTCCGTGAGCGGCACGAGGGCCTTGGCCACCTGCTCCTTCTTCATCGCGAACAGTCCGACCTCGGCGTCGAGGACGAAGCCTCCCTCCTCGAGCCCGCCGACGAGCCGCTGCCAGTCCCATTCCACCTGCTCGAGCGGGAAGGGGATCTGCTGCCGGGCCTCGTACCGGACGATGTCGGGAATCTTCTTCGCCTCGATCGGCGGCAGCTTGATGAACTTCGAGAGGCCCGACTGCCCCGGGACCGAGACCGCGACGCGGTCCCCCTGGAGCTTGTTGCGGCCGACGAACTCCTGGAGCGCGGCGCGGACAAGCTCCACCGGATCGGCTTCCGGCTGGGAGAGGATCATCGGGTATTCGACGTAGTCGAACGCCTCGGCGGTGATCTTGCCTGGCTCGGCCGAGTCCCGGCAACGAACGGCCTTGAGGGCACATTTGCCGATGTCGATGCCCCAGACGTACGGACTGCGGGCCATGGCCTGTTCCAACGAAGGGAGAGGGAGAAGAGGGGCGGACGGGCGGCAAGCACTCCACCAGCCTCACTTTACGAACGATCTCGGCGGGGTGTCAAACCGGTCACGATTGGTTCGGGGCTGAGCAGGACGGCGGGGTGATTCCTTGGTCACCACCCCTGAAAAAGGTGGCCATCGGCAGTACACTTCTCTCCCATGACACGCCGCAGGACCATCGTTTTCTTTCCCTGCCACTCGCTCGATGATTTTCCCACGTGGCTGGGAGACTCCGAGGCCGACGAACTGCTGGCGGCATGGACCGCGGCGTGGCATCCCCGCTTGATCGCCGCAGCCGGGCGGATGCCCGCCTGGGCGAGCGTCGAGGTGCCCCCTGGGAATGACGCGGAAGTGCTGGGGATCGTTACAGCCTCCTGCGACGACCGTCTCGTCGGCCGACTCGACCCCGCGTCCACGCCCGGAAGCCGCTGGGTGCGGCGGGCCGGCGACCGGCCGGAAACGGTCCGGCAGGCGCTCGCGGCGCTCGGTCTGGCCGGTGATCCCGAGCCCACGGTTCCTCCGTCCTCCCCTCCGGCGCCGTTGGCCGTGCCAGAAGCGGCCCCGGCTGACCCAACCAAACCACAGCCGCCCCGGCAAGCCGGCGTGGACGACTTCTACGCCTTCGGCTTGGCCTGGCTCCTCTCAGAACTGCTTGCCCGGCGGATGCGATCGACCACCGGACTCGGCTCCACGGCGGCGTTCACCGGCGGGCCGAGCGATGAGCCGCCGACCGGCTTCGAGGAGCGCCTCGTCGCCGGCGCCCGGGCCTGGGAGTCGGGGGATCCAACGGCGGCGGCCGAGGCGCTTACCGAATGCTACGGGCACCTCGAGGCGGCCCGGGCCCGTTACTACCCCGTCGACGTCTGGCTGACCGATATCGTTCTCCTTGCCGACACGACCCTCGGCCCCCGGCTGGCCGCCGAGCTCGACGCCCCGGTGCCGCTGTGCCTCGTCGCCACCGGTCGGCTCATCGAGAACCTTGCCCGCACCGATCCGGCGCTGACCGCCCGGCTGCGGCAGGCTTGCGACACCGGGCGGGTCACCCCGGCTGGCGGCCGCTATGACGAAGCGCCGCTCGATGGCCTGTTCCCCGAAACGATCCGAGAGTCGTTCCTCCAGGGGCACAGGGCCTGGAAGCTGGCGGTCGGGCGAGTTCCGGTAACGTTCGCCCAATTCGGCGGCGGTTGGTCGGCGATCCTCCCCCAGATCCTCACCCACTTTGATTATGCCGGGGTGATCTGGAACCTCTTCGACGGGACGCCACTGCCCGATCCAGGGCTCGGTCGGATCCGCTGGGAAGGGACCGGGAGCGGGTGCCTGGAAGGAATCGCCCGGCCCCCCCTCGATGCCCGCCGGGCGTCGACGGTCCTCAACCTCGCCGACCGCATCGGCGACGCCCTCGACAACGAACACACCGCGATCATCCAGTTCGCCCACTACGCCGGGATGGCGAGCCCGTGGTTCGATGACCTCCGCCGGATCGGCGTCTGGACGACCGCCCTGGGAACGTTTGTCACCCCCGACGAACACTTCCGCCGCACGCCGGGCTCCGGGAAGCTCGTCTCGTGGGAGCCCGACACCTATCCCGTCTCCCGGCCACCGGCCGACTCCGTGGCGGCCACGGGCTCTCCCCCCGCCGCCGACCCGATCGCCCTGCGCGCCGCCGCTGTCCGCAGCGAAGCCCAGCGGCTCGTCGCCGGGCGGAAGGTGCTGGCCGGATTGCCGGCGACCGCGTCGGCGGCTCCCGGGCCTGGTGGCAAGCGGGTGATCCGTATGGCTAACGCGGCCGGCGCGGCAGACGTCGCCCCCGCGGCCGCCGCAGTGCCCGCCGCAGCGGTGAAGAAGAAGCCCTCTGGCGGACTGCTCGGCGGGCTGGCCCGCGGATTGTTTGGCGGCGGTAGCGAAGACCGCCTCGTCCTCGAGCACGATACTCTCCGCGTCCGCGTCCACCCGCAGACCGGCGGGCTGCTGTCGGTGAGACGCCCGGAGGATCGCGGCAATCGCCTCTCGCAACATCTCGCCATGCGCACGACCCGCCCCCCGCCGGCCGTCGGTTCGCCGTGGGAAGACCCGCAGGAACGGGCCGAGTATGGAAAAGCGACCGCGGAGAGCGTGACGCGGACTGGGGAACGGACGATTCTGAGCCGCGGCCACTGCAGCGATGGCAAGGGGCGAAAGCTCTTCTCCTTCACGCAACTCGTCGAACTCCTCGACGGCCTCCCCCTGGCGCGCCTCGATATCGAGGTCACCATCGACGCCTCCGCTGCCACCGCGCCTGGCGCCGTGGCGGCCCTCGAGCGTTACGTGGCCTGCCGCTTTGCTTGGAACGAGAACGACGATCTCGACGTCGTCCGCAGCCTCCATGGCCAGAGCGTGATCTCGGAACGGACGCTGATCACGGCGCCCCACTTCCTCTCCCTCCGCCCCGTCCATGCCGGTGGCGCTGCCGACGTCAACATCCTCACAGGCGGCCTCCCCTGGCATCTCCGCGCCAGCCCACACATTCTCGATTCCCTCCTCCTCGCCGGCGGCGCCACCACGGGGAAGTTCACGCTCGCCGTCGGCCTCGGCCTCGCCCGACCGTGGGACGCCGCCCTCGATCTGATCGCCACCGGGAGCCTCGCCGCGCCGCTGCCCGCCGCCGCGCCCGCCGCCCCGCCTGCCACCACCGCCGATCATGTCCGCATCACCTGGCAAGGCCCGGTGATGCGCGGGGGCCGGCCGATCGGTGTCCGCGTCGGGTTGGTGGAGTCGCAGGGGAAGGGGGGCGACGTCACGGTCGATTGGGGCTTCGACGTCGCTGCAGCCCGCGTGGCCGATGCCCTCGGCCGGCCGGGAGGTTCCCAGGCGGTCACCGTCGCGGGACGGTCAACGACCACCTACCTACGGCGCTGGGAATGGCTCCAGATCGACCTCCTCTTCCCCGGACAGGAGAGCGCGGGAGAATGGCCGGGAGAGGAGACTGCAAACGCATGATCGTGACCCTCGACGGCCCCGCCGGCGCCGGCAAAAGCTCCACGGCCCGCGAACTCGCCCGCAGACTCGGCTGGTGTTACATGGACACCGGCGCGATGTACCGTGCCGTGGCCTTGGTGGCCACCCGTCGCGGCATTCCGCTCGATGACGAGTCGCAGCTGGTGGCGGTTGCCACATCGATCGAGATCCATTTCGAGCATGGGAAGGTGTTCGTCGACCGGGAGGAGGTCACGGCGGAGATCCGCACGGAGGCCAACACCGCCGCGACGCGCCCCGTTGCCAACGCGCCACTCGTGAGGGGCGCCATGAAGCAGATGCAGCGGCAGATGGCCGCAGGCCGCGATGTCGTCACCGAGGGACGAGACCAGGGGTCGGAGGTCTTTCCGCAGGCCGAGCTGAAGGTGTTCCTCACGGCTTCACCTGAGGAACGGGCCCGCCGCCGCCTCGCCGAGGAGCTGGCCAAGGGGCGGCAGGTGACCCTCGAGGAGATCCTCGCCTCCCAGCAGGATCGCGACCACGGCGATACGCACCGCGAAGTGGGGGCGATGCGTCAGGCCGATGGGGCGGAGCTCCTCGACACCGACGGCATGGATCGCGAGGCCGTCCTCGGCGTCCTTCTGGCATGGGTCGATTCCCGTCGCCCGGCCCCGCCGACCACCGCCGCGTCCCGGCCCCCGCAATCATGACCCGCGCGGACGAGCCCGATCACGCTGACATCGCACCGGGCCACACCCGCTTCGGCCGGATGTTCTACGACACCCTCTGGGTGCTCTGTCGCACGCTCGGCGTGGCGCTGTTCGGCATCCGCTACCGCTTCGCCGAACCGTTGCCGCGTGAAGGGGGCCTGCTCGTCCTCTCCTCCCACCAGAGCAATCTCGATCCGCTTCTCCTCGGCCTCGTCTGCGAGCGGCGGCTGTCGAGCCTGGCGCGGAGTTCACTTTTCCGATGGGGGCCGTTTGGCGCGATCATCTCCGCCCTCGATGCGATTCCGATCGACCGTGAGGCCTCGTCGGTGGCGGCGATGAAGACGATCATCCGCAAGCTCCGCGGGGGCGGGGCGGTGACGATCTTCCCGGAGGGCACAAGGACCCGCGACGGCAAGCTCGGCGACGTGCAAAGCGGCTTCGCCCTGGTGGCAAAACGGGCCGGCGTGCCGATCCTCCCGGTGGCGATCGTCGGAGCCTGGGAATGCTGGCCGCGAACCCGCTTGCTGCCGCTCCCCGGGAGGATCCGCCTCGAGTTCGGCCCCGTCATTCCGGCCGCGGATGTGGCAGCGATGGATGGCTCGACGCTCGTCTCCTTGGTCACCGAGCAGCTCACCGAGCTGGACGCCGCGGCCCGCCGGCTGCGCGACGGCGGGGCCGCAGAGCCCTCTCCCCGACGGGCGGCGTTCAAGGCGGCAAAGTCGGCTGGACGTCGCCGGGCGACGGATTCGTCTGGGGAGGAAACGGTGGCGTCTGGGCCGGCGAAAACGCCTCCGCCTGCGGAGCCGCTTGCATCGGCGGAGCCGCCTGCAATCCCGGCCCCCCTCCCAGTGCCGGCTGCGTCGATTGAGGGACGGTCGCCGCCACCCCCGCCCGCTTGAACGGATCGATCCGTCCCCCGCCTGGACCGGGAGGGGGAGCGTTGGTCGGGCCGCTGAAGGGGAGCTTTGGCCATTCGAGGTTCATCCCTGGCCAGGCCGCCGGGGTGCTGGCAGCCGGGGGCGTGGCTGTGACGGCCGAGACAGCCGGAGTCGCTGCAACATCGGCGGCGGGGAGGCCTGGGGGGGAGAGCACCTCACCGGGGGTCGGGAAGCTTCTCGCCCCCTCTTCCCGGCCAGGTCCGTTGGAAACGATCATCGCCGGCACCCCGGCGCCGCGATCGAGGACGCGGACGCTGACGTCGTCGATCCGCGCCTCGCCGAGACCCGTGAGCGCGAAGGTGACGGTGAAGGCCTCCCCGTCGAGGTCGGCCGGCACGATCCGGTAGAGCACCAGCCGCCGCCACTGCGCCGAAGGCCCGACCCGCTCCGCAAGCGCCGGCCCGCCGAGGGAATCAAAAACGAGGAGGCCGTCGACGCTCCCCTTCACCGGCTTTGGCACCCAGACGCGGGCCTCGATCTGGAGGAGCTTGCCGCTCGGTGCCGAAAGCGGCGGCGTCGTGATCCACACCGGCGGCGTCTCCACGACCGCCGGCGCCGCGGCCGGATCGACCGCCTCGGCACGCATCACCAGACAGCCGCGGCCAGACGCGGGCTGCGTCCGAGAGATTTCGACGCCGGTGCGGAGAATGGCCTGCTTGAGGGCGAAATGCCGCCAGCCAGAGCCGGAGAGCTCCTCGATCCGCTCCATGCCGCCACCGACGAGGAGCTCCTCGCGCGGCGACGTGGTGGAGAGGGCCTCGACGAACCGCCAGTGTTCGACGAGCGTGGCATCGGAGGTCGAGAGCGGCCCGGCGACCAACGAGCCGGTGGCGACCACCCCCTTCTCCCAGACGAGTCGCTCCACTTGGCCGGCGATCGCCGCCGCCCGTTCGTAGCGGGCGATCGCCGTCGCCGGATCGGAGGTCGCCAGGCTGTCGGCCGCGAGGCTGTCTTGTTGCGCCGCGGCGACCATCGCCGGCCCGGGCAGTCTGCCGAGGGCCAGCGGGGGAATGCGGGCGAGGAGGTCGACGGCATCGGCGATCAGCAGCGCCGACCGTTCCCGCGAGGCGGCGAGGGTGGCGGCCGCCTGCTCGCGGAGGCGTTCCTGAACATGGGCGGCGACGGCCGGATCTCCGGTGACGAGGACGAGCGCCGAGGCGCGGAACGGATCGAGAACGACCGACACGCCACCGGTCACGCGCCGATGCCGCAGCGGCCGCAGGCCCCCCGGTGTCACCTCCCAGGCCTGATGGGCTTCCGGGATGCCGTTCATGAGGAGCGTCACGGGGGCCGTCTCGGCCGGCATGTCGCCGTGGTAGTGACTGGCGACGATCTGCCCCCCCTGGACGTTCCGCCACGCCACCACCATCCGCGCCCGCGCCGCTTCGAGCACCACGCCGCGGACCTCGGGATCGCTCGCCGTGGCGGTCGTCGAAAACCTGCCCGCGGCCCCCCAGGGCTCGAGGACGCGGAGGCGGAGGTTCATCGAGCGGACGGCCGCGGAGCGGATCCGTGACTCGTGGTCGTCGCCATCGATCCTGCGCGTCGAGGTGAAGAGGATGCCACGGGCGCCGGCTGCCAGCGTCGCCAAGCTCGCAAGCGTCAGGCTCTCCGGATCGACCGCCAGCCCACGGCCGCCGATCCCGGCCAGATGGGCGGCCTGCCGTGCGGTGCGCGGGTCGAGTTCGGTGGAGAGAGTGGCGAGGAACGGCGTGCCGGGGCGGGCGAGCCGGGGGCGCTCGCGGAGCCAGGTGAAATAGTCCCCCAGTTCCACGCTCGTCCCCAGCACCGTCCGGCGGGCGACGAGCATGTCGACATGCCGGGAAAGGCTGCGGAGGCCGGAGTCGGGAGTGGCGACGAGCGGCCGCCCGGCATGCTGGTCGCAGGTGCGCACCCGTCTGGCGTGCTCGGCGAGGGTGTCGACATCGGCTTCCGACAGGCCGCTCCCCATGTCCCAGACGAGGACGCGGTCCCAATTCGCAGAGAACATCGGCAGCGCTTCGGGGCGCCGCACGTCGACATCGGGAAGGTGCGGCGGCGGACAGATGATCCACAAGCCCGTCCGCCGGGCTTCGTCGATCTGATCGCTCGACGCCGGGGCCGCGAGGCGGACGGCGTTGAAACCGAGGGCGGCAATCACCGCGAACGGCTCTCCGTTGTGGTCGAGGGCGCGGGGGAAGAACGGCTGTCCTGCCACTTCGAGCACGCCTCGGTTGAGCCCCGACACCGGGTCGAGCCTTCCGGCCGGGCCTGCTGGCGGGGGCGCGCCCCCAGGCGAAGACCAAGCGAGGGGGGCGTTCGGCGCTGCCAGTGGGCCCGCGGCGGCGGCCGGTCGGAGGGGCGCCGGAGGAAGACCTTCTCCAGGGAGGGGAAGCTCGACCGCGGCCTGCACCACCTCCCCGAACTGTTCGGGGGCGGCGTCGTGGGCCACCGGGCGGACGGCGTCGACAGGATCGGCGCCGGCAAGATCGGCGGGGGCAACCGCGACGGCCACCGCACCGGCCGGCACGATTCCCTCGATTTCCAGATCGTCGATCGAGACGTCGTAGTGCCCGGGGCGGGAGTAGAGATCGAGGACGAGATGCGTGATCACGGCGCCGGTGAGATCCCCGGCGGGGCCATGTTCGGCCCGCAACGCCGGCAAGCTCTTCCGCAGCGCCGTGGCGACGTCGGCGACGCCGAGGGGCTCCCAGCGATCGGCACCGCGCGACACGTCTCCCGGCACGAGGACAGCGACTGCCGCGCCGGTCCGCGACGAACGGAACGCCGGCAGGACGATCCGGGCAGAAAGTCGGATGTCGGGGCGGTCGGCCCGCACCCACAGCGCGGCCCGCCATTCATCGATGACCCGCGCCGGCTGGAGTGGCAACTCCCAGCGAAGGGTTGTCCCGCTGGCGGCGTCGATCACGATCCGTTCGCACCCCTTGCCGCGGTGCGGTCCCGCCGTCGATCGGGCATGGCTGACGACCCGATGCGTGACGTCGGAATCGCCGATCGCCCAGGAAGTGCCGGGAGTCTCGAACGGCTCCGCCACCCCGCCTGCCGTGGCCGTGGCGCAGGCCACCGCCGCCGCCAGCAGAAAGCCGGCGCGGAGAGCGGGCGACAGGGGAGGATTCGAGAGGGGCATGGGAAGGGTCGGCTCGGCGGGATCCCCGGGCGCCACGGGGGCTTGTAGCAGGTGCGCCAAGCGCGGCTCCAGACCAGCTATGCCCCCGAAACCACCCGCTCCGCCCCCGCTTCAGGCGTCCTCCCTCCCCGCGTTAACGCTCCCAACCCCACCAACCGGCCCCAGCCCCCGTTTCCCCCCCGGGTGCTTCGCCGGCAACTCCCCCGACCTGGCGCGCAGGCGGAGGGTAAACTTCATCGATTGGAGCCGCCTGACCATGCAACCCACCACCGCCGAAGAATTCGCCAACTTCGCGCAGAAATTGGAGCTGGTCAGCGAGCGCGACCTCGATGCCGCGTGGACGGAGCTCGGCGGGCACAACATCCCCGTCGGCGATCTCGCCAACCTCCTCCTCCGCCGCGAGGTGCTCACCGGGTATCAGCGCGACCGCCTCCTCCGCGGCGAACAGCGCGGCTACTTCTTCGGCTCGGCCAAGATCCTCTATCAGGTGGGCGCCGGGTCGTTCGCCCGTGTCTACCGGGCCGTCAACGTCAACGACGGCGCGCAACTCGCCGTCAAGGTGCTCCGCAGCCGGTTCACGCAGGACGCGGAGAAGTGCCGCTGGTTCCGGCGCGAGGGGGAGATGGGAAGGCTCGTGCGCCATCCCAACATCTGCGCCATCGAGGATGTCGGCCAGGAAAACAACACGATCTACATCACGATGGAGTTCGTCGAAGGGCAGACCCTCCGCGAGCTGGTGAAGATCCGCGGGGCCCTCGATCACGGCCGGGCGATCAATCTTCTCGACCAAATGTGCGCGGGGCTCGAATACGCCCACCGCCGCGGCATGACCCACGGCGACATCAAGGCCTCCAACATCCTCATCTCGTCGCTCGGGCAGGTGAAGCTCGTCGACTTCGGTCTGGCGCGGATCGACGCCGACACCGCCGACAAGGCCCTCAGCAACGCGAAGACCGACAAGGGGGACAACCTCCGCACGCTCGACTACGCCACGCTCGAGAAGCTCGCCGGGATGAAGGACGACGGCATCCGCAGCGACGTCTACTTCCTCGGGACGATGGGCTACATCGCCCTGTCGGGGGCCTCGGCCCTCGTCGAATCCCGCGACCGGGCCGTCCGCGCCGATCCGCGCCGCTACACGTCGGTCGTACCGCTCCACACCCGGGCTCCGGGGGTGCCGCGCGACATCATCGACGTCGTCAATCGGATGATGGTCCTCGACCCGATGGAGCGGTATCAAACGGTCTCGGATGCGCGCCGCGCCCTCGAGCCGCTTCTCGAGAAATACCCGATCGGCAGCGGCATCACCGCGCCCGACCGGAGCGTTCCGACGGTGCCGGCGGGAGAGAAGGGAGCCGTGGCGGCCGACGGGCTGCCGATGGTCGAATCGGCACCGAAGAGGTCGCGGGCGATCATGCTCGTGGAGACCTCCGGCCGGGCCCAGCAGCAACTCAAGGAGTTCTTTGGAAAGCTCGGATTTCGGGTGCTGCTCACGGAAAACGCCCAGCGGGCCCTGGCCCGGTTCTCGACGACGCCGCTCCCGGCCGACTGCCTCGTGATCAGCATGCAGTCGTTGGGCGAGGAGGCGATCACCGCCTTCAACAAGCTGACGACTGATCCGTTTTACTCGCAGGTGCCGGCGATTCTGCTCGTGGGGGCGAAGCAGAAGGAAATCGCCGCGCAGGCCGTGGTCGATGAGCGCCGCCGCGTCCTCGTCACTCCGTTCCACACCCGCGACCTGACGGCGCTGCTGGAAGCGATCATCGGCGATCCTGCGTAGCAGGCTGTCGATAAAGTGCCGGCGCGGGCAGGTCGAGAAAACCGCTGCCGCGACAGGGTTCCTTCGCGGAGCCGGGTGCGGTAGGCTTAGGGAGTCCTGGGACGGTGCAGGCGGCTCGGCTCGGGATCCCTGCCCGAGTTCTCTTCGCAGATCCCCTCCCTGCCGCCCCGTAGCCTTTCCACAGGCTGTCCGGTGCGGTCCCGGTGTCTTCCCGACACCTCCTCCGCCATGGACCTTCGGTCGTACGCCACCGACGGATTCTGGGACGAACTCTTCGACGAATCGCTCCTGCCCCGACCGGGCGCCGAGCAACTCGTCCGTCGTCTCGCCGCCTTTTCCCACGGCGAACTCGCCGCCCGGCAGCGGGCCGCCGACAAGTCGCTCCTCACGATGGGGATCACGTTCAACGTCTACGGCCACGAGGCCGGGACGGAGAAGATTTGGCCTTTCGACATCGTGCCGCGGGTCATCGACGCCCACGAGTGGACGACGATCGAACGCGGGCTCAAGCAGCGGATCCACGCCCTCAACCTGTTCATCGACGACGTCTACAACCAGCGCCGGATTGTCAAAGACGGCGTCGTCCCCGACTGGCTCGTCGATTCGGGGAAGTGTTTCCGCGGCCCCTGCGCCGGCCTCACCCCGCCGCGGGGCGTGTGGTGCCATATCACCGGCACCGACCTCGTTCGCGGTGGCGACGGCTGCATGTATGTCCTCGAGGACAACCTGCGGACGCCGTCGGGCGTGTCGTACGTCCTCGAGAACCGCGAAGTGATGAAGCGCACCTTTCCGCAGCTCTTCGAGGGCCTGCGTGTCAGACCGGTGGAGAATTATCCCGAGAAGCTCCTGGCGATGCTTGAGTACGTGGCGCCGCCGCAGTCGCGCGATCCAACCGTCGTCGTCCTCACACCCGGCATCTACAACTCGGCCTACTTCGAGCACAGCTTCCTCGCCCGGCAGATGGGGGTGGAGCTCGTCCAGGGCTCCGATCTGGTCGTCGTCGACCGGAAGGTGTTCATGCGGACGACGCGGGGACTGGAGCGGGTCGACGTCATCTACCGGCGGATCGACGACGATTTCCTCGATCCACAGGTGTTCCGCGCCGACTCGGTCGTCGGGGTGCCCGGCCTCATGGATGCCTACCGGGCCGGCAATGTGGCGCTGGTCAACGCGCCGGGCACCGGGATCGCCGACGATAAAGCCGTCTATGCCTACGTTCCCCAGATCATCCGCTACTACCTCGGCGAGGATGCGATCCTCCCCAACGTGCCGACGTTCGTCTGCGGCGAGCCCGACCAGTGTCAGCATGTCCTTTCGAAGCTCGACCAGCTCGTCATCAAGCCGGCCAATGAATCGGGGGGCTACGGGATCGTCCTCGGGCCGCGGGCCACGCGCCAGCAACTCGACGACTGCCGCGACCGCATCAAGGCCAACCCGCGCAACTTCGTCGCTCAGCCGATGCTCGCCCTCTCGCGTGTGCCGACCGTTGTCGGCGATTCGCTCGAGGGGCGGCACGTCGATCTCAGGCCCTTCATCCTTTACGGTGAGGAGATCTTCGTCCTCCCTGGCGGGCTAACGCGCGTCGCGCTCGTGAAGGGATCGCTCGTCGTCAATTCGTCGCAAGGGGGCGGCAGCAAGGACACCTGGGTCGTCCAGCGCCCCAACGGCGACAGCCCGGCCGCTCCCACTCCCTCGCGCTGATTCTCTCCGCGTCCCACCATCCCCTTCCCCGCCGCCCACCCCGGGAACGTCGCATGCTCTCCCGCGTCGCCGACAGCGTCTTCTGGATGAACCGCCAGATCGAGCGGGCCGAGAACGTCGCCCGGGCGATCGAGACGACGCTCGGCCTGGCGCTTGAAGGGACGATCGAGCCGGGGCGGCTGTGGAACGCGCTGGTGTGTGCCTTCGGCGATCAATCCGACTTCTGGGCCCGCCACGGCCTGGCCGATCAGGCGCGCGTCTTCGACTTCCTCGCCTTCGATCCCGCCAACCCCAACTCGATCTACTGCTGTCTTCAGGCCGCCCGGGAGAACGCCCGCACGGTGCGCGACATGATCAGCTCCCCGATGTGGGAGGAGATCAACAAGTGCTATCTCTCCGTCCGCGGCGCCTCGGCGGCCCGGGCCGACTTCGCCGATCCGCGTGAGTTCATCGACGAGATCCAGCGGGCCAGCCAGCTCATCACCGGCGCCACCGACGGCACGATGTCGCACGGCGAGGCATGGCATTTCGCCCGCATGGGCCGGCTCCTCGAGCGGGCCGACAAGACAAGCCGGTTCCTCGACGTCGAGCACTTCTTCGGCGGCGAGGAGGGGGCGGGGCGTGATCCGGTACGCTGGTCGTCGGTGCTCGAAAGCGCCAGCGCCCTCGAGATGTACCGCAAGCAGTACGGGGCTGTGTCGCGCAAGGACACCGTCCGCTTCCTCGTCCTCGACCGGGCCTTCCCGCGGGCGATGCACTTCTGCCTGGTGAAGGCGGAGGAATCGCTCCTGGTGATCACCGGCGGCACGAAGGGGACGCACTCGACCCCGGCCGAACGGCACCTCGGCCGGCTCCGGGCCACGCTCGACTACGCCGACATCGACGAGATCGTCGGCGACTCCCAAGCCGGCGTGCCGCGTGGCCTGCACGGCTGGATCGATGCCTTCCAAACGCGGCTCAATGCCGCCAACGACGCGATTCATACGACGTTCTTCGCCCTCCGTCCGGCGGGGACCGTCGCGGAAGTGGGCTGATAGTCCGGTCCCGGGAGCCAGTGCCCTTGTCGATCCGCATCGCCCTCCATCACCGCACGGACTATGCCTTCGACCGGCCGGTGCGGCTCTCGCCACACGTCGTCCGGCTCCGTCCGGCCCCTCATTGCCGCACCCGGATCGAGAGCTATTCGCTCGTCGTCGAGCCGCGCGACCACTTTCTCAACTGGCAACAGGATCCGCAGGGGAATCAGCTGGCGCGGATCGTGTTCCCGAAGCCGATGCGGCAATTCACCCTGACTGTCGACCTCGTCGCTGATCTCGTCGCCGTGAACGCCTTCGACTTCTTCCTCGATGCCGAGGCGGAGACGTTTCCCTTCCTCTACGATCCCGTCCTCGCCGCAGAGCTCGCGCCGTATCTGGCGCCGACGATCGGAGGCGACCTGTTCTCCGGACTGGTCAACGAAGCGCGGCGGGTGAATCTCGTCGCCCCGCCGCCGCGGACGATCGACGTCCTCGTGGCCCTCAATCGGCTCGTTTTCGAGCGGATCGGCTACCGAATCCGGATGGAAGCGGGGGTGCAGACCCCTGAGGAGACGCTCACCAGCGGCACCGGCAGCTGCCGCGATTCGGCCTGGCTGCTCGTTACACTCCTCCGCGCGATGGGGATCGCGGCCCGATTCTGCTCGGGCTATCTGGTCCAACTTGCCCCCGACCAGCCACCGCTCGACGGCCCACCGGGGCCGGCAAGCGACTTCACCGATCTCCATGCCTGGGCCGAGGCCTATCTCCCCGGCGCCGGCTGGATCGGCCTCGATCCGACCAGCGGTCTGCTCGCCGCGGAGGGGCACCTTCCCCTTGCGGCCACGCCCGATCCGGCGAGTGCGGCGCCGGTGTCGGGGCTCACCGAGCCCTGCACGAGCACGATGAACGTGACGATGCGCGTCGATCGGGTAGCGGAGGGGCCGCGGACGACGCTCCCCTTCACCAAAGAGGCCTGGGAGCGGATCGACCGGCTCGGTCGCAAGGTCGACGGCGTCCTCACTGCCGGCGACGTACGGCTCACCAGTGGCGGCGAGCCGACCTACGTCTCGATCGACGATTACGACGGCGCGGAATGGAACATGGCGGCGCTCGGGGCCGACAAGCGCCGCCGGGCCGGGATTCTCTCCCGCCGATTGCTTGCCGATCTCGCGCCGGGGGGCGTGCTCCTGGAATCTCAGGGGAAGTGGTATCCCGGCGAGCCGCTCCCCCGCTGGGCGCTCGAGCTCATCTGGCGCGCCGATGGTGTGCCCCTCTGGCAGCGCGGCGACCTCCTCGCCGACGACACGACCGCCGCTGATCCGGCGGCTCCGGTTGCATCCGACCCGGGAACGATGCTCGCCGACCTTGCCGGGCGGCTCGGGGTCGATCCGGGCTTTGTCCTTCCGGCCCACGAGCAGCCGCTCATCGATCCGACCGCCCCCGATGCGGCCCCGGTGGTGGGGCCGGCGGTGGCGTGGGTGCTGCCGCTGCTGCGACAGCGGGGGCGCGGGCCGGCAGCCTGGCGGTCGAGTGCGTGGCCGGTGCCGCTGGGGAAGGTGTTTCTCATCAGCGGCGATTCGCCGGCGGGGCTCCGGCTCCCGATGGGGCTTCTGCCGTGGGCTCAAGAGGCGGAGATTCGGGCGGGGACGTCGATCGTGCGGACGAGCTTGGTGGCTGAGATCCGTTCCGGCAGGCTCCATCTCTTTCTGCCGCCACTGGAGGACACGGGGCTGTCGACTTTAGATGAGGCGGTCGATGATTGGCTCGACCTCCTTGCCGGCATCGAGGGGGTCGCTGCGGCGCACGGCCGGGCGGTGGTGCTCGAGGGCTATGCCCCGCCGTGGGACGACAGGCTCTCGCGGCTCCAGGTGACGCCTGATCCGGGGGTGATCGAGGTCAATGTGCCGCCGGCGCGAAGCTGGGAGGAGCTCGTCCGGATCCGGGAGGCGGTCGACCGGGCCGCGCGCGTCAGCCGGCTCGGAGCTGAGAAGTTCGAGCTCGACGGCCGGCACACCGGCACCGGCGGCGGCGATCATCTCGTCCTCGGCGGGCGAACGGTGGCCGACAGTCCTTTCCTGCGGCGTCCCGATCTCCTCGCCAGTCTCGTCGCCTACTGGAACAACCATCCCTCGCTTTCCTATCTCTTCGCCGGTGGCTTCATCGGCCCGACGAGCCAGGCGCCGCGGGTCGACGAAGCCCGTCACGAGAGTCTCCACGAGCTCGAGATCGCGTTCCAAGAGTTGCGTCGCTCCGGGCAGCATCCGGCGCCGTGGCTCGTCGACCGGCTGTTCCGCAATCTCCTCGTCGATCTCACCGGCAACACCCACCGGGCCGAGTTCTGCATCGACAAGCTCTTCTCCCCCGACAGCGCCTCGGGCCGGCGCGGCCTGGTGGAGATGCGGGCCTTCGAGATGGCGCCGCACGTGCGGATGGGGTTGCTCGCGCAGGTGGTGGTCCGCGCGCTGGTCGCGCGCTTCTGGCAGAAGCCCTGGGACGGGGAGCTCGTCCGCTGGGGGACGGCGCTCCATGACCGCTTCCTCCTGCCCCACTTTCTCCTTGCCGACTTCCGCGATGTCCTCGCCGATCTGCGGCGGCATGGCTTTGATTTCGAGTCGTCGTGGTTTGACTGCTGGCGGGAGTTTCGCTTTCCGAG
>Ga0164294_10001039_pt1 | contig 26201 bp, 23 predicted proteins | sample GEODES005metaG_FD_111479 | JGI IMG/M metagenome (GOLD analysis project Ga0164294, IMG submission 111479) | Oligotrophic lake water microbial communities from Sparkling Lake, Wisconsin, USA - GEODES005 metaG | ecosystem: Environmental > Aquatic > Freshwater > Lake | place: USA: Sparkling Lake...
TGAAATACTTCGCTTCTAAATACGTTAAGCGAAGCACCTTTTCAGCCTGTTTGGTCAAAGGAATATTTAATAAATTTTGCTTATCAAAACTAGATTTACTTGTCGAAGAAGTCGAATGCTCAATACTATGGCGTAATTGATCCAAAGAAACCCCCGATTTTAATAACAAATCAATCCCCGGCCCTTCTCCATCTCGAATCATCCCTAACATCAAATGCTCAGTTCCAATATAATCATGCCCCAATCGCAAAGCCTCTTCACGTGCTAGCGAAATCACTTCTTTTACCTTATTTGAAAACTTAGCTTCCATATGATTTCTATTTTATACAGCGAAAAACAACACAAACCTGTATTTTGTTCAATTAATATTCATTTGTTCCAAAATCCGACCAGATTCTCTTCCATGGTTCATCAAAACATCCAAAATAGATAAATTTGGAACAAAATCAGTCCCAAAACACTGTCTATATGGCACCGAAACCAAGGAATTTAAAACCTCCGTATCACGCTTAGCCTGTATTTGATTGTAAAAGCTTAATCCATCGTAAACCAAAAAATCATCTGTCAACGAATAATCAAATCCTTTACTTAAAATTTTCATGCTCAATTTTAAAAAATCAATATTTAAATCTACTAAAAATTTATTTTTTTTCGCAAAAATTGCCTGAATAAATGGTTCAAAATGCTCAAAAAATGGTGCTTTCCCATAAGCGGCTTGTATCGCCCCCATGTGCCTTCGAACCCAGGCTTGACTATAATCGATTTGAATATCTTTCGTAAATGCCTTTTGGCCAGGCACATGCAAGACTGGAACGCTAAGTACCTCTATTCCATTAGCTCCTAAAATTTGACAACGATTTCGATACGTCTGTTTGGGAAAATGTTCCATTATTTCAAACAGATGACTTTCATCTCTCCGAGTTAATAAGGACATATAGGCCAATGAAGGTAAATAGTGAAGTTCAATGTGCATTCCAAAAAATAATCGGATATTTACAAAAATACGATTAATCACTCGAATTTCGAGTAGCACAAAAGCATGTTTTTCTACAAACTCATCGGGCATTTACCGCTTTTCATCCTATATCGCGTGGCCTCGCTCATGCAATGGATCTTTTTTTATGTCATTTCCTACCGAAAAAAGGTCATACTCGAAAATATTCGTCGATCATTTCCAAACAAAACAGAAAAAGAGGTTAGTCAGCTCGGATTTGAATTCTACGGTTATTTAACTGATCAATTAGTTGAATTTTTTAGAGGAGCAGCCATGAGCCAAGAAGAATTATTGAAGCGCATGGTCATTGGAAATGAAGATGTAGTGAAAGCTTATATAAATAAGGGAATACCCGTTGTCTATGTCTCTGGTCATCAAGGAAATTGGGAATGGGCTGTGCATCGATTGGCCTTATCAGACATCCAACACGACATTGTCTATCAAAAACTAAGCAGCCCAAGCTTCAATGAATTCACGATGTGGGTACGAAAACGTTTTGGAAATAATGTCCTATTAGAAAAAAGAGAATCCATTCTAGCCAGCCGGGAACGGAAAGACATTCCACGTGCCATTTGTTTAGCAGCGGATCAGTCCCCTCAAAAACCCGAAAGTGCCTATTGGACTCAATTTCTACATCAAGACACTGGCTTTTTTACCGGCATGGAGCGTTTTGCCAGAGAATACAAATACCCCGTATTTTTTGTCGAATTAATTCGCACAAAACGCGGCTATTATACCATGACTTTTGAAGAAATCGCAAATCCTCCCTATGAAGTTCTAGAAAAAGGTGAAATCATCGAACGATTCGCGCGGCGTTTAGAAAAATCGATTGAACAATACCCAGACCAATATTTGTGGTCACACAAACGCTGGAAGCATTCCAAACCCAGCCACCTACAAATGAATTGGTAATTTATTGAAAATCAGTACAATCTCCTGCCCCTTCTCGAATTACCTCGGGATCATCTTGCGTTAAATCCACGACGCTCGATGGTAAAATTCCACCTACGCCACCATCTAATACCAAATCCACTTGATTTTTATATTGATCAAAAATCAGACTAGGATCCGTATAATCCTCCACCAATAGATCGATTTGCTTAATCGTCGTGGTCAACAAGGGGTGGCCTAATTCTTTAACTATTTCCAAAATAGGCATATAATCAGGAATCCGAATCCCTACCGTTTTCTTTCCTTGAATCAAAACCGAGGGCACCTTCGAACTTGCCGGCAAAACAAAGGTATAGGGACCAGGGAGATAATGCTTTAAGATTTTAAAATTGGCATCACTCACCTTGGCGAAATTGGAAATAGAACTTAAATCATGACAAATAAAGGAAAAGCGGTTTTTGTTAGCTTTAATTTGCTTGATTTCACAGATGCGATTAATGGCTTGTTGGGATAAAATCGAACAACCCAGCGCATACATCGTATCTGTCCGATAAATAATTAGACCATTCTTTTGAAGGACCCGCACAATGCTATCGATGATTTCTTGTGAATTATTTTTATCGTATAGCTTCAGGTATTGAGCTGCCATTTAGTTGGTCGTAAAAAAATCATTTGTCATTTCTTCCTCTTCTACCTCTTCTTTCACTTGATCAATGCTTGCATTAATTTCAAAACCCACAATTAAAATCAAGGATACAAAATACAACCATACCATTAGGGCAATCAATGAGCCAATAGACCCATAAACCTTATGATAAGAGGCGAAATTCACAAGATAATACGAAAATAAATTGGTTACTGAAATCGTCAAAATGGAAGCCGTAATCGATCCAGCATTAAAGAATTTCCATCGTTTATGAATCGCCGGTGCATAATAATAGATAATCGAAATCGTAAAGAAAAAAACTGAAAAAATAATGAGATAGGTCAAAGATTTGGTCAAATAAAACGTAAAATCATACTGAATTAAATCTTTTTTGGCGAGGGTTTTCACGACAAAGTTTCCTAAAATAAATACCGTAAAAGCGATCAATAAGACAAAGGTCAATAAGAAATTTAATCCTACTGCAATAAAGCGTTCTTTGAAAAAACCCCGATTTTCATTTGTTTTATAGGTCAAATTAAAGGACCGAATTAAGGCCATTATCCCACTAGTAGAAGCAAATAAGGCAAAAAGGAAACCAAAGGACAAAACACCTCCACGCTTTTTGTTGACAATTTCCGAGATCAATTCCGTTAAATCACCTTGCAAATTCTTAGGCATCGTACCTTTTAAAAAACCAATCATTTTAAGGTCTAAATGTTCGATGGGCATATAGGGCAACAAAGAAAACAAAAAGATGATCGTCGGGAATACCGCTAAGGTGAAATTATAAGCCACAGCGGCGGCGCGTACATCGATGTCAAATTGGAATATCTTTTGATATAAAATTGAAATAATTCGACAAAGCACATAATGCTCCTCATATTCCGCCCAAATGGCCTTCAATTCCCGAATTAGATTTTTTCGTTTCATGAATTAAAATAAGGTCTTAAGGCATTTACAATCCATTCCGGCGCTTTAACCACTTTTTTCTCGCGCATATTCATAAAAACTAAGGTCGTTTTACCCTCATTTATCAAGTCTCCTTCCGCATTTTTAATTCGATAGGAAAATTCAATTTTAGCCGTGGGTAATCGGTCGACCTGACAAATCACCGTTAATTCGTCATCATATAATCCCGGCGCTAAAAACGTGGAATTATGCTGATATACGGGTAATCCTATTCCATTATCCTCCAAATCCTTATAAGAAACGCCTAGACTCCGAAGCGTTTCTACACGAGCAATTTCATATAGCCGAGCATAATTCCCATAATAGACATAGCCCATTTTATCGGTATCAGCATAACAAACTCGGTAAGTTATCGTGTGTGAATACATTTATTTGATTTGATGTTCGTCTAAAGCCTTTTGGTACTTGGCTGCATTTTTTAAATGCTCCGAATAGCTTACCGCAAAATTATGAGATCCAGAAAAATCTTCCTTGGCACAAAAATACAGGTAATCATGTCTTTCCAAATGTAATACTTTATCCATCACCCTTGGGTCCGGAATGGAAATAGGACCTGGTGGCAGACCAATCAAGCGATATGTATTATAAGGTGAATTAATCGATGTATATCGACCCGTCACACGTTTAATCGTAAAATCTTTCCATGCAAAAACGATGGTAGGATCCGCTTGGAGTGGCATTTTAACCTGTAAACGATTCCAATATACCCCTGCTATCCTCGCTTGTTCAGCACTTTCCTTGCTTTCACCATATACAATCGAAGCCAGAACTCCCACTTCCGTAGGGCTTAATCCCAATGCCTTGGCTGCTTGGATACGATCAGAAGTCCAATAACGATCATATGATTTTTTCATTTTCGCCAAAAAATCCTCGAAGGATATTGTCCAAAAAACCTCATACGTGTCTGGAATAAATAGACAAGGAATGGTTTCTTTGGTAAAACCAAGTGGTTCCACGATGCTCGAAGAATCTAATAAACGATAGATAGTCGCAGAATCATAGGCCAATTGACGTCCTAATTTCCCTGCTAAATCTTCTTTTAATCGGATGTTTGAAAAGGTGATTTTCAAAGCATCTTGACTTCCATTGCGGAGTTTTCGGATTAACTCCCAATTGCCCGTCGTTTCATAAATCAAATAACGCCCCGCTTTGACACGAGCTGGATAATTAAATACTTTGGCTAAAAAACGAAAACTCAATTCATCTCGAATTAAGCCGTGTTTTTCCATGGTGTCCAAGACCGATTCATAAGTTGAACCTTTGGGAATCAACAAAGCAAATGGCTTTTTATCCACTTGGAAATTCGGCGTTTTAAATATCTGCCAGGCATAATAGGAAAACATCGCTGCCAAAAGCGAGAAGACTAAAATGAAAATTTTAAACTTTTTATTTGAAACCATTTTTATTGGAGTTTGAAATCTAAATGAAAACGAGTGGCCAACCCACGTAAATCTTCCACAACCGGCTCTAATAAAGGAATTCCGGTCAATTTCCTTTCTGTTTCTAATTCTCTTTCTGGATCTCCTGGAATCAGCACTTGCTTTCCTTCTACGGCTTCTGCCGAACGGAAACGCTTGATCCATATATCCATATCTTTTTGAAATTCTTCCGCCGGGCGAAAAGCATCGATCCGCATCGCGCCTAAAAAATGACCCGTCCCCTTTCCTACCGTCTCACCCGCCTGCATAAAACCTGCAGTCGCAAAGGGAGGAACCCAAGGGCCAAAATTAGAACCCGAAAGAACCCCAGATAATATATCCACAATCGCACCTAATCCATAGCCTTTGTGACTACCATGCTCCCGATCGCCCCCTAAAGGCAACAAAGCACCGCCATTCTTAATCGCAAATGCATCATTACTCGGGTTACCTAATCGATCTTGCACCCATCCATCCGGCGTATCCATTCCTTTACGTTGCAATATTTCCAATTTACCATAAGCCACCGCCGTAGAGGCGAAATCGGCTACAAAAGCTGGTTCGGTTAAGGCTGGAATCGCCACTGCAATCGGATTGGTACCTAATAATTTTTCACGAGAAAAAGTAGGCGTAACTAAGGGAGCTGCGTGCGTCATGGCCCATCCAATCATTTGTTGCGGCAATGCCTTCATCGCATGATAACCGGCAATTCCAAAATGATTCGAATTTTGTACGGCAACCCAGCCAGTTCCTGCAATAGCCGCTTTTTGACAAGCAATTTCCATGGCTTTCGGTGCCACAACCAAGCCTAAACCACGATCGCCATCCAACAAAGCCGTCGAAGGACTTTCGTGTAATATTTGTATCTTGGGACTAGGATTTAATCGACCGTGATCATATAAACGTACATAGCCTGCTAAACGAGCGACTCCATGTGAATCAATGCCCCGAGCGTCTGCCGAAACCAACACATCCGCTGCCAATTGGGCATCTTCCTCAGGACAACCGATCGACTCAAAAACTGAAGAAACAAATTTCTTCAATACCAAATAATCTGCTTGCATCGTTATATTCAAAAAACAAAGATAAAATAAGTATTACATTAAACCGACAACAACATGATGAGTTCTATTTGGTTTTGGCTTGCAATCATACTTCTTTTAGTGGCATTGCGCGATATTTTCTTTCAAAAAAGCCATTCTATTACCCATAATTTTCCTGTCGTAGGACATATCCGCTATTGGCTGGAACGAATCGGACCTGAAATTAGGCAATACATTGTGGCCAATAATCGGGAAGAATTACCATTTAATAGACAAGAGCGCAGCTGGATTTATGCATCCTCCAAAAAAGAAAATAATTTACAAGGTTTTGGTACAGATCAAGATTTTAATTCTCCCGGCTATATTTTCATAAAAAATGCGATGATGGGTTTTAACCCTCCCGAAAACCATATTTCTAAAAAGAATTCAAGTTATCTGCCAGCCGCTAAAATCATAGGTGCTTATCACCATCGCAGAAAACCCTTCCGTCCCTATTCCATTGTAAATATCTCAGGCATGAGTTTCGGTTCGCTTTCCGCCAAAGCCGTGGAATCTTTAAATATCGGCGCTAAATACGCTGGCTGCTATCACAACACAGGCGAAGGTTCCTTATCCCCCTACCATCAAATGGGCGCCGATATCGTTTTAAATATAGGAACGGCCTATTTTGGTGTACGAGAATTAGATGGTCGTTTTTCAATGGAGAAATTAATGGACAAGGTGAATCAAAACCCAAACCTAAAAGCGATCGAACTAAAATTATCTCAAGGAGCAAAACCAGGGAAGGGTGGCATGTTACCGGCCGCAAAAATAAATCAAGAAATCGCTGACATTCGACATATTCCCATGGGAAAAGACGCCATTTCCCCAGCCTTTCATTCCGAATTTTCCAATGTTCCGGAAATGGTGGATTTTATCGAGCGTATGGCAGAAAGTACTGGATTGCCCGTAGGAATCAAATCCGCCATCGGTAAATTAGATCAATGGGAGGAATTAGCCTCCTACATGAAAAAAACGAATAAAGGTCCTGATTTTATTACCGTCGACGGGGGTGAAGGGGGAACTGGCGCTGCACCGCATGCCTTTGCAGACCATGTGAGTATGCCATTTACCTTTGCCTTTGCTAAGATTTATCAGATATTTCAAAGGCATGATTTGGCAGATAAAATTTTCTTTATCGCCTCAGGGAAATTAGGCTTCCCGGAAAAGGCCTTAATGGCTTTTGCGATGGGGGCAGATTCGATCAACATAGCCCGAGAGGCCATGATGTCCATCGGCTGTATTCAAGCCCAAAAATGCCATACGAACCACTGCCCTACAGGTATCGCGACATCTAATAAATGGCTGCAAGCCGGAATCGACATCACCCTAAAAAGTGAACGATTCTACATGTACCATCAAACTTTGGTCAAAGAAATTGGAGAAATTTCCCATGCCTGTGGCTATGAACATCCCTGCCAAATGACCATGGATGACATCGAATTATCCATGGGCGACAATAATCGAACCATGGTCCTGTCCAAAGCCTTAGGATATTTCAAAACACCTGTCGAATATCATGGATTAGAAAATTTAGCGAAATGTAACTTATTAGGTGGGGAAAACGCACGTAATCGGTTATCTTTGTAGCTATGTTGTCAATATCCAATTTAAATTTCTACTTCGGTAGCCGTGCCCTCTACGAAGGTGCTAGCCTTCACATCAAACCCAGAACAAAGATTGGCCTCATTGGGGCAAATGGAACTGGTAAATCCACCTTATTACGCCTCATTTCAGGAGAATACACGCCAGATGGCGGTACCATATCGAAATCAGGAGAATGTACCATCGGTTTTTTAAACCAAGATTTATTGTCCTATCAAACAGATGACAGCATTTTACATGTGGCGATGCAAGCGTTTGAACGTCAATTGGAATTGCAAATAGCCATTGACAACGTACTTCATAAAATGGAAACAAATTATGAAGACAAAGACGTGGATTTACTTTCTAAGTTACAAGAGGAATTTGAACGTTTGGATGGATATACGATTCAGTCGAAAACGGAGGAAATATTAGAAGGATTAGGCTTCTCAACGGAAGATTTAAGTCGGCCTTTACGCCTATTTTCTGGAGGATGGCGCATGCGGGTCATGCTAGCCAAATTATTATTACAAAAACCTGCCCTATTATTATTGGATGAGCCGACCAACCACTTGGACTTGCCTTCCATTGAATGGGTTGAAAAATACATTCACGATTATGAAGGTTCGATCGTCGTAGTTTCCCATGATCGCTATTTCTTAGATCGGACCGTGGATAATATCGCCGAGGTTTCCAATGCCAAAATCACTTTGTATCCAGGAAATTATTCCTTTTACATCGAGGAAAAAACATTGCGAAATGAAATCCAAAAAGGCGCATATGAAAACCAACAAGCTCAAATTCGTCAAACCGAACGATTTATTGAACGATTTAAAGCCAAAGCGAGTAAGGCTCGTCAAGTACAATCTCGCGTTAAAGCTTTAGATCGACTGGATGTGGTAGATGAGGTCATTGATGAAAAAGCAAAGGTGAATTTCAAATTCAATTTTGGAACACAACCCGGACGATTCATCTTGTTTTTGGAACATATCACAAAAGCCTACGGAGACAAGGTAATTTTAAAAAATACCTCCGCTACAATTAATCGGGGAGATAAAATCGCTTTAATTGGCGCGAATGGAAAAGGAAAATCAACCCTCCTTCGTATCATTTCGGGCAGCGAAAAAATAATAGGAGAACGTAGAACGGGTCATAATGTCATTGAATCGTTTTTTGCGCAGCATCAATTAGAAAGTCTGCAAGTTGAAAATAACCTTTTAGAAGAACTTAAAGGAACAGGTACAACGAAGACTGAAATGGAATTAAGAAGCGTATTGGGTTGCTTTTTATTCTCCGGCGAAGAAGTATTCAAAAAGATTAAGGTCCTGTCAGGGGGCGAAAAATCCCGTGTGGCATTAGCCAAAGTGCTTATATCGGAGGCCAACTTTTTATTATTGGATGAGCCGACCAACCACTTGGACATGCAATCCGTCAATATTTTAATTCAGGCACTTCAACAATACGAGGGAACTTATGTAGTAGTTTCCCATGATCGCTATTTCGTGTCGAATATTGCCAATAAAATTTGGTATATCGAAGATTATGAGATCAAGGAATATCCTGGAAGTTTTGATGAATATGAGGAATGGCAGTCGACCCGCGGAAATAGTCCCGCAGCCACTCCCAAAAACGTAAAAGAGAAGCCTAAACCTGAATTAGCTCCTGTCGAAAGTCCTAAAAAAGAAGTGTCGAACGAAAAGCAAATTGCTAAATTAGAGACACAAATCATGGAATTGGAAAATGCGATTTCAGCCCTTGAAAACCAAATGGCTACATTAGCACAAAAGGGTGAATTTGATGAGCTTAAAAAAATAGAAATTGATTTAAACCAAAAGAAAGCGGCTTTACAAGATGTCACGAACGCATGGGAAAGTTTAATTGCGTAATCATTTGTTTAGGTTTATGCTTGCTTTCAAACCCATGGTTGAACGGACAAGTCACAAATAAAGTTTTCAAAGAGTCCATTAAAACAGTTTATCTTTCCCAAGGACTAGCCAACGAATACATCACAGAAAATCCCTGTTTCGCTCTCGAAAACCAAGAAAATTGGAACCTGCAATTCGATGATTTAAGCCTTCAATCCGGGAATTACAGCCTTCGTATCATCCATTGTCAATCGGATTGGAAACAATCTAATTTAAGTGAAATCGAGTATTTGGAACAATTTAACGACGTTCCTTTACGAAATACGTCTTCATCCATGGGTGCCAAAATTCCTTATCAACATTATCAAATTACACTTCCCAAAACACGAATCAGCGGTAATTTTATTGCGATGATTTATGCCAATCGGAACAAAAAGGATACTATTTGCACGCGGCGCTACTCCATTTATCAGAATGAATTAACGGTGGCCGGAAAAATGAGTTTTGCAAAAACAAACACCCTTCGAAATACGCATCAAGCTTTAGAAATTAATCTGTTGTACCCAGATAATTATTTGATTAGTTCGGAGGATGCATTAAAAATTGAAATTCGGAAAAATAGCCAATCAGAAAATCAAATCAAGCAATTCCCAAGGCCTATTATCAATTCGATGGAAAGAAAAATCTCCTTTCCGTTTTATAATCAAGAAAATAGTATCGCGGGTGGAAATGAATTTCGCATGATCGATGCGCGAAGTAGCCAACAAAAATTAAGTTATGTAGGCAGCCTTCAAACCGAAAATCGATATACAGAAATCATCACGGCTCCCGAACAAGCTCAAGGGAATTATTCCTATGTACAAAGACCTGATTTTAATGGTGCTTACGTCATATCAAATTATGAAAACCCGAACCAAGCACTCATGTGTGATTATGTTTGGTGCCAGTTTAACCTGAAATCAAACTTCATGCCTAATGAAAAAATCTATGTAGTGGGCGCCTTTAATTCCTATCAAAAAAACTTGGCTAGTGAAATGACTTACCAAGCGAACCAAGGTCAGTACATGAATCGGATTTTAATCAAACAAGGAATCTATAATTATCAATTTACAAGTGATTCACCAAGCAACTCCATGTTAGAGGGGAATCACGCGCAAACTGAAAATTTGTATGAGGTGTTAATCTATTTTCGAAAACCTGGCCAGCGAAATGATTCACTCGTAGGGTATCAAAAAATTCAATTCCCTTAATTATACATTAAAACGGAAATGCATAATGTCGCCATCGTGTACGACGTAATCCTTTCCCTCAACGCCTAATTTACCTGCTTCTTTACACGCCGCTTCTGATTTATAGGTCTGATAATCAGCCATTTTTATCACTTCTGCACGAATAAAGCCTCGCTCAAAGTCCGTATGAATGACACCGGCTGCTTGAGGCGCTTTCCAACCCTTTTGAATCGTCCACGCCCTTACTTCCTGAACTCCCGCGGTGAAATAGGTAATTAGATTCAAAAGTGAATATGAGCTCTTAATCAATTTGCTTAAACCCGATTCTTGTAATCCATATTCTTCTAAAAACAAGGCACGTTCTTCCAAATCTTCGATTTCGGCAATTTGTGCTTCAATGGCCGCACAAACGACAATGACTTCAGCATTTTCAGCGGCTACATTTTGTTTTAATTGATCTACAAAGATATTGCCGCCATCTGCCAAAGATTTTTCGTCGACATTAGCCACATAAATAACTGGTTTATCGGTCAATAGACATAATTCACCGATCGACGTTTCGCGTAAATCAGGATCCATTTGGATCGTTCTAGCGGATTTACCTTCTTCGAGTGTCGATTTAAATAATTGCAATGCACCTAATTCTTGCTTCGCTTTGGCATCACCGGCTTTCGCCGCGCGTTCGATCTTACCTATTTTTTTATCTATGGATTCCAAATCTTTCAATTGCAATTCCATATCAATAATTTCTTTATCAGAAACGGGATTTACACGGCCTTCGACGTGAATAATATTATCATCCTCGAAACAGCGAACCACATGAATAATCGCATCCACTTCCCGGATATTAGCCAAGAACTTATTTCCTAATCCAGCACCTTGGGATGCTCCTTTAACCAAACCGGCTATATCAGTAAATTCAATGACGGTTGGTAAAATACGATTCGGCTTCACAAAACCCGCTAAAATATCTAAGCGTTCATCAGGCACAGTTACAATCCCTACATTGGGTTCAATAGTACAAAATGGATAATTGGCAGCTTCGGCCTTGTTAGACGAAATAGCACTAAATAAAGTGGACTTACCTACATTCGGTAGTCCTACAATTCCACACGTTAATCCCATAGATTATTATTAAAGAAGCCACAAAAATACGGCTAAAAATTAAAAAGCCCCTGATTTCGCAGAGGCTTTTTTAAAAGATTCAGGAATTTATTCCCATTTGAGGTCTGTTCCACCAAATTCTTCGTCGTCCCGATTAAACTGACTAAAGTCGACATCCGGCATTAATTCTGTCTTCACATGATCTATTGCCTCCTTTAAACCATCAGAAAATTTATCAAAATCCTCTTTATATAGAAACATTTTGTGCTTTTCATACACAAAACCGTCTTCTTTTTGATGGCGACGACTTTCCGTTATAGTAATGTAATAATCCAATGAACGCGTGGATTTTACATCAAAAAAATAAGTTCTTTTGCCTGCTCTGATTCGTTTTGAAAACAATTCTTCTCTATCTCGTTCTTCCACTTTGTAATTAATTTTTTTATAAGATTCGTAAATCTACTATTATTTCTGAATCACTCAAAAAAAATAAGAAAATTTAATGCATTAGTGAATCACAAATACATGAATTAGGCCATTTTGAAAAAAAGAAGATATTTTTTACTTAAGTTTGTTTTCACCAGAAAATTCACCACTTGCTAAAAATTATCTTCATACTACTTATAGCCTGTTCCCCTAGCCTATTTTCGCAAGAACTGGGTGAAGAGAGTTATGGGATTGCTTCATTTTATGCCAATTCTTTTTACAAACATAAAACAGCTAACCAGGAAATATTAAAAAAAACAGCGCTAACTGCCGCGCATCGGATATACCCATTCAACACCTTAGTTGAGGTCACCAATTTATCTAACCGAAAAACCGTCATTGTCCGCATTAATGACCGAGGTCCCTATAAGCGAGGGAGAATTATAGATCTTACTGAAATTGGCGCAAAAAAGATCAATCTGAGAAGACAGGGTTTAGCCAAAGTGAAAATCAAAATTATTGGTTTTGAGAATGAACAAATGTTGATTCCTTACAATCAATTATCCTTAGAAACTAGTCCGAAATTTAGTCGAAAATATTATCAAAAGACCCGCTTAAAATACCGAAAAAAATACCGCATCAAGCGAAATATTAAGCATAAGAAATACTTAAAGAAACGAAAACCTAAAAAGAAAAAAGCTCCGAAGAAAAAAGGCCCAATCAAAAAAAGAAAAAAAGTACATGAAAAGCCTAAACGAACTATTCGAAAAAAAAGAAAATAGATCCTTAGAAATTATCGCAAAGGAAATATTAGAGGGGCTCTTTCATGGTAAACACAAAAGCCCCTTCCATGGCTTTTCTTCTGAATTCAAAGAATACACACATTTTCAAACGGGAGATAATCCACGCCAAATCGATTGGAAACTCTTTGGGAAAACTGAAAAACTATATAAAAAAAGACTTCAAGACGAGCGAAATATTCAAGCGATCTTTGTCTTAGATACTTCCTCTTCCATGTATTTTCCTGTGGAGAATACCTTAAAGATGGAAAAAGCAATCCAATGGATTGCGGTAATGTGTCATATTTTATATCACCAGCATGATTCTTTTGGCTTGGTACTTATACACGAAAACGCACATATAGAAACTCCCGTATCGAATACGAGGCACCATTTACAAAGTATCTTAGCACAATTAGAAACATTTAGAACCCTACCCCAAAAAACAGACTCAAGTAAATTCTCATCCATATTTTCGAACCTGATGGAATCCTTGGGAACAAGAAAAATGGTTTTTATCCTGAGTGACCTATTATTTCCCCAAGAGGATTATCAAGAATTTGTCAATTCATGTTTATCCTTGGCTTTTCGAAAAAACCAGTTAACGCTTTTACGCGTATTTCATGAAAGTGAATTACTCATAAAAAACAAGTCGCCTGAAAAAATGATGACATTCATAGATGTAGAAACCAAAGAAAATGTTCAAATCTCCACCGATCAATTAAACGACACCCTCAAGCAACTGAACCTACAAATCGAGGAACAAATCATCTATTCACTTTTGCAGAAAGGCGTAAAATCCAAAAGTTTTGATAGCGAAAAACCGATCGTTCAATTAATCAAAGAAACTATTTAATTGGCTTTGTTTTCTTTTCCGTAAACTCAATAAATTCTTGAATTTTATCCACGGGAATTCGCTTTCCAATGATCTTTTTGTTCTTATCAAGTATATAAACGATTGGCGTAGAATACACATCGAAAGTCTTTCTGAAATCTGTAAAATACTCCTCTTTCCCAGTTTTTATATTCCGATGAATGTCAATTCCGTTCGTCCAAGATTGAATTTTAAACTCTGCAATGAATTTTTTCCACATATCCATATCACGAACAATGGAGGCTGCAAATACCTGAATACCCTTGGATTTAAAATAGGCATTTTGCGCGAGTAATTTAGGGGTTTCTTCCTTGCAATGGCTACAATCAGGATCGTATAAGAACATGACCGTATAATTACCACCCGTCGCGTGCAAATGAAACAATTTCCCCTGTGGATCCGTTAAGAACATATCGGGAATCCGCTTACCGATCAACAAAGGTTTCAGAACCTTAACCCTTTCATCCATTCGTCGGACTGTAGACGTGTCCCAAAGACTCGGTTCACCAAGGTAATATTTTTCTGCCATGTGTACGAAGGCCGCATCTGTACCCACGACATTATGATTTTCATAGGTACTCGCAATCTTATAAATAACATATTTGCGCACATCGGCATTGCGAATAGGTTTCAATAATAAATCGGCTTCTTTACTAATTGAATCAGATTCCTGAACAACCAAATCCTCGAAAAACTTTTCTACTTTCCTTTGTAAAAAAGGCGTACGAATAAATCGATCATCGTTTAAATCAAGATTATCGAAATAATGCTTTTTGTAATATTGATATTGAAATTGATACAAATCCGAACTATCTTTTTTGGATTTAACTACCCGCTTGAAAGACGGGATTTCCGGATCAAAAGTGGCTTTAATTAATTTAGACACAAATAAATTCTTATTATTCTGTAACCAAGTATCTTGATACTTCTTAATGCTTTGTCTCAATGCTTTGACTTGTGCAGGCGGCAAACTTGGGTTCCTCAAAAGGCCATATTGCTTCATCATTTCACTTTGAAAAGCATAAAAAGCCTCATTTTCAGGGCTTCCTATAATTTTCATATGCGCCACTGCATCCAAGGTATCAGAATCAAATGAAAAGCGTGTGTTTCCTAAAATAAAATCTAAATATTTAGTTTTTTGAAATGAAATCAAATACAATCCCAAGGGTAATTCCTCCGTGCCTTGAAAATGAAAATTTCCTTGCGCATCGACGATTGCCGTGTCTTTTATGACTTGTTGGGTAGAACCAAAATAATGAGCCAAATAAACTTCTGTATTTGCTAAACCGGCCAAATGCCCTTTGATCGAAAAACCCGATGCATTTCCCTGACCAAATGATGAAACAGAAACCATTAAAATAAGTACGAAAAAGCCAATATATTTCATAGAATAAGGATAATTTTACTGAATAACGAAATTAAAATTACAATGTTTTTCGCGCTATCTAAAATAATCGACTTCATACTTTTGCCAATTTCTTGGATATTTATTTTAATGCTTTTCGCCTTTTTCAGCAAAAATGCAAGGCGTCGAAAAATAGCGCTAGGAGCCAACTTCCTCCTTTTACTTATGTTAAGCAATGAATCCTTTGTGAATTATTTTCAAAAAAAATATGAAGCAAAAGAAGTTCATTTAGCTAAGTATCAAACCTATCCTTGGGCCGTAATTCTCAGCGGTGGCATGGTCAAAGGGGGTCTGCAAAATCAGAATGAAATTCATGTAGGAGAAACAGCCGATCGATTCATTCAACCCATATTACTCTATAAACAAGGACACATCAAGAAAATCCTTATTTCAGGTGGAAATACAAGTATGGGAAAATTGAGAATTGACCAAACGGAAGAAACAAAGAAAACAAAAGAATTAATGGTCGCCATGGGGGTGAAAGCGGAGGATATTTTTCTGGAAACCCAAGCGAGAAATACCTATGAAAATGCGACGTATTCCGCTCAAAAACTAATCAAATACATGCAAAAGGATAGTGTTTTGTTAATCACTTCCGCCATGCATATGCCACGTTCAGTCGCTTGTTTTGAAAAGATAGGTTTTAAAGTAAAGGCCTATCCGACCGATTTCAAAAAAAAGGATACCGAACAAGGTATCCTTTCTGTTTTATTTCCTACAGCTAAAAACTTTGATACCATTTCTAATTTGATCAGAGAAATGGCAGGCTTTGTGATTTACAAAATTGTTGGATACTGTTAGATAGATAAAATTTCCACCATTCGAATTAAATCCTCCGAAACTGGTTTCTTCTTCGTGATGGTGTCGTGGAAAGGGGTGTAAATCAACTGATTATTCACCACGCCCGCCATCACATTTTTCTCACCACGCAATAAACCTTCTAAAGCACCTAAGCCTAAACGAGAGGCCAAAATCCTATCAAAAGCAGTAGGAATACCCCCTCTTTGGATATGTCCCAAGGTCGTCACACGTATATCTAAATCTCGATTGATACTCTCTTTGATTTTTTTGGCAATAATTTGCGCATTTCCTTCCTCATCTCCCTCCGCTACGACCACAATCGACGAGGATTTCGCTTTCGAAATTCCCTGTTCTAGAATACTCACAATTTCAGAAATAGGGGTTAAATTTTCCGGAATCATCACAGCTTCTGCCCCACCGGCTATCCCACACTCGATAGCGATATAGCCAGAATCACGCCCCATAACCTCAATAAAAAATACACGATCATGAGAATCCGCTGTATCCCGAATTTTATCTATGGCATCCAAAGCCGTATTCACCGCTGTATCATAACCAATGGTATAATCCGTTCCAAATAAATCATTATCGATTGTTCCCGGAGCACCGACCGTAGGAATCTTAAACTCATTATAAAAAATCTCTGCGCCGGTAAATGTTCCATTCCCGCCAATTGCCACAAGACCTTCAATACCCTTTTCTTTTAATTGCTGATAGGCCAACTCCCTCCCCGCCGATGTCATAAACTCTTTGGAACGCGCAGATTTTAGGATGGTGCCGCCACGTTGAATAATATTACTCACGGATTGTGAATTCAAAGGAATAATATCCCCTTTGATCATCCCATTATAACCCCGAACTATACCAAAAACTTCTACTCCATGATAGGTAGCCCCCCGAACAATCGCACGAATACACGCATTCATTCCTGGCGCATCTCCTCCCGACGTAAATACAGCTATTTTCTTCATCAAAAATAAAATTTAAATCCCTTAGACCCTAGATTAACCAAAAATACAACCTTTCTTGCTTTATTTAATAATTTCTAGATTAAAAAATTACCCTAAAAATCATTTTTGCTAAAAGCTTTTTAACTTGCATATTCATTTAATATCTCTTTTATGTCAACGAAGGCTCAGGAATTTTTATACGCATATTTAAATAATGCCTCACCCACTGGTTTCGAAATGTCAGGCCAAAAATTATGGCTAGATTACTTAAAACCCTACATCGATGATAAAATCATTGATACCTATGGAACCGCTGTAGGTGTTATAAATCCAGGAAAGGATTACAAAGTGGTTATAGAAGCGCATGCGGATGAAATTTCATGGTTTGTCAATTACATCGATGATAATGGATATCTCTTTTTACGCCGTAATGGGGGTTCTGATGCCTTAATCGCACCATCGATGCGAGCTAATATTCATACCAAAGACAAAGTCGTACGAGGAGTTTTTGGTTGGCCTGCCATCCACGTTCGCGATACGACAAAGGACAAAGCCCCAAGCATCTCGGATATTTTCATTGATTGTGGCGCTTCTACTAAAAAAGAAGTTGAAGAAATGGGCATCCATGTTGGAACCGTGGTGACATTTGAGGATGGTTTGATGGAACTGAATAATAAATATTTAGTCGGCAGAGCCTTAGACAACCGCATCGGTGGCTATATGATTGCTGAGGTGGCCCGGAGAATTAAAGAAAACAAAATCGAATTGCCTTTTACATTATACATCGTAAATGCTGTGCAAGAGGAAATCGGTTTGCGAGGTGCAGAAATGATTGTACGCCGACTAAAGCCTGATTTAGCTTTTATCACCGACGTCACCCATGATACACAATCGCCGATGTACAACAAAAAAACCCAAGGTGATATGGCCTGCGGAAAGGGTCCCGTGATTTGTTACGGACCAGCAGTACAAAATAATGTACGTGATTTCATTATCGAGGTAGCCGACGAACAAAAAATAGCCTTCCAACGCCAGGCCGTCAGCCGTTCCACAGGAACAGATACTGATTCATTTGCCTACGCAACCGAGGGTGTAGCCTCAGCCTTGATTTCTTTGCCTTTAAAATACATGCATACTACCGTTGAAACTATAGCAAAAGACGATATGGAAGCTGTTATTAACCTTATTTATCATTCACTTTTGAAGGTGAAAGGAAATGAGGATTGGAGGTATTTCAATTAACATGTTAGAAATCTATTCAACTACCAATTCGTAAAAATCAATCAACAAAAAAGGGAGCAGTTCATTCACAAGCTCCCTTTTTTGATGATCATACATCGTCTAATTTATTTGTAAATACCTGGCGAAAAATTCAAAGGTTCGTAACATTTGATCAATCCGTTGCCGATTATTACCTGAACGAGTTAATTCATGTGTTGCCCCAGGATGTCGCACATATTCGACCTCCCGACCTAATACTTTTAAACTTTTATATAACATCTCACTTTGAATTACCCCCGTTCGCAAATCATTCTCCCCATGAAAAATCAATAAAGGCGTTTTTATATTTTGAACGTATGTATAGGGCGATTCACGATCTAAAATAGCCTTCGTAGCTTTTTCCCAAGGATAGCCACCGAAATAATTAGGCACTAGACGCCATGCATTTCCTTCCCCCATGAAAGTGGATAATTCATAAACACCCCTTTGAGCGCAAGCAACTTTAAAACGATTTGTATGACCAACAATCCAGGAAACAAGATACCCCGCATAAGAACCACCCGTAACGCCTAATTGGGTCGTATCTGCCCATCCCTCGGTTATAGTTAAATCTAAAGCCTTCATCACATCTGCCGTAGGACCAGCTCCCCAATCTTTAACATTGGCCGCTAAAAAATCAGTCCCATATCCACCTGACCCACGAGGATTTGCATACACAATGCCCATCCCTTTGGCAGCATAATATTGAAATTCATGCCACATGCTTGCTTCTCCAGTACCCCACATGGCAGAAGGACCTCCATGAATTTCTAACACGAGTGGATATTTCTTACCTACTTGATAATCCGTTGGTTTCATAACCCAATAATCCACTTTTTGGCCTTTTGAATTTGTAAATGAATGCTTGGAAGGCTTCACGATACTTTTGGATGCTAGCCATTCCACATTTAAAAAAGTGAGCTGTTTGACTGATTCTCCTGCTTGTAGATAAAGTTCAGAAGGATTTTCGATACTCGTTTTCGCATAAATGAACCCATTATTTATTACATCAAAACCTAGCACACCATCCGAATGGCTGGACATTTGTTTCACTTGGTTAGATGCTACATCGTAGGAAAAAATAGGTACTCCACCTTGATCTTGGGCAGAAAAATAGAGTTTACTTCCATCAGCAGACCATTTAACCTGTGTGATCACACGATCAAAAGGAACCTTTTTGACAATATTGGGCTGTTGTAAGTCAATAATTTGCAAAGATGCATTTTGAACGCCTGTTGACTTAGCCTCTTGAAAAACCAACCATTTTTCAGAAGGAGATAAGGTCAAATTAGACATTCGGTAACCCTTTTTCTCGTAAATAACTTTCTGGCCATTCGTTGTATTCAAACCAATATACGCATCCAACACTTTATCAGGATGCGCTAAAGAGTCAGCTGGAATCACAGCATAAATACCTGATTTGCCTATTTCAAAATCAGACCATCGTTGAAAAGGATTATTTATTAAAACAGGTTTCCCCGTTAAATTCGTTTTAAAAATGGCTGGCAAAGGTAATTCTGACGTGGTGGCACTCTCCTCCTGGAAGTTCAGCCGATTAATGACCTTCGCTTTCTTATCTAATTCATTTTGAGTTAAATAAGCTCGAACTTCTTCGATGGAACCATTCGGATTAGCCTTTGATTTCTTAGATGAATTCGATGAAATAACTGGTTTTTCAATCGTCCACGAAGGTCTAAAGTTCTGCTTATTATAGACGGAATCGATTAAAAAATCTCGATAAGTAAACGTGGATTGAAAGTAAATCTCTTTACCTGAAGCGTCCCAAATAGGATTTGAAACAGAAAAAGGCAAATTAGTGATGGCCTGTGGTTCTCCACCCGCTAAATCCAACACATATACCTGAGACTTATTCCCCATATCTCGAGCAAACGCGATTTTAGAACCATCCGGACTCCAAGTTGGGGAAGAAATCGAATATTTACCCGAAGTCAACGCACGTGTTTCACCTGTAGATACATTTCCTACATATAGATGAGTTTGATAAACAAAATCTCCTTTTTTATCAGGATCATCGACAATGGATGTGACCGTAAAAATAAATTGTGAACCATTGGGTGACACGATAGGCTTACCGGCAGTTTTAATTTTTAATAAATCCGTGACTTGAATTTTTTCTTTTGGAATTTGAGAAAAAACGGAAAATGAAAGGAGTAGAAATAGTAAATGTTTCATGGATGAAATGTCTAGATATAAAAAATGCTCAGCATCCGAAGACACTGAGCATAAAAATACTATATAATTTAATTAAATCAATTTCAAAATTTCCTCTCCAATCGCATCAGTACCTAATATCATCGATTTGTCTGTGGACGCATCTGCAATATCTCCTGTTCTAAAGCCTTTCTTTAATACTTGATCCACCGCATAAATCACCGCCTCAGATTCTTCCTTCATACCAAAAGAAATGTCTAATAATAAGGCCGCCGAAAGAACAGAGGCCATTGGATTAGCTAATCCTTTCCCTGTAATATCATGTGCAGAACCATGAATAGGTTCATAAACGCCTGTTCCATCACCAATCGATGCAGAAGCTAACATTCCCATAGAACCAGCAATTTGCGAAGCCTCATCCGTTAAAATATCTCCAAATAGATTGGCCGTTACTACTACATCAAACCGCTTTGGATCCTTAATTAATAACATCGCTGTCGCATCTACAAACTGATATTCGACTGTCACATCTGGATATTCTAAAGCCAATTTTTGAATCTCTTCGCGCCATAAACGAGAAGATTCTAAGACATTCGCCTTATCCACTGAGACTAAATGTTTACGACGCGTACGAGCAGCCTCAAAAGCCTTGCGGCCAATACGTTCTACTTCATACCGACTATATTCAGCCACATCATAGGCTGTGTCCCCATTATTCTTTCTTCCTTTATCACCGAAATAAATATCCCCCGTTAGTTCACGGAAAAACAAAATATCAGCACCTTTTAAAATTTCAGGCTTAATGCTAGAGGCACTTAATAACTCATCGAATAATTTTATCGGGCGTAAATTAGCATATAAACCCAATTCCTTCCGCATTTTCAAAAGACCTTGTTCGGGACGAACTTTGGCAGAAGGATCATTATCATATTTTGGATGACCCACAGCGCCAAAAAGCACCGCATCCGAATTCCGCATTTTCTCTAAGGTTTCAGCTGGCAAAGGATCACCCGTAGCTTCAATCGCCACATGGCCAATTAATGCCTCATCATAAGTGAATTCATGATTAAACCGCGCTGCGATTTTTTGTAATACTTTTTTGCCAACTTCCGTTACTTCTTGGCCAATTCCATCCCCAGGAACAATTAAAATATGCTTTTTTGCCATTGTAAAATTTTTCTATTTAAATCAAATTCAACATTTTTTGGGTCGCTTTAATCGCCGAAACGGTTTGATCCGAATCTAAACCCCTTGTAATTAATTCACGATCGCCCGCCGCCCAAGTAATAATCGTTTCGCACAAGGCATCCGAATCTCCTCCTGGTGGAATGCGAACAGCGTAATCTTTTAATATCGGCAAATTCTGCCCATTTTTCTTGAATATAATGGACAAAGCCTTCATAAAGGCATCGTATTGTCCATCTCCTTGTGCATGTTCTTCGTATATATTTCCATCGACCGATATCTTTAACGTTACCGATGGTCGCAAATCCTTCGAATGCGTTAGCACATAATTCAATACCTGCACTCGTTCTTCAATTGCGCTACTATCTAACACATCCGAAATAATGTAAGGAAGGTCATTTTGCGTAACCACCTCTTTGCGATCACCTAATTCGATGATTCGTTGAGTTACTTTTTTAAGATCTGAATCAGATAATTGAATACCTAATTGAGCCAAATTATTCGCAATATTCGCTTTACCGCTCGTTTTACCCAGGGCATACTTACGCTCCCGACCGAAACGCTCTGGCATTAAATCATTGTGGTATAAATTATTCTTTTTATCTCCATCTGCATGAATTCCAGCTGTTTGCGTAAATACATTTTCACCCACGACCGGTTTATTGGCCGGAATTCGAAATCCAGAAAAAGTTTCTACCAATTTACTTACACTATATAATGATTTTTCACAAACAGAAATTTGAACGTCCGTTTGGTAATCATTTAAAACGGCTACTACACTTGCCAAAGGCGCATTTCCAGCGCGTTCCCCCATCCCATTCACCGTTAAATGTAAACCGTGGACACCATTACGAACCGCTTCTAAGGCATTAGCCGTTCCTAAATCATAATCATTGTGCGCATGGAAATCAAAATGGGTGTTTGGATATCGTTGAACTAATTCTGAAATAAAGGAAGCCACCTCAGAGGGGATCAAAACACCTAAGGTGTCAGGTAAAAGAATTCGTTTAACGGGTAATTTTGTTAAAAAATCAAGATAATCAAGCACATAGCCCTTCGAATTCCGCATCCCATTGCTCCAATCTTCCAAATACACATTGACTTCCAAACCTTTCGAAATGGCTAGGGAAATAGTTTCTGAAATTTCAGCGAAATGTTGAGCTGGACTTTTCTTTAATTGATGCTGCAAATGATTTAAGGAACCTTTGGTCAATAAATTCATGACCTTAGCTCCTGCGTCCAACATCCATTGGACCGAGGTTCCCCCATCCACAAATGTCAGGACTTCCACTTTATCCAAAAAATTATTTTGGGCCGCCCATTGAGTGATTTTTTTCACCGCTTGAAATTCACCATCAGAAACACGAGCCGAGGCAATTTCGATGCGATCAACCTTTAATTCAGTTAAAAGTAATTGCGCAATGGTTAATTTCTCAGATGCAGAAAACGACACGCCTGAGGTTTGTTCCCCATCGCGCAATGTCGTATCCATGATTTCAATGTGGCGTTTCAACAGCTTATCGATTTACAGAAAAAGTCTTGATCTCATCCTTCATCGCTTGTAAATAATCGATATCGTCAAAACCATTTAATAAATTATGTTTTTTGTAGCCATTAATATCAAAGGATTCGCTAGCACCTGTAGCCACAATGCTTATCTTTTGCTCTTCCAAATTCACTATTAATTCAGCTTTAGGATCCTTTTCAATCGCCTCAAAGATTTGATGTAAAAATTCAGGACTCACTTGAACCGGCAAAATCCCCACATTAATTGCATTCCCACGGAAAATATCCGCAAAAAAGGAAGAAACGACACAACGGAATCCATAATCATAGATAGCCCACGCCGCATGTTCACGGGATGATCCAGAACCAAAGTTCTTACCACCTACTAAAATTTTACCTGAATAAGTCGGATTATTTAACACAAAATCAGCTTTAGGCTGATCATTTTTGTCATACCGCCAATCGCGAAATAAATTATCGCCAAATCCTTTACGCTCCGTTGCCTTCAAAAAACGGGCCGGGATGATTTGATCCGTATCCACATTTTCAATGGGCATCGGTACGGCGGAACTTTTTAAAATACTAAAACTATCGTAAGCCATAATGGTCAAATTTAAATCAATTATAAAAAGGTTCTTGGGTCAGTTACAACACCCGTTATCGCAGCCGCAGCCGCCACTAAAGGACTTGCCAATAAAGTCCGAGAACCCGGTCCTTGACGTCCTTCAAAATTCCGATTTGAGGTACTAACTGCATATTTTCCTGCTGGAATTTTATCATCATTCATGGCTAAACAAGCCGAACAACCTGGTTGACGCAACGCAAAACCAGCCTCCGTCAAAATATCATATATTCCTTCTTCATGAATCTGCGCCTCGACAACGTGCGAACCTGGTACCACCCAAGCCGTCACATGTTCCGCCTTTTTACGTCCTTTGACTATCGATGCAAATGCACGAAAATCCTCGATCCGGCCATTGGTACAAGAACCAATAAACACATAATCCACTTTTTTACCAATCATCGAATCCTCCTCTGAAAAACCCATGTATTCCAAAGACTTCTCATACGATGAAACCCCACCATCTAAATCAGCTGCTTTCGGGATAAGTTTGGAAATACCCATACCCATACCCGGATTTGTGCCATACGTAATCATTGGCTCAATATCCGAAGCAGCAAAATTGATTTCTTGATCAAATTCCGCACCCTCTTCAGTAAATAAAGTTTTCCAATAGGCCAATTGACGATCCCAATCCGCACCTTTAGGCGCTAAATCTCTCCCCTCGATATAATCAAAAGTCGTTTGATCTGGGGCAATCATTCCCCCACGAGCTCCCATTTCGATACTTAAATTACAAACTGTCATCCGGCCTTCCATCGACATATTTCTAAATACATCACCCGCATATTCGACAAAATAACCCGTCGCACCCGAAGTCGATAGTTTAGAGATAATATACAGAGCCACATCTTTCGGTGTAACGCCTTTTCCTAATACCCCATTCACATTAATACGCATTTTCTTAGGCTTAGGCTGCATGATACACTGCGAAGACAAAACCATTTCGACTTCCGAGGTACCAATCCCAAAAGCAATGGCCCCAAAAGCTCCGTGTGTCGAAGTGTGTGAATCTCCACAAACAATCGTCATGCCAGGCAATGTAATCCCATTTTCAGGCCCTACAACATGGACAATGCCATTTTTGGGATTTCCTAAACCCCAATGAGAAATGCCATATTTGGAGGTATTTTTTTCTAATTGTAATAATTGATTTGCGGATAATGGATCCTCAACGGGTAAATGTTGATTTATCGTAGGCGTATTGTGATCCGCTGTAGCAAAGGTTTTTTCAGGGAATAACACCGAGATACCACGTTCCTCCAAACCTAAAAAGGCTACCGGACTCGTCACCTCATGAATAAAGTGGCGATCAATAAAAAAAACATCAGGACCGTCCGCAATCTGACGAACCACATGGGAATCCCATACTTTATCAAATAAGGTTTTTGAGGAGTTGCTCATTGTAATATTTTAAATTTTAATTCGCTTTTGTTAAAACTAAACCACAAAAATGCGATTTTTTTTACAAGAATGCAAGACAAAAGCCTTACAAAGATGGTCTTTGCGTGAGATAAAATGGATTTTCTATCAAATCCTTCGCTCCAGATTTAACTAATTCAGCGGCGGAAATACCTAATTGTTTAAAATCCGTAGACATCGTCGCAATGCCTTGACCAATTAATCGCTTGATCGGTGTTTCGTTATAGGAAATCAAACCAATGTCCTTCCCCAATTTTAATTTATTCACTAAAATTTGATCCAAAATATGAATCAAATCATCTTCCATAACAGAAATAAACAAATCACCTTTTTGAATATTTAATTTTTTAGAATCCGCTAAAATTTGATAGTCAAAAGCAAAATCTTGACAAAAATGTTCAAATCCTCGTACAATCTCCTTCGGGTAATAACTATGTGATGGAAAAATCAAATTAAGCCTACTGTATTTGGCCAAAGATTCATTCACCTGACTCAAACTTTGATATATATCATTTTCGAAATTTTCATACACGGTTCCGATTTGACCGATTAATTCGGGAAGCATTTTATCGACCAAGATCAATTTCTCCTTAGGTAGCGTTTTAATTAACTGATACGCTTTCGCATCATCATCCAAAAAATGAGGGATAATCACGATGTGGGTATAATCTTTATCCCGACGTTCAACGATGCGTTTAAACAAATTAAAATCATTGTTGTACACATAAAAATCGATCATCGCGTCATCACCCATCGTTGCCACAAACGCATCATATATTATCTTTTTATGCTCGCTTAATTTATTAAACAATAGGAAAATTCGGTAGGTCGTAGGGATCGTATCCACATTAATAAAGAAACCTTTTCCCCGAACGGAATCAATAATACCAATGGATTTAAGATAATTATATCCCTTTTCTACGGTAATCCGAGAGATGTAAAATTGGAAACTAACTTCATTAATGGAGGGCAGAATATCCCCTTTTTTAATCACCTTTTTTTGGATTCCTTCAATAA
>Ga0164294_10001042_pt1 | contig 26182 bp, 20 predicted proteins | sample GEODES005metaG_FD_111479 | JGI IMG/M metagenome (GOLD analysis project Ga0164294, IMG submission 111479) | Oligotrophic lake water microbial communities from Sparkling Lake, Wisconsin, USA - GEODES005 metaG | ecosystem: Environmental > Aquatic > Freshwater > Lake | place: USA: Sparkling Lake...
GCAAGACTGCGCGACATCGTACAAACATGCAGTTCAACCGAACCTGGAGAAAATAACCATTGCCGACATCCTCAGCGGTGTCCAAGAGCTCTTCCCTGATTGCTCGGTCGTACCGTGCTATCTATAATTATACCCGAAGGGGGTATGTAATTATAGATAGCCGATAGCTAGAAGTCTATAAATTACGGAGCCCGATCGAAGAGAGGGCTCCGTAATTTATAGACTTCACGGTACACACACTCTTGGCACGGGGGCGAAACGGCAAACTCTATGATATTTCCAAGATCGATGATACGATTCTTCCGCTCATTGATGCGGCCCTGAATGAATCCTACATCGTCATTGATTGGACATAACCGGGACCAGATGGCAATCCGGTGAGTACCAGCCATTTTTACTCGGCGTATAAATATCGAGGACGCTCCGAAACACATATTCATACTGTTTTGCAAGCGCAAACATATCGTAGAGTCGCACGGCCCTCTCACGTATATACGTTCTATCAAAGGCGCCGTCGAGCGCCATCTGCACGCCCTTACAGAAATCCGCCAATGTATGACACCGTAGTCCAGACCTAAACTGCTCTACCGTTTCAACATAGCCACCGTTATCCACCGAAATCACCGGTGTTCCACATAACTGGGATTCGACTGCCGAACAACCAAACGGTTCCAGATAGGTTGTTGGACACATCGTCGCTATACAGGAGCCGAGAAATGCGGATCGTTCCGCCCCATGGATCGGCTGTTTGTACTGAATATTAGGATGTGTAAGAAATGGCGCGGGGTCACCTTGTCCGCACAGAACAAATTCCACGTGCGGAAACCGTTTTGCTACTTCTACAATAATCCTACAGCCCTTTTCATTCACAATTCGCCCTAAAAATCCTATACGAGGCTGAGAAGGAGTGCGCGATAGTGAGAACTCGCTCACATCAAACCCATGCGGAATTACAAACCAATAGTTATGCGGCCACTTCTTTCCCTCGCCGACTGTCTTGGATAACCAACTATGAGATTCGAATATACGATAATCCTTACACGAATTATTGTAACCAATACCAACTTCTACAATCACCGCATTCAGGCCATGTAGAGCATTGTCGTATGATCGACCGAGAGGGATACACACTATATCTGTCTGCTGACTGCGATAATGCCGTTGAAGATGTTCGCGGAATCGGCAGTTGAATTCCTTGAAAAGAGGTGTGTCCCAATTTGCCAATACACCCACGATAGTCTCGGGATCCTGTAGTATTGCCTCCGCCTCTTCGCGTGTACGAGCCTTATCCAGATACTGTATAGACTCTATGCGAAGCGCGTGCCACTCCGCCCGTGTCATAAGTTGAATCTCCTTGTCTGCACCCGATTCCGATGTCTCCACGCCATAATGGTAGACTTCAAACACGCTCTCTTGTGTAGTTTTATCAAGAATGCTGCGCATCATGGGTGCAAATCGTTTCACCTTCCCCGTAAAGGCGTCGTGACTGTATTCTGAACGTGTTATCGTGTAGGGGATGGCAGGTATATGGAGACGAATCTTTGAGGGTCCTTGACCTCGACCTCGACCTCGACCTTGAACATATATATCCCGTGCGTTCCACAGAGAAATGTAGTAGGCGGCGCCTATAGGAGCTTCTTTCCTATATTCTTTGTAATTCTCCAGAATGGTTTTGCCCGCCATTACAATATGTTCGTTCGAAACGGGGCCCATGTGAGAAAGATATAAAGGCTCCTTGTCAACGGCGTCGTGGTATATCGGCGCAAGCATGCGCGGGCCCGTAACACACCACGGAGTATCTCCATAGTATTGCATACTCACATTCGACACTATTTTGTCTATCGCCTGCTTGAGTATAGTGTTCTGTGCTTTACACGCGATTAGACCATTATATATACTGTGGAGTGTGCCGCGGAATTCGCCATCCGATACAAAATATTCGCGCGTTAATAATTGCGTGAGACGGAAACCGTTTACCGGTTGCAGTTTTATATCTAAATATATACCGCCGTGAATATATAATACGCAAAGACGCCAGAGATCTGCCTTATACGCACCAGGTTTCAATTCATCATATGCATGTACAACTTCGGGCGGAAAATGTGTGTCTAGAAACGACTTACATTCGGCATCATCGAACATCTGGACCACGAACTCCGGATTCATTGCAATTATGAGGTCCACATTTTCCTGCATTTTCGGCGGCAGTGTTTTTGTGCTCCATGTCATAAATAGTTTCCGCGGAATAATCTCAGGCTGCGTCGGCTCTGACACCACGAATGCATCGCCTGTTATATAATACCGCGAAGGAATGTCCGGTGGAACGGTCATCGCACGTTTTTGCAAATGAACATAGGAAGTCGCATGTTGGTCTCCGTCGTCGTACACCGTATCCGTAACGACCCCGTCGACCCGCAGATACGCAATATTTTTCTGGGGACGCGCGACATTGATGAAATTTTTGGTGTATTGCGCATGGTTTTTACGGAACAATGAATAAAAACATGGCGGTACAATATCGCAGAAGGTCGCGTTTAAATAACACATGGATAACTGATGAGTTTTGATAAACTCTATGAGTGGCTCGCGATATGCGATTTCATCTGTCGCGTGGATCTTGGTGTCGGTGCAGAGTTCATATATGTTAGGTACAGTGGTCGCCAGTTGTTTGAACGCGGTGGTGTTTTTAATCGCCGTAAAATGGCCGTGCCAGCCACCGATAATATCGTATTGCGTTGTCGATGATACAAATTGGCCGAGCTTGCCATAAATAACATCTATATCCCCCCAGCCTACAAAATCCTCTGGAGAATCCCATGAATCCGCGCAGATACCCTCGAATAATAAAGGATACATAATCTTGAAATCGACGAGTTTGTAATACGTAGACACTACGGATTCACTCGGCGCGCGACCAAATGTCGTTGCTAAGAATCCGTGAATCCTGTGGCGAAGGGCATCGAACGTCATAGGAAACACGCGGAGGTTAGGCGGTAGAGTATAGGATGCCAGATCAATATCTGTAATCAACACGACTGTCAGGACATCTGTGTTTGCCCCGAGTGAATTAAGATACAGTTGGAAATAATTAGGGAATGTCCCAAAATAGGGGATAAATAAAGTGATCCTCGTCATTAGAAGTCTTTCTTGGAAACTTCTTTATACCCCTCTGTGTCGCCAAAAAATCCTAGCAATAGGTACAGAGAGATGTTCGTACTTGGACCTACAGGCTCCGAATCCATTGCTGCGAATCGCGTGAGCGACACAATTGCCGGCGGCTATACACAGATTCCCCAGAAGTTCTATCATCCGAACGCGAGCCGCAACGCACTCGGCCTTGTTGGTGGCAACGACGTCAGTGTCGCGAGTGGCAACCTGGTTGATATAGAATCCGATCTCCGAGGTGTTACACGCGATCTGTCGAACGTTCCATCCAAGAAATACCAGCCGGCGTGTGTATTGGGTTCTGTTCGACCGGTGTGTGCTCCGAAACAGCTCGTTTTTACGGAGAGGAGCACAGGTAAACTTCGCACCATTGAGACGGTGACGCGGCACCTTCCTACGACACAGTATGTCAGTTATCCTGGTGTGCCTGCACCGGAACCTCTTGTGCAGGATGTATTTGGCTATTCTTGGCGATTTTAGACCTGTCATTTCATTCCGGCCGTCTCCGCCAATGGTACCGTGTTGTCTATAATTATACCCTTCGGGGTATAATTATAGATAGCCGATAGCTAGAAGTCTAAAATGTACGGAGCCCGATCGAAGAGAGGGATCTGTCGGTAAGCAACGGGGCTGTAAGGCTGACTGGCGTCAGCCAGTCAGCCGGCCTGTCGGCACGGCTGTGTACGTAATTTATAGACTTCACGGTATGCCCTGGAGTGCAATAAAACTATGCCTGTGGTAGAGGACACAATGGAGAATCTGGCAGCGTACATAAATGACTACAGCATGCGCGCCCAACACTCTGCTGACCGATCCATGACACGCTACAAGCATGACATCGCAAAGATGGCCGAAAACAATGAGATCTCCACCGGCCCCGGTCGTTGGGCCCTCGGTGTGCCCAATGCCTACGGCAACGCCGCCTATGTGCCCAACATCACGACCATCAATCAGAAGTGGGGTGCAAGCCACATCATGACGAGTACCAAGACCGATGTGGAAAGCGACTTGTTGAATCTGGGCCGACCGACTGTCCGGACCACATGTGGACAGTACCAGCCTGAGCAGGGGCTGGCCGCGAAACTGACACCGATGCCTGAGGCCGACTTTCCCCAGACGGCGAGTCACCTCGTGGATCCTCCCTGCACTCTCCGCGGCACCGGCATTAATCGGTGGCAGTGGCTATGTCAGAATCCCCAGGAGAACGTGATGGTGCCCTTCGAGTATCTCGTGGATTCCCGACACGCCTCAAAGGATGCCGTGTATGCCCAGCTCACTCAGCCGATTGCCGCGTCGCAACTCGTGCAGGATCGCCGGTTTCTCTGCAGCGGGTTGTACGTGGATCCCGCCGTGCCCGTTGCACGGCCGCGGGGGGCCAATGAGCCTGCAAGTTTTAATAATACAATTCCAGGCGCTCTGCGTGTCGGGGCTACACCCCCTGCATACGAGACACCGAGGGGTCTTCCGCCCGCTGGTGGGGATCCTAACGCACCACCCATATTTCACACGAATATGGCGGAGCGTGAGCGCGCTGCAATGGGGCGCATGGCACCGCCGCCATGGCTACCGTGAAGTCTAAAATTACGTACACAGCCGCTTACCGACAGATCCCTCTCTTCGATCGGGCTCCGTAATTTATAGACTTCTAGCTATCGGCTGTCTATAATTATCTCCCTTCGGGTATAATTATAGACATCACGGTATCTTGGTCTAAAATCAGGACTCTTAGTTAGAGGAAATGGAAGTACTGGCACTTGCAGCACTGCTCGGTGTCGGATATGTTCTGACAAAAGATACAAAGAAAGAGGGGTTTGCCCCACTAACAGAGGCAGAGCAGGCCGATATATTTCCCAACGGAGGACAGCCCCCGCCGCTCTATGAGGAAGAGCGTACTCCACCCGGATCTGCAATTGGCACTATTCCTGGCAAGCCCCGTCAACCCCGTGATGCTCCTGAGGGCCAGCTAGATCAGTATTATCAGCTCCCATCAGGCGGCAGTCTCCCTGCAAACCCCATCACACAACCGGACTTGTACCCCCGCAACACAGTCTTTTCGACGCCTTCTATGGCGCCCCAGGCACCTCAGACAGCCGTAACATCCCAGGTTCGCATGAATGTGCCAGGTGATGAGAAACCGCCCAGCTATAACAGTGGCAAAACCGTAATATCGGCACTCACGGGTCTCCCCATGTCGACCGACGAATTCACCCACAACAACATGGTTCCCTTTTTTCGCGGTTCCGTCAAACAGAATATGACCGATGATGCGAATCGCTCGTTCCTCGATAACATGGTGGGCACAGGCTTCAACCAGATCGAGAAACGCGAACAGGCGCCTCTGTTCGACCCGCATCGCGAACCCACCGGCAATATCACCGGCCTAGAGAATATCACCGACTTTATGCAGAATCGTGTGGTTCAGAGCACGAGCCGCGCATTTGAGAAACCGGTGGAATCCACGATGGTCGGACCAGGTATTAACCAGGGGTTCTCGTCGCTCCCTATTGGCGGCTTCCAGCAGCTCGATGTACTCGAGGTCGCTAGAAAGGGCCTATCCGTGGATGAACTCCGCTACGAATCCAATCCGAAACTCACATACGAGGGTGTCGTGATCCCCGGTCAGGCGATCGGTACGTATCGCGGGGAGATCGGCGAGGTCCGCAAGTACCATCCCGACAAGTTCTTTGTGAATCAGGACGGCGAACGCAATTTTGTGGGGCCGGTGGCGGACAATCTCAAACCGACGTCGCGACCCAGCCAGGTCATGAAGTTCCAGGCGCGCACGGAGACGTCCGAAGAGTTCCAGGGCCCCGCCGTCGCCGCCGATTTTACAGAGACTTACACGGTTCCCTCATTCCGTGCACCATTCGCGAGACAGCAGGATGGCTACGGCTACCGTAACGCGGATGGCTCTACATATGGTGTGCCTGACACGGATGCGACGAATAACGATTTCGGTGCCGGCGCCTATGAGCTTCCCGTCAATCAGCGTAATGTGACGGGGGAGCGCGGTCAGGCACTCAACTTGACTACGGCGGGCACTCCGCAGGCGCTGACCGTGTATGACCCCAACGACGTGGCGCGGACGACGGTGCGCGAGACGACGGGGGCGAATGACTGGATCGGCGGTGCCGTGGGCGTGGAGGCCCAGAAACTCACCGTGTATGATCCCACGGATATCATGCGCGTCACGCATCGCAACACGAATGCGGAGGTGGATACGGCACTCAACGTCACGCGGGCGGGTGTACCTGGTGCTCGCACGATGCAGTTTCCCGATGGTTGGAAGGCGACCTCGAAGGCGGAGTTGGCGGGCGCGTCGGCCTGGACTGGCCCTGGTGGGCGGGCGCGGGCGACGGGCGAACAGGTGTATGACACTGCGTATGCCATGCGCCAGAACGGTATGAAGGAGCTCACGGCGGTAGGTCGCCAGCCCCAGTACGGCAATGGCATCAAGCCGCTCTTCAATGGCGAGGACAATGTCAATCTGAGCTACCGCAAAATCACCAGCGATGTCTTGAACGATCGCGACAACACAGTGAATCGCGTTGTGGGGCCAGCGGCGGGTAAGGAGGCATTGGGTCTCCAGCGGCCCAAGCAGATTCTGACACTGGATATTGCTGAGGATCGCAACTACAATGAGGTCCTCAGTATGTTGGACGATAATCCGTATGCGCTGCCGGTCTATAAGATTGCGCAGGGCGGGCCTGCCACCTCAACTGCCCCTGAAGGGGGCGGGTACTGGGGTACCCAGTCGGCCCTGGGGATGCAAGGCCCTGCCTCCTCGGGCCTGGGGATGCAAGGCCCCCCAACGGTCTCACTCAATCCGGGTGCGGGGCCGGCCGAACTCGGCCTCCGCACATTATCGGCGCGATTCTAAGACCTCTGGAGTTGTTCTTTCATGAAGATAATCTCCTTCTGCTGCGAGCTGATAATGGAATGGAGCAATTCATTTAGTGCTGGCGTTACGGATTTTTCCAACATCCGCTTACTCATGAATACAGCCATGGAATGGTGTGGAATCATCCCTCGCAAATACTGTGCTTCTGATACGAATAGTTGATAACGAATGGCGGCGACGGAGGCAATTACGATGATGAGACCTACAAATATGACTCGTGTGTCACCATAATAGATGGCCATGAAGAATACCATCCAGCCCGTCATTAGAATACTCATGTATAGATCATTCACACTGATGCCGAAATCATCGATAGAGTCCGCCCATATATTCATAGTGGATAATAATCCAGATACAATCATTATACCTGCCATGGCGACATAATGATTGGATCCTGTGTGCTGCATAGTTCTACCGTGTATTCTTAAATTAAGAAGGCCGTGTGTAGAGAACATACATCGTCGTATAAAGTGTAATAATTAGGGTGATCCAGCTCACAGACGCATCCAGTGAAGCCAGCGCCATTGTGATCAGAGATGTCAGAATCATGTAGATAGCATCTACGATCAGAATGCCCTGCGGGAACGAGATATGCGCATACTCGTTCATGAGATCCATGATTGAATTGCGACCTTTCGGCACAGCGGGAACAATCACGGCCGCAAAGGTCACATCATGAATCAGCTGAATGACCACGGAAACTGCGCAGAACATAAGTGGATTCCACGGACCACCGATCCACGACGTCGCGATCTGTGTCAGAATGACACCGATAATCATACTCAATATATCGGCACCATAAGCGGCCAGACCGAATCGATCATACCATTTGTTGATCGGTCCGGTCGGTGATGCTGTATAGCGCCATACAAAGAGTCCCGCGGTATCAACGAGGCAAGCGGCGGCTGCAAGAGGTAACCAAAAACGGGGATTGGTGGCAGAACGAATGTCGGTGAGCTGCATCTACTTGTGGGACATAAAGTTGAACGGTGCAACTAGGTCAAAAGTAGCTAGGTACGATGCTCCTTGTATTCTTCAGAAGGATGTTTACAATAACAGACAGAACTATGCCCCTGGGCCGATGGGGCTATCATTGGGAAAAAACAAGGGTTCATCAGAAGTACTACGATTAGATCTAAAATCTCGGCCACCAACATAGATGAACTCGATGAACTGGTTCGGCCTCGTTCGCGGTAAGATCTTCGGAGAGCCGCCACTCTATGTTGACAGGACGAAGGCCCCTGGAGAAACTCCTATTCCTCCAGTAACGATCACAAATTGGCTGCGTAACGCACCCTTTGTTCTGGTGACGTCTCCCAATTTTGTCTGGGCTGTGCTGTCACTGTTGGTATATTTTGGGAAACCCTATCAATTGGCTACGGTTACCGCTCCGCTATCCATCACCTTCATGAACGATCGTCTGCCACTCTGGTTGGCTCTAACATTCGGCTATTCTACCTTCTGGCATCTTACACTCTACGGTTTCAACTGGGCATCGCGACCGTACATCAAGAATCGCGTCTATAATTACGACAAGGTGGCACACAATATCTTCTGGAGTCTCTCAGGCGTGGTAATTTGGACAATGTTCGAAAACGTCTTTTGCTACTTGTGGGCGTCGGGTCGATTGCCCTATATAGCCGACGCCGAATCCTTTGGAACTGTCGGTGGTGGTCTGCGATTCGCGGCGGCACTGGCTGGCGTACCTGTCTGGCGGAGCATTCATTTCTATTTTGCCCACCGGCTCTTACATTTCGGTCCTCTGTATCAACAGGTGCATAGTCTGCATCATCGCAATACTGATACCGAACCGTTTTCTGGTCTCTGTATGCACCCCGTAGAACATCTGTATTACTACGCCTGTGTATTGCCGAGTCTAGTATTTTTGTGTTCGCCCTATGCATTTGTGTGGAATGGTGTGCATTTACTCTTGAGTCCATCTGCGAGTCATAGTGGATACGAAGACCATTTTCAGAGTGACACATTTCATTATCTACATCATCGCTATTTCGAGTGTAACTACGCGGGGGGCGACGCCGCCTTCATGGATATCTGGTTCGGGACATTCCGCGACAGAATCATGGATCACGCACCACGTGAGGATGCTAAAAGCACTCTACGGACTGTACCGACGAAGGAGTTTCTCGCATATTTGGGGGGCTCGGCTGCTTGTTTTTTGCCGCTCATACTAGGGGCAGAAGTAGTATCGTCCTCGGTTGTTGCAGGATTCGGTCCAGTTATCCTAGCGCCTGTTGTGTCTACCCTCTTTCACCATGGGCTATCTATGCGCGTGAAGATGAGCGCATTTGGTAATATGTTCCATGTGCTTATAGGTGCACTATTTTGTAGTGTGCCGATAAGCTATATTTGTTATCTGACAAACGCGTGGTTTATTCTTGGGCGGAGCTAAAGGATAATACTCTATATATATGCAATGGACACCGATGCAGACCCGCATCGCCCTCGCGCACTCTGCGATATGGCCGGTGCATCAGATTGGAAACGCCTTGAGAGTATGGTGCGGCGCCCCGATCCGCCGCATGTGGTGGTGGTGGGTGGGGCTGGGATAGGCAAGAGTTGTGCAATTCGGCTGTGTCTGGGTTCGGCAATCAGTGTATGGCTTCGTTGTTCTCAGGATCCGACGTTGCGCGATAATCGCGACCGAATCAAAACGGCGGCGCGACGGCGGGTCGAAGTAGGACAGATTAATTGGATCGTGTTAGAACATGCGGATGCTCTGCATGCTGATGCGCAGGCCTTTTTGCGGCGCATTATTGAGACTACGCTGGGGTCATCGAGATTCGTGTTAGAAGTTAGGGAAGGGGCTGCAATCGCGGAACCGCTCTTGTCACGCACCGTGTTATTCAACGCACCGCAGTTGGTGGAATATGAGGTAAGGGCAGAGGTGTTGAGGAGATCACCGGCTCTGAGTGTGAAAGATGCAACTCGCTTTGCAAGAGAATCCGATGGAAATGTGAGATGGGCTGTGCTGCAAGGCCTAGGCTCTATGCAGCAAACACAGGGATTAGGATCCCTGCAAAAAACGCAAGTAGGCTCCCAGCAAACGCAAGGCCTAGGCTCTATGCAGCAAACGCAAGTAGGCTCCCAGCAAACGCAAGTAGGCTCCCAGCAAACACTAAGTAACTCCGGTTTTGTCGGAGTACCCAAGGAGACACCTGCCACATGGGCCGATGTACTCCGCATTATGGAAGCCATTCAAACTTCAGGAACGAGTCCCCGTGCCTACTCCAGCCAATCCAGCGAAGTGTGGGATCGACCAGGAGGGATCTGCCCCTGGTCGTTGTTAGCCCTCGAATTGTCTAAAGGGGTGCATTAGTACAAGTGCCGATTTTTACGTCTAGTTCTACGGTTACCGCCACTTGTCTTTCTATGACTGCTAGATTTCCTTGTATATCCCCAGTTTAGCACACCCGTAGTAGCAGCCATACTAAGCATTTTAACACTTCTGTATCTATGTGCAACAGTTTCCTTTTTTAACTTGCGGCATTTCATTAGTTGAATTTTTTGATCATCCGATAAATATGTATTAAGAATACGTAACTGTGCATTCGCGGCAATACAATCTGTCCTATTGCCAGATCGATGCAGTTTTTCCAATAAATCAAGTAAATCATCAAACTGCTTATAACCGGCTAAATTACGATTGGTCACCGGCATTGCTTCTGAGTAATTAGAGCTGCCACTAAGCGCATTCGCAAAATTTCCTGGATGTGCCATCTACTTTATGTACCGTAAATTCTATAAATTACGTATACAGCCTCTTACCGACAGATCCCTCTCTTCGATCGGGCTCCGTAATTTATAGACTTCTACCGTGAAGTCTATAATTACGTACACAGCCTCTTACCGACAGATCCCTCTCTTCGATCGGGCTCCGTAATTTATAGACTTCTAGCTATTCTTTCCTCCAAGTTCAAATAGGCTTTCAAAACTGAGTACCGTTTTCAGAGAATGGAGAACGTTGCAACATATTCGGAGGCTCGATCGGAATACACCAAGCAGCTCGCAACCTTTATTGTTCCTGCAATTGTCGCATGGTTTCAGACACTCTGGAGTCGCAATGCCTCCGATCGTCAGAGGTGTCTTTCGGCCTTCCAGGGTGAGTGTGAAGAGGTGAGTCGATGGAATCAGGATCGTATTCATGATGAAGTGCGTGTTCTCTTGGAGCGCACCGGATGTGACTATATGGAGGAGCTGATGACGGCTGTCTTCGTGGCGCACACCAAGGTGCTGACAGCGGTGCGCCTCTCAGCGAAGCAGAAGAAGTTGTCTATCACCGTGCCGAAACTGGACCATTTTATTCATAGGGTGTTTCGGGAATCTGCCCGGTGTTTCTGGAAGACGCCGTTTTTGTTCATGTCGGATGGCGGTGTCGTTGAACGGCAGAAGAATTTGCTTCAAATTGAGGCATTGGCGTCAGAGTCTATTACGACGGCTGTGCGTGGTATGCTACCTGTAAAGCAGATATTGACGGACTATCTAGGTGAAGATGAGGAGGAGATTGTGGAAGAAAAGGTGGAAGTTAAGCCGGTTGCTCCCGAGGAGAAGGTGCCTGAGCCCTCTGCTCCTGCTCCTTCTCCTGCTCCTGCTCCTTCTCCTGCTCCTGCTCCTGCTCCTGCTCCTGCTCCTGCTCCTGCTCCTTCTCCTGCAGTAAAGGATATTGAAGAAACAAAGCCACCTGCTGTAGTATCTATTGATACAGAGCCTACTGTACATTTCTCCGATTATGATTCAGTGTTTGATGAATCAAAAGGCGAACCTCAGATCCGCTATTCTCCTAAGGAAGAGAACAAGGACGACAAGGACGACAAGGACGACAAATATTCCGATGCCCTCAAAGTGGACGAAAGCACTTCTGCTCCGATAAATACAGATGAAATAGAAGATCTTGAGGCACCTCCTTCTGTAGCCAAAAAAGAAGAGATTGACGATGCAGAGGTAGTGGTTCTTGAGTAGAGTGCGCTTTAATACATATTGAATAATCCGCGTCTAGCGCAAAGATGATAATTCAGAACATTGTCATCTTCGCCCTAATTGGCGCTGTCTGTCTTCTAATTGTAACCGGTGGTATCCTAAGCATGACATCGGATATTGACCCCAGTCCAGAGACACTTGCATCCGGTGCTGCTATGGGTGGAGTCCTAGGTGCAGCTGTTAGTTATTTGTCGACAGATTCATTACCCGATATCATGGGTAGTTCGGCACCCGATATGAAAGTTGGTCTTCCATCTTTTTAGTGCGTTTAACCCAGTTTAGAATCAAACATCAGCATCATACCGTGCTGTCTATATACCCCGAAGAGAGATATAGACTACCGATAGCTAGAAGTCTATATATTACGGAGCCCGATCGAAGAGAGGGATCTGTCGGTAAGCAACGGGGCCAGTCAAGCCGGCCTGTCGGTAAGCAACGGGGCTGTAAGGCTGACTGGCGTCAGCCAGTCAGCCGGCCTGTCGGCACGGCTGTGTACGTAATTTATAGACTTCACGGTAATTTTAGACTTTACGGTAAATTTAGACTTCACGGTATATTATTTTATTGTGTTAGAGTATAATGCCTAGAGCCGCAAAAGCAGTGGGTGCTGTTGGGATAGGTAGTAATGGTGGATTTACCACACAAGGCCCTTACGCAGTAGCCGTTGGTGACAATGCTGGACTCAGCAACCAAGGCGCTTCTGCAGTAGCCGTTGGCTACATTGCTGGACGCAGCAACCAAGGTAATAAAGCCGTGGCAGTGGGGTTGAATTCTGGTCAAAAAAGACAAGGCGTTGCTGCAGTAGCCGTTGGTGCCGATGCTGGAACTATCAACCAAGGTCTTTCTGCCGTTGCAATTGGTGACTCTACGGGGAATTACGCCCAAGGCAGTTATGCAGTGGCAGTGGGTAATTCGGCTGCAGAATCCACCCAAGGCTATGCTGCGGTGGCAGTGGGTAATTCGGCTGCACGATCCAGCCAAGGCAATAATGCGGTAGCAGTGGGTAATTCTGCTGGAACTAGCAACCAAGGCAGTAATGCGGTAGCAGTGGGTAATTCTGCTGGAACTAGCATCCAAGGCAGTAATTCGGTAGCAGTGGGTAATTCTGCTGGAACTAGCAACCAAGGCATTACTGCGGTAGCAGTGGGTAATTTTGCTGGAAATAGCAACCAAGCCTTAAATGCGGTGGCAGTGGGTAAATCGGCTGGAACTAGCAACCAAGCCTTTGCTGCGGTAGCAGTGGGTAATTCGGCTGGAGCTAGCAACCAAGGCAATACTGCGGTGGCAGTGGGTCATTTTGCTGGAACTAGCAACCAAGGCAGTAATGCGGTGGCAATGGGTAATTTTGCTGGAAGAATCTACCAAGGCAGTAATGCGGTGGCAGTGGGTAATTCGGCTGGAACTAGCAACCAAGCCTCAAATGCGGTGGCAGTGGGTAATTCGGCTGGAACTAGCAGCCAAGGCTATGCTGCGGTGGCAGTGGGTTATTTGGCTGCAGAAACCAACCAAGGCAACAGTGCGGTGGCAGTGGGTTGTTCGGCTGCAAACACCAACCAAGGCAGTAATGCGGTGGCAGTGGGTTATTTTGCTGCAAAAACCAACCAAGGCAGTAATGCGGTGGCAGTGGGTTATTTGGCTGCAGAAACCAGCCAAGGCAACAGTGCGGTGGCAGTGGGTTGTTCGGCTGCATACACCAACCAAGGCAGTAATGCGGTGGCAGTGGGTGTAGGTGCCGGTGGTAAAAACCAGGGCGCGAATGCCGTCGCCATTGGCTACAATGCGGGGAGCATCGAACAGCCAGCTAGATCCATTGTCATTAATGCAACTGGCACACCATTTCTTTGCGAAAATAGTGATTCATGTTATATTGCACCTGTAAAAGGATATGTAGAAAATTCGCCAGCTACATTCTACACATTGCAGTATGACCCCACCACAAAAGAAGTATTTTATTTCATAGATTAAGCACCTGTTTGAAGTGCGGTCTTACACATAGAGATGTGACATGCTCACATCAACTGTCTGCTTTTTCTTCAGGAAGAGATCCACATGATCTTTCTTAAGCGTAAACGGCAGGGCAAACCCCTTAATGGCGAACGGCACCTTCTCAGGATCGTTATAGAAGCGGAGTAGATTCACCTTGCTAATCACCGTCTGAATACAGCGCTTCAGCTCCCGCACGCCCTTTTCCTCACCCGTAAAGTTCTCGATCACATGGGTGATAATCTCCTTGCTGATGCCAATCTTCTCAAACAGATTGACCTCTTGCAAGGCCTGGCTCACGAGATACTGCTCGGCGATAATCAGTTTCTCCTTGAGACCGAAGCCATCTACCTGAATATTGTACATGCGATCGCGCAGAATGGGATTCACGCGACTGTGATCATTGTGGCTGAAGATGAACAGACAACGACTCAGATTCAGATCAATGCCCGTGAAATACTTGTCCTGGAAGCGATCATTCTGGCTGCCGTCCGTCAGATGGATCAGGAGATTATTGATCTCCTCGCCCTTTGGCGTTTCCGACACCTTATCGAGCTCGTCAAAGTAAATAACAGGGTTCATACACTTGGACTTGATGAGCACATCTACGATGCGTCCCCATGTGGAGCCCTCATAGGTGTAAGAGTGACCGTCAAGGAATGACGCATCCGTTGCACCACCGAGCGTGATGAAGTGGAAGGGACGCCCCAATGCCTTGGCGACGCCGTCCTTGATCAGCGTTGTCTTACCAACACCCGGAGGACCGTGAATACTGAGCACATTGCCGGCCGCCTGCGGGTTCGCAATCCAACTGCTCACGAACTGCATAATCTGGAGCTTGGCATCGTTGTGTCCGTAGATTGCAGTCTCCATGCATTTGGCCACGGAGGTCATGAACTCCTGACACTTCTCCGTCCCATCCTCTATCTTGACAGGCAGATCCTTATAGACACTGAGCGGCAACTGTGTGTAGCCGTGGAGCCACTGACTGGCTTTGTAGTACTCTGTACTGCTCGGATCAATATTCATTAGCGCCTGGTACTTGGCCAGTGCCACGCGCTCCACTTCGGAAGGCACTTCTTTGCTCATAATCTGGAATCTGAGAGGCACGGTCGGTACTATGGGTTCCACTTTTGTGTGCAGCTTCGCAAGGAGCTTTTCCTGGGCAGTCGGTGTGAGCCCCTTGAAATAGCCGATATCGCGATCAATGTCCTCCTCATCATCCACCTCGGTCTGCACGAGCTTCACGAAGCGGCGCACATTCTCGGGTTCCTTGCTGAGTTTATACTTCTTGGGCTTCTGAGGGCGGTACTCGCCTGGGTCTGAAATAAGCAGCTCAATTGTGCCGCGCGGAAGGGGCTCGTCTTCATCATACTCATCCTCATCCTCCTCATCCTCATCATCATCCTCCTCATCCTCTTCCTCCTCATCCTCCTCCTCAAGAGAAGGAGCCTTCTTCTTTGATACCTCATGAGAGGCCTTCTTTGGTACCTTTGGTACCTTTTGTACCTTTGATACCTTTGATACCTTTTGTACCTCGTCGGACTCCTCCTCCTCGGCCTCCTCGGCCTCCTCGGCCTCTACCGTCTTTTTTTTCTTTGACTCCTCCTCATCAAGCTTCTTGCCCCCTGTAGGGGCCTTCTTTTTACTACGAATCTTGGCATCCTCATCGAGCTTCTTCTTTATTTTCTTTTCCGCAGAAAGTGCAGCCCGACGACGCGGAGGCCGCTCATCATCCGATTCTACAACCTTTCGACCCTTGTGCTTATTCCTGGGCGAAGAGTCATTGCTATCGCGATACGAGGATGACGTGTAACTATCGTCGGAATCAGACTCATACTCGATAAGATCACGGATATTACCATGACTATCGACCGAACTGTCATCATCGTGATCAGGGCGACTCTTGCGCTTCTTGGGCTCCTTCTTAGGGGCAGGCTTCATCTTGGAGTCATCGTTCTTTCGTTTGAGCGGCATATCTACTATGTATAGAGTATTGCGCAACCGCGTCACCTTTGGGCCACTTTTAACCCACACCATCTGATAGAAATGGCGGTCGCCGTATTCAAACAGCCGACGATTCAGGGAGAAGCGGTAGCAACAGAGATCGTAGGGGTAAACGCAGGGGGAACCCGCCTTCATGTTAGTTTCACACGATTACCGCCAGGCAAACATGGATTCCATATTCACGATGCGGGAGACCTACGAGGCGAAGGTTGCAATGGTGCCTGTGCCCACTGGCATGTAGGTCCGTCATGCAATCATGGGGGTCGGCCAAGGGCCGGCGGTCACGGGGTTCGGCACACCGGCGATCTCGGCAATGTGGAACTCCGTAGTGATAAGGCTACTTACACGTACGTGTTGGTCGATGTTAGTCCAGCAGATCTGTGGGGTCGCGCACTCATTGTGCATGCAGATGAAGATGACCTGGGCCGAGGCTCATTTGAGGACAGTAAAACGACGGGGCATTCGGGGGCGCGAATTGGTTGTGCTGTGTTTGGAAGAATTGCGTGCACTAAATAGAGGATGGATAATGCACAGATCTGGGGTCAATACTGGCGCAGCCATCGTAAAACACGATCGCAGGAATTTAGAGATAAGCATCGCATCTCACGGCGCGCGAGTTTCTTTGAGAATGCAGGATTTGTTCCAGGAATAAATGAAGCACTGCAAAGGGAGGTGGCAGCCTATGCAGCTGGCCATCCAGGCCGCAAAAGGCTTAATCCGTACGCAATAACGCACACCAAAAAACCGCATTTGGCGGGATTTTCTTCATCGAATCGTACGACTAAGCGAAAGAGCAAGAGCAAGAGCAAGAGCAAGAGCAAGAGCAAGAGCAAGAGCAAGAGCAAGAGCAAGAGCAAGAGCAAGAGCAAGAGCAAGAGCACCTAGAACATGTCCGATAGATCCATAAGTGCAAAGCGGGCCTTGTTTGTGAGACTCGGGCTACCATTTCGGTCCATCGCCGTCTTTACACGGGGCATAATGGGTCCGACGCTAGGTCGAATCAAGACTGCGCAGCTCTTCATGAGTACAGTCAGACAATCTGCATACTCTTCACAGAGAAGCCCCTTCTCTTCCTGGATCTTCTGTGTCATCAGTTGATCCAGAATTACGTTGCATGTGCGACTAACATCCTCTACAGATAGTGCCCGGAGTTTGGCAACCTCTCCGATAAAGGCGGCGTAGCCGCGGCGGTAGCGCCGCCGCTCACGGAGTGCCAGAAATGCCTTGTACTCGGCGGCAGTCACATCCGGCTCATCGGCCTCCAAGAAGATATCCATAAACTCGCTGAAGATGCGGCGGAGTTCGGCCACCAGCTGCGGAAATCCGGCACAGAGTTCAGTTATGAGACGGGCGTAGAGTGCGCAGAAGGGCGGCTCCGCCGCCGCTTTTTCGAACACGAGGGTCACAAAGTCAGTCAGGAAATCGGTCTCGCCGCTATCGAGAAGCTGCGAGAGCCATGACTTTGTTGCGTCATATGTAAGGGCGCTGAACTTGTTCATCTTGTCACGAATGCGATCCATCATACGTTCCTCTGTAGTGGCATCGGAACGCGACTTATTGCCGAATCTAGGAGCCATTGCGCGATCCATGTAAGGGCGACGGTTCGACCTCAATCCATCTGCACGAACAGGTCCAGGAGCAGGACCAGGGCCAGGGCCAGGGCCAGGACCACCCGCATGACCAGCCGCATGACCACTTGTATGACCACCCCAACCTCGTGAACCAAACCCTGTGCCATGGCGACCCCCGTATCGAACACCCTGTGCCGACCCCGACGCAGAATCCGAAGACCGCCAGTTCGTATTAAAACGGGTCCCCGCCACATCATCCGTCGGCACACGCAGCGCAGCAATCCGCGCCTTCACATCCTCTGGGCATGCAATGGACCTTTGCATGTACCCAATCGCAGCAAGCAAAGGGTCCATCATACACGTGTTAGAAAGAGAACTGTTTAGATCGGTCATCGTTGTATCACCCGCCGTCGCGGTACTTCCATTGTCAAGTTTTAGCCCCTATAAACAAATGACAACCGCCTATGTAGGCCCCAGTGTTCTACGCGACTTGGACATAGACAGTCTCGCAGCGGCCCTCCCCACTTACACTGCAGCCGGCAAGGAAGTGCTCATTGAACGACTCTCCAACCCCATTACGGATGATCTGGAACTGGAAAAACGCCAACACCAGATTCGCACCCTCAAAGGACTCTATAAGAAGCACAAGGAGAGCATCGACGCCGCGAGGGCCCAGCTCCGCGAAGCCGAGGCCGATGTTGTGAGTATGACCGACCTAGCCAGCGACAAACGCCATGAGGAATATTATAATCAGATCCTCTGGGCTCCGTCGAATCCCTATGTGGCCTGGCTCAACAAGATCGGCTGGTTCAACGAAGCCATCGTCTTTTTCCGCACAATGTTTCTGCCAGGTGTGGCGATGATTCTGCCACTCTTCGTCTTTGCGGCTCCGCTGATCTTCTACAATCTCATCATGAAGGAGCCGCTCACCATCGCCGGTTACTTCAAAGTGCTCCAAACATCCATCAAAAAGGCCATGCCGTCGGTACTGGGACGGCCGCGCTTTGAGGGTTCCGGCGGTGTAATGGAAGTCGGCGAGCAGGTTGTCCATGTAGGTATCAGTGTCGCCATGTTTGTCGCGAGTATATGGAACCAGGTGTCGGCTGCACGAAGTATGCGCGATGTCGTGGCGGACATGCGGCGGCGGGCACGGGCCGTACTAACCTTTACGACGGCAACACGGGAACTGGCAACTCTCTTGCAGATGCCCCAGGATCTGCCTATGTGGACACAGGAAGGAGAGCTCGGTATCTTCGGCGATATCTGGAATTCGTCCGATCGTGTCACACAGCTTCTGAAGGCCGCAGGACATCTGGATATGGTAGTCACGGTGGCCGCCGTAAAGCGGGCCTGTTTTGTAACACGTGGTCCCCATATGGAACTAACAGATCTATATCATCCCGTACTGCAGGCCCGGAACCGTGTATATAACTCGGTTTTCATGGGCGGCGACAAGAAGTCCAATGTGCTACTGACGGGGCCGAACCGTGGTGGAAAATCTACGCTCCTGAAGTCGCTGGGGGCGGCGGTCCTTATGGCCCAGACAGTGGGCATTGTGTTTGCGCGCAAGGCCGTGCTGCCGATTTTTGCGAATATCATTACGGCGCTGGCGCCGCAAGATGTGATTGGCAAACTGAGTCTGTTTGAAGCGGAAATCGAATTTGCGAAGGATGTGCGGGCGCGGCTGGGTGCCCCGACATTCCTGATGATGGACGAAATCTTTCACGGGACCAACGCACACGACGGCGTGGAGGCCTCGCAGGTGTTCCTGGATGATCTGTACACATATGACGGGGTATTCAGTATCGTGAGCACGCATTATATGGATCTGCCCGCGCGATACAAGGGCGCTGTTCAGACTCTCTGTATGGATGCATCAGTGGATCCAAACGACCCGGATCGGCTTGTATATTCCTATTGCGTGAAGGAGGGAGTGAATCGATTCAGCAGTGTCCGCGAGATTCTGCGAGAGCGGGGATTACTACCGTGAAGTCTATAATTACGTACACCCTCTCTTCGATCGGGCTCCGTAATTTATAGACTTCTAGCTATCGGCTGTCTATAATTACGTACACCCGAAGGGGGTACGTAATTATAGACAACACGGTAGCACCGCTATGCGTTACCGGCGCCGAAAAAACAACGAAGGGAGGCAGTAAAGCATGAGTGCAATGCCAATGGAGTCTATATTCCTATTACTTAGTGGTCTCGTACTTGCGGCGGGTGTGCTCTATTGGTTCTGGAGCCACATTCAGCTGACACAGAAGAAAGTCCAGCTTCTGGAGAATGCGGTGTTTGAGCTTCGCGGAATGCTAACGGGATCACCGCATGGATCAATGCAAGGGCAAATGCAGGGATCACCGCAGGGATCACCGCAGGGACAAACGCAGGTCCCGGCACCCGTCTACAATGATCTCGACGACGAGGAGTGGGATTCTGCGCCCTCCGAACAGCCGGTCGCCAGCACTCCTCTTGAACACCTACACAATGATCTCCAGCCCGGTGGTCGCATTGAGGTGCCCGTAGAGGAGAAGGAGGTGGATAATACATTGCAGTTCCGTGAGCTGTTTCTGCAACACGAGGAGCGCAAGCCGGCGCCAAAGGAGACCGCGAGCTCATTGGATGCGATGCCTGTGCGCGAGCTCCGTCGACTCGCCGAGCAGCGCGGCATCACAGGTACGGCTGATATGAAGAAGAAGGAACTGGTGGCGGCTCTCCGCCAGCTGGCGACACCTAAGGAAGAGAAGACAGTGGAACTCGTGCTGGAGACGACCGAGGCCGAGGCCGAGGCCGAGACAGTTCCCACCCTAGAATAATCTACCGACCCAGAGTAAGGGAATGTTAGCCAAGTCAAGAACCGTGAATCCGCATTACGCAGGAGCGCCACCGTGGATGTCGGATGGACGGCTCTTCACGGATTACAGGGAGAACTGCAGCATGTTGGCCCCGCATTCGAAGAATAGTCCGGCATTCGGAGCCTCTTTCGAAGACAAACAGCGTATGCAGAAAGAAGGCCTGTTCTTGATTGGCACAGATCGCTCACTTACGGCGATGAAGGCGGGGACCATGGGTTGTGTCGATACAATGGTACCAGAACTGTCGAAGCGTGTTTGTGGCTGGGATGGATGCACAACACTACCTGGTCATCCTGCAGGCATTGGTCAGGGTCGGCTGTATCTGCCTGGACGCCCGGATCTGGTCGGTGGAGATCCTGACAGGCTCGCGGCGGAAACAGCATTTACACACGGGACCTTTTTTTCGAACCCCAATTTGTATATGGCATCGCCTGCAACATCATCGATACATGTACCCGCGAGACCTAATCGGTATTCTGCACCATATGGCAATAACTGAGCATACCGTGTTGTCTATAATTACCGTGATGTCTATAATTATAGACAGCACGGTAGAAAACCACCATATATGAATAGAGGACCCATGGCGACCGAAGATGAAAAGCGCCTTGGTGCGGCGGACACCACGCACGATACGTTTCCTGGTTGGCGCAACGAACAGAAGTCCGACGCCGATGTGGAAGCATTGAAAACCTACATGAAATCACTATTTAGCCGCCTCGGATATTCTGATCTCTGGCGGTCAGGTGTCGAGGAGCATATAATCGACGAGTTCGAATCCGACAGCAAGATCGGCAGTGTCAGTGCCACGATTACATACAATGAGATACTTAAGGATGGATCCGTCCCTGCATACATAAAAAACGCGAATTCCATCATCATCTCTTCGGAGGACTTTGATATCGATACGGCGTCGCCCGCCGACCGCCTGAAAATTGCGAATTTTATCTTGGCGTATCAATTCGGAACTGTAGGCGGATACACTCCCTACTATACGTTTGACGCAGGAGCGGCGACGATCGGTAAAATATTTCGGAACCATCCTGTTGCACGAGGCCTCATCACGCCGCAGAATATAGCCGATTCTGCCGTGACCAGTTTCGGCCAATTAGGAGAGAGGCCGAATCTATATGCCTTTCCCACGACGAACGGGGCAAAATTTGTTAGCCGGCGCAATTATTTCACACCCACATTCTCCGTGCAGTACTCGAATAGCGGATTTACAGAGAATACTCCGTATGGATTTACATACGATATTGTGTCAGGTAGTAATGTTGTTTCCTCTAAATTTGGTCCAGGGCAGCAGCAGGGCCCGTCGATTGATTATCTTCTGAATCTGTTGATGGCCGCGGCGGGAGGGAAGTCGCTCGATTCGCGTAGTGTCCCGCTTCCGTCAAATTGTCTGCGTCTCGGCGACAATATCGAAGCGAGTTCGATGTCGGGCTTGATAAAAAAGAATCAGAATCCGGCGATTTTTTTGGATGTGAAACGCGGTGGCGACGAAGATCAGGGCGATGCGGCTGACACGATGAATACCACGCTCAACTATGTAACGCAAGTCACAGGAGACAGATTACTTGCGACCTTTATGAAGCTGCTCAAACGCCGGTGCATTTACCAGTACCACCAGACTCTCACGATTACGAGGGGACAGGAGCCATTGCAGAATTTGTCACCCGAAGCGCAGCGTGCATGGAAGGCTGCATTTGATGCAGAACAAAGCAAGAGTTTCGTCGATAAAAATCGTGTCTTGTATCAAACACTTACATCATCGGAGGTGGTTTCGAATATTGGGTCATTTATTAAGGGGAAGCAACCGTTTGCTGATATTAAATTTTTGTCAGGCGTAACTGCGTTGATGAAACTCAAGGTGAAGGATTTGACTTCCATATGCACCAGTATTCTTGATATTCTAAAACCTTTGCAAGGTACTGAAATTACGGAGGGGTCGATTCGAAAATTATTCACGAAATTTGAGACTGTGGACGTAATCGGCTCTCTTGGTCGCGATGATCTCATAAATCTTATTACATACGTTCGTAGTCCATTTGATCTCTATCGTGAGTATGATGCATTGACGTATTCATTCAAGACATTTCGTGCGTTGAATAGTGCGATCATTGCGCTTCGTGCAAAGATAGCGGGGCGCCCTGACAGATATCCTGTAAATTATTACGAGCTGGCAAATGTTAAGGATGGGTACAACACGTCGCTTAGGACAATTATGAATACATTTTTGGAAAATTCCGTTTTAGCACCTTTTCGCAAACTATTTATTCTATCGACGGAGACAACACGTGATAGCATTCGGAATAAAATCGTGGGATGGGATTCGTTGGAGTCACAGAAAGGAGGAGGAAAAAGAGGTCGTGAGGAGGCCAACCAGGGGTCCAACCAGGGATCCAACCAGGGCTCCAATGCTTCTCAACCCATACCAGACCTATTCCGAGAGATTTGTGCAGTCGCAGCACTGTATGTCCGATCGAATTTTGCCCTATTCTTTCCTAACATAGAAAAACTCAGCGCGTTGAACATGTTGGCCTATGAACGCGGCATCGATCCTATTTCTGCAAAAGTAGCGGCGGCGGCGGCCCGATTAGTTACAGAAGATAGGGAAGGAGTACTAACAGCGGCCGATGAAGAAGTATCGCGGTGGCCATCTGCATTTTTCCAGGAAGATGGGTCACCCTATCCGCATCTGTTTCAGAAGCTGGAGGAGATTCGTATCATGTGGCCGGCTGATTCTTCCATGATAACGACGATCTTGGATCCGTACAATGAGCGAGGACTGAAAATGGGTCATCCTTTTAGTGCTACACAGACACCGGCTCTGCAGGAGAGATATAATCCTCTATTACTTAAATATCCAGAGGTCGCGGCAATTGTGACGTTGGCAGTAATGAACGATATTCTGGAGGGATCGGTTGGTCGTGCGACATCGATCTTTTCGCGGTTGATTGTGCAGGGTGGAGGTCTGCCGGCCTATTTGGCGAACTATGATATAACATCGGTGGCAGGTTGGGGAAAGCTGGGGACAACGATGCGGAATATTGTAATGTCGATTGGCCTGGGAGGGATAAAACGGGAGATTCTCAGTCTTGCAGGAGGCCGCCGTACACGATGCAAGAATCGCAGGTGCAAGAATCGCAAGACCAGACGATGAGGGTCACGGGCATATTTATATCTGACACGTTATGACATGACGGATATGAATGTTAGGAATTTGAGTTAATGACTCTAGGCTGCGCTTAGAGCCGAGGGAACCCAGCCTGAGCGGTAGCGATGGCTGGATTGACGAGGCTATTTAGAGCCGAGGGAACCGACCCTAGCTACGGGTCGCTAACCTCGCTTGTTTACAAGCGAGGGAACGACTCACGGGTGTAACCCGTGAGCGTAACCGATGACTCTAAGCTGCGCTTACAGCCGAGGGAACCCAGCCTGAGCGGTAGCGATGGCTGAATTGACGAGGCTATTTATAGCCGAGGAAAGCCCACCAGGTTGGCACCCAGACCGAAGCCCGCACCCTGGCGCGCCGTCAGGCCAATGCTGGGGGCAAGGAGGTCGAGGAGCGCGAACGTCACCGCCGCCACGATTGCAACCGCGAGGATCTCCTCCGTATTCAGCTTCTTCTGGGGAATGATGAAGGTCGCCAGGGCCACGGCGAGGCCCTCCAGGAAGTACTTGATCGCGCGTGTAACGAGCTCAGTAACCGTGAAACCGTCCATACTTATAATCTGGGCCCCGAAAATCTTTTGGGACGCACATGTTTACCGCCTAAAGCTGCCCCTCACCAACTTCAATACAATGAGCGACAAGCCCCAGGTGTTTCTAGAGGGCGACGATGAGATCCGGGGCCAGAAGTATGTTTGTCTGAGTTTCCTCACCCCCAACCGGGGAATCCTCCGCAACAAGGACCTTTTCTTCTTCAGCAAGTTCCTCGAGTTTTACAACATGGATTACAAGATCCGGGCAACCGAATCCTTTGTTATGGACCAATTCCGGGAAATTCAGGGCAGACTGTCGGATGTCGAGCTCGAGCTCCGGAATGTGGATACAGGTGACACAGCAGACGTGAAGAAAGTAGCTGTAAATATGTCTGAGAAGATCACGAAACTCCGGGGTGAAATGAGCAAGAAGACCGCGACTGATCTGGAGAGCCATGTAAAGGCAAACATGGCGGATTTTAAGGAAAGTTCCATCGTAGAGAGCTATGAGAAATATATGCTCGTGAATCGCCAGCGTTTGGAGGACGAGTTCCACAAGCAGAATAACTTTCAGACGACGATGCATGGTCTCAAGGTGCGCGGTGTCTACTCCAATCAGGAGCAGGCGAATGCCCGTGCCAAGGCGCTGAATAAGAAAGATCCTTACTTCAACGTGTATGTCGCGGATGTTGGTGAGTGGCTACCCTGGGATCCTGAGCCGGATGAGGTTAAGGATCAGGAGTACCAGAGCGATGATCTGAATAAGCTCATGCAGTCGTACAAGGAGAATGCTGCGAAGCGGGACGAGTTCTTCGAGGAGGAGAAGCGCCAGAAGATGGCGAAGGCTGCGGCGGATGTGGCGGCTGCGAAGGCTGCGAAGGCTGCAAATGCAGCAACTGCAAATGCAAATGCAACCTCTAAAGAGTCACAGCCTGCCAAGAAGGCCACGTTTGGCCTTCAGGAGGATGAGAGTCAGGCGGCCGATATGTTTTCCACGATGGGTGCACCTGATCTTGCGATTGGTCGTAAGAAAGAAATGCATGACCAGGCGGTCGAGGCCTCAACGATTACCTATGTTTAACGTCTATATCACGGATACGGATGGAATTCTATAAGGAGTACCGTGAAGTCTATAATTTTAGACTTCTAGCTATCGGCTATCTATAATTACATACCCCCTTCGGGTATAATTATAGACAGCACTGTACAATATTTTATCTTACGTCAATATAAAGATGTCGTCCTTCACGTCGCGTCGCAGAAAGGCGGTTACGTGCAAGTGTCCTCTTCCTCTTCCTTCTCCTTCTACCGATGCGATGATAATCGACATTGATATATCCGGTGGATCCGGCGGATCCGGTGGATACCGTGAGAAAAACGACATCGATATATCCGGTGAATTCATCGAATCCACTGGATCCGGTGGGTCCGGTGGGTCCGGTGGACCCGGTGGTTCCGGTGGTTCCACCGGATACCTTGAATTACCGTTCATTTTGGGACCATCAGAACAAGTTACAGTTGATTGGGGCGATGCGACTAAGAAAACATACACAACAACTCCATCGCACACCTATGCATCTCTTGGAACCTATACAATTACCGTTACAGGGAAGGCTACACGGTACGGTGTTGCAGGGGATATACAGCCTGCTCCCGGTGCACGGTCAATTACCGGCGTTCGTAAATGGGGCGCATTGGGCTTACGTAACCTACAGGGTGCATTTATGGGCACATCGATAGTATCTGTCCCGGCAACGTTGCCTCCGACTGTCACGGATACGTCCGCGATGTTCATCCGGACACCCTTCAACCAGGATATATCGTCATGGGATGTTGGCAATGTCACGAATATGTCGTTGATGTTCTACGGTTCACTCTTCAACCAGGATATATCAAAGTGGGATGTTGGCAATGTCACGAATATGTCAGGGATGTTCCAAGAGTCACTCTTCAACCAGGATATATCGTCATGGGATGTTGGCAATGTCACGAATATGGCGA
>Ga0164294_10001044_pt1 | contig 26180 bp, 25 predicted proteins | sample GEODES005metaG_FD_111479 | JGI IMG/M metagenome (GOLD analysis project Ga0164294, IMG submission 111479) | Oligotrophic lake water microbial communities from Sparkling Lake, Wisconsin, USA - GEODES005 metaG | ecosystem: Environmental > Aquatic > Freshwater > Lake | place: USA: Sparkling Lake...
AGCCATCGAAAAGATGAAGACACGCTTTTGTGCCGCCCTTTCGAGTTATTCGAACCATACCGTAAAGGAACGCACCCAGTTTTTCCACGCTTTAAACAGGAGACAGCGGATCGATTCCCCAGGTCGCGGAATGAACAATACCGGATTCGCGGGCATCGGAGACAAGCTTGCGCTTTACCAAAATTACCGGTTCGTTTTAGCCTTTGAAAACAAGGAGCGGATCGGTTGGACCACGGAAAAGATGTACGACCCGCTTGCAGCCTATGCGATTCCCATATTTTGGGGCGACCGAAACGCCTCGAAATATTTTAACCCTGATTCCTTTATTAACGCCCACGACTTCCGGAGTCATGAAGAACTGGCTGACTACGTCTGCCATGTCGATCGAACCCCAGATCTCTATAAGAAATATCTTTGTGCCACTCCTTTTCGCGACAACCTGCCTCCGGAAGAGTTCTCACGGGAGCGGGTACTTCATTTCTTTGAGAAGATTTTTGCGGCACGGATCAAACCGATTGCCCAGAAGCGTTGGTTTTTCGGGCTCACCAAATGGCGCATGGCCAAGCGGAACAAGCTCTCGACAGAGTAGTCTAGGCCCAGAGGTTGCGGGTGGCGCTAAACCCCTCGATCCACTTCAGAACCCCGTCGACATAATTGGCTGCAGTCCGAATCTGAACAAGCCTCCGGCCTTGGCCAACCCTAGCCGCAATGGATCCCCCTCCTGCTGCTTTTAGAACTTCTTCCATCGCAGTTGCCCACGCTGTTGGATCCAACGGGGGTACAAATAAGGCCGCTTCTCCCAGCTGCTCTCGTGCACCTGGAAAATCGGAATTCAAAACAGGACAACCTGCAGACATAGCCTCCAGGGGAGGCAGGTTTTCAGGTCCGGATAGTGACGCATACACCAACGCAGTTGCGGTAAGATAAAGTCGGCTGAGTTCCTGATCGTCTACATGCCCGACAAATTTAACCCGTTCCTCCAAACCAAGTTTTGCAACGAGATCCTTCACGAAATTGCGATTTTTTCCTTCCCCCGTGAAAACCAAACCAACCTCTTTTCTTTTTACTAGGCGAAGTGCATGCACGAGAGTTGCGTGATTTTTGTGTGGCCAGAAGTTGGCCGGATACAGGAAAAACGGGGGATCAACCTCAGTGCGCACCCCGCTGAACCCTTGGGGGGCAGGGTGAGGAAGAAGCAGCATCCGATCTTCCGAAATGCCGTAAAAATGCCGAATCTCACCCGCCCCTACTTGGGTTCCCACAATAATTCCCGCCGCCTGCCGTAGAAATGGTGCCGTTTTCTTTTCCCGATAGGCCCACTCTCCGCCTTCCTGCATTTCGGGAAGATGCGGGTGTGTTCTATGCTGAATATCCCAGACGGTAGCCAAATAAGGACAAGGAACAGGGTCGGGAAAGCTTCCTCCTCCAACGAACCAAACCAAAGAGCACCGCTCTTTATCCACTTCGCGTGCGAGGATGTTCAAATCCCGAAAGAACAGACGTTCAGCCAGGTTTTTCTCGGGGACTTTCTTCCATCGAAAAGCGGTTGATTCCGGCAATTTCGCCTCTTTTCCACCTTCGCCAAAAATAACCCATTCATGTTTTTCGAACCCGCTCCGACCGATCAGTTCAGTCAGGATTTCCCGACAAAATCTTGCTCCTCCACCGATTCGTGGATCCAGATTTCCTGCGACAACTCCAATTTTCAAGTTTTAGGGGAGGAAAGAATCCGACGGATACTTGCGCAAACCTTGTCTACATCCGCCTCTTTCAAGAAGTGACTGGAGGGCAGATATAACCCCTCCATCCACAACCGATCGGCAACAGGGCACGGGGGAGGACGGAAACGTGGAATCTCGTGAAAGCACGGTTGCGCATTCATCGGACAGAAAAATGTCCTTGTATCGACTCCCTCTTGCTTAAGACGCGCCGTGAAAGCATCCCGTGTCAGCCCCGCTTCAGGCCCAATCGTCAACGCATACATCCAGTACACATGCCAAGCCCATGGCTCTTCAACTGGCAATCCGACTCCAGGCAAACCAGTGAGCCTCTCGGTATACCAGTTTGCGATTTTACGCTTCTTTTCCAGCGTTTCAGCAATCCGCCCTAGCTGAGATTTACCCATCGCGGCCTGATAGCTGGTCATGCGGAAATTGTAGGCGGCTACATCGTGGCGAAACCGCGGCTGTGTGAAGCCAAGATTTCTCCAAAGCCGGAGTTTTTCCGCCACCGCGTCATCGTTAGTGACCACCATTCCACCCTCACCGGTGGTAATGATTTTGTTGGCGTAAAAGCTGTAGCAAGACATCTGCCCAAAACTTCCCACCACCCTGCCTCGAACTTTCGCTCCATGGGCTTCCGCCCCGTCTTCGATGACGGTCAGACGGTGCTTCTGCGCAATTTTCATCAGCCTGTCCATATCCACTGGATGTCCAAAAAGATGTACCGCCACGATGCCTTTGGTTTTGGGAGTAATCAGCTTTTCCAGGAGATCGAGGTCAAGATTCCATGTTCGCGCCTCACTATCCACCGGAACAGGCATGGCGCCGCGATGAACAATCCCCAAGGCTGAAGCAATGTTTGTGCAGGCACTCACCAGTACCTCGTCTCCGGGCCCAAATCCAGCGGCGGCCGACGCCAATTCCAGAGCCGTGGTTCCGCTGGTGGTTGCTACCCCATGTTTGCAACCGCAGTAAGCGGCAAATTCATTTTCAAACTCTGCCAACGCCTTGCCGAAACTCCCCGAAATCTCACCACGGGACAGAGCCGCTTGAACCGCTTGGATGTCTTCGGGAAGAACTTCTGGCTCAAAGACCGGTATCATGACTGAACCTGAATCTCCTTCTTGTCCTTTTCCGCCCCCAAAAAAGGCCCCTGCTTCACGGAAACGCACTGCATATCCTCCAGTACCCTGACCGAGTGGGCCCCATCGACAAGAAGAATGGCGTCTCCAGAACGCAAAACGACTTCGGAGAATTTTTTTCCTTCCACATCAAAAAAATCAACCGCCACGACCCCCCGTTGTACCACAAACATCTGCTGAAGATCCCTGATTTCCCGTTTGACCGGATGGTGCACATGGGCCGGCTCGACAAAACCAGCCCCGTGGGCCAGCAGACCGAACTGCATGGATGATTCTGCGGGGGAGAAGAATCGGGTGGTTGTTACCGTGGCCTTCGCACGCAACACCTCCGCGTAGCGCGTCCCTTTGTGTTCAATAACCTCGATCATGAGAATTCACTATATATAGCCCGAAAAAAGCTTCTTGAAAGGCTACTCTCGCCCAAGGCCTTGATGCGTTTTAGTCCACTGACCGGATCAATCGGGCAGGATTTCCGGCCACAATGGTGTGGGGTTCCACATTACGGGTCACCACACTGCCCATTCCCACCACTGCCCCCTCTCCAACTTGAACTCCTTTGAGAATGCACGCACGTGCTCCAATCCAAGCACCACGACAAATCCGGATCGGGGCCATGGCTGATTTAGACCAGTCGTGAAACCCTTTTTTCCAGTTCGCAACATCGTTTTTTCGATCCTGAAATCGGATGCCGTGATTGTCGCTGTCTGCCAATAAACAGTCGTAGGACAGGATCACATCATCCTCGATCACAATCTCGTGCGCACAGTCGAGGATCGTTCCTCCTCCTATGGCAACCCGATCTCCGATGCGGATCCGGCTTTCTGCACGCTCAAGAACCAATGCTCCACGAATCAGTCCATCTTTTCCAATATGAAGCTCGCCGGCTGGTTGCCGCCTTTCGAGCGAAGCCTCTACCACCGTATTTTCCCCGAGTGAGGTGCAGAACTTGCGGCTCTTGTTGGTTCGCCGCCATTTTTTCCACATTTTCCAAGGAAGGTTCATGGAAGACTTTTCCCCGTTACCCGTTGTGGATTCCCGACCACGATTGTGTAGGCCTCCACGTCCTTGGTGATCACACTTCCCGCCCCGACTACGGCCCCCCGACCTACCCTGACGCCCTTAAGAATGATCGCATTAAATCCAATCCACACATCATCCTCGATCACCACTGGTCCAGATTTGACATTTTCGCGAACGAGATGGCGGCCAAGCTTCATTTTCTCGAGAAATCGCTCATGCCGCTCCTGGGCGGAAAGCGAATGGGAATCGGAATCGTGGATATTGACCCCGTGAGAAATAAAGACTCGCGATCCGATCTCGGTTTTTTCAAGTGCCCAGATTCTTGCCCCGGGTCCGACATAGGAATCATTGCCAATATGTAAACGTCCCTCGAGTCCCACAAGGAGCTGTCCCATGACCAAACAGCCTGCTCCAATAACCAACCGCTCCTTATCTCCTGTTTCGTTGGTGAGAGAGGCCTCTCGCGCCAATACCGTCCCTGCGCCAGCAAGGTAATCCTTCCCCTTTTTTTGAATCAGTCTTTGAAACATAAAAACCATCGCCCAACGGAAATATCGTCTTTCCACAATGAAGGTAGATCGAGAATTTTCGAAAAGTGAGGGGAAAGCCGTTCCCGCCACCAACCAACCGAGCAGTTGTGAAAGCTTTGCAACGTCTTCATCCATCCCTCGTCCTTCCCACTCCGACTTACTGGCATAAAGTGATAGGATGCTTTTTGGGTAACCCGGGCCATTTCCGCGAAGCAATTCCGGATTCCCTCTTCGGTGAAATGCTCAAGGGATCCAATCGAATACGAATAGTCAAACTCAGCCGTCCCGTAAGGCAACTTGGTTGCGTCACACACCTTCAATCGTTCATTCAGAATTCCACGCTCCCGGGCTTTCATAATGAGGAAATCTGAAATATCGCATCCATGGATTTCCAGGTTGCTTACCGGAGCCAGTTTCTCCATGACGATTCCAGTCCCGCATGCGACATCTAGGGCCTTTCCGGATTTTCCGGAAAATAGAAATAGGGCTTCATGCCATGCGTTTCCCTCACCCCAAGTTTCCAGTAAAGCAGCCATTTTGGAATCCCAATAAAGACCCAGATCCTGCTTGGAGCTATCCGCATGCTCATGAGTCCTACGTGTTTTCCAGCGAGCAAATATTTTGCCAATTCCCATAGGCTTTAACGATGCGCCTTCGGAGACAAAATACCAGCCTTGCCCTGGAGTCCCTCAACAATCTGTTTCAAGACCTTTTGATCTGTTTCCACAACGTTGGGCCAGACAGGCGATCGGCTTTTCTTTTCTGAAGATATGACATTCTGCCAATCTGGACTACCGTGCTCGCCGGTCCCGTCCCATCCGATGTTTTCAACCAAGCTGTTTGAGGGGAAAAGGGATACTCCGCCTCGTCGGAATACATTCCAGTACCAGATCACTCCCCAAGAGTCCGATTTTCCCCGAACCACATCCTGAAGCAGTTGGCTGTAAGGATAAGCCCCTCCGAGATCGAACCGATGAACAAAATCTGGATTCTGAAGATCCTTTTGTGCTTCCTCACGATCCCAATGGTATTCCGTCCATGCCCTCTGCCAAGTAGCCCAGCCCCAGCAACTTGTTAACGGAAGGAACCCATGGCCAAGCGGTTCATTTGGAATCGGATACGCATAGCCTGAAATCTGCATGACATTACGGTTGTCTTGATACTTGCTCAGGGCTTCATTCATAAAAGATAAGAATCCAGTGAGAGGAACAGTATCATCTTCCAGAACAATCGCTTCTCCATACTCCCGGCATATGGTCCCCACACCCTCTGTGATCGAACGCGCCAACCCCTTATTCTTTTCAGCCGTGCATATTCGTACATCCCGAAACCCCTTGGCCTCTTCGGCCACTTTCCGGACTGCCGCCACATCGCTTCGATCACTACTCCCCCGAGCGCCATCAAGAAAGAGGATGAGTTGGGTCTTCCCAGCTTCTGGCTGTCCAAGCAGAGCCTTCAACACTTTTTCAAGATGCCGGGGTCGGCGATAAGCAAAAACGACTACCGGAGCGCAAGAGGCACTCATGAAAGGAAAACCTCTTTAAACTTTTCCATTACTTTTTGCGGGCCGAAGTGTTCGGCCAACTCTTGGGAGACTTTTGCAGGAAGTCGATAGTCAGGCCGTTTGCAGGACAGCCCAGCTGTTAGCGTGGTGGTGTTATGATAACCCAAAGCCGCTTCCCCTAGCAGTTCGAGGTGTGCCTTTTCTGGTGATTCTGAATACGTCAGCACTTTTTTACCCAACACGGCAAACTCCATGCAGGAAAGGCCGAATGTCTCACCCCTTTTTCGTGCGTGGATCATTGCATCACAAGCATCCAGAAAGGATCTCTTGGTTGCTGGATCCGATGTTGCGGGAAGAAAATGGATGTTTCTCCTTCCGACAGAGCCCGGAAACGTTCTTGTATTAAGAAAGATAAAGTGTGTCGAAGGATTCTTTTTCGACATCTCGACAATCGTCTTTTGCACCCAAGGAATGTCGAACGAATCCTCTCCTCCGTGGCGTCCAAATACTTTTGCTTCTGCAGGTATGTTTAGCTGTTTGCGCAAGTCTACAGCCGTCTTACCCAATGAAACCATATGAGGTACCCACGGCGTTTTACCTCGGGACATCACCTGCGAAAGCCACGGGGACACATACGCGTATACATCCCCATGAAATTCAGATTCCCGAAAAATCGCATGAATACCGGTTGGAACGGAGCTGGATACCACTCCGTCATAAACCCCGTTTTTGATGCAGTAGAAAAATTCCACTTTTTCCTTTTTGATAATTGCCTCACGCTCCTCTTCGTTCCGGTAAAAATGCACAGGGGCCACTCCCCTCATTTGCTCCAATACGGGATGAGAATCCGCTTCGGGCCGCCAAGGGAGAAGAATCAGGGACTCCCCGCCTAGAATTTCGCGGTTTCCTCTCGCATAATCTACCAAGGCAACCTCAGTCCCGCGAAAGCCAAGATACCCTGAGTGAAAGGCCACCTTCACTTGCCACTCCTCTGGTAATACTCGTCATCATGAAAAGCCCAGACCATCCGATAGCCCACAGAACGCATCAAACGAGCGGTCTCCGCGTCAGCATGTGCTGATTCAATCACCATCCATTGCGGAGAAACCCCAAACTTTATAGTTTTATGAACCAAATCCCCTAGCCGCGCTTTATTCCGGAGAATAATCAGGTCTGGAGAGGGAATTTTTTGAATCAGACTGTTGAAAAATCCAGAACCATCTCCCAACACACTGCTCTGTCGAGTTTTCCGGGCGTACACGGCCGGTTTTTGTCTTTCTTCCCACAGTACTCCCTTCCACCCGTGGCTTTCCTCCAGTGAAATCCCGTGACTTCCCGTGGCTCCATCTCCTGCATCCAATTCCCAAAAGCTGCCTTGAGTCTTCTTCTCCAACACCTTTTCCCAAAAGACCCGATCCTGTTCCGCCTGGCATTCCAGCACCTGTTCTCCTTGCCATTTTGACTGAAAGCCCTTTCGCCTCTTGGCATGAAATAAAGTGCCCCACGCAGGGAGATGCCGATAGATGAGTCGTTTTATTTTTTTCAGTATTTCGGAGATGAATCGATTGTATTTAGTGCTAAAGAGTTCAGCGCAGCTTACCGGCTTTTGTCTGGAACTGCTATAAGTACATCTTGGCTTGTCAGGGAGTTTCCCCTTCCAGCCCATGATCCCTTTAGAATCTTTTTAACCGCAAAGCCCGCCTTTTTATAAAAGCCGATAACATCGCCTTCCGGATATGCTGTGCATATAAGCGGATTTTTTAGACTATATGTTAGTGCTCCTTGAACTACGTGCGGTAGCTCTCTGTCCGCAAGTCCACACCGAAGAACATATTTGGCATATTCGTCGACCATCAACCATGTGTTCACAAGGTGCCCACTGGGTGCGAGCTTATCCCGAAACTGCTGAAGCGTCTGGATAATGTCATCTGGGAACATATGCGTAAATACTGAGTGATTCCAAATGATGTCAAGGGGAGGAGTATTTTCGTCAAAATACTTAATCTCATTCAGTGGTTTTGTGTTTTTTTGGCCTTCGTTTTTATGTTCCAGAGCTATATAATCGTGTTCAGCATCTACAGTCTGAAAACTGAAGTTTACTGTAGGAATATTTTGGTATGCATTTTGCAACCATCGGATTGACTTTTCCCTAATATCGAAACCGAAGTATTCCCCAGGCCGTAAAAGATACTTTCCGCAGGCATATCCCAAAGCACCAAGACCACAACCGTGGTCGAACAGGGTGGAGGTTGTCTTAAGTCCTGCATGCTCCTCTAAGAATGGAATTATATTTAGGCAGGCATATGATTTGTATTTGAGAATATACTCATCCTGACTGACCTTACTAATATCCCCAAAGTTGTAGTCCATGCTCTTTGGGGGAATTAGCATTCTGTCTTCTTCTGATATTTTCATTTCGAGATTGTATTGTGCAGTTTTTTGTTTGTTTGTCGCCATTTCTTTCTTAGGTTTACGGCTTGTATTTTCAGCTTAGCCCACTCGCTCGTTCGATCTGTGACTGGACGACTAGTCCTCCTCCACATACCCAACGAATTCACAAGACCCCCGAACATGTTATTGATGAACTCATTTACAAAGGACCAAAGAAACGGATTTCTTTAAAATTACCAATTGGCCCCCTTGATCCAGAGGTAGCTTCCGTTTTCCCGCCTTTAGAATATGAACTTTGCCCTACTTATGTTGCTCGGTTGAAGGACGCATGTGTGGCAGGCATGCCTGTGGCTGTAATTAATCGGCATGGCACCCTTTTGGGCGATGTTTCGATTGATTGGCGTTTCCCACGAATCAAGCACAAGTTTCTATACCCTTCCCTTCGCTTTGGGAGACGTCAACTAGCGGGAAGAACTTTGATGCTCGCTGCTACAGGTGCAGAAACATTCAGTCATTTTCTTTTCGACTCGATCTCGAGAGGATTTTTGCTGGAAGAATGCGGGCTTCATTTCAGGGATTTCAACCATATTATTATAAATAATCTGGAATCACCTTTTCAAAGAGAACTTTTGATCAAACTAGGTATCCGACCTTCTCAATTGGTTTGCTTGGCCACCAGCAAAACCATCCGTTGCGACGAATTGATCCTCCCGTCGTATCCAAGTGGACTAGGTCAGTATCACCCTGGGGCTTTAAACTGGTTGCGTAAGACTTTTCTGTCGTCTGCCTCAAATTCACGATTGGCTGAACGTATTTTTATTTCCCGCAGCATGGCAAAATCCCGCCGGATAGTTAATGAGTCACAGGTTGATGAGGTTCTAGCGCGCCATGGTTTTCGAAAAGTTTTTTTAGAAAGATTGCCAATACTTGAACAGTTTACACTTTTTTCAACAGCCAGCCATATCATTGCACCTCACGGTGCTGGTCTTGCCAATCTGGTTTTTGCATCCGAAGGGGCTCGAGTATTGGAGCTTTTTCCCAGCGGCTCACTTAACGCCTGTTATTGGACTTTAAGCAACTATCGGGGCCTTGCCTACAGCTGTTCAGTCAACCCCCAATCCCCACAGAAAGACAACTATACAAATATTGTCGTAGATCCTATTTTATTTGAGAATTTCCTTAGCTCATGGGTCTAGCTCTTTTCAAAAACGCACATCACTTGTGAAGAGTGTAAGCCGGTAATACGATAAATTTCCTCCGCCTTGAGCCGGCTCAAGGGAAAGTCATGCTTAAAATATACGTGTCGGATATTTTTTCTCCCAAATAACATAAGAATATCCCTGCAGCTATTGACTCTTTTTTGAAGAGCTTCCCAGAGTGGATCTTTTCTCTTGATTGCTTCCTTGCGAGCTTGGACAAGGTTAGGAACATGTTCTAGACCGATGGCAATAATCCCACCTGATTTAGTCACTCGCAGGATCTCTTTGGCTGCAACTTTAGGTGTTCTGCTGTAACTGATGGCCCAGCCGCAAAAAACCACATCAAACGTTCCCACTGGAAAGCCTAGCTTATGCATATCTCCAACTTGAATTAGCGGGGAATAGCTCTGTAGATCAATGGCCGTAATAGAATTAAAACCAAGGGCATGTAAAAGTAGAATTTCATTTTCAGTCCTAGCACCAATGGAAAGAATTCGACTTCTTTTGTTTACTTTTTCTAATGCAAGAACCGCATGAATTAACCAGTTCATCCGCGGCATATTGAAGTCCGTTTTGAGATTTTTAAGGGCTTTTAAGTTGTGGATTGATGTATTTTCAATTGAATTCTTTGACTGTATCCCCTCATCGCTTCCTACCAAACTATACCATCGAAATCGAAGATTCCCGTACCAGTACCGAAACCTCCGGCTTCTCAATAGAAACCGTCCAATGTCTTTTGTCAGTCTCAATGGATTAGGTGGGCAAGATTTTCCGATATATTTTCGGATGCTTTTGGGCGCTACTCAAACCTTTTTTCTCTAAGACATCAAGATTTAGCCTCGGCCGCTCGTAGTCAGAACCGAAAAGGCTATTGCAAAACTCAAGTTGCAATACTAACCGATACTTTTCTTCAGGAATCAGGCCTTTGTGTAAACCTCTAGTGACTTCGGCAAACGTACTGCCTCGATTCCCAACGATTCTCATTTGTTCTTTTTCGCTGAAATGTCGGGAAACCTCTTCGTCGGCTAGACGAGCATATCCACGATCAAGAATTTCCTTAGGAATAAATCCTGTTCGGTGCGTTTTGCGAACGAAAACATGTGGTCCGTTTTTCTCCTCAACATCTGTTAAATAGAAAAATATTTTTAGCCACTTAGGACGATCCATATCAAAGTGATACATCTGCGCCAATGTACGCGCAGCATCACCACTAAATTTTCCTGCACAACTCCACCACATAGCTACGATACTAAGAATAGGTTCACAGCCTAAATAATTTTGCGCTAGGGAGAGCAGCTTAGGGTCCGTCATGAGTCGCTGAATATGAGTGTTGTTTACGAGATCTTGCTCTAAAAAGTAATATCCCTCTGCTTCTGGATTTTCAGGATTTGGTATCAGGGTTTTAGCCAAACCAGGACGGTCTGGCTTAGGCACGGCCGGAGTTGTTCGCGCCCAACGCTCCAAGTCTTCGCAGGCCTCCTTTGTGAGATAGTTTCCAAGGGGTGCGATACCGTCTTTTTCCAAAGTTTCCGCCCAACTTTCCGTCAGTTTTTTTTCCTCTACATTCAAAGAGAAGTTGGCTTTGGGTCGGAGAAATCGAATCACACTAGAGATCACGTCATTGCTTCTTCCGCCTGTCGTACAAAAAAGACCTACCATTGCTTGATAAGCCCTTTCCTGTCTTTTCCCAGTTAAAGAAAAGACCACGAGCCCTTTGATTAAACGGATCCAGTTTTTGAGATTACGCATTGATTATTTTGTACCTGTTTTTAGGGCCTTTCAAGAGAAATCAAAACAGATCAATTCACACATGCAAAGAAATGCTGTTCCGACCCTAAATTAAAACAAAGAATTGTAGTTTTCTTTATTTTGCTATTATAGATGAAGCAATTTTATATATTTTTTATCGTAGAAATTCATTCATCCACTTGCTTAGCCCACTATAAAAAGCCACGGATATTCCATACTGGGATTTTAACCACGCACAGACTTCGAAATAAGCCGAATCATGGGATATCGACTTTTGGATTAATTGGAATTTGTTAGCGTAGTTGAAAAAGCTCTCATTTTTCCATGTCCTCTATGATCGAAGTCTTTCATTGAGATCAAATGATTTTGTTAGTTTTTTAAAATTACTCTCAGACAAGGACAGCAAAACAAGGTGTTGGATGCTTTTAATATATTTATGTAAGAACGAGAGCTTTTATCTTTTGTCTATTTTATTTGATATTCAATTATATTTATTATTTTACTAACATTCGCATGTATTTGCGCAAACCGGTTAAATATATTTATGTCAAAGGATTCACGTTTTTTCGCAGGAATGAACCTACGAATGTGACGAAACCATTTTGGCAAAGACCACTGAATTTGAACTGTATTGTGAGTTAGAAGCTTATGAAGCCATAGAATAAGTTTAGTATTTTTCTTTCTTTTCGGATTTTTTATTGTCCTACTAATATCAGTTTCGTACATTCTAAGGTAGTTAAAGGTCTTTTCTGTTTTTCCTGTGCTGTTGCTGTACTTTGGGAAAAAGCAATAGGTTGGAATACCATAGATTCCGAATACTTCAGATACAGAAGACCATCCGTTAAGCATGATATCCGTATCGTCAAGATGCTGCCAAAGTGATCCCTGCTCTTCTTGAACTGGCCAAATAACGTTTTTGGGTCTTTCTTCATTTCTAATTTTGGCAAGTTTTCTTGCAAAAGGTGATAGGATGTGTTCCCTATTATTTGGATATATCCGTGGATGTGGACGTATATAAAAAAGTGCTTCTGGATGTTTTTTTGCAAAACGAAACACCCATTTCAACCAGTCGATCTGGTTATCAAATATCTTATTTTTTATTTTAGGTAAAATCCCAAGAGAATTAGCTGCAACAACCTCATCGGCAGAGCTTAAAGTGATTAATACTTTTGTCCTCGATTTTTTAGGTTCTCTCTTATCTTCTGCAATGGTCTTCTGTGAGTAATGCCAGGGTCTCGTGCCATGAATGATTCCGCTAATATGATGCTTAATATTTTCCATATCTTTTGTATTAATATGATTGATAGATCTATTTTTTAATATTTCCTCAAGAAACAAGGAATTATCGTTTTTTTGAATGATAAATTCATCGTTTTTATTAGCATGATAGCCTTCATATGCTGAAAATATTGGTATTTTTAATTTTTTCGAAAGTTTCATAAATAACTGATGAATTCCATATAACGTATTAAAGCTTAATATAAAATCAGGCTTTTCCGTTACTAAGATACTCCATGCCTGAGGCATGATATTTTTAAGATCCGTATTTCGGTTTTTCCACTCCCTTAATCCTTCCTTACTTAATTTTGAATGAGTTTTTTCAACTAGTTTTACTTCATATCCTGATATCTTTTTAAGTTCAGAATTTGAAAGAAGCTTTTGATTGTGATTGCGGCTTTGAAGGTCTTGTTCCTCTAACCAAACTGTCTTCCATGGATACCATTTCGCTAAACTTGTTGAGGCACAATAGCATTCGTTACATATTTCTTTTTTTTCTTTTGCAGGCGAGTTAAAGCCGATTTTGTGCGCCAACATTGTGTTGCAACCGTTTTTCATGGCTTGGCGGCAATGCACCACTGTTAACTCGATCTTCTGTTCGTTTAATATTTTAGCGATAGCCAAAAGAGGCTGCTGAAATGCTTTTACGATTGAAAAGGGCATTAAGATGAGCGCTTTTTTTATTTTTCCACCTTTCATCTTTTTTTTTCAATACACACTTTGTAAGTCTTTTTAGTTTGTTTTATTTAAATCTTTAGCTGCTGGCCTGAAGTTGCGAGCTTGATTGAGAATGTTGGGCGGTGTTTGAAAGCGATCTCCTTCTTTTATATCTGCAAGTATATTATTACCCAAGTGATCTCCTACATATTTTACTTGTAGCAAACCATCAGTTGCTGCAACCCAGATTTTCCCGTCGTATTTTCTCACGATCATACCCGATACATATGAGTGAAATGAATCTGCCCCCATTTCCAAATCTGCTCGGACAACTTGTTTCAATCGGACTTCATGACCCTTGATGTAAGTTGCGGCACCTTGATATGGCTCGTCAAATGCTTGGCAAAAAAGCGCGATTTCCCTTCCAGACCAATTCCAGTCGATCCAGCCGTTATCTTTTGTCAAAAGCCGAGGAAAATATAGTCGCATTGAATTTACTTTGCTAAATGGGATCGGTGAAAATTCTTTGTTAGCTCGAAAATCCTCCAGTACTTGCCGTATGAAACACCGACCAATTTCATAGTTTGCAGCGAAGTAATCACGAGGTGTACTCACATGACTTGGTAAAATGAATTTTTCTGTTTTTAAAATATCTCCTTGATCTAACTGATTCGTAATTTCTTGAAGAAAGCAACCACCCTGCTTGTTCCCGTTCAGAATTTGCCAAGTATAGTGTGCGCCACCCAAGTAATGTGGTATTGGAATACCATTAAAGTTTATCATTCCAGCACCGAACGCACCTATGACTTTTGAAGAAAAAATCCAAGCTGGCCCAAAACACAAGGCAAGAACCTCCGGCCCAGTCCATTGGGCCACATTCCTCGCTTCGTTGATATTTTCCACCACCAACACCTTCGCGCCAGAGGCCCCCAAAGCGGCACGGATGTTTATTCCAGACAGGGGGAGAATCTCTTCTGCATGACGAGGGGCCATTATCACGAACACTTCATAGCCTAATTCATGAGCGGCTTGCGCCGTGTAGGCCATCAAATCCCCTCCCCCAATGAGGACAAGGCGACGTACTTGCCCAAATTTGCGGACAAGACGTGTTTTAGAATTTTCCGAATATTGTTCGGCAGTTAGGCCAACTAAGATCTCGTCCTGCGACCCCTTATTGGTTAGCCAATGACTTGGAAGGCAGGCTTCCACTTTATAACCCGCTTTTAGGAATGCTTTGACCGACCCTTTGTTCTCACTGTAGCAACCAGCTGTGATTTTTTTTAAACCTAACGTCTGGAATCCAAAGTTAGTGAGTAGTGATATCGCTTCCGAGGCATAGCCACGACCCCATTCATCGCGGTCACCGATCAACAAACCTATCTCCGCCCGTTTGTGATGAATATTTATAGGCCCGATCTTAACGTTTCCGATGTGCTTTTGTCCTTCTTCAATAAATATTCCAAGGATCAATGTGTCATTACTTGCATTCACCCTCTGGACAAAGTCCTTGACCGAATCCCTTGAATGCTTCTCAAGTCGAACTTCCAGAAATTGGTTAACCTCAATGTCGTTTAGCCAGGAAACATAAAAGTCTGTCACATCCTTTTCACTCAGACACCGCAACTGGATTCTCTTGCTTTGGAGCGTTTGTTGAATTTGCATCGCGTTCCTTTTTACCTAATGGATTAAATTATTCAGCCCGTGCTAAACCGTGTGCGATCCATTGTTGCACGTATGCGTGAACTTCCTCAAATGGAAGTTCGAAGCGTTCCGCTATTTCGAACAGATCATTTTCCCCGTCCATTAACCGCGGCAGGGAATTCATAAGCCGGTTCCAACGTCCTGCCAAAGAAGTGTAGTCCACACCACTCTCTCCGATGATCGGTATTTGTTTATACAGTCCGTAGGCTGAAAGGCAGACCAAACCGCGCTTTGTTGTTACTGGTTGCAAGTTCATTTCCAAAGCTCTGCAGATTTCAAGTGTAGTCTCAACTGTATCCTGAAGACGCTGCTCGATGAGGCGTTCGGGAGTGTCTCGGTCCGTGTGATATTCTGCAAAAGGCCAACGCGTCAGAGAAATTGACGGAATAGCAAATGGCGGTGACTCGAAGACAGTTTCATCATTTCCGTAGATGGTTCGAAACTCGCCACTTTCATAAGTGCCGTAGCGTCGTTGAAAAGCGTAGTGTGCTGCTTTATCTATCGCGCTACGGCCTTGGTAACTCTCTTGAAGTCGAAGGGCCCGGTCATTACCAACAGACTTGAGCATGACGGCACCACATAATTTACCAATGTCCTTTGAGTCAATTTCATCAAGCCAGAACATGGGCCCAAACAATTCTGGCGCTACCATCAGAAGGTAGGTGTATCGTCGCCGTGGCAAATGTGCAAGACGGCGCAATACTTCTATCCCGGTAACGATTCCGGAAATGTCATCGTTTGCTTGGTAGGGATGGCAATTGTGGGCATTCAGCAGGATTATCTTGTCGGTCTCTCCAACCAATTTGTGTGTGAAAACTTTCATCGTTGCTGGCACCAGCCGTGTTCGTAACTCGACATCATATTCACCAGCGGGCAACCCTTTTACGATACTTGCCGGGATACAAAATCCCCAGACTGGTTCGTTTGGCCGGTAGAGTCTCATCCAGTGGTAGGGAACTGCATCAACCGAGTTAGGCGCCGTGAAAAGATGATACTGCAGCTCTTCAAGTGTAAGTCGGCCGACAAAGCTGTCTGATTGGGCGAGAACCCCTAAAACCTGTTTTTTACCATCGTAGACAACCTTGCCTTGATGCCGAAGTTCAGCTTTATCGACGATACAGGCGGGTGGGATTATCCACCCATTCAGCTCACGCCCCGAGGCATATTCGAAAGTTTGGAAAGGAAGCTCTGCGTTTAACACGCTCGCCGACGCGTCATTTCCTATTCCAGTGACCGAATAGTCAAAAGGAAATAGTCGTTTAGCAAGAGCAATGAGAGGTTCTTGGCTCATGTTTTTATTAGATTTTAAGCTTTTCTATTTTTTTGATTTTTAGCGGCTGCTTTTGACACACTAATTAAAATTAGCAGCGGGAAGGCCGAGCCCAAACCAGATGAGCTTTAGGATAAAATGTGGGTTTATTTTACGACTTGGTTATCAAAAAGCTTTTCAATAACTGCCTGCCCTAGGTTACGTGATCGGGCCTGAAGGCTGTCCCACGTCTGATGTCCTGCCGAACTTTTTTGCCCAATAAATCGAAAAAATACTTAGGAGGATAGCCATTCCCAGGCCGAATCCGTCGCAGATTCTCTTTTGTCAGAATGTCGCCTGCCTTCATGTCTTGTGCGATATAGAGGGACCTTCGAAATATCATGGAGCTTTTTTCGGCTTCTGTTGGCCCCAAAAAGGCTTTCCCGAGTGCCTGCCAAGCCCGACCTGTTTCTTCGACAAGTTGCTTCATTTCATGCGGCTCCAGTGAAAATGCGGCATCGACGCCCCCATCAGACCGTTTCAGGGTGAAATGCTTCTCAATCACAGAAGCTCCAAGCGCAACGCTGGCCACGGCCACCCCAATCCCAAGAGTATGGTCGGAAAGGCCAACCTCGCACCCGTATCGGTCCTTGAGATAGGGAATGGTTAAGAGATTGCTATTTTCAGGTGTAGCCGGATATGTGCTCGTGCATTTAAGCAGGGTCAAATCTTTACAGCCTGCTTTTCGTGCGGCATTAACCGATTCATCCAGTTCTTCCTCAGTGGCCATCCCGGTCGAAATAATTAGCGGCTTACCAGTCGCCGCCACCCGCTGAATCAAGGGAAGATCTGTGTTTTCAAAAGAGGCAATTTTATAGATCGGTGCACCTAGCCTCTCCAAAAGGTCTACAGCAGTTTCATCAAAGGGCGTGCTGAAACAGATGAGGCCATGTTTTTTTGCGCAATCAAAAATCGATTGATGCCAATCCCATGGGGTATTTGCGATTTTATAAAGGTCATAGAGGCTCTGGCCTTTCCAAGGGCTTTTATCGTCAGAAATAAAAAATTCTCGTTCATTCAGATCTAGGGTCATGGTATCGGCAGTATATGTCTGTAGCTTGATTGCATGTGCCCCTGTCCTAGCGGCGGCCTCGACAATCTCCAGCGCCCGCTCTAGGGATTGGTTATGATTGCCAGACATCTCGGCAATAATAAAGGGCTTTGGCCCATTTCTCATGTTGACTCCTCCTATTTTCATTTCAAGGCAACGCCCATCACATTTCTAATCGGCGTATTCCACCCCTCTGTTAATAGAGGCAGAAAAGGATTTTTGTCTGCTCTTGCATGATAGGATCCTACTTCGGTTTGTTTATAAGGAGACACTTCCCCTTTCCGAATGTTCTCCCATTGACTTACGAACAAATCTTCCATTTCACGGATAAGACGGTGGTATGAGCTTTGTAAGGTATCTTTGTCAACATCATGCAGAATTTCCCGCTGGCATAGAATCGGCCCTGTATCGATACCATCATCCATTTGGTGAATGGATACCCCACTTGGCGTCATTTCAAGAAAGCTCCATAAGTTGGGATCTGCTCCACGGTTCCATGGAAGATGGGAAATGTGCAAATTGATAATCTTGTTTGGGAAGCGCCGAATTATGGAGGGCTGCAGGACAAATCGGAATCCGAAGCTTATGACAAAATCTTTTCCTTGAAGTACGTCTGAATCCTCGAATACTTTTTCTTTATAGCATGTTAAAGAATCCCGCTTCAGAATGTTCTCGGATATCTTTGCATTCGGAGACCCAAGATACAGAATATTCAATTGGATTTATTCGCTGAACTTTTTAAATAATCTCGATACTTCATCATCCGCTTTGTTGATTCTTATCATTAATTTTCGGGCTTCCCCTGGTGAACTTCGAAAGGCGATTCTCAGTACATCCATCCAGTTGATATTGTTCTTTGTTCGGACTTTTTCAATTTCGTCGATAATCTTCAAATAGTATTTCGTTGATTTTAGTTTCATGGCTGTTTCCTTTTTAGTTTAATCTCCTGAAGGCCGAATGACAGATTGGTCCATTAAGTAGGCTTTTTACATCGCCCCCTTCTTCGCAACCCTTGACCAAAGAAAATACCGGATCCAGGGTTTCAAAGAACTTTTCTACTAGGTTTGGCTTGTGGTCGATGCAGCTGTAAACGCAGTTCCCAGCCAGATACCCCTTTTTTAGCATCTCTTGCGTGATCAACGTCTTGTAGGCAAGCGTATGCGGACTTTTAAAAGTAAAGCCCGCCAAAGCCGGAAGACCCCAGTGTTCGATTTCAAGCCCATGTGCATCCGCCAAACTTTGCCACCCTTTACGAATCATAATACCTGTTTGGGTGATTTGTTCCCAGGACTTTTCCCTTTTCATCACTTCTAGTGTCTTTAAAGCAGCGGCCGGACCTATCCTCTCCGTCCAAAAGGTGCTGCTGATAAAGCTCCTTTGGGCTGCCTCCATAACCTCTCTCTTTCCGATGACTGCGGTGATGGCGTACCCATTCCCCAAGGATTTTCCAAACATGGCCATATCAGGATTCACCCCATATTTCAGGTGAAGGCCCCCATAAGTTTCCCGAAAACCCGAAGTACACTCATCAAAAATCAGCACGATCCCGCGGTTCGTAGCCAACTTTCTTACTTTTTGCAAAAAGTTATCCTGTGGACCCTGATTCCGCATAACCTCCATTTTAATAATTCCGATCTCACGCGTTTTCACTAATTCCTCTAGTTGCGAGTAGTTATTATATGTGAAGGGGAAAACCGTTCCACGAAGATTTCTGGGGACTCCATGGGGCTCTAATCCCGGCAAAAGATGGCCATCCAGTTTTTTTTCATCCCCTAAATTGGCCGACAGATACCAGTCGTGCCATCCGTGGTAGCCGCAGATCGCCACCTTATCCTTCCCGGTAGCAGCTCGGGCAATCCGAATGGCTATCGCATTCGCCTCACCCCCCGAGCGAGCAAACCGAACCATCTCGGCCCACGGATGAAGTTCAAGCAACTTTTCGGCCAGATAAACTTCTTCAGGGCAATTCAGGGTGGTCATATTTCCTTTATCGATGACTTGACGAACCGCCTCATCCACCTCGGGGTGGCCATATCCCAATGTATTCGTGCCAATCCCCATAATCGACATATCAATGTACTGCTTCCCGTCCAAGTCCCAAACCTTGCAGCCTTTTGCCTTGCTGAAATAGGCGGGCCATTGCTCGGGCAAAAACATCTCGCCTCGCTTCGAAAGGAGCATATTGCCGCCTGGAATGATCTTCTTTGCTCGTATCCACAGTTTTTGCCCCATTTGAAGCGCGGCGCCCTCGTTTCTACTGATGCCTTTGTTAGTGTCAAATATTGCCGGCCTTTTTTTCTTTAACTTTAAGACATCCTTCCAAGAAAAGTTTTTTTTGGGAGCGAAGTATTCAAAGATCTTCCTCATCAAAGCAAGATCTGTAATTTCATCAACGGTCCAGCGGCACAAAGATAAGTCCTTGGAATGACTAACGTTTCGCCTGCGAAAAAGATCATTGCTTCGCAGAAAGGGAGTTACATGTTCACGCTGATTTTTCTTCTTTACCCTCGCGTTAGCTTTAAGAAGTGCCTCATACGAAAATACTTCAATATCCAAGCCATCAGGAAAAGACGGGGGGTTTATGTTCGAAACGTAATCTGCGCCGCCTTTCTGATAATCAGCAACCAAGGCGTCGACTAATTCGCTATCTACCAAAGGACAGTCTCCTGTAATCCTCACCACGACTCCAGCCTTTGTCTTTTTCGCTGCTTTTACATACCTGCCAAGAACATCATCCCGATCTCCCCGGACTACAGATATTTTCTTCGACTCCAAAAGGGTGGCCAAAGGATCATCTGAATTCTCTGTTGTGGTGGCGACTACAATCTGGTCAATTCGTTTAGCTTTTTTAAGCCGGCTTATCAGAATCTCGATAACAGTTTTGTTAGCTAGAGACTGCATCACTTTGCCTGGGAACCGCACAGATCCCATGCGCGCCTGAACGATGGCCACAACTTTTGTTTTCATTAAACTACATGCTTTGGATTTACTTTACCAAAGATAATTCCGGCCTGCCTCTTCCCATTGGCATCCCACTGCGAACTTTGGCGGCCCTCCACAAGGAATCCTGCCTTCAGCAGAGCACGCTTCGAGCCTGCGTTTTCTTCATAGCATCCAGCAGTAATCTTAACCAAATCGAGTTGATTGAATGCGTACTCGCAAAGCATAAGGATGGCTTCCGAAGCATAACCCTTCCCCCATTCCTTCTTTTCCCCAATCAGAAAGCCCACATCCCCAACGCGATGCCTACGATTTATGGGGCCCAGCTTTATATTGCCAATATGGATTAGCTCCTTTTTTTTGAATATCCCCAAAAGAAGAGAATCCGAATCAGCGCCCGTTGCTTGTATGTAACCAGCAAGTTCCGCTACGTTTTTCGGAGGATTGAAGCGAGCCTCAAGAAAAACATTCACTTCACGATCTTGAAGCCAGTTGAGATATTCCTCCGAAGCATCTTTGGCTGTTAAGCAGCGCAATATTAAATTGTCTTTCTCGATGGCTTTCTCGATCAACATTAGTATTTTTTAATTTGGATTCCGTAGTTTTTTAAATAGGCCTTAGCTCTAATAGGATTGTTGTCTCCAAAGTTAAAAATGCTCCCGCAGGCTACTGCATCGGCTCCAGCTTCGAGCGCCTCTACAAGGTGAGAGAAATTACCAGCTCCACCCGCCAATATCATGGGAGCAGGTACCCTTGCAGCCACCGCTCGGAGCAACTCGAGGTCATAGCCCTCCATCGAGCCATCCCGCTCCATTGACTGCAGCATGATTTCCCCTGCCCCTCTCCCAGCAATATTTTCCAGATGTTTCTTCAAAGTAATGTCTTCCTCTTTAGAACCCCCATGTGAAAAGAGTCTGGGCTCACCAACGCTCCAGCGATAATCAATGGATATAATAATCGCTTGAGTGCCGTATTTTTGCGAGATTTCTGTTACGATATTTGGTTCAAGATATGTCGCCGTGTTAACCACGACTTTATCTGCTCCGGAAGAAAATAAAATATCCGCATCCTGTAGCGACCGGATTCCTCCACCCACCGATAGAGGCACAAAGCAACAGGAGGCAATCTTCTTAACTGTTTGAGAAAATAACTGCAGATCATCCTTCATCCCTCCAATATTTAAAAGGATCAACTCGTCCGCATCCTGATCGCTGTACACCTGCGAGCTTTTGACCGGGTCTCCCACATCGCGTCCAGGCTCGAATCGCACTGTTTTTACGAGTCTTCCTTTTTCCCAGAGCTGTAACGGGATGACTCTACGCTTTAACACAACCCATCCCACCGACAGAAATTATCTAGTATTTGCAACCCGTTTTTCTGGCTTTTTTCGGGATGAAACTGTACCCCAAAGACATTCTCCCTTCCCACCGCCGAGGAAAAGCGAACGCCATATTCTGTTTCGGAATAAACCTGGTTCTTTTTCTCTGCCTCAAAGGCAAAGCTATGGACGAAATAGTAATCTACCTCGTTTTTAGTGTCGTCGAAAAGCGGATGCGTCGACTGCAGATGTACTGTGTTCCACCCGACGTGAGGAATTCGAATTCCGGGCCCCGTCTGCAAGGCAACTACTTTCCCAGAAATCAAGTTTAGCCCCTCCTCTCCCCCCCCCTCGGCACCCCAGCTTGCAAGAATCTGCATGCCTAGGCATATGCCAAGCAATGGCCTGCCAGTTTGAGCGTACCCACGAATTGCCTCCACAAGCCCAGCCTCTTTTAAGCGAAGCATGGCCGTGCGAAACGATCCCACACCAGGAAGAACTAGATGACTTGCATTTGTAATTTCTCGGGGGGTTGACACAAGCAGCGGATCCCAACCAAGACTCTCCAAGGCCCCCTTCAAAGACCCTGTATTTCCCAAACCAACATCAAGAATAGCAAGATTTATGCTTTCATCTCCCGATACCAGCGGTCGAAATCTTTCGTTTGCCCAGCTGAAGGTATTTTCTGAAAATCCGGCTTGAATGGTGGGACGACAAGCTTCTGTACAATTTTATTAAATTCTTCTTCGGACATTTCTAGATATTCAAGAAACAGCCGCAAAGAAGGCGGCTTTTTGCCCTCCCATTGGGCCACAAGTTGATCTGCTTCTTGACGCTCCATCCTTCCGTTTCGAATATCCAGAGCAGTCATCTGAGTGACTCGCGAGTATCCGCGTTTGAGATATTTGAGATAATCCCTTACCCCCTGCATGTAACATTCGATCTTTTCGTAAGAATACTTGCCTGTCGGCATCCCTTCCACTTCATCCCCCTGCCAACCTAATTCCTTTGAAATGACTTCAAAATGCCGCTTTGTGTCCCAAGAAATAAAAGAGCCGAGACAAACAGACTGATATTGAAGCTTTTTAAGATCGCGGATGGGTGGATATGTGTATGGCGCAAGATCCCTCGGATCGAGATCGAAATCCTTTTGAATCATTCCCTTCATATCTTCTGCCGTGATGCCAAGATTCACAAAACGATTAAATCTCGACTCATCGACCTTCTCGATTTCATTTTCACGGTAATCGTAGTAAGCCGTATATTCGCTTGAAGGTTCCCCCCAGAAAACAAGTGGTATTTGGTATTTGATAGCTACATGCATCGGGTAGGAAAAGATCCCGGTGTGGCAGTGCCAGCAGAAATCTCCTTTCCGAATGAGCGATTCCAGCATGAGTCTTTTGACCACCTTCCAGTTTGGAGTGAAGCTTAGCACATCCACTCCTAGTTTTTTAAAAGTCCTCTCATTATTCGCTAAAAGATTGGGTCGCATGAAACCGTGGTTGAACTGAACAACCAAAGGCTTAAGTTTGTATTCTTTGACTAAGTAATAAAGAGTGTAAGTAGAGTCCTTCCCGCCAGAAAATGGAATTAGGCAGTCGTAATCATTCTTTCCACGGTAATCCTGAACGAGAGAATCAAGCATTCCTTTCCGTTCAGACCAGTCGATCTTATCTTTTTTGTATTCATGCTGGCGGCAGATATTGCAAACCCCGTAGGAGTCAAATTGGATCGTCTCATAGGTTTCAGGTAGTCCGCATCGTGCACATCGTTTCATATTAACCCTCTTTCTAATTCCAATTTCTTGGATCGAACGTGCAATTCCATGGGGGCGTTATTTCTTTTCCTGCTGGAACATCGATCAGGTTGAACTCAGCGATTTCCTTCATTTCTTGTTTGGAGGTGGGTCCAATGACCACTCTTGCACCTGGCGCATTCTTAAAAACATAACTTAAGCATCCATCCAATGGACTTATCCTGCTTGATCTGCAGATGTTAACATATTTTGCACATTCTTCCGCCGGAATAGAGGCAGACTTTTTCTGGGTTGTTGCCGGCTCCTTTACCAGCAAGCCCTGCAAAAAAACACTTCTCAGGTGGACTTCAGTTCTGTTTGAAATCCACTTCTCGATGAATCCCCCCTCGACGGCTCGACGATCGAATAAATTCATCGGAATCTGCACAAGGTCCAGCTGAAACTTAGAAAGAGTTATGTCAGCTTCCTTTGGGTCGTAGGTCGAAAATCCTATTTTTTCTGTCAGACCTAGTTCGACAAGGGCTCTCAGTTCACTTGCAATAACACCCCCTTGTGGTCCTTGCAATGCGTCTTCATTATGAATTAAAATCCCATAACACTTCTGGATTCGAAGTCTTTTAAGTGAGGCCCGAACCTTCAATTCTAACTCACCTTTTTTATAGTTTCTTTCGCAAAAGATCTTTGTGACCACTAGAAAGTTTTCAATTCCATTTTCACCCAGAATCTTTTCGGAATCACCGTAACTTTGGGCTGTATCCAAAGTATTGATTCCGCTTTCCAGACAGTACTCAAGAATGGAATGAATCTCTTTGCTTGTCGTGAGAGTCTTTGAGTTGGAAATTCCGTATGCTTGACCAAAAGCAGCCGTACCCAAGATGAACCGGCTCACTTTATCCACTATTTCTTTTTTGGGGGTCAATTGTTTTATTTAACCAACGGCAAGTGATAGCCGTCTTGTAATTGTTTTTTGCTGCTCATGACTTAGATGAGGATAAATTGGAAGGCTTATTGCTCTTTCAGAAAACTTTTTGGCCTCAGGACAGCTGACTTGTCTTTTTTTTAGCTCGTTACGGTAGTATCGAAACGCAGGGATGGGCAAATAGTGTAAATTGGCGTTGATTCCGTCTTTTCGAAGTTGTTTCAGGACTCGATCTCGAGACGGATCAGATCCTTGGAGGCAAACTGGATACAAATGCCAGGATGATCGAGCACTTGGGGTTACTCTTGGTAAGTCGAGCGGGAGATTACCGAGGGTTTTGTTGTATTCTTGAGCGACTCGTTCTCGTCCTCTTTGAAACGACCCGATTCTTATTAGTTGGCTCCTCCCCAGGGCTGCCTGGAAATCAGTCATTCTGTAATGGTTCCCGAGTTCTAATTTTTCATAGTACCATGGTTTTTTTCTATGAGGTGCCTGATGTTTTGCTTCACGACTGATTCCATGTGTTCTTAGTCGACACAGTTTTTCGTAAAATCTTTTTGTGTTTGTGGTCACCATTCCGCCTTCTCCAGTAGTTATAATTTTTACTGCGTGAAAGCTAAAAACGCATAAATCAGACCATCGACAAGAGCCCACCCGCTGACCCTTGATAGTTGCGCCTGTTGCGTGGGCCGCATCTTCCACCACCCTGAATCCATATCTGTCCCGAAGTTTCCCCAGATATTCCATGTCGACAGGGTTCCCGGCGAAATGAACTGGGGCTATCACTTTTGGCAGCTTGTTTTTTTTGGCAGCTTCCCGAAGTCGCTCCTCTAGCAATTGCAAATTCATATTGTAGGTACCCCATTCAATATCGATGAAATCGATTCTAGCACCACACCGCAGGGCCGCATCAGCCGTAGCACAAAAGGTGTTGGGAGAGGTCCACCAGAGATCGCCTGAGGCTACGCCCAAAGCCATCGCCGAAAGATGAAGACCAGCTGTAGCTGAACTGCAGGCAACCGCGTACTTGGCGCCGCAAAACCTTGCGAACTCCTCCTCAAACTTTCCAAGTTCTGGCCCTTGCGTGAGAAAGTCACTTTCCAACACCCGTGTAACAGCACGGATATCCGATGCGTCGATCGATTGCCGTGCGTACGGGATGACCTGTCTTTTCAAGTGGGCCTAAACGAAGTGTCGAGATGACTTTTGATCAGGTTTCGGATTTCGTGAATGGTTAGAAAATGTGGATTGCCTCCAGAGTTATAACAAAATCCCGAAGGAACTTTTTTTGCCGTTTTGATTTTTGCATACGCATCGTTTGCCTTCCCCTCACTTGTATTTAAAATGGCGTAGTATTTGCCAAGATCGATTGTGTTAGAGCTGTCGCTCGATGTGATCATCTCCTCATGGATCTTTTCGCCAGGACGAATCCCGGTAATCGGTTTTTTACAGCTGGGCCCGATAGCCTCTGCCAGATCCATAAGTTTGTATGATGGGATTTTAGGAACAAATATCTCACCCCCTAAAGCATTTGCCAGTGCCCAAAGAACCATATCCACCCCTTCTGCAAGTGATATGTTGAATCTTGTCATTGCGGGATCAGTGATGGGCAGAGTCCCCTCCTTGGCTTGTTTAAGGAAGAATGGTATGACCGAACCTCTTGAGCCCATGACATTGCCGTACCGAACGACGGACAGAACTGTATCTCTTCCGATGTAGTTATTGGCGGCAACGAAGAGCTTATCACTACAGAGCTTTGTAGCCCCATAAAGGTTGATAGGAGCGGCCGCTTTATCAGTCGATAACGCAACCACCCTCTTTACTCCAGTATCTATACATGCTTCGATCAAGTTTTCAGCTCCCAGCACATTAGTATGAATAAACTCCATCGGGTTGTATTCGGCGGCGGGGACATGTTTCAAGGCGGCGGCGTGAATTACCGTATCAATGCCTTCGAGGGCTCTTTTGAGGCGGGATCGGTCGCGGACGTCGCCG
>Ga0164294_10001045_pt1 | contig 26169 bp, 30 predicted proteins | sample GEODES005metaG_FD_111479 | JGI IMG/M metagenome (GOLD analysis project Ga0164294, IMG submission 111479) | Oligotrophic lake water microbial communities from Sparkling Lake, Wisconsin, USA - GEODES005 metaG | ecosystem: Environmental > Aquatic > Freshwater > Lake | place: USA: Sparkling Lake...
GATCGTCGAGATGACGCCGCAGGTCATCGAGGTGCGGCTGAAGCGCCCGCGGCCCGATCTGCTCAAGCTCTTCGCCCAGCCCGAGATGGCGGTGTTCCGAACCGGCAAGCTGGACGGCAGCGGCCCGTTCCGCGCCGCCCCCGCCCGGCGCGGCGGCGGCGCCCTGCTGCGCCCGGTGCCCGATCCCGGCGACGAGGAGGAAGGCCAGGCGCTGCGCCCGCAGGAAACCGTGCTGCTCCGCGGCGAGCGCGCCGGCGTCGCGGTCGCGCGTTTCCGCAACGGCCAGTCCGACCTGGTGCTCGGCGGCAGCTTCGTCGACTGGCCGCTGATCGAGGCAGCCGGCATCGCCCAGCCCAATATCCGGCTCGACGCCGCCTCGGGGCTGTTCGGGTTGCTGGTGGTCTCGCGCGACGGCTTCCTGGCCGATGCCGCCAACCGCGCCGCGATCGCCATGGCGATCGACCGCCCCACCCTTACCCGCCAGCTCCATCCCGACTGGACGCCGGTGGAGACGCTGCTGCCCACGCAGCTCGATTCGTCGGCGCCGCCGAGCCAGCCGGGCTGGGCGACGCTCAACCTCGGCCAGCGCCGCCAGAATGCCCGCACCGCCGTGGCAGCCTGGAAACGCGCGCATCCCGGCCCGGTCACGCTGCGCATCGCTTTGCCCGCAGGTCCCGGCGCCACGCTGGTCTGGGGCCGGATCGCTGAGGCGCTCTATGCGATCGGGGTCACGCCGGTGCGCGTGGGCCCCGACGACACGGCTGCCGAGCTGCGCCTGATCGACGCGGTCGCGCCCTATGACAGCGCCCGCTGGTTCGTCGCCACCGCCTGCCAGCCCTGCTCGCCGCAAGCCCAGGCGCTGGTCGAGGCCGGCCGCGACGCCCCCGATCTCGATGCCCGCGCCCAGCGCATCGCCGAGGCCGATGCGGCGCTCACTGCCGACGGCGCATACATCCCTATCGCCCAGCCCTTCCGATGGTCTATCGTCGCACTGCGCTTGCAGGCGTGGCAGGGGAACGCGAGGGCGTGGCACCCGTTGAACCACCTGCGCAACGAGACGAGGTGAACGTGGCGAAGACGACGCGGATGGCTTCGACGGCACTGCCCCTGGGCCGGCATGCACAGGATGTGCGCAAGCGCATCGAGATGATGGAGCATCTGCTCGAGCGCAGCATCCCGATCCCGGGCTTCAAGGGCAAGGTCGGCCTCGACGCCGTGCTCGGTCTCGTGCCCGTGGGCGGCGACGTCATTGCAGCCCTGCTCGGCCTCTACATCGTCTGGGAAGCCCGCAATCTGAAGATGCCGGCGACGACGATGGCCCGGATGCTCGGCAATGTCGGCTTCGACTGGCTGATCGGCCTGGTGCCGGTGGTGGGCGACGCAGCGGACTTCGTGTTCAAGTCGAACACCCGCAACCTCAAGCTGATCAAGCGCCACCTCGACAAGCACCACCCGGGCACTTCGACGGTCGACCACCGCTAGCGGAAGGTTTCCTCGAGCAGTTCCGGGTCCTCGTCCGCCTCCCCGCGCAGCCACGCCGTGGCATCGGGGCGGAAGAGCAGCCAGGTCAGCGCGACCTGGGCAGCGAGCGACAGGAATATGAAACCCAGCCTGGACAGGGTCGGGTTCACCCGGCGCGCCAGGATGCTCTGGCCCATCTGATAGAAGAAGAAGGCCGAGCCGAGCAGGAGCAGCACGGTGAAGATCGTGCGAGCGATCGGCTTCGGGCGCACGACGATGAAGTGGCGCAGGCCCAGGTTCAGCGCGAGATGCGCCGCGATCACGCAGAACATCACGAGCCGGAATGTCGCCGCACCGTCCTCGAACGGCCGGACGTTCGTGAAGGTGATCGTGACCCAGCACTCCCAGCTGATCTGCGCGACCATCCACAGCAGATAGGCCGACCCGAACCAGCGGATCGATGCTGGCCGCATGCTCAGCGCCGCCCGCTGCCGCGCCAGATCTTGAGCGGGTTGCTATCCGCAGCACCGCCCGAGTTGGGCTTGCAGCGCTCGTAACGCAGCCCGGTGTCGAGGCAGAGCCACAGCTCGTCGAGCCAGTCCTCCCTGGTCACCGTCACGCGGATCGCACTCGCCGGGATACCGGGGTTGGCGGCGGCGAAGCGCGCCTTGAACTGGCCGACGGTCAGGTCGCCGCGCGACAGCGCGTCCATGTCCGGGTAGCGAACCGCGTCGTACAGCCGCTTGGCGGTGCCGAAATAGACTGCCGGCGACATCGTCGTGCAGGTGCCGTGCTTGGCCCATTCGTGCTGGATCAGCTGCGCCGAAGGCGTGGTGCACAGCATCGCCTTGATCTGCGCCGGCGGCAGGATGCGAGTGTCGGCGCAATATTGCGGCCAGGTCTTGCCCGTGCCGTCGGGCCACAGGCCATGCAGGGTGAAGCCGAAGCGGGTGCCGGCGCTGCAGCGGAAGCGGTTCTCGCGGTCGCCGCCATTGGCGCGGCACAGGCCGGGGTTCCAGGTCAGCGCCAGCGTGTAGCTGCCGATCGGCAGGATGCGGCGCGGCTGCTTCGCATCGGGGAGATCGGGGCGCGGCCGCTCGACGCCGCCGGCCGGCCGGCAGACCAGTGCCTGGGCCGAGGCGACGCCCGGCAGCAGCGCCAGCGCCGCACCGGCGAATCCGAGAAGCTGCTTGCGCATCACCGACATCCTCATCCTTGCACGAAATCCAGGCCGATATCGGCCGCGGGGGCCGACTGGGTCAGCCGCCCGACGCTGACATAGGTGACGCCGGTTTCCGCAATGCTGCGGATCGTGTCGAGCCGCACGCCGCCCGAAGCCTCGGTCGGCACGCGCCCGCCGACCAGCGCCACGGCCTCGCGCAGCGTCTCCGGGCCCATATTGTCGAGCAGCAGGTGCGTGGCGCCCGCGTCGAGCGCCGGGGCGATCTGGTCGATCCGGTCCACCTCGACGATGATATGCTCGATGCCGGCCGCCACCGCGCGCCGTGCCGCCTCGCCGACCGAGCCGGCGACCGCGACATGATTGTCCTTGATCATCGCCGCATCCCACAGGCCCATGCGGTGGTTGGTCGCCCCGCCCATCCGGGTTGCGTATTTCTCCAGCACGCGCAGGCCAGGCAGCGTCTTGCGCGTGTCGAGCAGCGTCGCACCCGTGCCGGCGATCGCGTCGACATAGGTCCGCGCCATCGTCGCGATACCTGATAGATGCTGGACGGTGTTGAGCGCCGAACGCTCGGCGGTGAGCAGCGCCCGCGCCTTGCCGCGGATGCGCATCAGATCGGTGCCGCCCGGCACCTGCGCGCCATCCTCGACCAGCCGCTCGATCACGACCTCGGGATCGAGCGCGCGGAAGAACGCCTCGGCGATCGGAAGCCCGGCGACGGTGATCGCGTCGCGGCTGTCCATCACCCCGTCGAACACCGCATCGGCGGGGATAACCGCGGCGGAAGTGATGTCGCCCTTGTCGCCCAGATCCTCGGCTAGCGTGGAGGCGATGAAGGCATCGAGATCGAAGCGGTCGAGCGTGAAGGCCATGGCCTGCCCATAAAAGCCGCGCAGGGCAGCGGCAATGCCGCGCTCGACCCAATCCAGCCGTGCCGGCAGACGAAATCCGCATTGCCAGCAAGTACCGGCCGGGCCATCGATGGCGCATGGCCGATGCCGAACCCCTGCCCTTTCCCGAGGTCCGCCGCCTCCACGACTATTGGGAGCGGCGATCGCGCTATCGCGCCTCGCCGCCCGAGGAGTGGATGGCCGACAATATCCTGCTCGACGCACTCGGGCTCGGCATCGAGCAGACGGCCGAGTTCTTCGCCGCCGGACCGTCCGATTTCGCCGGCTTCTGCCGCTGGATCCTCGCCACCGCCGGGCGGCCCGATCCGCTGGTGATCGCGCGCTACCATGCGGCGCTCGACGATGCTCCGCTTCCGCCCGGCATCGCCGCGCAACTGGCAGCGATCGATGCGATGCCCGACGCGCTGAATGCAGAGGAACTCGCCCATTGGGAGGCCCAGGGCTATGTGATCCTGCGCGGCGCGATCACTCCGGAGGAAGCTCGTGCCGCGGCCGCGCTGCTCTGGGAGACGGTAGGCGCCGATCCGGCCGATCCCGCGACCTGGTATTCGCCGCGCGGCCAGGGGATGATGGTCCAGCGCTTCCAGCATCCCGCGCTCGACGCGGTGCGGCGCTCGGCGCGGGTGCACAAGGCGTTCGCCCAGCTCTGGGGCACCAGCGACCTGTGGCCGCATGTCGACCGGATGAGCTTCAACGCGCCGCTCCCGCGCGGCCGCAGCTTCGCCTCGCCGCGGCTGCACTGGGACGTCAGCCTGATCCCGCCGATCCCCTATGGCATGCTGGGCGTGCTTTATCTGGCGGACACGGCGGAGGATCAGGGCGCGTTCGAGCTGGTCCCCGGTTTTCACCACGGCCTGGCCGAATGGCTGGAGTCGCTGGGCGATGCAAATCCCCGCACGGTGGACCTGAGCGGCCAGGCGGTGCGCGTGGCGGCCGGCGCGGGCGACCTGATCATCTGGCGCCACGACCTGCCGCATGGCGCCAGCCCGAACACCACGGACACGCCGCGGCTGGCACAATATGTGACCTTCTATTCGGCGAAAATGGCGATCCAGGCCGAGTGGCGGTGAGCCACTCCTCTCCCGGCAAGGGAGGGGAAGACGGAGCTTCAGTCGCCCTTCATCGGGTCGCCGCCGATGGCGCCGAGATCGCCCTGCCCCACCGTGGCGCTGGCCATTTCGAGCATCCGGTCGAGGCTCTTCTTGGCTTCGAGGCGCAGGCCCTCCTCGATCTCGACGCGCGGCTCCAGGTCGCGCAGCGCGAGGTAGAGCTTCTCCATCGTGTTGAGCGCCATGTACGGGCAAATGTTGCAGTTGCAGTTGCCGTCCGCACCGGGCGCGCCGATGAAGGTCTTGCTCGGCATCGCCTTCTGCATCTGGTGGATGATGTGCGGCTCGGTGGCGACGATCAGCGTGTCACCGGGCATGCTCTGCGAGAATTCGAGGATGCCGCGGGTCGAGCCGACATAATCGGCATGGTCGAGCACGTGCGGCGGACATTCGGGGTGCGCGGCGATCGGCGCGCCCGGATGCTGGGCCTTGAGCTTGAGCAGCTCGGTCTCCGAGAACGCCTCGTGCACAATGCACACGCCCGGCCATAGCAGCATGTCGCGGCCGATCTTGCGCTTGAGATAGCCGCCCAGATTGCGGTCCGGGCCGAAGATGATCTTCTGCTCGGGCGGGATCTGGGCGAGGATCTTCTCGGCCGAGCTCGACGTGACGATGATGTCGCTGAGCGCCTTCACCTCGGTCGAGCAGTTGATATAGGTCAGCGCGATATGATCCGGGTGCGCGGCGCGGAACGCGGCGAACTGATCGGGCGGGCAGCTGTCCTCAAGCGAGCACCCGGCATTCATGTCGGGCAGCACGACGATCTTGTTGGGCGAGAGGATCTTGGCGGTCTCCGCCATGAAGCGCACGCCGCAAAAGGCGATCACGTCGGCATCGGTCTCGGCCGCCTTGCGGCTGAGGTCGAGGCTGTCGCCGACAAAGTCCGCCAGGTCCTGCAGCTCGGGCTTCTGGTAGTAATGCGCCAGGATGACCGCGTTGCGCTCCTTGCGCAGCCGCTCGATCTCCGCGCGGAGGTCCAGGCCCGACAGGCTTCCGCCAATACCCTTGCGCGCGTCCATGCTTCACTACTCCCTTGCCAGGGCCGCACATGGCCCGGCGCGGGCGCGGGTTCAAGGCCTCAGCGCTGCGGGAGGCCAATGCGCGCCGAAGGGACGCTCGGCACCCGGGGTGCCCGCCACCACCCAGCGCCCTGCTGCCTCGCCGAGCGGCGAGAAAGCGATGGCCTCGGCGACGAGGAAGGTGCCGATCATCGCGCCCATGCCCCACAGCCAGGCGGGGTGCACCCGGCCGCTGCGCTTCCAGTCCGCTACCGCGCCGACCAGCGGGAAGATCAGCGGCGCCAGCAGCGCGGCGACCAGCCACGACCAGGGGATCATGAAGGGCACCGGCAGCAGCCGGCCGAAGCCCGGCCCCGTGATCGTCGCCATCGAGCAGAGCATCAGCCGGCGATGCCAGTCCGGGCGGGCGCGCATCCGGAACGCCGCGAAAACCAGCCCGCCGAAGCAGAGCAGCCCGCCGGGGTTACCGAACAGGAATTCGGGCAGCGCGAAGAAGGGCGGTCCGCCATGGGTGCGCACCGAATAGAGCGTGATCGCCAGCCCCATCGCCAGCATCACCGGCACCCAGACCAGCGCGATCCAGCCGAGCTGGCGGTGGACCGCGACGTTGCCGGTCGCCACCAGCAGGTTCTGCGCGAGGTAGATCGCGATCCAGCCCATGAAGACCAGCGCATGGACATGGTAGATCAGCGGCATGCCGAAGTTCGACCGGCCCATCGCCAGGTTGAGCGAGAAGCCGCCGACGATGACCGCGATCATCGCCAGCGACAGAATCAGGAAAAAGCGGTCGCGACGGACGCGCGGCATCGGCTCGGCAATATCGGCAATCGTCGCCATGTTCAGTCCCCCAACTGAAGCTGCAATGGCGCGAAGATACCCTGTTCCGTCCGGCCGCTCAACGGCCTGACCGATCACCATTTATTGGCGATGACATCCTCGGGCCGGCGCGATTCGTCCCAGCGCTCGGTGGGGCGGTTGGCTTCGTCGGGGAAGATAACCTGGACGCTGGCATCGATCCCGGCGGCCTTGAGCGGCATGACGAAGCTGCTCTCCACCGCCTTGCGTGTCGCGTCGCGGGCCATGCGCATATAGGTGGCGGACTGGGCCTGGCGCAGCAGCTCCTGCTGGCCCGCCTTGCGATTGGCCTCGTCGAGCTTGCCGCCGACATCGGTGACCGAGAGCAGGATGCCGCCATTGTCATACTGGCGGATATTGTCGATCTCGACCGCCGGCGCCGTCGCCTCGACCTGGGGCAGCGTGACGGTGAGCCGCTTGTTGGCGGCGTCCCAGACGACATCCTCCTGGCGCAGCTTGGACAGGTCGACCTCGTAGCGGACGCTACCCGGCATGATCATCGTCTTCTGCGCGGTGAGGCCGAGCTGGCTCTGCTTCGAGGTGACCACCGCAACAAACTTGGCGGCGAAGGCGGACAGGCGGTTCTGCTCGCGCAACCCGGCCAGACTGGCCTGTGCCACCGTCTCAGGCGTCGGGCCCTGGAACTGCTGCTTGATCGTGTTGCCGAGGAACCAGAAGCCCGCGGCGATCGCCAGCAGGATCGCCAGCAGCACGCCGAACAGCTTCAGGCAGCCGTTTCCGCCGCTGCGCTGGGGCGGGTAGCCCAGGTTCAAGCCGTCATCTTCCACGCATCGCCCTCCTCGATGACGAGCCCGCGGTCGCGCAGGTCGATCAGATGCGCGAGCACCGATCGCCCGGCCGCGCCGTTCAGCCTGGGATCGAGCCCAACATACATGCGCGCCACCATATCCGGAACCGCGCCGGTCCCCGCCTTGAGCAGGCGCAGGATCTGCCCCTCGCGCTGCTTGCGGTGGCCGATCAGCCCGCGCACGAAACGGTGTGGCTTCTCGACCGGCTCGCCATGCGCGGGAAAATAGACCCGGTCGCTCTCGCGGCCCATCAGCTTGTCGAGGCTGAGCATGTACGAAGCCATGTCGCCATCGGGCGGCGCGACCACGGTGGTCGACCAGCCCATCACATGGTCGCCGCTGAACAGCGCACCCGATTCCGCCAGCGCGAAGCAGAGATGGTTCGAGGTGTGCCCCGGCGTCGCGACCGCAGTAAGGGTCCAGCCCTCACCCGTCACGCTCTCGCCGTCCACCAGCACGCGGTCCGGCGCATAGCTGGTGTCGAACGCCGCATCGGCGCGCGGGCCGGCATCGGCGAGGCTGAGCGGCGCGCAGCCGATGATCGGCGCCCCGGTCAGCGCCTTGAGCGGGGCGGCGGCCGGACTGTGGTCGCGGTGGGTGTGGGTGCAGAGAATCGCGACGACCTTGCGGCCGGCGATCGCGGCGACGAGCGCGTCGAGATGCGCGGGCTCGTCCGGGCCCGGATCGATCACCGCGAGCTCGCTGGTGCCGACGAGATAGGTCTGCGTGCCGGTATAGGTGAAGGGCGATGGGTTCGGCGCGAGGATGCGCGTCACCAGCGGATCGATCGCCATGGCCAGCCCGGTCGGGGCGTCCGCTATGATGTCCATGCCCCCGAGATGGCCTTTGCCGCGCCGCAGCGCAAGGCTGATGGAGTCACGCGAAACGGGGCCAGCCGCGAAGGAGTGCAGCCGGCCCCGCCGAATGGCGTTCGTGAAAGGGGCTTTTTAACGAACGCCCTTCCTCGATGTTACTTGTTGTCGGGGCCGGCCGCGGCGGCGCCCTTCTCGACCTCGGCAAGGGCTTCATCGATGCCCTTCAGCGCCCTGGCGCGCTGCTCGGGGCTCAGGTCCGGCTGGCTCTCGATCGAGCGGCGGGCGATACGCAGGCCCACTGCCGCCGAGCGGATGCTGGTGCGGCGGCTGTCGATCGCGACGCGCTCGGCGTTGACCCGGATCTTCTCGATCCGGTCCGAGCAGATGATCATGATCTTCTTGCCGTCCCGCTCGAACCGCTCGACGACCGGCTTGTCGGCGTCGCCCGAGCACTTGCCGTTCTTGATCTCGGGCAGATCGGCGCGGATCGCCTCGATGTCGGGCATCGCAGTCTCGGTCGAGGTGCCGTCGGCATGAACCATCACCATCTTGGTGACGCGCTTGCCGTCCTTGTCCTTGGGATCGCCCTTCCCGTCGCCGGTGAAGGTGTAGCTGTAGGTGCGGACCTTGACCGGCCCCTCGGGCTTGGCCGGCGCCTCGGGCTCGGCCGGAGCGGCCGGGGCAGTCTGCGCGGCCGGCGGCGCGGGAACGTCCTGGCCCAGGCTGATGCCGGTAACCTTCTCCACCTTCACCTTGATGGTCTCGGCGGCCTGGGTGCCCGAGGCCGTGAGGCCGAGCGCGGCGAGGCCGAGGGCGCCGGTGCCGACCAGGCCGGCGGCGAGGCGTGCGGGGGTATTCTTGTGGGTCTTCGAAAGCATGCGGAGCCTCCCTTTGACTTCGTTGATCGTGTGCAAGTGACATGCCGCCGAGACCGCACCCCCATGCGCGGACTTGACGATCGCACGGCCATAAGCATGGCGCAGTGCCTGGGCGCGGCCGGCGAGCACGAGGGCGTCGCAGGCCATTTCCTGGTCGGCGCGGAAGGCGCGGAAAGCCCTCCAGGCGACCGGATTGAACCAATGGATAGCAAGGACGATGAGCGCGACCCAGTTCGCGATCAGATCGCCGCGGACATGGTGACCCAGCTCATGGGCCAGCGCGAGATCGCGTTCCTGCTCGTCGTAGCGCTCGGTGAAGTCGCACGGAAAGGCGACATATTTGCGCAGGACGCCGAAGGCGAGCGGGCCGTGCACCGCATCGGTCTCGATCACGCGCACCTTGCCCTGGGCAATGGTGCGGTCGACCCGCGCGGCCTTGAGCAGCCGGTTGCAGTGCCGGCGATGCGCGATCAGGTGATAGACGAGGAACGCGCATGCACCGATCACCCACAGGCCGAGCCCGAGGATCAGCAGGCTCGGCCCGCTCGCGCTATAGGTGGGCGCCACCAGCGCCGCGCTGGCCGGATGGCTGGCAGTGCCGATCTCGACGATCGTCACCGCGCTCTGGTCGATCCCGGCGGGAAGCGCCTCGGGCTTGATCACTCCGGTGACGATCCCCGGAACGTCCGCCTCGCGAACGAGCGGCGCGATCAGGCTGGTCAGCGTCCAGTCGCCGGGCAGCGGCGGCATCAGCATGCGCACGACCGGGATCGCCCACAGCGCATAGGCCATTTGCGGGCCGAAGGCGCGGCGAACCGGCGCGCGAAGGGCAAGCACCAGCAGCATCAGCAGCGTGCTCGCGACGAAGGTCTCGACGATCCAGCCGGTCATTGCTTGAGATCCCGGAGTAGCGCCTCGATCTCGGCGATATCCTGGTCGGTGAGCTGATCGCGCTCGGCGAGATGGGCGACCAGCGGAGTCAGCTTGCCGCCGAACAGCCGGTCCATCAGCTTGCGCGATTCCCCGGCGACATAGTCCCCGCGGACGACGAGCGGACGGTAGAGGTAGCGGCGCCCTTCTTCCTGGTGCGCGATGATGTTCTTGGCGAGCAGGCGCCCGAGCAGGGTCTTGACCGTGTTCGCGCTCCAGCCGCGCTCGGTGGGAACGCGTTCGGCCACTTCCTGCGCCGTAAGCGGCGACTCTTCCCACAGCACTTCCATCACGGCGTGCTCGGCGTCGCTGATCCGTTCCGTCATCGTTCCCTCGCTGAAATGACTACGCCTGTAATCGTCACGATTACGTCTGTAGTCAACCGGGTGAACGCTGGCTGAACGAATTCTGACAGCTTTGATTCCAGCGCCTCCGCCGAAACACCCCGAAACTGTCGGATCCGCTTACAAGTGCGGGGTCCGGTTAAAACCCGCTAACCATCAAAACCGCGGAAATCTGCGGTTCGGCGGAACTGGCACGGCATCTGCAAAGTATAAGACACCCAAGCGTTCAACGCTTCATAGGGTGGGTCGCCGCTAACTCCCCGGTCTCGCAGCGACCCACCCGACCCGGGCTTCCCCACAGAATCGCAGCCTTGACGTCACGACGTCACCCGCATGGCGTCACGCCGCCATGACGTCACTTCGCGCACAAACAGACTATTCCGACTCGCATAGCTGCTGGTCTATGCAGATGTCCCAGGGGGACAGGCATGACCGACTCGCGGACCGATATCGCAGTGCCGGCAGGCACCGCCGGCAAGGGCCGGCTGGCCCGCCTCGCGCAATCGGCGAAGACCGGCGCGCGCAAGTTGGGCGGCATCGTGGGCACCGAGGCCGGCGAGGCGATCGAGGCGGCGGGCGTATCGGTCACCCGGCTGCACCGGCGGATGATCCTGGTGATCGCCGGACTCGTCCTGATCCTGCTGCTCGGCGCGGTGTTCCGCGCGCTCGGCATGGCCTGGATGAACTATGCGCTGATCGCGCTGATCGGGCTGGGTGCCGCCTGGGCATTCCTCCAGCCCGCGCATCTCGCCGGCATGCTGCTGGTCGGCGGCGGCGTCGCGGCGTTCCGGGGCATGGGCGACGCCGGTGCGACCGTCCTCGGCTATGCCCGGCTGATCGGTCGCATCCTGCTCGCGCTGCTGGTGCCGCTGCTGCTGTTCGCACTGGCGCCGGGCGACCGCTCGCTGGGCGCCTCCCTGCCCTTCCTCGTCCTCGCGCCCTTCGTGCTGCTGGCAAGCTGGATGTTCGGCAGGCTCTCGCCCAAGGTCGAGCAGGCGCTGTTCGTGGTGCTGCCGCTCGGCGCACTCCTCATCGCGCTCGGCAACATGCTGGTTCCCGAACGCACCCTCGCCGCGCTCGGCGTCCCCGCCTGGCTGCGCGCCGCCCGGCCGCAGGACGAGGAGCTCGCCCGGATCGAGCGGCTCAGGCTGGAGGTGGAGAATGGCAAGCGGGCGATCCGGCTGCGCCAGATCCGCGCCAAGCTGGAGGCGAACCAACCGCTCGATGCCGAGGACGAAGCCGTGATCCTCGCCGCGCAGAAGGACCGGGTGACGCTCACCGGCTGGTTCGGCGATCGCTACGATGTTCTGGCGAAGCAGGTGAAGGGGCTGGCAGCCGCACCCGCCAGGGCGGCCCCGGCGCCGGCGGTGCCACCGCCCGGCACGATCGAGGCGCCGGTGAAGGGCTGGTCGGCAAACGTCGCCGTGCCCCGCGGTTTCCGGCTGTGCCCCGCGGGTGCCTTCCGGGCGCAATGCCATCCGGCGGGCAAGCCTTCAGGCCTATGGTATGAAGGGAGACAGCGCTGCCTCGACACGCAGGCCGATGCCATGCGCTTCCGCGGACAGCGCGGCGCCACGACGGTGCGCTATCGCTTCGTCGTGGCGGGCGCGTCCTGCGCTAGCGAGTAATCAGCCCTCGGCGAGGAGCTGGGCGAGCTCGCCGCTCTCGTACATCTCCATCATGATGTCCGAACCGCCCACGAACTCGCCCTTCACATAGAGCTGCGGGATGGTCGGCCAGTCGGAGAATTCCTTGATCCCCTGGCGGATGCCCTGATCCTGGAGAACGTCGACGCTCTCGAACTCGGTGCCGAGATGGTTGAGGATCGCGATCGCGCGGCTCGAGAAGCCGCACTGCGGGAAAAGCGGGCTGCCCTTCATGAACAGCAGCACCTTGTTGCTGTCGACCAGCTGCTGGATGCGCGCCTGGGTATCGTCGGTCACTTGGTCTTACTCCTCGACAGGCGCTTCGGTGGTGAGCTGGAGCGCGTGGAGCACGCCGCCCATGCGCCCGCCGAGCGCGGCATAGACCGCCTGGTGCTGGCGCACCCGCGGCATGCCCTTGAACATCGGCGCGACAACCCGCGCCGCATAATGGTCGCCGTCACCGGCAAGATCGGTGATCTCGACCCGGGCATCGGGGATGCCGGCCTTGATCAGATCCTCGATCTCGCTGGCAGCCATCGGCATCAGGCTTCGCCCATCAGCTGGCGGCGGGCCTCGACGGCCTGCTCCTCGAGCGCGCGGCGCACCGTGGCGTCGTCGGTCTCGATGCCGGCAGCGGTCAGGTCGCCGAGCAGCTTGCGGATCACGTCCTCGTCGCCGGCTTCCTCGAAATCGGCCTGCACGACTGCCTTGGCATAGGCGTCGGTCTCTTCCGGGGTCAGCTTCATCTGCGCGGCGGCCCACTGGCCGACCAGCCGGTTGCGGCGGGCGGTGACGCGGAAGGCCATGTCCTCGTCGCGGGCGAACTTCGCCTCGAATGCCTTTTCGCGATCGTCGAACGTGGTCATTGCAATCCCCTTAGTGGCGTTTGGTGCGGAGATAGGGGGGCGATGGCCGGAGGGCAACTACCTGCTCGCTATACTCCGTCATCCCCGCGCAGGCGGGGATCCAGGGTTTCTCTGCGGTATCGCTCTTGGCTCTGGATCCCCGCCTGCGCGGGGATGACGAAATAGAAGGCAGTTTTAGCCGCCGACCGTCACCACGACCTTCCCGATAACCTGCCTTGCCGCCATCTTGGCGATCGCCTGGCCGGCATCGGCCAGCGGGAAGGTCTCGGTGACCTTCGGCGTGATCCGGCCCTCGCCCCACAGGCGGAAGAGCTGGGCGACATGCGCCGCATTGGCCTTGGGATCGCGCGCCGCGAAGGCACCCCAGAACACGCCGCAGACGTCGCAGCTCTTGAGCAGGGTCAGGTTGAGCGGCAGCCTGGGGATGCCGGCGGGGAAGCCGACGACCAGATAGCGCCCTTCCCAGGCGATCGAGCGCAGCGCCGGCTCGGCATAGTCGCCACCCACCGGATCGTAGATCACGTCGGCGCCCTGCGGGCCGAGCGCCGCCTTGAACTGCTCGGCCAGCGCCTTGGACTGGTCCTTGTCGAACGGCGCCCGGCCATAGACGAGCGTCTCGTCCGCGCCTGCCGCCTTGGCCGCCCCCGCCTTTTCCTCGGAAGACACCGCCGCGATCACCCGCGCGCCGAATGCCTTGCCCAGCTCCACCGCCGCCAGGCCGACGCCGCCCGCCGCGCCGAGCACGAGCAGAGTTTGCCCCTCGCGCAGATGCCCGCGATCGAGCAGCGCGTGGATCGTCGTCGCATAGGTGAGCAGCAGCGCGGCGCCTTCCTCGAAGCTGCGCCCCTCGGGCAGGCGGAACAGGCGGAACGCCTCGATCGCGATCTTCTCGACCAGCCCGCCATGGCCGGTGACCGCGATCACCCGGTCACCCACCGCCCAGTCGGTCACGCCCTCGCCGACGCTCTCGATCACGCCGGCGATCTCGCCGCCCGGCGCGAAGGGCCTGGGCGGCTTGAACTGGTATTTGTCCTCGATGATCAGGAAGTCCGGATAGTTGATCGCGCAGGCCTTCACCGCGACGACCACCTGCCCCTTGCCGGCCACCGGATCGGCGACCTCCTCCAGAATTAGAGTGTCAGGTCCGCCCGGTTGCTTCGAGAGCAGTGCCTTCATTCGCCGTCTCCACCGCGATCCACGGGCGGCTTTGCGCCATCCCGGATTCGAATTTCGAAATCGCGGTATCTTGTGCCAGCGTCATGCCGATCTCGTCCAGCCCTTCCATCAGGCACTGGCGGCGGAAGGCATCGAGCTCGAAGGGAAAACGGTCCTGATAAGGCGTGGTGACGGTCATCGTCTCAAGGTCGACGGTGATCTCGTCGGTCTTCGCGACCTCGACCAGCCGGTCCACGGCTTCTTGGGGCAGCACCACCGGCACGATGCCGTTCTTGAAGGCGTTGCCCGAGAAGATGTCCGAGAAGCTCGGCGCGATCACCGCCTTGATGCCCAGATCGGCGAGCGCCCAGGCGGCATGCTCGCGGCTCGAGCCGCAGCCGAAATTGTCGCCGGCGACGAGCACGGGCGATCCGGCATAGCGTTCGTCGTCGAACACATTGCCCGGCTGCGCACGCACGCTCTCGAAGGCGCCCTTGCCCAGGCCTTCGCGCGTCGTGGTCTTCAGCCAGTGCGCGGGAATGATGATGTCCGTGTCGATATTCTTGGCGCCCCACGGATAGGCGCGCCCCTCGACCTTGCGAACGGCTTCCATTTACACAGCCTCCCCGATCAGCGGGTGGCTGCGATCTCCGCCTTCGCTTCGACGACCTTGCCCGTCGCGGCATAGGCGGCCACCAGACCGCTCAACACCGTACCCGCTACCAATGCGATTAGCGCCCGCTTCATGTACCATCCCCTTACGCATCCTCCGACATCAGCTCCCTGACATCGGTGAGGCGCCCACGTATCGCTGCTGCCGCCGCCATTGCGGGTGAAAGCAGGTGCGTCCGCGCCCCAGGACCTTGTCTTCCTACGAAATTTCGATTCGAGGTGGAAGCACAACGTTCGCCTGGCGGCACTTTATCGGGGTTCATCGCGAGACACATCGAGCAGCCGGGCTCGCGCCACTCGAAACCGGCCTCGGTGAAGATGCGGTCGAGCCCCTCGGCCTCGGCCTGGCGCTTGACCAGCCCGGAGCCCGGCACGATCAGCGCCTGGCGGATGCGGTCGGCAACGTGATGGCCCTTCACCACCGCGGCGGCGGCGCGCAGGTCCTCGATCCGGCTGTTGGTGCACGAGCCGATGAAGACATGCTCGATCGAGACGTCCTCCATCCGCATGCCGGGGGTCAGGCCCATATAGTCGAGCGACTTCTGGGCGGCGACGCGCTTGGCCGGATCCTCGAAGCTCTCGGGATCGGGCACCGCGCCAGTGATCGCGACCACGTCTTCGGGGCTGGTGCCCCAGGTGAGCGAAGGCGCGATGTCGCTGGCCTGCAGGACGATACTCTTGTCGTAGACGGCACCGGCATCGGTCGGCAGCGTCTTCCAATAGGCGATAGCGCGCTCCCAGGCCTCGCCCTTCGGCGCCATCGGCCGGCCCTTGATATAGTCGAACGTCGTCTGATCGGGCGCGATCAGGCCCGAGCGGGCGCCGCCCTCGATCGACATGTTCGAGACGGTCAGGCGCCCCTCGATCGACATCGCGCGGATCACGTCGCCGGTGAACTCGATGACATAGCCGGTGCCGCCGGCGGCACCGATCCTGCCGATGATCGCCAGCACCACGTCCTTCGGGCTCACCCCGAAGCCGAGCGTGCCGTCGACGCGGATCTCGAGCGTCTTGCTCTGCTTGAGCAGCAAGGTCTGGGTGGCAAGGACGTGCTCGACCTCGCTGGTGCCGATGCCGAAGGCGAGCGCGCCAAGCGCACCGTGCGCCGAGGTGTGGCTGTCGCCGCAGACCAGCGTCGTGCCCGGCAGTGTGAATCCCTGTTCGGGGCCGACAACGTGCACAATGCCCTGCCGCGCATCGAGCGCGTCGATATAGGGCACGCCGAACTCGGCGACATTGGCGCGCAGCGCCGAGAGCTGGCCGGCGCTCGCGACATCGGCGATCGGCAGCTCATGGCCCTGCGCATCGACACGCGCCGTGGTCGGCAGGTTATGATCGGGGACCGCGAGCGTAAGGTCCGGGCGGCGTACCGGCCGCCCCGCCGCGCGCAGGCCGGCAAAGGCTTGGGGGCTGGTCACCTCGTGGACGAGGTGGCGGTCGATATAGATCAGGCAGGTTCCATCGTCCCGGCGCTCGACCACATGGTCGGCCCAGATCTTCTCGTACAAGGTGCGCGGCTGCAGAGTCATGATGCGCGCGCTTTAACCGATTCTTGCGCAGGAGCAAGCGCTGGTGCAATTTTCCATCGCATAGTTGAACTATTCTCCGGGCTGGCGACCGAACATTGCCGCCCGCCCCGGAGATAGGATCAATGCGGCGCGATCTCCATATCCGACATGCGGAACGGGGTCAGCCCAGCAGGCCCTGCAACCCGGCCTTGTCGAGTTGGGCCAGCGCCCGGCGCAACGGGATCAGCTGGAGGTTGTCAGGCCCCTTGCGCGGCGGTTGCGGCGTGCACAGCACCAGGAAGCGCGCCCTGGTCGCAGCACCGGTGCCGGCGTTGAGCGCCGGGTTCAGCTTGACCACCGGCTGGGCGCTGTAGTGGCGGCAGGCGTTTCGCACATCGTCGAACGAGCCGGTGTTGGTCTCGCAATATGGCGCAGCCTTTTCCGCCGCGCTCAGCCCGGCCAGCGCCGCCCGCACGGCGGCGGCCAGCGGCGCCGCGCCGTCCTTGTCGAAGCGCGCGGCCTTCCAGGGCAGATACTCGCCGATCGAGACGGCCGCATAGGCGGAGACGCCCGGCGGCGTGACCAGCATATAGTCGTTGCCGGAACGGCTGAAGGTCATGACCCCGTCCCGCTCCTGCGCGCCCGCGGGCAGCACGTAGTAGCCGGTGAGCGTGTCCTCGTGCTGCGCGAACGCGAGGCCCAGCTTGTTGAACGAATATCGCAGGGATGGCCCCTCGCCATTGCCGGGATAGCGGCCGGCGGCATCGGGGCCCGTGCGCGCGACGTTGATGAAGCGCAGGATCACATTGCCCCAGACCCGATCGGGGTCCGCGGCGCGGCTGACGGTCGGGCGCTCGAGCACCAGGCTCACGCTCAGCGCGAACCCGCGCGGATCGGCCAGCGCCGGCGTGGCGAGGATCATGTCGCGCAGCCTGACTCCCCTGGCCTGCAGCGCGGTCCTGTCGGCAGGCGAAGCGGTCGGCCGCGACGAGTTATAGGTGAGATTGACCTGCCCGCGCGCCGCGGCGCTGGCGGCGTCCTGCTGCATCTGGGCGAAGGCAGGTGCGGCGATCGCCAGGAAGATCGCCGAAGCGAGGGCCGCGGTTTTCACGTCAGTTACTCCGGATGGTCGAATGACCCATCGGCGTACATGTTGCGCGGTCACGCCCAACCCGCCTGCGACGAAGGCCCGGATTCGCGCTGCCAGGCAGGTCCGGGCGGCGAAGCCCGCCCTATTTGCCGGGCTTCGCCGCCTCGCCCTGCAGATAGGCGTGGAGCGCGGCGATCTCCTCGTCGGTCAGGTGCGACAGGTCGCCCTTCGAGACGCGCGCCATCAGGCCCAGGTCTCGGGGCGACATGCCGACGCCCGTGCGCAGCAGCTTGCGGAACGCCGCCAGGTCATAGGCCGGCGCGATCTCGAGCAGCGGCGGCACGCGGCGGCCATCGTCATGCGCCTCGCGCGGCTCGGTCATCGAATGGCAGCCCGCGCACACTGTGCTGGCGATATAGGCGCCCTTGTCGGCCGGGCGCTTCGCCGCGGCCATCGGCGTCTCGATCACTTCCTGCTTCAGCTTGCCGGTGAGGATGCCCAGCCGCCCGAGCGGGCCGAAGCTGAGCGTGTCGGTGCGATCCGCGGCGGAAGGCCTGAGCGTGCGAATCCAGCCGATGATCCGCGCGACATCCTCGTCGGCGATGCGGGCATGGCCTTCGATCGGCATCAGATAGACGCCGCGGCCATTGCGCTTGACCCCGTGGTGGATCAGCCGCGCCAGCTCGGCATCCGAATAGCTGGCTGCAGCACGCGCCAGCGCCGGCGTGGCGGCATGGATGACGCCCGGCACCTCGGCGAGCAGCACACCGTTGCCGTTCGGCCCATGGCAGCCCCGGCAGCCCAGCGCCGAGGCGAGTCGCCCGCCCTCGGCAATGCCGGCCGGCGTGCGGTCCGCGACGATATTGGGCAGCGCCACCGCGTGGCTCTTGCGGATCATCCATTCGGATCCGCCGAAGATCGTCGCCAGCCCCAGGCAGGCAACAGAAACGAGCACGAGCAGCCCGCGAACGATCCAACGCATGAAGAAATCCCCCAAAGCTCTTGTGTTGTATCAACAAAACACAAGGCGTCGGGGGACCCGTCATCCCGCGCCTATATCTTCCTTCGGCGAAACATAACTCGGATCATGGGCAAAGGGCAGTTCGATTTCCGCCCGCAGCGCATCAAGTAACGTTCCGAAATCCGTGTCGCATCGGAAGCCGAGCAGTTTCCCGGCCAGCGCCGCGTCATAGACGCGACCGATGCTTTGCGGCAATTTCCAGCCTTTCCTGGCGTATAACGTCACTGCATCGGGATAGTGACGCGCGATTACTGCCACTGCATCGCGTTTTAGTTCGGCGCACTCCTCCCGGCTGAACGGTGTCGGCGCCGAGACGATGCAGGTGGCGAAGCCGACCTCGGGCGCCTTCTCCAATGCGACCAAATGCGCCCGTGCCGCGTCGTCCACGGTCAGCCGGCGGTGGAGCAGCTCGTTCGCCTTCATGTTCTCGCCCGAAAGCGCGCGGTGGGTATCGTCTTCCTCGGGGAAGAAGCGGCTGGTGCGCAGCACCACGCAATTGAGCCCGTCGTTCAGCCAGGCAAGCCGGCAGAGCTGCTCGGCGGCGAGCTTGGTGACGCCGTAGATGTTGCGCGGCTCGATCGGCCCCGCGCTCTCGTCGAGCCACACTGCCGCATCGCCCGCCTCGTCGCGGATCGCCTGGCTGATCATCAGCGAAGTGGTGGAGGTGAAGACGAACCGGTCATGCCCGGCCTGCTTGGCCGCCTCGAGCAGGTTGAGCGTGCCGGTGACGTTGACGTCGACGAACGCCTGGGCGGGATAACGGGCGATGTCCGGCTTGTGCAGCGCGCCGCCATGGATCACCGCCTCGACCCCCCGCTCGGCGAAGACGCGGTCGACCAGCGCACGATCGGCGACCGATCCGATCACATCGGTATCGGCGCCCGGCGCGACATCGAGCCCGGTGACGCGGTGGCCGTTCGCCCGGAGCAACGGCGCAAGGAAGCGGCCGAGCCAGCCGGAGGAGCCTGTCAGGAGGATATGCATGGGGCTCGACTACCCCAATCGTCATCCCCGCGAAAGCGGGGGCCCGATCTCCTGCGGGCGCGGCAAACACCGCCGGAGTGATCGCGGATAGTCCGGGAGACGGGTCCCCGCTTTCGCGGGGATGCCGGCGGTTATGCCAAGCTGGGAACCGGCGAAGCCTGCACCTCGGCGGCTTCCTCATGTGCGTCCTGCCATTCCGCACGCCGCTTGACCCCGAAATTGAGGAACAGCACCGGCAGCTTGAGGAACAGCAGCTCCGAATGGATGAAGGTGTCGATCCCGCGCTCCCACCATTTCGGATCGCGCTTGCCGTTCGCCTTGAGCCAGCCGTCATAGGGCGCCCAGTGGCTCGGCTCGTCCTTCTCGATGATCCGGAAGATCTTCATCAGCACCTTGTCGCCGGTGACCAGCGGGTGCCTGAGCAGGATCTCCACCTGCTTGTGCCCGCGCTGCTCGGTGAGCGAGATCACCCGGCACAGCTTCTCGAACTGGTCGTCCTCGGCGATGATCCGCCTGGTATCGAGCTCGTCGATCGTCCGGCGGAACATGATCTCCACGAACCGGTCGATATGGCCGCAGGTCCGGTCGACCTGGAGCGGCATCTTGCCCTGCAGCTCGAACCAGCGCTTGAACATGACATAGTGCTTGCGCTCGTCGGCGCGGTGCTTTTCGATCGCGGCGATCAGGGCATGATCGTCGGGTGCACGCGCCTTCACCGCCTCCAGCACCCGGTCGATGCTCGTATAGCCGCGATGCTCGTTATAGATGTAAATCGAACCGAGCAGGTCGAGATAGCGGCGGCGGAACCAGGCGAGCATCGCGAGATGCTACGCCTTTGTTTCCGCCCCCACCAGCCGGAGAAACATTAATTCGCGGCCATGTAGCGCGCGCCTATTGTGCCTCGATCTTCACGCTGGCGACCGCCGCCTCGATCTCGCCGTGCGTCGCGGCAGGCTCATCGGGCGCATAGCCGGCGCCGATCACGAAGAAGCCACTGCCGCGGAGTACGACCCATATCTCGGAGATTGTAGGCACTGCCGCCTCTCCGCGACGCAGCGTGTAGCCGACGCGCAGATGCCCGGCGGGCATGCCGGACACCTGCAGCGCCGATGGGGCATCGAGGATTGTGATCTCGCCCAAGCTGCGGCGGAGATCGTCGACCATCAGCTTCGCCACACCGTCCGGGCCCAGCTCTCGGGCTGCCGGGAAATTGTGATAGTTGATCTTGACCGTCGGGTTCACCCCCGGACGCGACAGCGGATATTTGGTCAGGGTGATCAGCGGCCCGCGCAACGCACGCGACGCGCCGGGCGTGTCGAAATCGATACTCCGAATATTGCGCAGCGCCTCATCGGGCGGCAGCACCGACCAGCCCGCCGGCTTCTCGATCGAGACGCCGCCCACCGGCGCCGCGATCCGCTCGCCGATCGCGGCCACCGCCGGGGCGGCCATGACCAGCACGGCCGCCGCTATCGCAATACGCTTCATCCTGCCCTCCTCAAGATGCGGCGCGCCGGATCAGGCCGTTGCCAGCGCGACCTCGTACTTCGCCGTGGTCTTCTCCGCGACTTCCGCTTCGCTCACGCCCGGCGCCAGCTCGATCAGGCGGAAGGGCGAATTGTGATCGACGCGCTGGAACACCGCCAGGTCGGTGATGATCATGTCGACCACGTTCTTGCCGGTCAGCGGCAGGTCGCACGACGGCACGAACTTGGGGGCGCCGTCCTTGGAGTTGTGCTCCATCACCACGATGATCTTCTTCACGCCGGCGACGAGGTCCATCGCGCCGCCCATGCCCTTGATCATCTTGCCGGGGATCATCCAGTTGGCGATATCCCCGGTCTCGCTGATCTCCATCGCGCCGAGCACGGTCAGGTCGATATGGCCGCCGCGGATCATCGCGAAGCTCTGCTCCGAGCCGAAATAGGCCGACTGGGGCAGCTCGCTGATCGTCTGCTTGCCGGCATTGATCAGGTCCGCATCGACTTCGTCGTCATAGGGAAACGGGCCGATGCCGAGCATGCCGTTCTCCGACTGGAGCGTCACTTCGACGCCCGCCGGGATGTGGTTCGCCACCAGCGTGGGAATGCCGATGCCCAGATTGACGTAGAAGCCGTCCTGCAGCTCCTTCGCGGCGCGCGCCGCCATCTCGTCGCGGGTCCAGCCCTTGGTTTCTTGGGCCATTACTTCTTCTCCTCGGCCGGATCGGCCCATTGCTTGTCCTTGGGGAACACCTCGTCCATCCCGCCCTTCAGGCCGGAGCCGTAGACGGGGTTGGGCAGGATGAACCAGCCATGCCCCCAGAGCGGGGCGATCAGCGTGTTGCCGGTGGTGTTGCGCCGCGCGGGCGTCGACAGGTCCTTGGTGTTGAACAGGTCGCTGAAGTCGCCCAGCTGATCGCCGCCCATCGCGACGATGCAGTAGCGCTCGGCGATCTTCCAGCGGCGCTCGTCCTTGCCGCTCGGCGCGGCGTCATCGCGCAGGATCAGCGTATCGCCGAGCGTCACCGGGCCGAGGCCGGCCTTGTTCAACGCCTCGATCGTGAACGCCGCGGTGCTCGCCGATCGGTTGCTGTTGTAGATCACGGTGATGCCGTCGCCGCGGATCGCCGCGATCGTCTCGGCGGCGCCGGGTACCGCCTCCACCTTGTCGGCGCCGGTCTGCTCCCAGCGCGTCCAGCGGCCCTGGTCATAGCCCGGACCCCGCCGCGCGGCGTCGCTCTCGAAGCCCAGGTTGAGCAGCACGGTCTCGTCCACGTCGAACACCACGGCGAGCGGGCGCTTGCCGCAGGCTTCGAACTTGGGCGAGGTCAGCGTGGAATCGCGCGTCATCACCACCGAAGTGATCATGCTCTTGTCGCGGCGGAAGCGCAGCTCGCCATGGACATAGGTCCACAGCGCCGCATAGGCCTGAAGACTGAGCGCCGATGCCTCGCCCGAGCCATAGAGGAACTGCATCTCGGGCGGCACGCCGCCGGGCGCTGGCGCGGGCGCAGTCGAGGCCGCAGTCCCAGTCGCGGCCGGAGCGCCGCTCGGGGGCGGCAGCGCAGTCAGGCTGGTAACCTGTACGGTCTTGCCGTCCTCGGTGGTGAAGACCTGGCCGGGCCTCGGCGCCTGGGCCTGGTCCTGGCGCTTGCCCTTCTTCTTGCGCGACTGGCTGTCCTGCGAAGTCTTGACCACGCCCGCCGCCGCCGCGATCGGCACCGCGGCCACGGCGATGCAGCCCGAAAGGCTGGTCGCTGCAACGGCGAGCCCCGCGATGGTCAGCGCGCGGTTCATGCCGTTTCGCGCGCCCGCGTGGTGCGGAACTCGATCTTCTTGTCGTAGGGCGCGCCCACGATCAGCCGCTTCACATAGATGCCCGGCAGGTGGATCTGGTCGGGGTCGAGGCTGCCGACCGGCACCACTTCCTCCACCTCGGCGACGCAGATCTTGCCTGCGGTCGCCATCGGCTGGTTGAAGTTGCGTGCGGTCTTGCGGAAGATCAGGTTGCCGCTCTCATCGGCCTTCCAGCCCTTGATGATCGACAGGTCGCTGCGGATGCCGCGCTCGAGGATGAACTCCTCGCCGTCGAAGATCTTCACTTCCTTGCCCTCGGCCACCTGGGTGCCGACGCCGGTCTTGGTGTAGAAGCCCGGGATGCCTGCGCCGCCGGCGCGGCAGCGCTCGGCCAGCGTGCCCTGCGGGCAGAATTCCACTTCGAGCTCGCCCGAGAGAAACTGGCGCTCGAACTCCTTGTTCTCGCCGACATAGGACGAGATCATCTTCTTCACCTGGCGGGTGCGCAGCAGCTTGCCCAGGCCCTCGCCGTCGATGCCGGCATTGTTCGAGGCGATGGTGAGATCCCTGGTGCCAGCGTCGCGGATCGCGTCGATCAGCCGCTCGGGAATGCCGCACAGGCCGAAACCGCCGGCGCAGATCGTCATGCCGTCGAACAGCAGCCCTTCCAGCGCTGCTTCGGCGTTGGGATAGAGCTTCTTCATGCGCGATTCTCTCCTGACTTCGCCCGGGGCGATAGTCCGCCGCGGAAGCCCGGGTCAAGCGAACCTGAACCGACTTTCAACTTCGCCGGGCGTCAGGGATCATAGGGCCAGGGGTTGGAGCGTGCACGCGAGCCCTGGCGGAGCAGCTCCTCATTGGGTTCGCCTTCGCTGCGGACATAGCGGCCCTGCCCCTCGTCCCATTGCTCGATCGGCGGGCGATTATGCCCGTCCGCCTCGGCACGCTTGCGGCTTTCCGAAGCGGTGTGCGCGTTGACGCGGCGCATCTGGCGCCACATCGCCCGCATCAGCAGGAGGGTCAGGCCAAAGACGATGGCCACCCCGGCGAACGGTAAAAGCATCTCCCCCATGGCGGCATGCTAACAACGGCGCGGTACATCGCAAGCCGGTTCCGCCGAACCTGAACAGAACATGATCGGAATCGGTGGTGTGACACAAAGGCAACACGCTCAAATTGTAATTAAATTGCCATATTGCACTGCGGAATCGGAGGCCTACGTAGAGCCCCGGATGGCCATCCGAACCTGAGTAAATAAGTCCAAAGGTAGGAAATATAATGCGAATTCTCGCAACGTCCGCGCTCGCCCTCATTGCAGCCACCGCAGCTCCCGCTTTCGCGCAGGACAGCGCGCCGTTCAGCGGCCCGCGCATCGAAGCCGAAGGCGGCTGGGACCATGTCGGCTCCGAGGGCGATGGCCGTTCGGGCTTCGTCTATGGCGGCGCCATCGGCTACGACAAGCAGTTCAACAACATCGTGATCGGCGCTGACGCCGAGATCACCGGCGCGACCACCAAGGAAGGTGGCGTGGAAGCCGGCCGCGACCTCTATGTCGGCGGCCGTGCAGGCTTCGTCGTCGGCGGCTCGACGCTGATCTACGGCAAGGCCGGCTACACCAACGCTCGCATCAGCGTCGGCAACGACGGCTTCAACAACGACGGCTACCGCCTGGGCGCCGGCGTCGAGAAGAACTTCGGCCGCTTCTTCGGCAAGGTCGAGTATCGCTACTCGCGCTACGAGAAGATCGACCTGAACCGCGACCAGGTCGTCGCCGGCCTCGGCGTTCGCTTCTAAGCGTTCGACAAATCCGGACAGCAAGGGGGCCGCGCGGGCAACTGCGCGGCCCTTTTCCGTTGGGCCTCATTCCTTTGACCGGCAAACCGGTCGCGCGCCGAACGGCCTTCGTCGCAAAATGCGGCGTGCTCCAGCATCCCGTGGCAGGCGCGCCCGCAAATTGCGAGGAATGCAGATGCGGATATCGGTGCACGCCATCATGATTGGGGCGATCCTCTCGATCCCGGCGACATCGGCAATGCCGGCCGGGCATTCGCGCAGCCAGGCCGCACCGGCCGAGGACCGCGCCAGCGCCCAGCGGCAGCTGGCCGAGACGCTGGTCACCGCGATCAACGGCACCGCGCAGGATCGCGAACGCTGGGTGACCACCCATTTCTCGCCCGCGGCGCTCAAGGAACGGCCCGCGGCGGAATGGCAGGAGACGCTCGAGACTCTCGCCCGCGCCTATCCGCGGCTCGATCTGGCCGGGGTCGATAGCTATTCCGACTGGATCAACATCCGGGTCGGCACGCCGGGCGGCAGAGGCCCGGGCCAGATCCGCCTCTATGCCGATCCCGCCCAGCCCAGCCTGGTCAAGTGGCTGACTCACTATCCGCAGCCGATGCCGGAAACGGCCGGAAAGGCGCAGGCCGGGAAGTCCACGCTCGCCGCCTTGCTGGGCGCGCGGATCGACCGAGCGGTGCGCAACGACGAATTCTCCGGCGTGGCGTTGGTCATGAAGGGCGACACGGTCGTGCTCCAGCGCGCGACCGGCCTCGCCAATCGCGACTTCCGCGTTCCGGTGACGATGCAGACCCGCTTCAATCTCGGCTCGATGGACAAGATGTTCACCAGCGTCCTGATCGCCCAGCTTATCGAGGCGGGGAAGCTGACGCTCGACACGCGGCTGGGCGAAGTGCTGCCCGATTATCCCAACAAGGATGCCGCTGCTAAGATCACCATCCGCCACCTGCTCTCCCACAGCGCCGGACTCGGCTGGCTCTGGGACCGCGCGGAATACAGTAAGGATCCGGCCAAGCCCTATGCCCGCGTGAGCGCGCTGCTCCCCACCTTCGCGGCCGAACCGCTGCTCTACGAGCCGGGGTCGCGGGGGCAATATTCGAACGAGGGCTTCATCGTCCTGGGCGCGATCATCGAGAAGCTGACCGGCAAGAGCTGGTACGAAGCCGCCAAGGCCAATGTCTTCGATCGCGCCGGGATGTCGCACACCGATTATCCCACGATCGACGCGGTCTCGGCCGATCGCGCTGTCGGCTACCGCTTCGGCGAGAAGGATCCGCTGGGGCTGCTCGATCGCCAGCCGAACAGCGCCTTCCCGATGGGCTATCGCGGCAATTCCTGCGGCGGCGGCTATTCCACGGCGGCGGACGTCGCCCGCTTCCTGCGCGCACTCTCCCAGGGTAAGCTCGTTTCCCCCGCGGCCTTCGCTGCGATGCAGGTGCGCGAGGCGGTCAGCTTCCCCAATTACGGCCATGGCCTGATGGTCGAGCCGCTCGGCGGTGACACGCTGATCGGTCATGACGGCGGCGGGCCCAATTCGGGCATCAACAGCGCCGGCCGGATGCTGCGCAAATCGGGCTACACGATCGTCGTCCTCGGCAATTACGACGCGCCCTATGCCCAGCAGCTCGCCCGCGACATGGCCGAAATCGTCGAGCGCCAGCCGGCCTGACCGACCGCCACTCCGCCGCACCATTGCCTCCGTCTATACGCTAGCAATGATCGCGCGGGTTGGTCCGGCGCGCATGCCGGGCTAGGACCACCCCATGACCGCGAAACGCACCGGGGGCAGGATCCTCGTCGACAATCTGGTTGCGCAGGGCTGCGACCGTATCTTCCAC
>Ga0164294_10001047_pt1 | contig 26152 bp, 23 predicted proteins | sample GEODES005metaG_FD_111479 | JGI IMG/M metagenome (GOLD analysis project Ga0164294, IMG submission 111479) | Oligotrophic lake water microbial communities from Sparkling Lake, Wisconsin, USA - GEODES005 metaG | ecosystem: Environmental > Aquatic > Freshwater > Lake | place: USA: Sparkling Lake...
CATATGAAATGGCGCTGCTCCTAATTTAAAGGCCAACCCAGACACCATAAATACTAGACCTAAAACGAGCACCGTCTTACTCGCCGAACCAGCAGCGATAGCCGCCGCTACTTGCGTCAAGTTGAGAGAACCAGTGGCGCCATACAACATCGACATCCCGTACAACATAAAACCTGAAGCGAGTGCGCCAAGTACAAAATACTTCATGGCGGCTTCAGTAGAGATCGGGTTATCGCGACGCAGTGCAACCAATGCGTACAGCGAAAGCGACATTAATTCGAGTCCGAGATAAATGATCAGGAAGCTATTCCCTGAAATCATGATCATCTGGCCAAGCAAGGTCAGCAACGCCAACACATAAAATTCGCCACTCAATGAACCGCCCAACATGCCGCGGATCAACACATACTGGCGCGAATAAATCAGCGTGATAAACGTGGCCACACAAGCAAACAGCTTGAGCAGCATAGCCATAGGATCGTTCACAAACATTTGATTAAATGCGTAGCTGCTACCGGATGCACCAAAACCTGAGATGGCGATGTAGCCCGTCACAACAATCGCGAGCAGCGACAAGCGATGACTCATTGGCTGGCTATCTTCGTGCACAAACAATCCGGCGACCAGCACGGCCATGATCGCAATCGCGAGAAAAATCTCAGCGCTAGCGGGAATCAGGTTCAGTTCATTCATGATCAGCCGATGAAAAATCTAGGTTATTGGGGAATCTTGGAAACCGACACATGCTGAAGTAAATCAGTCACCGAGGTCTGCATCGCATCAGTAAATGGAGCGGGATACACACCCATCCACAGCACAGCAATCGCCAATACACTCAGCATGAAAAACTCGCGCGACGTGAGATCGGTCAGGGCTGCGACATCGTCATTCGCCACCTCGCCAAACACCACACGCTTGACTAGCCACAACGAATAAGCCGCACCCAGTATCAGCGCAGTCGCCGCCAGCAAACCTATCCAGAAATTGTATTTGACTGAACCGAGTATCACCAGAAACTCACCGATGAAACCCGAAGTACCCGGCAGACCAGCGTTTGCCAACGAAAAAAGTACAAACAAAGCTGCAAAACGGGGCATGGTATTAATTACACCGCCATACGATGCAATCTCGCGTGAATGAACACGGTCGTAAAGAACGCCGATACACAAAAACATAGCGCCTGACACAAAGCCGTGCGAGATCATTTGCATTAAACCGCCCTGCACCGCCATCTCACCAAACAAAAAGAAACCTAAGGTGACAAAACCCATGTGGGCAATCGAAGAATACGCCACCAGTTTTTTCATGTCGGCTTGTACGAGCGCGACTAAACCAATGTAAATCACAGCGACTAAGGACAAGGCAATCATCATCCCCGATAAATAGTGACTAGCATCCGGCGCTATTGGGAGTGAAAATCTCAAGAAACCATAACCACCTAACTTCAACATGATCGCCGCCAGTACCACTGAGCCGCCAGTAGGTGCTTCAACGTGAGCATCAGGTAACCAAGTGTGAACAGGCCACATCGGCACCTTGACCGCAAAGGCCATCAAGAAGGCTAAGAAAACCAGTATCTGCCCATACAGCGTCAAAGGCAGCTTATGCCATGTTTGAATATCAAAGCTGCCATTCGATTGCGCGTACAAGTACAACAAAGCCACCAGCATCAGCAAGGAGCCAAGCAAGGTGTACAAGAAAAATTTAAGTGCTGCATAAACACGACGGGGACCGCCCCAAACACCGATGATGATAAACATCGGTATCAGCGTCGCTTCAAAGAACACGTAGAACAACAACGCATCCAGCGCGCAGAACACACCAATCATGACGCCGGACAGAATTAAAAAAGCACCCATGTACTGAGAAACGCGCTTCTCAATCACTTGCCAACCGGCGATCACCACGATGAACGTGATAAAAGCGGTTAAGGGGATGAACCACAGCGACAGACCATCAATACCCAAATGATAAAAAACATTGAAGCGCTCTATCCACGCTGATTTTTCAACAAACTGCATGCCATGCGCCGCTGAATCGAATTGATCGACGAGCGGGAGCGTGAACAAAAAGCTGACCAACGAACCGAGCAACGATAAATGACGAGCGAGCTTTGCCTTGCTGTCAGAGCCGACGGCTAACACCACGATACCAAACACGATCGGTACCCAGATCGCAAGGCTCAGATAAGGAATAGTTGACTGCATGGTTGTATTTTTCGCGGGCCGCTGTTCTGTTGAATTCGATCAGGAAGTCATCAGCAGATAACCCAAATACAGGGCTACTGCGACGATCATGGTGAATGCATAGTGATAAATATAGCCAGTCTGGAAGGTGCGCGTCACGGTGGATAACCACCCTACTAATCGCGCGCTACCGTTCACAATCCAGCCATCAATCAGTGTTTTGTCGCCTATCGATGAGAAACCGGAACCCAGCTTGCGCGCACCGGCGGCAAAAACCACTTCATTGATTTTGTCCATGTAGTACTTGTTATCCAGCAGCGTGTAGATTGCGCTGAATTTTTGGTAAAACCAAGCAGGTACTTTGGGGTTAATCATGTAGCAGTACCACGAAGCGACCACGCCACTCAGCGCCAACACAAACGGCAAGCTAGTTAAGGCGTGAATCGCCATCGCTGTCGCACTGTGGAATTCATGGGTGAGTTCCGCCATCGCTTCATGCTTATCCGCGACAAAGATTACGCCTTTGAAGAAATCGCCAAACAGCATCGTTTCGATGGTCAGATAACCAATCACTACTGAAGGAATCGCTAGCAATACCAACGGCAGTGTCACCACCCACGGTGTTTCGTGAGGCTTTTCACCAGGGGCTAAACCGTGATGCTCATCGTGGTGATCATCATGTGCGTCGTGTGCATCATGAGCGGCTTCATGACCAAAACGTTCTTGACCATGAAACACTAAAAAGTACATGCGGAAAGAATAGAAGGCTGTAACAAATACACCAGCCAGTACAGCAAACTGCGCAAAACCACTGCCGGCAATATGCGAGGCTTGTACCGCCTCGATAATGCTGTCTTTGGAATAGAAACCAGAGAAGAACGGTGTGCCGATCAGCGCGAGCGATCCCAACAAACTCGTAAACCACGTGATCGGCATGTACTTCCACAAACCACCCATGCGGCGTATGTCTTGATCGTGATGCATCCCGATGATGACGGAACCCGCACCTAAAAACAGCAGCGCTTTAAAGAAGGCATGCGTCATTAAATGGAATACCGCCACTGAGTAGGCCGAAGCACCTAAGGCTACCGTCATATAACCCAACTGCGACAAAGTTGAATAAGCAACCACGCGCTTAATATCGTTTTGGATGATGCCCAAAAAGCCCATGAACAACGCTGTAATCGAGCCGATGACTAAAACAAACGATAAGGCGGTGTCGGATAGTTCAAACAGTGGCGACATACGCGCCACCATGAATATGCCTGCAGTCACCATCGTGGCAGCATGAATCAGCGCCGAGATCGGTGTTGGGCCTTCCATAGAATCGGGCAACCAGACATGCAATGGAAACTGCGCTGATTTGCCCATCGCACCAATAAACAAGCAAATACACGCTACCGTGATCAGCATCCAATCCGATCCTGGCAACGTTAATGCAGCTAGTTCTTCGCGCTTAGCAAACACTTCAGCGTAGTTCATCGAGCCGGCATACGCCAACAACAAACCAATACCCAGAATGAAACCGAAGTCACCGACACGATTCACCAAAAAGGCTTTCATGTTGGCGTAAATGGCGGTGGGTCGTTTAAACCAAAAACCAATCAAGAGGTACGAGACTAAGCCAACCGCTTCCCAGCCAAAAAACAACTGCAGGAAGTTATTGCTCATCACCAGCATGAGCATGGCAAACGTAAACAAAGAAATGTAGGCGAAGAAGCGGTTATAACCTTCATCGTCTTGCATGTAGCCTATGGTGTAGATGTGCACCATCAGAGAAACGAAGCTCACGACGCACATCATCATCGCCGTCAGACTATCGATTAAAAAACCAATCTCCAGTTTCACGCCAGCGACCGTCATCCACGTATACAGGGTGCCGCTGTAGCTCGCTCCTCCGATAACCTCGGCTAGTGCGTGCAAAGAAATCAGAAACGCAACCAGTACACCCATGATGGTGACGCTGTGCGACGCCTTGCGTCCGACAAGGTTGCCAAAAAAACGCGTACCAAACAGGCCAGCTATTAACGAACCGGCCAGTGGTGCCAGTGGCACTAACAACATCAGATGTGGGTTAAGTTGCCCCGCCATGAAAATTCTTTTCCTTGTGAGTGAATTAGCCCTTGAGACGGTCGAGTTCTTCTACATTGACCGTATTCAGGTTTCGGAACAGCACGACGAGAATCGCTAATCCAATCGCCGACTCTGCGGCAGCGACTGTCAAAATAAAAAATACAAAGATCTGGCCTGCCGCATCACCGAGGTAATGAGAAAAAGCCACAAAATTCATGTTGACCGCTAACAGCATCAATTCAATCGACATCATGATAATGATGACGTTTTTTCGGTTCAGGAAAATACCCATCACCGAAATCGCAAACAGAATCGCCCCCAAGGTCAAATAGTGTGCAAGTGTTATCTCCATGATGGGCCTCAGGATTTTTCTGTGGCGGATGTCTCCGCTGCACGGTTGCTTTCAGAAGGCATGCTAAGAATACGCACCCTGTCCTCTTTGCGTGTCTTGACTGCTGCACCCGGATCAAAATACTTTATGTCCTTGCGTCGACGCAGGGTCAGTGCAACAGCGGCCACAATCGCCGCCAACAAGATGAGCGCTGCAATTTCAAACGCATACAGATACTGGGTATAGATGAGCTTACCCAACTCGCGCGTATCACCAATATTGAGTGTCCCGCCCTGTGCTTGCTGCGTAACGAATGCTCTCACCAGCACTGCCGTCATTTCAACCGCAACGATCAAACCAATAATTAAGGCCAGCGGCATGTGGCTCAAAAAACCTTCACGCAACTTACTCATGTCGATATCTAGCATCATCACAACAAACAGGAAGAGCACCATCACTGCACCGACATACACCAGCACCAATACAATCGCGAGAAACTCAGCCTTGAGCAGCATCCATAGAGCAGCGGCAGAGAAAAAAGACAGAATCAAAAATAAGGCCGCATTGACTGGATTGCGATCAGTAATGACTTTACCCGCTGCGACTATCAACAGCGTGGAAAAAGCATAAAAAAGAAACGTAGTAAATTCCATGAACAATCTCAGCGATAACGCGCGTCAGCTTGGCGGCTGGCGGCAATTTCAGGCTCGTACTTGTCACCGATGGCAAGGAGCATGTCTTTGGTGTAGTACAAATCCCCGCGCTTCTCTCCGTGATACTCGAGAATATGCGTTTCCACGATCGAATCAACTGGGCATGATTCTTCACAGAAGCCGCAGAAGATACATTTGGTTAAATCAATGTCATAGCGCGTGGTGCGACGCGAACCATCGTCACGTTGCTCTGATTCGATACTGATCGCCATGGCAGGACACACCGCCTCGCACAGCTTGCACGCGATGCAGCGCTCTTCACCGTTGGGATAGCGGCGTAATGCATGCAAGCCGCGGAATCGTGGCGACTGCGGAGTTTTTTCTTCCGGAAATTGCACGGTAATTTTCCGCGCAAACATATAGCGCCCTGTCAGCGCGAGTCCTTTAAGGAGCTCCCGCAACATCAAGCTTCCGAGGAAATCTTTGATCGCTTCCATATGTATTTAGCCTCTGGCCTTTAGTCCTGTCGGTTTACTGCTTCCAGATACTCCAGGGAGTTTGCATCCACACAGCGACAATCACCAGATAGACGACCGTCAGCGGTATGAAAATCTTCCAACCCAATCGCATGATCTGGTCATAGCGATAGCGGGGAAAGGAAGCACGAACCCAAATAAAAATCGAAACCACCAAGAAGGTCTTGATACCCAGCCAAATCCAGCCAGGAATAAAATCAAGTAACGCCAACGGCGCGCTCCAGCCACCCAAAAACATCAGCGTAGCGAGCATGGAAATCAAAATCATGTTGGCGTATTCCGCCAGGAAGAACATCGCGAACGACATGCCTGAATACTCCACCATGTGCCCGGCCACAATCTCAGACTCACCCTCGACAACGTCAAACGGATGACGCGCCGTTTCAGCAATACCCGAGATGATGTACACAACAAACATAGGGAACAAAGGCAACCAATTCCACGACAAGAAATTGAGTCCGATATCAGCGAACATTCCGCGCGTCTGCCCGCCCACAATTTCCGACAAATTCAAACTGCCCGACACCATCAAAACAATGACCAATACAAAACCCATGGAGATTTCATAGGACACCATTTGCGCTGACGCGCGCATCGCACCGAGGAAAGCGTATTTAGAATTCGACGCCCAGCCAGCAATGATCACGCCGTACACTTCCAGCGATGTAATGGCCATCACAAACAACAGGCCAGCATTTACATTGGCTAATGCTTTATCAGGACCAAAGGGAATGACTGACCAAGCAGCCAGCGCAGGCATGATCGTCATTACCGGCGCAATAACAAACAAGGCTTTGTTTGCTTTAGCAGGAACAATAATTTCTTTTAACAGCAGCTTCAGCGCATCAGCAATCGGCTGTAATAAGCCCGCTGGTCCGACACGATTAGGACCGATACGCACATGCATCCAACCAATCATCTTGCGTTCCCACAGCGTGAGATACGCAACGCAGCCCATCAAGGGCAACGTCACCGCAATGATTTTAATCAGCGTCCACGCGATCGGCCAAGCAGGACCAAGTAACTGACTGCCGGTGCTGGTCAGCAGATTTAAAAAATCATCCATCAGGCTTTCTCCACCTTGATGGAACCAAACATCGCACCCAAGGCAGCCGTTGATGCATGCGCTGCAGCCAATCGCACTACATTGTTTGGTAAGCCGCTTTCAATCGCGCAAGGCAGCGTGACTGAACCTGTGCCCTGAGTCACTCGCACTAAACTACCTGTACTCACACCGAGCGATTGCGCTAGATTGGCAGAAAGTTTAACGTTGGGTGCTTGCGCATCCACTGTCTGCTGCAATGATTCTGAGCGACGCGCAATCGCATCACTAAAATAAATAGGCACGTCAGCGACGCGCTGAATCTCTGCCGAGGTCTGTGGCGCATGCAAGGCAATATCTGCGCGATTACTGAGTTGTGCCGAAAGATCCAAGCCATCAAGCGTTTTAACGCCTAACACTTCATTGCGAATATCTTCTGAGCTCTCATAAGCAAAGTTATCAAGCCCAAGCAAATTACCGAGTACGCGTAAAACTTTCCATGCGGGTCGGGTGTCGCCCAACGGTTTAACGGTTCCATTAAAACCCTGCGCGCGACCCTCTGCATTAACAAAGGTGCCGGATGTTTCAGAGAACGGCGCAATCGGTAACAGCACATCGGCATAGTCCATACCGTGACGGTACGGGGACATCACCACAACCATCTCAGCCTTCTCGAGTGCTGAACGAGCAAGCTGAGGATTAGCGCAATCCAATTCGGGTTCGACGTTCAACAACACGTACGCTTTTTTCGCCTGGGTGAATTGGGCGACGGCTAAATTTCTGTTAACCGGTAAGGCCTTCGCTAAATAGCCACCGACGGTATTCGCTGCTTCTGTCAGATAGCCAAATTGTGCATTCGTATTCGTCGCAATCCACTGCGCCAACGCATGCAACTGTGAAGCTTGTGGATGCTGAGCGGCGGCATTACCCAACACAATCGCGCGTGGTTCACCTGAGAGCAAACCAGCTGCAATTTGTTTTGCCGTAGGCGATGGCTGTAGTGGTACCAATTCAGCCGGCGCATCAATTTGCTTGCTCTGCGCCACAGCGACTGCGACTTCACCAAGTAAAGCCACCCAATCAGAGGGCGCTGCAATCAGTTTGTTCGCAACAGGCATTAAGAGATCATCATCGGTTGCGTGCAACAGGGATACTTGTGCACCACGACGAACAGCGGATCGTAATTTAGCCGCCAACAGCGGATGATCTTTGCGCAGGAAAGAGCCGATAACAAATACGCGCTTCAAATGACTGAAGGCATCGATACTCATTCCCAGCCATGGCGTAAACGAACGATCGCCAACACCATCTGATTGACGCAGACGGAAATCAACATTCTCTGATCCCAAGCCGCGAATCATTTTCTGCAATAGTGATAATTCTTCCAACGTCGAATACGGTGTCGCTAGCGCTGCGATGGAATCTGCACTGTGCTCATGACGAATATTTCGCAAGCCATGCGCTACATACTCCAGCGCAGTTTGCCAGTCGGTAGTTTTCCATTGACCGTCTTGTTTGATCATCGGCGAAGTTAAACGATCTGCGCTGTTTAACCCTTCATACGCAAAACGATCACGATCCGATAACCAGCATTCATTGATGGCGTCATTTTCAAGTGGCAGTACGCGCATCACTTGCGCACCTTTTACCTGCACTACCAAATTAGCACCCAAACTGTCGTGCGGGCTGACTGATTTACGACGCGAAAGTTCCCAAGTCCGTGCGCTGTAACGAAATGGCTTAGATGTCAGCGCACCAACTGGACAGATATCAATCATATTTCCGGATAATTCGGAATTCACGCTCTTATTCACAAAAGTCGTGATCTCTGAATGCTCACCACGATTGAGCATGCCGAATTCCATGACACCCGCAATTTCTTGTCCAAAACGAACGCAACGCGTGCAGTGTATGCAACGACTCATCTCTTTCATGGAGATCAGCGGGCCGGCATCTTTAGCATGAACGACTCGCTTTTCTTCTTCGTAGCGCGAAGACGATGGGCCATAACCCACAGCTAAATCTTGCAACTGACACTCACCGCCTTGATCGCAAATAGGACAATCGAGCGGATGATTGATCAACAAAAATTGCATTACATCTTTTTGTGCCTTGACCGCTTTTTCACTGTGCGTGCGAACGATCATGCCCGCAGTCACTGGCGTAGCACAAGCAGGTAAGGGTTTAGGGGCCTTCTCGACTTCGACTAAACACATACGGCAGTTAGCCGCGATGGAAAGTTTTTTGTGATAACAAAAGTGAGGGATATACGTACCCAGGCGATTGGCGGCATCCATCACCATGGAGCCCTCCTGCACCTCGACTTTTTTTCCGTCTATCTCGATCTCAACCATGATTGTCCCGGTCAGATGTAGGTCGGCACAAGGCAACGCTTGTGCTCGATGTGATACGCAAACTCATCTTTAAAATTCTTGATCATGGCGCGCACCGGCATAGCGGCAGCATCACCCAGTGCGCAAATCGTGCGCCCCTGAATACCATCACACACAGAATTTAGTAGATCCAGATCGTCAGCCCTGCCCTGCCCATGCTCAATACGATGCACCATACGGTACAGCCAGCCTGTACCTTCACGGCACGGCGTACACTGGCCGCATGATTCTTCGTAATAGAAATACGAGAGTCGCAACAAGGATTTCACCATGCAGCGGTCTTCATTCATCACAATCACTGCACCCGAACCCAACATAGAACCGGCTTTTGCAATCGAGTCGTAATCCATATCGGTTTGCATCATCAAATCGCCCGTCAACACAGGCATTGATGATCCACCAGGAATAACCGCTTTAATTTTTTTGCCGTCACGCATGCCACCGGCTAGCTCGAGCAATGTAGCAAACGGAGTACCTAAGGGCACTTCATAGTTACCCGGTTTAGCGACATCACCCGACACTGAAAAAATCTTGGTGCCGCCATTATTCGGCTTGCCTATCGCTGCATAGGCTTCACCACCCAAACTGAGTGCAAACGGAACCGCTGCAAACGTCTCCGTGTTGTTAATCGTGGTGGGCTTACCGTACAAACCAAAACTCGCAGGGAATGGTGGCTTGAAACGTGGCTGACCTTTTTTACCTTCTAGCGATTCGAGTAAGGCGGTTTCTTCACCGCAGATATACGCACCGTATCCGTGAAACGCGTGGAGTTGAAACGAAAAACTCGATCCAAGAATACTGTCACCCAGAAAACCAGCAGCACGAGCCTCGTCGATTGCTTCTTCGAAGCGATCATAGACATCCCAGATTTCGCCATGAATATAGTTATAGCCCACAGGTATACCCATCGCGTAGGCACCAATGGCCATACCTTCGATCACGCTATGCGGGTTATAACGAAGAATGTCTCGATCTTTGAACGTACCCGGCTCGCCCTCGTCCGAATTACAGACTAAGTATTTTTGACCCGGAAATTGACGTGGCATGAAACTCCACTTCAATCCCGTTGGAAAGCCTGCACCACCACGACCTCGCAATGACGATGCTTTGAGTTCAGCAATCACCTGCTCAGGCGGAATATTTTCGCTAAGGATGCGGCGCAGTGACGCATAACCACCGCGCTTAACGTAGTCAGCGAGGTGCCAGTTAGCACCATCGAGACCCGCTAAGATCAAGGGCTGAATATGACGATCGTGAAGGCAAGTCATTTTTTCAATTCCGTTAACAAAGCATCGATTTTTTCATTCGACATGTGACTGCACATGCGTTTGTTATTCACCAGCAGAACCGGCGAATCACCGCACGCGCCCATACATTCACCTTCGACTAAAGTGAACTGACCATCAGCGGTTGTTTGGCGATAGTCGATACCTAATTTTTCTTTGAGATATGCAGCGGCTTTTTCTCCACCCGACAAAGCGCAAGGTAAGTTAGTGCAGATCGTCACCTTGTGCTTACCGATGGGCTTCAGGTCATACATGTTGTAGAAGGTCGCCACTTCCTGAACGGCGATCGCAGGCATGCCAATGTAATCGGCTAAATCTTGCATGACTTCGGGCGAAACCCAACCATGCTCATCTTGCGCAATGGCGAGCGCCGCCATTACTGCCGATTGACGTTGGTCCGCAGGGAACTTTGCCAGTTCACGATCTATTTTTTTATACGCTTGCTCTGATAACAGCATTGACTAACCTTTTGGATAAAACCGCTTAGCGGTCAATCTCACCAAATACAATATCTTGCGTGCCAATGATTGTTACAGCATCTGCAATCATGTGACCCTTAGCCATTTCATTCAAGCCTTCCAGGTGGGCGAACCCGGGGGCACGTATCTTCAATCGGTAGGGCTTGTTCGCACCATCCGAAATTAAGTAGATACCAAACTCACCTTTAGGGTGCTCAACGGCCGCATAGGCTTCACCTTGCGGAACGTGAAAACCTTCAGTAAATAATTTAAAGTGGTGAATCAACTCTTCCATATTGGATTTCATATCCACACGCGAAGGCGGCGCCACTTTATGATTGTCCGTCATTACCGGACCTGAGTTATTACGCAACCACCCAACACACTGCTTAATGATCCGATTGGACTGACGCATTTCTTCAACGCGCACCAGATAGCGGTCATAGCAATCGCCATTCACACCCACCGGAATATCGAAATTCATTAAATCGTAAACTTCGTAGGGCTGCTTCTTACGCAAATCCCACTCTATGCCCGATCCACGAAGCATCGCACCAGTAAATCCCATCTGTAACGCACGTTCTGGCGACACCACACCGATACCTACTAAGCGCTGCTTCCAAATACGGTTATCGGTTAACAGCGTTTCATATTCATCGACGTACGTAGGGAAACGATTCGTAAAGTCTTCGATAAAGTCGAGCAATGAACCCTGACGATTATCGTTGAGTCGCGTGATGGCTTTCGCGTTGCGAATCAATGATGCTTTGTATTGCGGCATGCTATCGGGCAGATCACGATACACACCACCTGGACGATAGTAAGCTGCGTGCAATCGCGCACCGGAGACAGCTTCGTAACAGTCCATCAAATCTTCGCGCTCACGGAAAGCGTACAAGAACACGCCCATCGCACCCACATCTAATGCATGCGCACCTAACCAGAGCAGGTGATTCAATATGCGCGTGATTTCATCAAACATCACACGGATATATTGCGCACGTAAAGGCACTTCCACGTTTAGCAATTTTTCAATCGCCATGACGTAGGCATGCTCGTTACACATCATCGATACGTAATCGAGCCTATCCATGTACGGCACGGATTGCAGATAGGTGCGCGTTTCAGCCAGCTTTTCAGTCGCACGATGCAATAAGCCTATGTGAGGATCGGCTCGTTGAATCACTTCGCCATCCAACTCCAGCACCAGACGCAACACACCATGTGCCGCCGGATGCTGAGGTCCAAAATTGAGTGTGTAGTTCTTAATTTCAGCCACGACGAGTCGCTCCCTTAATCAACACATTACAAAGGGACGTATTTAACTCAATTTTGGCAAAAACCAAATTCATTAATAGATTGTTGAGCACGCTGTTATTGAAAGTTGCCATGACTATTTAACACCGTAGTTATCTTCACGAATCACACGCGGCACATTCTCACGCGGCTCAATCGTGACGGGCTGATAAATCACCCGCTTTTGCTCAGGGTCGTAGCGCATCTCTACATAACCACTGATCGGAAAATCTTTGCGGAAGGGATGGCCAATAAAACCATAATCGGTCAGCAAGCGACGCAGATCGTCATGCCCTTCAAACAGAATGCCGAATAAATCAAAGGCTTCGCGCTCGTACCAATTGGCAGACGACCAAATCGGGCACACGGAGGGAATCACAGGTAAATCATCGTCAGCCGCAAAGGTGCGAACACGCAAGCGCCAGTTATGCTTCACCGACAACAAATGCACCACTACAGCGAAACGAGCGCCATGCCATGCGCCATCACCGTAGCCGGAATAATCAACACCACAAAGATCGAGCAATTGCTCAAATCGAGTGGATGCATGATCACGCAAATCCTGCATCGCCGATAAATAGTCAGACGATTTGATGACTAGCGTGATTTCGCCGAGCTCATCGGTGAGAGAGTGAATTTTTTCACCCAATACCAGCTGCAAAGCATTTTTGAGGTTATCGAGTTGAGTGCTCATGTCTGGATTCGTTGAATTCAGCGGGCGATGGTGTTGGTACGGCGGATTTTGTTTTGCAATTGCATGATCCCGTACAACAGCGCCTCGGCGGTAGGTGGACATCCAGGAACATAAATATCCACCGGAACGATACGGTCACAACCACGAACGACTGAATAAGAGTAATGGTAGTAACCGCCACCATTCGCACAGGAACCCATCGATATGACCCAGCGTGGCTCTGCCATCTGGTCATACACCTTGCGTAGGGCCGGCGCCATTTTGTTGCACAGCGTGCCTGCCACAATCATCACATCGGATTGTCTGGGTGACGGACGAAACACCACGCCGAAACGATCGAGATCGTAGCGTGACGCGCCTGCATGCATCATCTCAACCGCGCAGCACGCCAAACCAAAAGTCATCGGCCATAGCGAACCTGTACGGGTCCAATTGATTAGCTTGTCAGCCGTCGTCGTGACAAAGCCTTCGTTTAGTAAGCCTTCAATAGCCATTGATCATTCCCAATCGAGGGCGCCTTTTTTCCACTCGAAAATAAGGCCCACCACTAGCACTCCAAGAAAAATCATCATTGCCCAAAAACCGAGCAAGCCAATATCGCTCATAGCAACCGCCCAAGGCACAAGAAAGGCAACCTCGAGATCGAAAAGTATGAAGAGTATGGCGACAAGGTAGTAGCGCACATCAAACTTCATACGCGCGTCTTCAAATGCTTCGAAACCGCATTCGTAGGCGGAAGTTTTTTGTGCGTCCGGTCTGTGCGGCCCAAGCAGGCGGCCCAGAATTTGGGGAGCAACACCGACAACAATACCGACACCAATGAACAACAATACCGGCAGGTAGTTTTCGAGGTTCACAATAGTCGCAGTAGAAAAAAATCAGGCGAAAATATCACCCAACATGAAGCCAAAACGACAACCCTGTCATTTCAGCAAAAAGCCAGTAAAAGGCATTCTCTTACTGGCCCGCTAGATTATTTTTTAACTGGTGCCGACGGCGAGACTCGAACTCGCACAGCTTACGCCACTACCCCCTCAAGATAGCGTGTCTACCAATTTCACCACGTCGGCAAAAGCATGCCATTTTAACCTGCTTTGAGATACCAATTCAACGCAGTATCGTAAGTGAGTAATCGATCTGAAATAATCGAATAACTTCTTACGACTATCGTTTTAATCGCGACCTGCAAGTCGTTGATTTACATGAGCCAAACTCATAAACGATAGCGTACAGCCCACTAAAACTAATCACTAGCAGTCATGCAGTTCTTACTTCGGTATCTCGCTTGATTGACCTGAGGCAGGGGCTACAGATTGTGACTGACCAGTCGCGTTTTGTGGCTTGGACGGTGCTGTTGAATTTGCTGGAGATGCAGGAATCTGATCCATCACACCCGCACCACCCGCAGCGATGGGACGGCTACCTAGATAACTCAATGCCAGTGTGGCCGCGAAAAACACACCTGCTGCGATACCGGTTGATCGGGATAGAAAGTTCGATGACCCACTCGCACCAAACAGGCTACCTGATGCGCCTGAGCCAAATGCAGCGCCCATATCAGCACCTTTACCATGCTGCAGAAGCACTAGACCAATAATAATCAGCGCAGTCACGACCTGCACAATGATAACAATACCAAGCAAAGTATTCATGATTGAATTTCCGTCATTCTATTAAATCAATTACCACCATTTTTGTTACTCGGATCGGCGTTGCACGCATTTACGCAGGTGCGCGATTGCAAATACAACGTCCGATTAAATTTAAAACATATTAGTTATTAAGCCGCAGCTGCAATCGCTAAAAAATCTGCAGCCTTTAATGACGCACCGCCTATTAATCCGCCATCAATATCTGACATAGCGAGTAATTCTTTGGCGTTGTCTGGCTTCATACTACCGCCATACAAGATACGAATGGTAGTTGCTGCTGTCGCATGGGCACGAGCCAGCGCCGCACGTATTACTGCATGAACTTGTTGTGCCATCTCAGGCGTTGCAGTCTTACCCGTACCAATTGCCCACACAGGCTCATACGCAATTACGATTTCAGATAAACGCGACGCTAGTGCAGCGATCACCGGTTGTAACTGACGAATGACTACTGCATCAGTTTGTCCTTGCTCACGCTCTTGCAAGGTCTCGCCAACGCACACAATCGGTATCAGACCTGATTTCAATGCCTGCGCTGATTTGGTCGCCACCAATTCATCGCTCTCATGATGATAAGTACGGCGCTCCGAATGACCCACGATCACATAGCGACAAGCAAAATCCTTCAACATCGACGCAGAAATTTCACCTGTGTACGCGCCACTATCATGTTCAGAAACGTCTTGCGCACCCCAGGTAATCGCTGAACCCGCTAGCGCAGTCTGAGTTTGCGCAAGGTAAGCCACTGGAACGCACACGGCCAACTCACACCCTGCCGCACTACCCGATCGAAGACCATCGAGCAGTGTTGCATTCACTGCGAGACTGCCGTTCATCTTCCAATTACCTGCGATTAGTTTATTGCGCATAGCGATTAACTGTAAGCGATTACTTCATACATTTTTTTAGCCTCACACCACTTGCAGCATGATCTTGCCGACATGGGTGCTCGTTTCCATCAACGTGTGCGCTTGTGCAGCCTGATCGAGACTAAACGTCTTGTAGATCACGGGTTTGATTTTTCCTGCTTCCAGCAAAGGCCAAATCCGTTGATGCAGCTGCTGCGCGATATCTTGCTTGAACGCTATAGGACGCGGACGCAAGGTTGATCCGGTAATGACCAAACGGCGACGCAAGACCTCACCAAAATTTATGCTGCCACTCGCACCACCCAACAACGCAATGATGACGATACGACCATCGTCCGCCAAACAATTGATTTCACGATTAACGTAATCACCCGCCACCATATCGATAATGACGTTTGCGCCTTTACCATCGGTGAGCGATTTCACTACTTCAGAAAAATCTTCAGTGCGATAGTTGATACCACGCTCAGCACCCAAGCTTTCGCAAGCGCGACATTTATCATCCGTACCTGCCGTAGCAAATACACGATGGCCTAACGCCGTCGCGATTTGAATCGCCGTCACACCAATGCCCGACGTTCCACCCTGCACCAGCAGAGTTTCACCTTCAGCTAAACGCGCGCGACCAAACACATTGCTGTAAACCGTAAAAAATGTTTCAGGAAGCGATGCTGCCTCTATCGCAGTTAACCCTTTAGGCACGGGCAAACACTGAACGACCGGCGCAGCACAGTACTCAGCATAACCACCGCCTTGTACCAGTGCACACACCATGTCGCCACGCTTGAAAGGACTACCTGCTAAGTCACCATCAACAATTTCGCCAGCCACTTCCAAACCGGGAATATCCGATGCACCGGGCGGAACCGGATAATTACCGGTTCGTTGCAGCACATCAGGACGATTCACACCCGCTGCATGCACCTTAATGAGTACCTCGCCCACTTTGAGGGTGGGCATAGGACGCTCACAAGGTATGAGTACTTCAGGTGCACCTGGCTTGATGATCTCTATGGCGCGCATTGCACTTCCTTTTATTTTTTAGCTGATGGGGCAATGTGCGTTCGCTTATTGCTGCGTTTGTGCTGCATCGCCAGATTCTTCAGCCACTACCGCTTTCATGGAGAGCTTCAAGCGACCGCGATCATCAGTCTCCAACACTTTCACACGAACCTGCTGACCTTCTTTCAAATAATCAGCAACAGCATTCACACGCTCGTTAGCGATTTGGCTGATATGCAGCAAACCATCTTTACCAGGCATGACTTGAACAATGGCGCCGAAGTCGAGCAACTTCAACACAACGCCATCATAGATTTTGCCCACTTCAACCGATGCAGTCAGTTCTTCAACACGACGCTTAGCTTCTTGACCTGCCGCTGCGTCAACCGAAGCGATAGTCACAATACCTTCGTCGGTAATGTCGATCTGCGTACCTGTTTCTTCTGTCAGCGCACGAATAACTGCACCGCCTTTACCGATAACGTCACGAATCTTTTCTGGATTAATACGAATCGTGATTAAGCGTGGCGCAAAATTCGACAGCTCAGTACGGCCGTGCGGCATCGCTTCTTGCATCTTGCCCAGAATATGGACACGACCTTCTTTCGCTTGCGCGAGAGCGACTTGCATAATCTCTTTGGTGATGCCCTGAATCTTGATATCCATCTGCAGCGCAGTAATACCATTCGCGGTACCGGCTACTTTGAAGTCCATATCGCCGAGGTGATCTTCATCACCCAAGATATCGGACAACACAGCAAACTTATTACCCTCTTTAATCAGACCCATAGCGATACCGGCTACGTGTGCTTTCAACGGCATACCTGCATCCATCAAGGCGAGGCTACCGCCGCAAACTGAGGCCATAGAAGACGAACCATTTGATTCGGTAATCTCAGAGACCAAACGAACTGAATAACTAAATTCATCAGCTGCAGGCAGCGCAGCAATCAGCGCACGCTTTGCCAAACGACCATGACCAATTTCGCGACGCTTAGGTGAACCCACACGACCGGTTTCACCGGTGGCAAACGGAGGCATGTTGTAGTGGAGCATAAAGCGATCACTGTATTCACCCGTCAACGCATCAATCTTTTGCTCATCACGTGCCGTACCCAGAGTAGCGACTACGAGTGCTTGAGTTTCGCCGCGCGTAAACAAGGCAGAGCCGTGAGTGCGTGGCAACACACTGGTACGAATAGTAATTGGGCGCACAGTGCGCGTATCACGACCATCAATACGTGGCTCACCATCGAGAATTTGCGAGCGCACGATTTTAGATTCGAGATCAAACATCACATTACCGACATCGGCTGAATCAGGAGCATTTGTTCCCGCAGCAGTCGCTTCAGCCGCCAATGCCGCCGATACTTCGCTACTGATTTGTCGCAGCTTGTCAGTACGCGCTTGTTTTTCTTTGGTGGCAAATGCTTCACGCAGTTTAGCTTCAGCCAGTTGCGTTACACGCGAAATCAGTGCTTCATTTTTAGGCGCTGGGCTCCACTGCACTTCTGGTTTGCCGCCATCACGCACTAATTCATGAATTGCATCGATAACTGCTTTCATATGATCATGACCGAACACAACAGCGCCCAGCATGACTTCTTCTGAAAGCTCTTGCGCTTCTGATTCCACCATCAGCACAGCCGTTTCAGTACCTGCGACAACCAGATCCATCTTCGATCCAGCCAATTGCGATACGAGAGGATTGAGTACGTACTGGCCATCAATGTAACCAACACGTGCAGCGCCGATCGGACCGTTGAAAGGAATACCAGCAATGCACAATGCCGCTGATGCACCGATCATGGCGGGAATATCAGGATCGATTTCAGGATTGACCGACAACACATGAATGACTACTTGCACTTCATTCAGATAACCCTCGGGGAACAAGGGACGAATTGGACGATCGATTAAACGGGAAGTCAGCGTCTCTTTTTCTGAAGGACGACCTTCGCGTTTGAAAAAACCGCCAGGGATACGACCGGCGGCATAGGTTTTTTCTAAGTAATCAACGGTGAGCGGAAAAAAATCTTGGCCTGGCTTGGCGTCTTTGCGCGCAACGACCGTAGCGAGAACGACGGTATCTTCAATCGAAACCATCACAGCACCTGAGGCTTGTCTAGCGATCTCGCCAGTTTCCAGCGTAACGCTGTGCTGACCGTACTGGAAGGTTTTCGTAACTTTATTAAACATGGGATATTTCCTTTCTATTTTTACCGACAGATTTTCAGGCGCTGTCGTTCACCTCACCACAGACAACGGATCACCGTTATCTTTCGAGAGCATGACAAACCTACTCTCGCCAACTATTCAATCGTTTAAACAAGCATTCTTCAAAAAGACGAAATGCCCGCATCAGTTATCTGATACAGGCATCTATGTCCTTAATCGGCAAGCAAAATTTATTTGCGCAGGCCAAGCTTTTCAATCAGCGCGCGATAACGAACCGCATCGGTACGCTTCAAGTAAGCCAGCAGGCTTTTACGACGATTGACCATCATAATTAGACCACGACGGGAGTGATGATCCTTGGCGTGGACCTTAAAGTGACCGTTAAGGTCATTGATTCGTGCGGTCAACAGGGCCACCTGAACTTCAGGGGAACCCGTGTCATTCTGACCACGTGCATTCGCTGCAATAACCGCAGCTTTACTATCTTTAGTTACTGACATGACTAATTACCTTTCACATGCGGCTAGCGGAGAGTGAACCCCACAAGCCGTGACGACGTTAAAAAATTGACCACAAACGGTCAACAGATAAGTATAACTGAAAAGCCCCGACGCACCCAGCCATAACCCTGCCTTTCTAAGCCAGAACAAGCCCAAAACAGCTCTGGATGCATGATTTTATTGCCAATAATTTAACTTTTCCCCTTCTGGCACTCTAGCCGCCTGAAACTTAGGCAGAAGAATTCCTTAGCTCCACAAAACAGCGCCGCTCGCGGTGAGACCAAGCTCATCCAAAGAATGGATTACATCCTGCTCTTAAACCCCGTTCATTGGAGTCTCGTCTATGTCCAACGCAACCTCACGCTCAAGGAGTCATAGCGATTCATTGGTACGTAGTAGTGAAAATCTCGTTGGGTCCAGCGACGACGTGATCCCAAAGTAGACGAGCAAGCCAAACCAGTGACCTTACCAGTCATGAAAGGCAAGATAGCCTCAAGCATAAAACAGTAGCTGAATTCTGAAACCTCTAATCGTGATGTAATTGATGTGATCGCTCAAAAACTTTTTGTACTAGATCATGCAGAAAAAATAAATACAGATGAAGTAAGAAAAAATCCAAACAGCGTGTTTAACAAGTACACCTAATCTCAATTCACACAGCCACCATGATTAGCTTGCTGACTAGGGAGTAAAGCTTCCTAGTCAGAATATTTCCCAAACAATCACTAAGGTCGATTACGGTTCTTCAACGCCTGATTCCTTATTCGAATGTCTCATCAGAATTTTTCGAATTAATTTTTTTCCAGAAATAAAACATTCCTTAGCTAGGAACTTTTTTTATTTTTTCCTACAGATGACTCTCACAACTTTTGAAACCAAACTTATTGGAGATTTATCTATGGCAGATCCCGTCGCAAAAAGTATCAACAACTATACTGATGATTACAGCTCTTCTGAAACGCACTCTTCCGAGGAGCGCACAAAAAATCCATCATCGCCCAGAATGCAACAAGGGGATCACCTATCGAGTAAGTCATCAACATCGACTTACCCTCACAGCACTCGCAATATCGAAGACGACGTAAAAAAAGATATTGAAAAAACACACGAATTAAACGCGGAAAAAGAAGAACTCTGGGCTAAATTTTCTGAGAAGACTGAAGTAAACGTAGTCACTAGATTGGATTATCTCAGCAGTAGCGACATAGGCGAATTGTCTAAATGGCTAAGGGAGAAAGCGTACCCTCAAATTAACGTCTTATCTATCAGCAAAAGCGACATCGATGATAAGGCTGCAAAAGCCCTAGCTAAGGCGATAAAACCCAAATCAACTTTAGATAAGCTAACCACTCTTAAATTAGGGCACAAGCTAAGCAAACTTACCACGCTTGAACTGCTAGGCAATACGATTAGCGATGAAGGCTTCAAAACTCTAGCCAAGGTAATTCAAAACAATACCACGATCACTACGCTCAAAATTGAACTGGTTGGTAATACCGATAGCGATGAGGGCATCAAAGCTCTAACTAACGCAATTCAAAATAACCACACAATTACCTCACTCACAATCTACGCAAGCAAAAGAATAGGTTCTGGAGGATTTGATGCTCTAGTTGAGCTGGTTAAAACAACCGAAACTATCAAACAATTAAAATATGAGGGCTTTTGTTTGACAAATATAGAAGTGGAATCAATTATCAGTGCTTCTAGCGCTAAATGCAAAATCGAATCTTTATATTGTTCATAAAATTCATACTGACAATAAAAAAATTATTATTTATAACTCAATATGTACAACTGACTGATGCAGATTTTTTTCGTCGTCGAGTTTGCTGGTTCAAGTGAAAAATCTCTTGAATTACTACACCTGAACCAGCAATCAAATTGGGTACTTACATTTGCGGATTAAGCTTTTCAATTTTTGAATGCAGCTTGTTTAATGCCGCCAGATACGCTTTAGCTGATGCCACCACAATATCTAAATCGGCCCCGACGCCATTCACAATGCGACCACTTTTGGATAGGCGCATAGTGACTTCACCTTGTGATTGCGTGCCGGTAGTAATGGCATTCACCGAAAATAACAATAACTCTGCGCCACTCTGGGTTTGAGTTTCGATGGCATTCACAATCGCATCGACTGGGCCATTACCATTTCCTTCGCAGGTAACTTCCTTTCCTTCTATCGAAAAAGTCACGCGGGCAGTCGGCTTTTCACCGGTTTCGGATTGCTGAGAAAGCGATACAAAATTATAGTGTTCGCGATCATGTGATTGCTGCTCATCGGATACGAGTGCCATGATGTCTTCATCAAATATCTCTGATTTGCGGTCAGCTAATTCTTTGAATCGTGCAAAGGCAGCATTCACTTCGGATTCGGATTCAAGTTTGATACCTAATTCTTCCAGACGCTGCTTAAATGCATTGCGGCCGGAGAGCTTACCCAAAACAATTTTGTTGGCACTCCAGCCCACATCTTCGGCACGCATAATTTCATAGGTATCACGCGCCTTGAGTATGCCGTCTTGATGAATACCGGATGCATGCGCAAAGGCGTTTGCACCTACGACAGCCTTGTTGGGCTGAACCGCAAAACCGGTAATTTGTGAAACGAGTTTGGATGTCGGCACGATCTGAGTCGCATCAATACCTAACTCCAGTTTGAAATGATCTTTGCGGGTGCGTACTGCCATAACGATTTCTTCTAGAGCGGTATTGCCCGCCCGCTCGCCTAAACCGTTAATCGTGCATTCAATCTGCCGTGCGCCACCTATCATCACACCTGCCAATGAGTTGGCGACTGCCATACCTAAATCATTGTGGCAGTGGACTGACCAAACGGCTTTGTCGGAATTAGGAATGCGTTCACGCAGTGTTCTGAGCATGGTGCCGTATAACTCGGGCACACCATAGCCAACGGTATCGGCAAAATTAATCGTGGTGGCGCCTTCGGCAATAACACCTTCGAGAACGCGACAAAGGAAATCGATATCTGATCGACTACCATCTTCTGGACTGAATTCAACATCATCCGTAAATTGGCGCGCGAAACGAACAGCCTGTCTTGCTTGCTCGTACACCTGATCAGGCGACATACGGAGTTTTTTCTCCATATGCAGCGGTGAGGTGGCTATAAATGTATGTATGCGTTTGCGCTGCGCTGGCGCGAGAGCTTCGGCAGCACGAGCGATATCCTTATCGTTGGCACGCGACAAAGAACACACGATGGAATCTTTGATGATGCCGGAAATCGCTTTAATCGATTCGAAATCACCTGGCGATGAAGCAGCGAAGCCGGCTTCAATGACATCGACTTTGAGTCGCTCTAGCTGGCGCGCAATCCGTATCTTTTCATCCTTAGTCATCGACGCACCAGGTGACTGCTCGCCATCGCGCAATGTGGTGTCAAAAATAATCAGTTTGTTTGAATCGGCCATCTCGGGCTCCTAGAGTAAACGCGTGTTATGCCTATATTTTCACCTGCCCTGACCTTTTTTGTCTGAGCGGAGGAAAACACAAATTGTGGGGAATGGGAGGTCTGCGCGTTAGCGCAGTAGATACAGCAGCAGTAGCCCGGACGGGCTGGCTGTAGAAAATCGTGAGCAGTTGATGAATGAACTCGACATGCACCAGAGAATAAGGGGAATTGACTAAAAGCGCAACCAAGCTGTTTCTATCGAGTTGATAGGCTAGGTCTTTGATTATTTCTCATCACTGACTGGCTCATCACTGGTCTCAACGATGCTGACGGGTTTGCCATTGAACCAGTGCCAGAAGAAGACGCCATAGCCCGACAAGCCATAAATGACGAACAAACCAAACAATACCTTGGGTGGATCACTGGATACCGCCACAAAAATCAGGACGATCAAAAAGATCGCTATGAAAGGGACTGATTTTTTAAAGTTAACGTCTTTGAAACTATAAAACGGCACGTTGGTGACCATGGTCAGGCCTGAATAAACAGTAATAATCCATGACAGCCAGCGGAAATCTGCACCAGCAATGCGAAGATCATCCATCAACCAAATAAAACCCGCGACCAGTGCCGCCGCTGCCGGACTAGGCAAGCCTTGGAAAAAACGCTTATCAACAACAGCAATATTGGTGTTAAAGCGCGCTAAACGAAGTGCTGCTCCGGCACAGTAAACAAACGCTGCCAACCAACCCAGTTTGCCCATACCGCGCAAGGACCACTCGTACACAATCAGTGCGGGTGCCGCGCCAAAGGACACCATGTCAGACAAGCTGTCGTATTGCGCGCCAAATTCACTTTGGGTATTGGTGAGTCGTGCCACCCGACCATCGGTGGCATCCAACACCATGGCCGCAAAAATGGCCACAGCGGCGTTGGAGAACTGGCCATTCATGGCCATCACAATCGCATAAAAACCACAAAATAATGCGGCCGTAGTAAATGCATTGGGTAGCAGGTAGATCCCCTTACTTCGCAAAGGTGTCGAGCGCGGAACGACGTCGCCGGTCGGCGGCAGCCTCCTCGCGGGGAATCGTTGAAAACGAAAAGGCCTACCCTGCCCGGCCTTCGGTTTATTTTTGCGATTAGTAAATAGAGTCATGCCGTGAATGGTAACCGACAGTAAAGACGCTTGGCGTCAAAATTCCGCAAGAATGGTTTCGGTCGCTGAAACTTTATCGCCCACAGTGACTAGCGGATGCGCTGTCAGCGGCAGATACACATCCACCCGCGAACCAAAGCGAATAAAACCATAACGCTGACCACGAGCCAAAATATCTTGCTCATTGACATAACAAAGTATGCGACGAGCGATTAAACCTGCTACCTGCACAAAGGTTATGGTTTGCCCATTGGTCGCAGTCATCACCACGGCATTGCGTTCATTCTCAGTGGATGCCTTATCCAAATCCGCATTCACGAACTTACCAGGAAAGTACTCTATCTTCTCAATCTTGCCATCGACGGGTGAGCGGTTGGAATGAACATTAAATACGTTCATAAAAACGCTGATCTTGAGGGCCTCACGATTGGCGTAGGGGTCATGTGCTTTTTCCACCACCACGATGCGTCCGTCGGCTGGTGACAGCACGGCATTGGTCTTTTGCGGAATCATCCGCGGCGGATCACGGAAAAACTGTAATACGAAAATAGCGACGATCCAGAATGGCCAAGACCAGCTTCCAAGAACGGCCGTGGCCACAGCAGCTGCAGCCAGCGCCAGCGCTAAGAAAGGCCAGCCTTCGCGGGCGATGATGGGGTGAGGATAAGGATTCAAAACAGCTCCCGAAATTTCAAAACTTTGGGATTGTACCTTCGCAACATGTCATGAGGGATGTTTCCAACACTTTCCATAGTCAATCGGCGACTCATTAATGGTGAATGGCTGCCTGAACTTGCGTAACGGCAATGTCACAAACGGTCATTGCACATTTCATTTTTGATATTTCGAGAGACCCGATGAAACCCACAAACACAAGAATTTACCAAACTGCAGAAGAGGCGCTTGAAGTCATTCTTAAGGCAAATAACTTAGGCCAGTCGGTCAAAATTGATCATAACGGTGATTTGTTTAGAGCAGCCTCACCTTCGAATAAGCTAGAAAATTTCTTTCTTTGGCTTCGAAAAAAATCAAACTCTACTGAAATAAAACAATCGCCTGAGGTGCTTCGGACAGTCATCAATAAAATGAAAATTGAAATCGGCATAGCCTCAACAAATTTAAAAAATAAAGAATCATTACGTATTCCCAGCCCAGGAAAAATTATCAATAACTATATGAAAGATGTAGAAAATATTCAAACGAAAGCGCAGATGAGTGAATTACATAGCAAGTGGATTTTAATAAATGAGGACATAAAGGGGGCGAAAGACGGCATGCAGTCATCAATGGACAGATTGGAAACTAGCAGTTACGCGAAGATTTCAAAGCCGATTCAAAAGTCAATGAACACTCTCGAAACCACAAAAAAAACAGAGGTCATACTTGCCGACAGCTCCTCTTCATCATCGCGCGATATGACAGCAAAAATTAATGAGGCTTTACCCGCTAGCATAAAGTTTTCCGGGAACTATTCAGAACCCGTCGTCTTTACATTGACCTTGCCGGAAAATCAGCAAAAAGAAATCTTTGCGTCACTGACAAATGAGACCACTTTTATCCCGCCAGAACCAAAGCCGGATCAAGCGCAAAAAATCTTATCCGATAAAAGGCTTGCACAAAGTAGCCAAAAAAATTTCGACCCTATAGAACCTGATGATGAGCTTGAATATGATCCTTTTTTTGACGACGATGATATATCTGATGGCGATGAAATTTTAAATAAAAAACCCACTCAAATTAGTACCCAACTATGGAAAGATTTTGGACGGGCTTCTTTTATATTGATCGACAAAGATAACTTTACTGACGTTCATGGTCCAGGCGCTGATCCGCATGAAATATTGCATGACATGGAAAGTATGGTTAGTGATCTTGGGCCTAATTCAGAAAAAATATTACAAACATTAAGTCATTTACCAAACCAGACAACTATAGGGGCATTTTTAACGCCAATAAAATTACAAAATCCAACTCCCAACGGGAAATTATTCAACCATATGTTTGATGAAACCGCCGAATCATCAACCAAGAAAAAAGAAACTGTATACACATTAAAAAAATTAGCTAATGGTGATTTCGAATATAGTTTTTTGAAGTGGGAAAAAATTGAACATATAGTTAAGTCAGATGACTCCATGATACCTGTCAATAGTCAGCCCCAGCAGCAAGGCGATGTGAGTCATGGGAATTTTGGCTATGAGATATCTGCAAAGATAAAAATTTCAGAGGCTGATTTAAGGATTGGCTCCCTTGCCAAGGTCAAAATTATTGAGCCTGTACGTTTAAAATATCAATTGCAATTCGACGAACCAACAACCTGATATTGCACCTAGTTGCCACAATCTACGGCACGGGAGCCCGTAAAAAAAAGCCACATCTGCATGTGGCTTTTAGGGCGAGCGCGGTGTGCGCATTTTCGCGCACGC
>Ga0164294_10001049_pt1 | contig 26069 bp, 29 predicted proteins | sample GEODES005metaG_FD_111479 | JGI IMG/M metagenome (GOLD analysis project Ga0164294, IMG submission 111479) | Oligotrophic lake water microbial communities from Sparkling Lake, Wisconsin, USA - GEODES005 metaG | ecosystem: Environmental > Aquatic > Freshwater > Lake | place: USA: Sparkling Lake...
CATCCGTCACGACGCCGAGCCTACCGACGCGCGTATATTCGGACAAAGGAGGTTTGTTGTGTTGTACCTGCTACTCATCCTGGCCATTGCGGCCCTGGTCTACGTCGTTGTGCGGGCTGCGCGGGCGCATGCCCAACGCCCTCCCACGCGGGTCATCGGCCCTGATGATGACCCGGACTTCCTCTGGAAGCTCGGCGGCGGCGAGAAAAACCCGCGCTAGCTCACTCCGGCGTAGGAATGCAGGCCGACCGTCACCAGGTTGATGAAGAACAAGTTGAACACCATGGCCGCGAACCCGGCCACGTTGATCCACGCCGCCTTCTTGTCCCGCCAGCCGGCGGTCGATCGGGCGTGCAGGTAGGCCGCATAGATCACCCACGCAATGAATGACAGCGTCTCCTTGGGGTCCCAGCCCCAGTAGCGTCCCCACGCCTCCTCGGCCCAAATGGCGCCGAAGATGACTCCGAAGCCAAAAACCGGGAATGCGAAAATGGTTGTTCGGTAGGCGATCCGGTCCAGCGACTGAGCGTCGGGCAAGCGTGAGACCACGCGAGCCAATGCGCCTTCCGGAGCTGCCGGGCCGGCGGCATCGGGCTGCGCGCCACCCTCCCCGAATCGCGACATCTTCAGCAGAAACAGGATGCTGGCAACCCCGGCCACCAGGAACACCCCCGAGCCGAGGCTGACCACCGACACGTGGATCGGCAACCAGTAGGACTGCAGTGCGGGCATCACCGGCGCCGCATGGGTGTACAGCCACTTTCCGGACACCGTGAGCAGAATCAATACCGGAACCAGAACGAACACCCACAGCGCCCGGAACTGCGGCTTGCGCAGCACCACCGCGGCGGCGGCCAGACCGCAGAAGCTGGTCAGGTTGATGAACTCGTACATGTTGCCCCATGGCGCGCGCGCGGTGGACAGTCCGCGCAGCACGATGCAACCGAACAACAAGGTGATGCCCAGATAGACCAGGGCCAGACCGGCCTTACCGAATCGGTCCGCCAGTGGGGGCGCCGGCGTCTCGACCACCACACCGGGCCGATCCGCGTCCGCGGAGACCCCCCCGGCGGTCACCAGTTCGCGCGTTTCGGCACGAAGGCCACGACTGGAGGCGAGTTCCACCGCGAGCAGCATCAGCGCCATCACCAGGACGACGACTGAGGCGGTGAACGCCCAGTCCGAGTACCGGGCCAATCCGATGTCGATGTGGTCGGTATTCACGAACCCTCCGCTACTCGTTGGGCAAGTGTGTCGAACTCGCCACCCCAACCGGAATTGTCGGTGCGGGCCAGTCCGCCCAACTCGACTCCCACCGTACCTGGGCCGTCGGGTGAGATCCGAGCCCACACCCGCCGTCGGCGGACGATCAGCGAGATCAGCAGGCCGGCCATCATCGCCATTGCCGATACCAGCACCCACACCTGGCCGGGATCGTGCGAGACCTGAAGGTTGACGAAGGGTGTCGCGCCGTCGAAGCGCACGATGGTGCCGTCATCGAGACGCACCTGCTCACCCAGGGCGAGATTCGTGCGTTTGACCTTGGTCAGCCGCTTCTGTTCGAGCAATCGGTGATCCAGCGTGAACAACGACTGCGGCCGGCCGCTGTCCAGTCCGGCGTCGCCGCGGTAGATGTCGATCGCGACTGCGGGGTCGGTGAGAGTGGGGAAACTCGACGACAGCAGCGTGCCGTCCATCTGCTGGGTCGGAGCGAGCAAACCCGTGATGGCGAGTTGTTGCTTGCGCCGCTCATCCGGCGGATAGAGACCGGCCGGCGGATCGAAACGCATCACTCCCGACGAGAGCAGGGTGCGGGCATCATCCGGACGCCACTGGATGGTCTGGGTTCTCTTCTGGCCGTTCGGGAAGGTGACGGTGAAGGTCGGCGCATACCCGTGCCCCTGCAGGTAAACCCGGTCACCGCCGACTCGAAGCGGATGATTGACCTCGAGCCGATACGGCCGCCAGGTACCCGAGATGAGGTCCGCTCCGGCTTGGTAGTCGATAGAGGATGCGAACGAGGTGGCCTGACCGCCTGGTAGATAGCGGGCCTCGAAATCATTCACCCGCACACACATCGGGTAGAGGGAGGTGCCGTCGACACTGTTGCCGGCGCGAAACGAATCGAACGCCGCCGGCGAAGCCGAGCAGAAGCCGGGCCCACCGTTGGCAATGACGATGACGTTGCCTTCGTAGCCGAACAGTTTGCCGAGTGCCACGGCGACCAGCAGGCCCAGCAGCGAAAAATGGAAGACGATGTTGCCGAACTCGCGCAGGTAACCCTTCTCGGCTGAAATCTCGGTGACACCCTCACCCTGCCGAACCACCCGGCGCCAGCCGCGCAAACCCTGCGTGATCCGGTTGGTGACTGTTTCGGATGTCCCGGCGACGGTGGATTCCGCATGTTTGGGTAAGCGACTCAAGTTCCGCGGAACCGCCACCGGCACCGCACGCAGGCTGCGAATGTGCTCAACGGTCCGCGGGGTCAAACAGCCCACCAGCGAGATGAATAACAGCACGTAGATCGCGGTGAACCAGAAACTGGAGAACACGTCGAACAGTTGCAGGCGATCCAGCCATGGACCCATGGTCGGGTGGGCGAGGAGATACTGCTCCACCTTGGACTCGTTGAGGCTGCGTTGCGGTAATAGTGCGCCCGGCACCGCGCCCAGTGCGAGCAGGAACAGCAATGCCAGTGCGGTACCCATGGAGGTCAGCGCACGCCAGGTATTACGCGCATACGCGAAGAGCGTTCTCATATCGGCAGCCTGACGTCGCTGACGAAGCTATCGCGTATCCATGAGATGAAGTCGTTCCATACACCGGTCACCAGAGCCAGTCCGACGATGATCAGCAGGATGCCGCCGAATACCTGAATGCCGCGAGTGTGACCGCGCAGCCAACCGAAGGCGTCGACCGCCCACCCCGACCCCACCGCCAGTGCGATGAATGGGATACCCAGACCCAGGCAGTAGGCGACCACCAGGACTACGCCGCGTGCCACGCTGGCACCGTCGGTGGCCGAGGCGACAGCGATGACCCCGGTCAGCGTCGGACCGAGACAGGGCGTCCAGCCCAGCGCGAACACCGCCCCCAGCAGCGGCGCACCTGCCAACCCGGCCAGTCGGCGCGGAGCGAATCGGGCCTGCCGCTGCAGGGCCGGAATGAAACCGATGAACACCAGACCCATGATGATGGTCACGATGCCACCGATACGTTGCAGCACAACCTGATTGGTGATCAGCGCAGTCGTCATACCGAGCACGGCCACGGTGCCCAATACGAATACCACGGTGAATCCAGCGACGAACAGCGCCGATGAACCGACCACCCGCCACCGCCGACTCGCAGCGACACCAACACCGTCGGCGTCGACACCGACGACAGCTGCCAGGTAGGACAGATATCCGGGAACCAGCGGCACCACACACGGCGAGGCGAATGACACCAGACCGGCCAGCACACACAGCCCCAGCGCCACCAGGAGCGGGCCGGCGGCAGCAGTCTCGGCCAAGCCGGTCACGGTTCGTCAACCAGACGCTCAACTATCGGCAGCAGATCCTCGGCCAGAAGTTCCCGCAGGAACACCGCGGCGACCCGATGTTGGCGGTCCAACACCACCGTCGAAGGGATCACAGTCGTGGGGTAGCGACCACCGAACGCGATCATGGTGCGCATCGCCGGGTCATAGATGGACGGGAATGTGATGCCCCGGTCGGTGATGAAATCTCGGGGAGCGTCAATATCGTTATCGCGAACGTCGATTCCCAGGAATGCCACACCCCGGTCGCGGGTGGCGTCGTACACCTTCTGCAACTGGGTGATCTCGGCACGGCATGGTCCGCACCACTGCCCCCAAATGTTGATCACCACGACCTTGCCGGCGAAGTCGCTCAGCGAGATGGTGCGGGCGGTATCCATCAGGTCGGGCCCGGACACCGGTCCCGGGGTGCCTCGGCTCTGCGGCGGGTCGTAGATGATGTCAGTCTTGCCGCCCGGCGCGACGAACTCGAAGGTTCCGCCCTGAGCGACGGCATCATCACCGGTTGAGCAGCCAGCCACCAGGGTCATCGCCGCCACCGCGATGAGCGCGTTCGCGATGAGCCGCTTCACTCTCCCGCTGGCTCCCAGTACTTCCAGTCCACCAAATCGTCGCCCTCGAAGACGAAGGAGTTGAGCGAGGCGAGATCACACATCCGCTTGCGCGGGTCGTGCGGTAGGCGGTGGCCCAGCATCGAGCGGCGCAGAATCTCAACTGGCAGTTGGTGACTCACACACACAACCTCGTGTCCGGCTGCAACTACCCGGGCCCCGGAAACCGCCTGTCGCATCCGCGCTGCTACCTGTTTGTAGGGCTCACCCCACGAGGGCCGCAATGGGTTGGTGAGGTATTTCCAATTGCGCGGATCACGCAACGCACCGTCACCGGGCGACACTCGCTTACCTTCGAAGACGTTCTCCGACTCGATGAGGTCACCATCGGTACCGACCGTCAGACCGTGGTGGACGGCGATCGGTGCTGCCGTCTGTTGCGCACGCTCCAGAGGAGAGGCGATGACCGCGACGATATCCCGGCCGGCCAGTGCGTCTGCGACGGCCTGGGCCTGAGCCCTGCCGCGCTCGGAGAGACCGAACCCGGGCTTGCGCCCGTAGAGGATCTTGTCGGGGTTGTGCACTTCACCATGGCGCATCACATGCACGACGGTTCTCATACCGGCCTCGCTTCGGCGGCGGCGCGCGCCGCAGCCGGCAGCGCTTCGGCGATGTGAGCGAAGGCATCATCGTCGAGAGCGGCCGAGACGAACCAGGTTTCGAAGGCACTTGGCGGCGCATACACCCCGGCATCAAGGAGTGCGTGGAAGAACGCGGGAAACCGCCAAGTTTCGCTGGCTCGCGCCGCGGCGAAATCGGTGACCGGATTCTCGCCGAAGAATACCGAGAGGAAGTTTCCGGCGCGCGGAACCTGATGCGCCACACCGGCTTCGGTCAACGCTCCCGACAGCAAACCCGCAAGCCGGTCGGCATTGGCATCCAGCGCCGCGTACACCGCATCATCGGCGTGACGCAGGGTGGCCAGACCGGCGGCCACGGCGACCGGATTTCCCGATAGCGTGCCCGCCTGGTACACCGGCCCGAGCGGCGCGAGGCGTTCCATCACGTCGGTACGCCCACCGAAGGCTGCCGCCGGCAGTCCCCCGCTCATCACCTTGCCAAAGGTAAACAGGTCGGCGTCGACCGGATCCAGGCCGTACCAGCCGGATCGGCTGATCCGGAAACCGGTCATCACCTCATCGACGATCAGCAGCGCACCGTATCGCGCGGTGATCGCGCGCAGAGCGGAGTTGTATCCGGGCAGCGGGGCGACGGCACCCATGTTTCCCGGTGCCGCCTCGGTGATGACGGCGGCGATGGTGTCGCCGTGAGCAGCGAAGGCCTCCTCGACAGCAGCGATGTCGTTATAGGGCAGCACGATCGTGTCGGCTGCGGTGGCGCCGGTGACCCCGGGCGACGACGGTAGGCCCAGGGTGGCCACGCCGGAGCCGGCGTCGGCCAGCAGCGCATCGACGTGTCCGTGATAGCAGCCGGAGAACTTGACGATCTTGGCCCGTCCGGTGAAACCGCGGGCCAGGCGCACCGCGCTCATGGTGGCTTCGGTGCCGGAGTTCACCAACCGGACCCGCTGTACCGGGGCGACACGGGAGATGATCTCCGCGGCCAGCTCGGTTTCACCGGGCGTCGGTGCGCCGAATGACAGCCCGTCGGCTGCCGTCCGCTGCACCGCCTCCACCACGGCCGGGTGGGCGTGGCCCAGGATCATCGGCCCCCAGGAGCAGATCAGGTCGACGTAGCGGTTGCCGTCGGCGTCGGTGAGCCAGCAGCCGCGCGCCGAGGTGATGTAGCGGGGAGTGCCGCCGACGGAGTTGAAGGCCCGCACCGGGGAGTTGACCCCGCCCGGGATGACCCCGCAGGCCTCGGCGAACAGCTTCGCCGAAGCGGTCGGGGGTGCCGCCTGCTCGGTCATGGCTACCAGTGTTCCAGCTGGGACGCCGCGACCAACTACAGGGTGTAGTTCCTGATGACCCTCGACCGCCTCAAGCGTCCGCTCGCACGGCGGCGCTCAGCGAAACCGCTTAAGACGCAGACTGTTCGCCACCACCAGAATTGAGGACACCGCCATTGCCGCACCGGCGATCATCGGGTTCAGCAGTCCGAGCGCGGCCAGCGGAATCGCCGCGGCGTTGTAACCGAACGCCCAGAACAAATTCTCTTTGATGATCCGCACTGTCTTCGATGACAGCCGCAGCGCGGTCGGAACCGTCCGCAGGTCGCCGCGCACCAGGGTGATGTCACCGGCCTCGATCGCGGCGTCGGTTCCGGTTCCCATCGCCATTCCGATATCGGCAGTCGCCAAGGCCACCGAGTCATTGACACCGTCGCCGACCATGGCCACCCGCCGGCCGCGAGCCTGCAGGGCACTGATCGCGTCGGCCTTCTGTGACGGCAGCACCCCCGCGATCACATCGGAGGCGGCGATGCCCACCTCGGCGGCAACACGCGCGGCCACCGCCTGATTGTCACCGGTCAACAGCATCGGGGTAATGCCCAGCGCCTTGAGTTCGGCGATCGCATCGGCGCTGGTGGGCTTGATCGCGTCGGCAAGCCGGATCACACCGCGGCGGGCCCCGCCCCAACTCACCTCCACGCTGGTGCGGCCATCGGAATCGGCGGCGCGCGTCACCCGGACCGCCGTGCCGTCCACTATCCCGCTGACCCCGGTCCCGGGATCGTTGGCGAAATCGGTGACCGGGCCGAACGTCAGACCCCGTTCGCGCGCCGCGGTGACGATCGCCGCCGCGACCGGATGCTCGGAGGCGGCCTCCACCGCCGCCGCACGCGTCAGCACCATGTCGGCGTCCTCGCCGGGCTGGACCTCGACGGCACCGACCGTCATCCGGCCGGTCGTGATGGTGCCGGTCTTGTCCAGCACGACGGTGTCGATACCGCCCGCCATCTCCAACACCTGAGGTCTCTTGATCAGCACCCCCAGTTGAGCGCCGCGGCCGGTGCCCACCAGGATCGCCGTCGGCGTGGCCAGACCCAACGCACATGGGCAGGCGATGATCAGCACTGCGACTGCCGCGGTAAACGCCATCGCGGCCGAGTGCCCGGTCAACAACCAGCCGGCCAGCGTCACCGCCGCGATGACCAGGACCACGGGAACGAACACCGCGGACACGCGATCGGCGAGCCGCTGTATGGACGCCTTACCGCTCTGCGCATCGGAGACCATTCGTGCCATCCGGGCGAGTTGGGTATCGGCACCAACCCGGCTGGCGCGCAACAGGATTCGGCCATAGGTGTTGAGGGCACCGCCGAGCACCGAATCACCGGCAGACACATCCACAGGCACAGATTCACCCGTCATCGCCGAGGTGTCCAACGCCGATGCGCCCTCGATCACGACACCGTCGGTGGCGACCCGCTCACCGGGCCGCACCACGATCACGTCGCCGACGGCAAGTTCGCCGGCGGGAATCCGGACCTCCTCGCCATCACGCACCACGGTGGCTTCCTTGGCGCCCAGCGACAGCAGGGCGCGCAGAGCTGAGCCCGCGGAGCGCTTGGCCTTGGCCTCGGAGTAGCGGCCGGCGAGCAGGAACACCGTCACCGCGGCCGCGACTTCGAAGTACACGTGCCCCGCCGATCCGGTGATCACGATGAAGGCCGACCACAGGTAGGCGGCCAGGGTGCCGATCGATACCAGGGTGTCCATGGTGGATGTGCCGTGCCGGGCGCTGTTCAGTGCTGCCCTATGGAACGGATAACCGCCCCAGAACACGATTGGCGTTGCCAGTGCGAGCACCAACGGTTGCCAGCCGGGGAACTGCCAGGCCATCACCATCGACAGCGCCACCACCGGGACAGCCAGCACCGCAGACCCGATCAGTCGGGGCCGCAACTGATCCTCGGGCACATCGTGATTCATATGGTCGTCGTGGTTGGGGTGGGCGTGGTCGATCACTAGGGCGTGGTAGCCGGTGGATTCGACTGCACGGATCAAGTCATGCGCGCTCACGTGCGGATCGTGCTCAACATGAGCCTGCTCAACGGCGAAGTTCACCGTGGCCACTACCCCGTCGAGCCGGTTGAGGCTGCCTTCGATCTTCGAGGCGCAGGAGGCACAACTCATTCCGCTCAGCCGTAAATCTGTGGACGTCATGGTGCCGAATATACCCCTAGGGGGTATTGGTATCAAGGGTGGGGTGTGTGACGGCTCGTCGCATCCCGGCCAGCCCGAGGACAGTTAGAACACCGGCTGTCGTCGCCAGCAGCAGGGTCAGGAGCATCATCGGCGGGTCGTACACCGCCGAGGCCGTGGCCGGCTGCCCCTCGGTGACCGGTGCAACCTCCACCATGTTCACTACCTGCGACCAGCACAGCGCCGCGGCGGCCGCTGCTGCAACGGCGAGCACCAGCACCACGATATGGCGACCCGCCGACCTCATCCGGCGTCCACCAGCGTCTCCAACGCCAACCGCAAGGCCTCATGATCTCGGGCCCAGGCCTGCGCGGTCCGGTCGTTGACCAGCTTCAAACCGATCCCGGTGCGCCCCTTCGGTACTCCATTGATTTCACCGAGCGTGCGGGCCTCCTGCCACTTCTCCAGTGGCTCGCCGGATTTCACGGTGTTCTCAGCTTCGGGGTAGACCTCAAGGATCTCGCTGATCGGCAGAATCTCCGTGCCCTGGCGCAACGCATCCGCGGTCAGCTCCACACTGGTATGGATCCGTGCCGCCCTGACCTGAATGGCCAGGAATCCCGACATCATCACCAGGAAGAACGCCGGCACCACCGGCTGGAATCCAAGGCCCGCGGCCGACTGGATGAACGCCATCACCGACGCACCCACCACGCCGAGCCACAGCCATTTCCAGCTCGCGCCGTTCTCGAAGAACAGTGGTTCGGTGTCGGCGGCAGGGGTGTCAGATATCGGGGTATCAGACATCAGGCCGCGCCCGCCGGTTCAACGTCAGCGTGCCGGCGATGATGGGCAGCAGACTCAAGAGCGCCAGGATATGGATGCGCAGGCCAAAGCCCGCGGCAAGCGACACCAGAATCACGATGGCCAACGACAGGCCGGTGGCCGACTGGCGGAACCGCGTATCACCGTCGCGAGCACGCGCCGCGAACGCCGCGAGGGCGGCACCGGCCAGTGCGAGCAGGACACCGGCGCCGCGGTAGAGCCTCAGGTAGTTCTGTACGGTCTCATCGGTCACCGTTCGTGGCGCGGAACGGCGAAGGGTGTCGAAACCCAGCGTCGCCGACATCAGGCCACCGGCCATCAGTAGTACGGCACCCAACACCAACAGCCAAAATGCGGTGGTGACGGCAGCCGGCCGTGAATCGCTCGCGGTCATACCGGGAAAGCCTAGTGGCAGATCAACGCGTGAAGAACCCGTGCGAGTCAGTGCGGTGCAGCAGGTAGATGCCACCCCCGATCAGCACCGAGCCGATGATGCCCGTGGCCGCAAAAACCACGGCTGCCAGCGGCGGCCGCGTGACGCTGATCAGGCTTGCCAGTGTGTAGATGATCGTGGCGATCCCCCCGCCGGTGAGCAGTGTGCGAGTCCACCGATAGCCCGACCGCAATAGCAGCAGGAAGGTCAGCACCACCGCAGCCGCCGAGAGCGTGAACGCCGTACTGAGAACCTTGACGGGCGTCGAGGAAACGGTGGTGGTCGCACTGCCGTAAATGTCGGCGAACTGCCCGACGATCAGCAGTGGCAGCGCCGCCATCCAGAGCCAGAAGCCAGTATCGACATCGGCGGGCCGAGTCGGGGTGGCACTGGGCGGCTGCGCGATCACGCGAGCCAGCCCGCGGCATCGACCGCGAAGTAGGTCAGGACGATATCGGCGCCGGCCCGGCGGATACTGATCAACGACTCCAGGGCAGCGGCGCGACCCTCGATCCACCCGTTGGCGGCCGCCGCGGCGATCATGGCGTACTCACCGGACACCTGATACGCCGCCACCGGGACCGGCGAGATTTCCGCGGCAGCCCGCACGATGTCAAGATAGGCCCCCGCCGGCTTGACCATCACGATGTCCGCACCCTCATCAATATCGAGACGAACCTCGCGCAACGCCTCCCGGGAGTTACCGGTGTCCTGCTGGTAGGTGCGCCGATCACCGATGAGTCCGGAGTCAACTGCTTCCCGGAACGGTCCGTAGAAAGCTGAGGCGAACTTGGCGGCGTATGCCAGGATCGCCACGTCGGTGAAACCCGCGGCATCAAGTCCGGCGCGGATGGCAGCTACCTGACCGTCCATCATGCCGCTGGGACTGACAATGTGTACTCCGGACTTCGCTTGGGCAACAGCAAGTTTGACGTACTGGGCGTTGGTCGCATCATTATCGACGCGACCTGAAGCATCAACAATCCCGCAGTGGCCGTGATCCGTGAACTCATCCAGACAGGTGTCGGCCATCAGCACCGTATCGTCGCCGAGATCGGCGGACAGGTCGGCAAGCGCCAGATTGAGAATTCCATCCGGACGAAGACCACATGAGCCGGTGGCGTCCTTGTCAGCGTTCCGCGGTACCCCGAAGATCATCAATCCGCCGATACCGGCCGCCACGGCATCGGCGGCCGCACGACGTAAAGAGTCCCGGGTGTGCTGCACGACACCGGGCATTGAGGAAATCGGTCGGGGCTCGTCGATACCGTCGGCGACGAACATCGGAAGCACCAAATGCCTTGGCTCCAGGGATGTCTGGGCCACCAGCCGGCGCATGGCCGCACTGGACCGCAGCCGACGCGGCCGTTGCCTGGGAAACGCCATGGCTGGAGCCGCCGTCCTATCGGCGGCGGCTCTTCTTGCGCGGCGGCGGTAGCGCACCCTCGGCCCGCAGCCGGGCGGCGTGCTCCGCCAGCGCATCAACCAACGGACCGACGGCAGCTGTCTCCGGCTGCACGTCGACGCGCAGGCCGAATTCGGCCGCCGTCTCGGCGGTCTTCGGACCGATGCAGGCCACGATGGTGCGTGAGTGCGGCTTGCCCGCGATGCCGACGAGGTTGCGCACCGTCGAGGAGGAGGTGAAACAGACCGCGTCGAATCCCCCGGTCTTGATCATCTCCCTGGTCTCGGCCGGGGGCGGTGCCGCGCGCACGGTCCGATACGCGGTGACGTCCTCGATCTCCCAGCCTCGGTCCCGCAGGCCTTCGGACAACGTCTCGGTGGCGATATCAGCACGCGGTAGCAGGACACGGTTGACCGGGTCGAAAATGCTGTCGTAATCCGGGAACTCATCCAACAGACCCAATGACGACTGCTCGCCAGAGGGCACCAGTTCGGGGCTGATTCCGAAGGCACGAACGCGGTCAGCGGTCGCCTCGCCGACACAGGCGATCTTCACTCCGGAGAACGCGCGGGCGTCCAGACCGAACTCGGCGAACTTCTCCCAGACCGCACGGACGGCATTCGTTGAGGTGAACACCACCCACTGGAAACGACCGTCGACCAAACCCTTCACGGCCCGCTCCATCTGGGCCGGGCTACGCGGTGGCTCGACCGCGATGGTCGGCACCTCGATAGGCAACGCACCGTGCGAGGTCAGACGCTCGCTCATCTCGCCGGCCTGGTCCTTGGTGCGCGGCACCAGAACCGTCCAGCCGTACAGGGCGCGACTCTCCCACCAGTTCAGTCTGTTGCGGTGGGTCACCGTCCGGCCAATGGTGACCACCAACGGCCCGGACAGCGGACCGGCCGGATCGCCGGCACCGAGTGCGGTGCGGTCGGTCAACCCGCGCAGGTTCGACTCCACCGATCGCTGCGCGCAGCTGGTGCCTTCAGCAGTCACGACACATGGCGTCGTTTCGGATAGACCGAACTCCATCAACGTTCGGGCCGCCTCGGCCAGATGGGAAGCCGTCGCAGTGAGGATCAGCGGGCCGGGTGCGGCAGCCAGCGCGGCCCAGTCCACCTCGCCGCGCACATCGGCGACGGTATGCGTGGAGCCCAGCGGCAATCCGGCGTACGTCGGAACGGCCACGGTGGCCGGCAGGCCGGGGACGATATCGAACACGATCTGGGTCCGGGATACGGCGTTGACCTCGGTGATGACCGAGTCGACCGACAGCGGGTCACCGGCAACGAGACGGACGACATCGACGCCCGACTTGGCCTCAGCCACCAGCGTCTTGGCTACCTCAGCGGGTTCACCCAGCGCGGGCCGGATATCAGGGCCGACCGACACCACTGGCGGTGCGGTCTGATCCGCACCCTCGCTCGCAACACTTGGCGCCGGTGCCGGACCCACCGCGGGCGGCAGTGCGGTGCCGACGACGTTCAGCACGGCCTGGGGCACGTCGGGGTCGGTGAAAACCAGGGCGGCATTGGCCAGCACGGTGCGCGCACGAGACGTCAGCAGACCGGGGTCGCCCGGACCTGATCCAACGAACGTGATCCGTCCCGGCTTCGGCTTACGCCCGCGGCCGCTCCCGTGACCAGTCATCTCCACTCCCGCTCCAGGCGCGCGATCACGCCAGTCCGATCGACATGACCTCGCGCGCGCCGAGTTCGAACAACTCCGCGGCCACCGAGAGCCCGAGCTCTGCGGGCCGGTCGGGGTTACCGATACCGGACGCACGGATCACATCGGATCCGTCCACCGCCGCCACGCATGCGCGCAACGACAGTTCCTCGAAGACGCGGCCGTCATCATCGATGGATTCGACCACCTCGGCGATCGCGCCCACCGGTGCGGAGCAACCCGCCTCCAGTTCGGCCAACAGAGTTCGCTCCGCGGTGACCGCGACGCGGCTGTCGGGGTCGTCGAACCCCTCCAACAGCGTCGCAAGACCGGTGTCGCCCGCGCGACATTCGAGCGCGAGCGCACCCTGAGCCGGGGCTGGCAACATTTGCACCGCCTCCAGTGTCTCTGTGACATCACCCAGTCGTCCGAGGCGGGCCAGACCCGCCCGGGCTACCACGATGGCGTCAAAATCACCGCTGCTTACCCTGTTTAACCTGGTGTCAAGATTGCCTCTTAGGGGGCGGATTTCCAAACCCAGACCCAGTGCTCTAAGCTGCGCCGCCCGCCGAACCGATGATGTGCCGATCACCGAGCCTGCCGGCAACTCACCCAGCACCAGTCCGTCCCGGGCCACCAGGGCGTCACGGGGATCCTCCCGACGGGGCACCGCGGCGATCACAAACCGCTCGTCGGACGCGGTCGGCAAATCCTTGTAGGAGTGCACCGCCATATCGACCTGGCCGGCGGCGATCGCTTCACGCAGGGCGGCGGTGAAGACGCCGACTCCGATCTCGGCTACCGGTTTGGCCGAGCGGTCTCCCTCGGTCGTGATGATCACCAACTCGGCCCGGTGACCCCCTGCAATCAGTTGGTCGCGGATCGTGCCTGCCTGCGTCGTGGCCAGCAGGCTGCCCCGGGTACCGATCCGGATCACCGAATCGTCGCTGACGGCCAAGCCGTCTACTCGGCGCTGTCAGGTAGACCGATATCGGATTCCATTGCAGGCAGGGCGATTTCACCGGCAGCAACAGCATCGACGGCCTGAGGATCGAGTTCAAATAGTTCCCGCAGCGCCTCGGCGTAGGTATCGCCGCCGGGCGCGCCGGCGAGTTGCTTGATTCGCACTGTGGGGGCGTGTAGCAACTTATCAACCACTCGGCGGACGGTACGGGCCACTTCGTCGCGTTGGTCGCCGTCTAGTCCGGGCAACCGGTTTTCCAGCCGCAGCAACTCAGCCTCGACAACGTCAGCGGCCCGTTGCCGCAACGCCGTTACGGTCGGGGTGACCTCGGCCATGCGCTGGGCGGCCAGATACGCAGCAACCTCGGCGGCGACGATGCTGCGGGCAGCCTCGGCATCGGCCGCGGCGGCCCGGGCCGACGGTTCGCGCTGTACCCGATCCATATCGATGACCGTCACACCGGGCAATCCGGCGATGGCGGGGTCGATATCGCGCGGCATGCCGAGATCACACATCACCAGCGGTTGAGCGAGTTCGTCGCGGGGGGCTGTGGCCAGTGCATGGTGGACATCAGCCAGGGTCACCACCGGTCGGACCGCACCGGTGCAGCTGACCGCCAGATCGGCCGTCGCCAGCGCAGCCGGCAGCTGATCGAGTGTCATCGCCTGGGTGCTGACGCCCTGCTCGGCGATGATCTCCGCCAGCCGCTGCGCCCGGGGCAAGGAGCGATTCACGACGTTGATCTGCCTCACCCCGAGCCGGACCAGGTGTGCGGCCGTCAGGGCGCCCATGGATCCGGCACCGATCACCGTTGCGGTTCGTCCCGCCAGGGCGGTGTAGGAGGGACCGCGCTCGGGACGGTACAGCCGCTCCGCGGCAACGTGCAGGGCCACCGACACCACGCTGGCACCCGCGGCGTCAATGGAGGTCTCGGAGTGCACCCGCTTGCCCACCGCCAGCGCCCGCTGAGCCAGATCGTGCAGAACACGACCCACGGTCCGGTTCGCCTCCGCCGTCGCATAGGCCCGGCGAACCTGTCCCAGAACCTGTTGTTCACCGATCACCGCGCTGTCCAGACCGCTGGTCACCGCGAAGAGGTGCTCCACGGCGGCCTCGCTGTAGCGGACGTAGGCATGTTTGGTGAGCTCACCCATTGACATGCCGGCGTGTTCAGCCAGCACCTGCCCGATCGCCGACAGGCCGCCGTGAAAGGCGTCGACGACGGCGTACACCTCAACACGATTACAGGTCGACAGCAGCATGACCTCGGTCACCAGCGGCGCCTGCAGCAGCCCCTCGACGAGCTTGGTCTGATCAGATTCATCCGCGAAGAGCTGCTCAAGGACAGCGACCGGTGCGCTGCGATGAGAAACCCCGAACAACAGGACGCTCACGGCACGATCACCTGGCCCGCTCCCTCGCTGCTCGTGGTGCTGCTCCGGTGGTAAGTCCCGGGAGAGAAATTACTTGCCACGGTAATGGCTTCGCAGCGCCCTCACCAAATTGTGACCCGAGCTCACAGCTTTGCGATATCGGCCCGCAGGCGGGCCTCGTCGATATCCCAATAGCTGTGCTCGCGGCCGTTGAGCAATACCACCGGCAAACGATCACCGAACTCGGCCCGAAGTGCGGGGTTGCCCGCCTCGGCGACATGGTCGACGTCGGTGCTAGACAGCTCGAAGCCCAGTTCGGCAGCCAGCTCAGCCAGCCGGTCGTGAACGCGTCGACAGATCCCGCACCCGTCCCGGGTGAGAAGTTCGACATGTGCTGGAGCCATCGTGGGTCAGTGTCGCATCCGCTGGATAGGCCCAATGTCGCATCCCCTGGATAGGCCCAATGTCGCATCCCCTCGATAGACCTAGTGTCGCATCCGCTGGATAGGCTTAGCCGCATGGGTGAGCGGGAGGACGAGACCGAATCGGTTGGCGTACCCGGTCCGCCGCCGGCGGATTTGACGGCCGCCGCCTTCTTCGATGTCGACAACACGCTGGTGCAGGGATCATCCCTGGTGCACTTCGGCCGGGGGCTGGCCGCACGCAAGTATTTCCGCTATAGCGAGGTGTGGAAGTTCATCTACGCCCAGGCCAAATTCCAGCTGACCGGGCGGGAGAACAGTGACGACGTCGCCGAAGGCAGGCGCAAGGCGCTGGCGTTCATCGAAGGCCGTCCGACTGCGGAGCTGGCGACGCTGGGTTCGGAAATCTACGACGAGATCATCGCTGACAAGATCTGGCCCGGCACCCGGGCGCTCGCGCAGATACATCTCGACGCCGGACAGCAGGTCTGGTTGGTTACCGCGACGCCGTACGAGCTGGCGGCCACCATCGCCGAGCGCCTCGGTCTGACCGGAGCGTTGGGCACCGTCGCCGAGTCGGTCGACGGCGTGTTCACCGGACGCCTGGTTGGCGACATCTTGCACGGGCTCGGCAAGGCGCACGCGGTGCGGGCGCTGGCGATCCGCGAGGGCCTCAACCTCAAGCGTTGCACCGCCTACTCCGACAGCTACAACGATGTGCCGATGCTGTCGCTAGTGGGCACCGCGGTCGCCATCAACCCTGACGCCGATCTGCGGGAGTTGGCCCGCGAACGAGGTTGGGAGATACGCGATTTCCGCACCGCCCGCAAAGCGGCTCGCATCGGCGTCCCGTCGGCACTCGCGTTGGGGGCGGTCGGGGGTGCGGTCGCCGCGGCCGTGTCTCGACGGCACGAGCACGATTGATGCGGGGGAAAAGCCGAACGCGATAGGCTCCGGCAATGTCTTTTGCCAGCGACATCATCGGGACCCACTATCGGTACCACGACTATTTCCTGGTCGGCCGCGAGAAAGTCCGCGAGTACGCCAAAGCGGTCCAGTCCGATGACCCGTTGCACTTCAGCGAGGAGGCAGCGAAGGCCGCCGGCTATCCCAACGTCGTCGCGCCGCTGACCTTCATCGCCGTGGCGGGCCGTCAGGTGCAGTTGGAGATCTTCAAACAGTTCGACGTCGGGATCAACCTGTCCCGGGTCATCCACCGCGACCAGAAGATTCTGTTTCATCGGCCGATATTCGCCGGCGACAAGCTGTATTTCGAAACCTGGCTGGATTCGGTGCTGGAGTCGCACGGCACGGTGATCATCGAGATGCGCAGCGAGGTCACCGATGCCGAGGGCGAACCGGTGATGACCACCATCGTGACGATGATCGGCGAGGCTGCCGGCGCCGAGGACGACGCCCTGGTCGCGGCAATCGCCGCGCGAGCACAGGCCCGACAGAACGCCGGCTGATCAGCCGAAAAAAGTATTGCGGCGCTGACCCAGTAGCGCGAACAACGTCTGCTGAATGGTCTCGCGCACCTGATCGGTGATCTCGAAGGTGACCATCGGGTCGTCGGCCGCCGTCTCGTCGTAGTCGGCGGTGTCGACCGGCGTTCCGAACGCGATATGCCACTTCGACGGCAAGGGCACCAAGCCAATGGGGCCGGCCAGTGGGAACAGCGGGGTGATCGGGAAGTACGGGATACCGAGCACCCGTGCCAAGAGTGTGACATCGGCCAGCATGGGGTAAATCTCCTCCGAGCCGACGATCGAGCACGGGATGATCGGCGCCTTGGCGCGTAGCGCAGCCGAAACGAACCCACCTCGGCCGAAGCGTTGCAGCTTGTAGCGGTCCCGGAATGGTTTACCCAAACCCTTGTATCCCTCGGGAAACACAGCGGTGAGTTCGCCGCCGGCGAGCAATCGGTTGGCATCGGTCGTGCAGGCCATGGTGTGACCCGCCCTGCGGGCGACCGGACCGATCACCGGCATGTCGAAGACGATGTCGGCGGCCAGCAGTCGCAGATCGCGGTGAGCGGGGTGGTGATCGCGGACGGCGACCGACAACATCGGACCATCGAACGGCAGCGTGCCGGCGTGGTTGGCGACCACCAGGCCCGCACCGGTGTCCGGCAGGTTTTCGATACCGCTCACCTCGACGCGGAACCATTTTTCATAGAAGAACCGCAGCGCGGGCAGAACCACCGCATCGTTGTACTGCGGGTCGAAGCCGAACTCGTCGACGGTGTAGTCACCGGTGAGGCGCTTGCGAATGAAATCGGCGACCCCGGTGATCCGTTGTGCCAGATCGCCGGCGACGGCGGGCTCAGTCGCGGCCTGGCGGCGCTGCTCGAACTCACGGATGACTGCGTCGATTTCCTCTGCCGTGCCGGTTGGCGGCTTCGGCAATGCCGATGGATGCCGACGGGGGGCAGCGGCACGCTGTGAGGCCCGTGAACCTGCGCGGTTTGGATCACCATGCAGGGGAATGACTTTCGCTTTCGAATCGCCGACCATATCCGTCACCTCCCCCACCGCTGTGCCACCGCGAGCGCTCGGCTCTCCAGTGAGCCTACCCAGCCCGGGTCGATGATGGGCGTAAGGCCCCGTCCGCGGACGAAGTCATCGAAAGCCTCAAGCGTCGTCCACTTCGGCTCAAAACCCAGATCGGTGCGCATACGGGTGGTGTCCATCACGCGGCCGTAACTGAGATAGTCCAATTGGTCGCGATTGAGCTCGCTGTTCATCGTCGCTTTGCGCACCGAGTCCACCGCCCCGACACCGAATGTCGGTACGGGTAGCGAGAGGCGGCCGGCCCGACGGATCGCCTGCGACATCATGATGATCCCCGAGGCGCCGATATTGAAGGTGCCCGGAACAGCGGCCATGGTGGCCCGTTCGAGTGCACCCAGTGCGTCCTGCTCATGTAGCAACTGCAGTCGGGCGTCACGGCCCAGGACGGTGGGCACCACCGGCCCGGCGAGATACCGCGCCAGTGCGGTATCCATCGCGGGGCCGATCATGTTTGCCAGCCGAAGGATCGTCACGGTGATATCGGGCCGACGCCGACCCAGCCCGCGGGCGTACCCCTCGATATCCACACTGTCGCGGGCGAAGCCCTCGCGGGGCGGACGCCTGCTACTGCCGTCCTCGGTATGGACAACCGGGTCGTGCGGGTGTGATCCGTAGACCTCCGAGGTGGACTTCAGGACGACCCGCCGGACCGAAGGCGCCTTCTGGCAGGCCGCGAACAGTTGCATGGCACCCATGACGTTGAGTTCCTTGAGGGTGGCCCGCCCGCCGGACCGCGGCACGTAGGAAGCGGCGGCTGCATGCACCACGGTATCGACGTCGCTGTTGCGGATCACCTTGGCGATGAACGGGTTCCGGATGTCCGCGCGTACGAATTCGGCCCGGCCCATCCGCCGCTGCAGATCTTTACTGGGAGCGATCGCGTCGACGGCGATGACCTGATCGATCAGCGGGTTCTGCACCAACCGGGCAACGAGATAACCGCCGAGAAAGCGACAAGCACCAGTGACCAGCACCACTTTGGGGAAATCCGGCACATCGGTGCCGGGGCCGCCGGTCTCCATGCCATCAGCCTATCGGCCGAATCGACGGAACGCGCGGTGGAGAGACCGGGGGCCGGCCCCCGTGGCGGCTACTTGCCGAGTTTTCTGCGCTGGACCCGGGTACGACGCAGCAACTTGCGATGCTTCTTCTTGGACATCCGCTTGCGCCGCTTCTTGATTACTGAACCCATGAACTCCGCTGCCTCAAGTACCCAATGCCCGCTTCATACCGGGCCTGCCTGTGTCTCGGCTACCTTACCCAAGCGGACGCGCGGAACGAAAACCGGATGATCCGGCGGTCCGGCTAGCCGGCGTCGAAGTACGACGTCTCCAGCAGATCGTGGACGGCTTTGGCGTGGACTCGGAACGAGCGACCCACCCTGACGGCGGGCAGTTCACCGTTGTGCACCAATCGGTACACCGTCATCTTGCTGACCCGCATCAGCGAGGCCACCTCGGCGACAGTGAGAAACTGAGTTCTCGTGACCGGTTGGCCGTCAGCCGCACCGGCGTCGCGCGCCGATTTCCCGGCCGCTGCATCCCGCGCCGATGGCCCGTTCATAGACGTCATCACTACCCATTCCGTCAGGCACGGGGCGTTCCAGCGGCTTCCCCACCGCTGGCTCCACCCGCGCTTACACGAGGAGAATAGCGTGGCCAATGGGGTTCCTGCGACGGGTGTTGGCTAATCAGTTGGAAAAAACTTGAACTACTCTGATGTAATTCCTAGCTGCTCAGAGCGGGTTTTTGCGGCTTCGACGGCGGCGGCAACAGCCGCACGCACCCCCCCGCGCTCCAATTCGCGCAGGCCAGCCGCGGTTGTACCGCCGGGCGAGGTGACCAATGCCCGAAGCTCGGCCGCCGTGGTGTCGGGCCTACCTGCTGCGGCGGCGCTGTCGGCATCGGTGCGTTCCAACAGCATCGCCACCGAGCCCGCCATGGTCTGCACCGCCAATTCGGTGGCCACCGCACGGCTCAGACCGCTGGCAACCCCGGCATCCACGAGCGCCTCGACGAACAGAAAAAAGTATGCGGGCCCGGATCCGGAGACCGCCGTGACCGCATCGAGCCGAGCCTCCGAGACCGTCAGGACGGCCCCGACGCACTCGAACAACGCCGCTGCCTCCGCCAGCTGGTCGGGCGTGGCAAAGCGTCCTTTAGCCAGCGCGGTGATCCCGGCGCCGACCAGAGCCGGAGCATTGGGCATCACCCGGATCACCGGGTAGCCGGCGGGCAGATGGGACTCGTAGAAGCCGGTGGTGACGCCGGCGATCACGCTCACCAGCACCTGTTCGACGGCGTCGCTCTCGGCTTTGCCTGCGACGTTTGCGATTTCAACGATGACGGACTCGATATCGGCGGGTTTGACCGCAAGAATCACGAACGCCGCATTCTCCACCGCGTCGGCCACTGCCGCGACTTGCACCGAGTAGGTCTGTGAGAGGTAGGTCGCCCGCTCAGCGGACTTCTCGGACACCACCAGATCCTTGACCTGACGTCCGGCCCGAAGCAGTCCCGCGAGGAGAGCTTCGCCCATGTTGCCGCCACCGATGATCGCGATTCTGGCCATAGCGGAAAACCCTACCGACCGGGAACCAGTGCCAGTTGCCGGGATTGCACGATGATGCGGCCGGTGCTGTCAACCACCGTGTGGTCTTCATCGAACCAGTCCTGACCAATCTGCGTGGTCGTGCAGACCACCCGCAGCCAGCCGTCGGCCGGCAAGCCGCGCAGATAGGCGGTGAGTTGCACAGTGGGCGCCCAACCGCGACGGCCGATGGCGAACGGCACCGGCAGTGAGATGTCGCTGCACATCAGCGCGAACAACTCGTCGACCCGGTCCTGTTTGGGGCGCACCCAGATCATGAACACCGGCGACTCGTCTGTGGAAGCGGACTCCGCTACCGACGGATGGATATCGCAGCCGCGGGCGAGGTTATTGATCTCGGCACCGGGATGGCCGGGACCGATGGGTGGCACCTCGGCCGGCGGCTCAAGACTCATCAGAGGCGTCACCGGATTGTCCGAGAGCAACGGATCGGCGGTGTGTTCGGGATCCGACAGCGTGACCACCGCGTGCACACAGGTCCGCTCCCCGGCGATCAGTTCGACGTCGATCAGTCCGATGCGCCGACCCTTCTTGCGCATCGTCGTCACAAGATGCACCGGCCCCGGATCCGGGGCTGATAAGAAGTTCACCGACACCGCCACCGGCTGGGCGCTGACGCCCTGCTCGGCGTAGGCCTCGCGGGCGGCCTTGGCGCACAACGCGACCATCACCCCACCGTGCACCTTCGGACCGATCGTCCAGTGCTCGTTGAGATTTCCCTCGAACTCACCGGGCCGGTCCTGCACCGGCCGCAGCACCATCGCCTCGGAGAACAGCGGTGTCGACGCGGAATTCATGAAGGACCTCTCAGCGCAGCAAATGGGTGCGGGCGAACTGTAGCGACTCGTTCAGCAAGCCATCGCGTTCGGCCTTGTTGCGTGCACCCGAGGTCGTCACCTCAAGGATGACGTGACCGGTGAAGTCGCTGCCGGCCAGCATCTGACACACCTCGACAGTGGGCTGTGTTCCACGCCCGGGCACCAGGTGTTCGTCAGTGGATGCGCCGTTGCCGTCGCAGAGGTGCAGATGCACCAGTCCAGGGCCCATCCGGCGGGCCATATCCAGAGCATCGGTTCCCGCCGTCGCGGTGTGGGAGAGGTCGAGGGTGTAGTGCGCGTGGTCACCATCGAGCGGGTCATAGGACGGAGCGAATGCCGACACGCCCGCGCCCGGCCGCCCACCGCGGCGGCGCATCCGCTCGATCGACGGCAGACCGGAACCGAAGAAGCGGTCCGCGCGGAACGGGAACATGTTCTCCACCGCGACATGCACGTCGCTGCGCTCCTCCAACCAGGCCACCTGATCGTGGAATCCATCGGCATAGCGGCGCTGCCAGCGGAACGGCGGGTGCACCACCACAGTCTGCGCGCCGAGGCGTTCAGCGGCCTGCACGCTGCGGTTCAGCTTCGGTATCGGGTCAGCACCCCAGACCCGCTGCGAAATCAAGAGGCAAGGCGCATGTATCGACAGCACCGGCATGTTGTATCGCCGTGACAACTGGGATACGGCGCCGATGTCCTGGCTGGTTGCTTCGGCCCAGACCATCAGCTCCACGCCGTCGTAGCCCAACTCGGCAGCGCACTCGAAAGCCGCTTCGGTCCTCAGGGGATAGACCGAAGCCGTAGACAGACCAACCTTGATCGCTGGGCGCACTGAGGAATCAGGTCGACTGCAGTAGGGCCAGCGGTCCGAGCGTCACCAGAGCGCCCACCGCCACCGCGGTCAGGGTGCTGGCGATATCCTCGGTCTTGCGGACAACCCGCACAGCGATCACCAGAGCAAGAATGACCAGCACCGAAAGCACCAGCGCCACAATGTTGTTCCACCGCCACAGTTGGTCAAAAGCGATGAACAACCCGGCGCCGAAGATCACCGCAAGCACCGATTGCAGCACTGCGATTGCGGCATGCCGGAATGCAGTCAGCCTGCCCTCGCGAGGCCGGGATACCGTCGACACCGCAGCCTGTGCAGACCCTTCGTCAGCATCGGCGACACCACGGCGGGCAAGATCGTCAGCGACCGTTTCACCACTGAACAGTGTGCCGCCCGAGGACCGCAGATACGAGCGCAGTTCGTCGGCGTCGTCAGTCTGATTGTCCACGAGGTCGGCCAGATTCACCGATTGATCGACCGGGTCGTAGGTCATCTGCTCGGCGCCCGACGAGCGGCGCGTCGGGCGCGGATCGTGGCTGAGTTCGGGCCCCTTCTTGCGGCGGGTCCACGGCGGGCTGGACAGCGGCGGGACCTCAGGGGTTTGTAGCTCAGGAACCGGTTCGGGTTCGGGTTCGACGACCACCACCTCGGTGCCGGTGAAGTCGACGGCATCGGAGTAGTCGATGGATTCCTCGGCGGCGACATCCGCGGCGGCGACATCCGCGGCGGCGACATCCGCGACTTCGACTGCCTCGTCAGCCACTTCCTCGACGTCCTCGACGATTGCCTCGTCGACTACTTCGTCGACTGCCTCGTCGGCAACCTCCTCGACAACTTCGTCGGCCACTTCGTCGACTGCCGCGTCGGCAACCTCCTCGACAACCTCCTCAGAGACGTTTTCAGAGACCTCCTCGGCCGCTTCTTCGACGGTTTCCTGCTCAGCGACCGGAATCTCCTCGGGGCGGATGACCGGGATCTCACCGGTCAGTTCCGCCACCGTCACAGCCTGGCTGTTACCGCGCCGGCGCCGACGTCGACCACCGGCCGGAGGCGCGCCGATGGTTCCATTGCGGGCCAGCAACTCGGCCACCGAGATCGGTCGGGCGCTGTCGTCTGATGGGCTCATCGTGTCTCGCCTCTCGATCGCCCGGAATCCCGCCGACCTCCAGCATCCCGCACGTCGGCTTCCCCCAAAGCGGTTCCATCGGCTTCGCTGTCGAGTCGACGCAGAATCACACCCTCACGCAGCGCCCAAGGGCAGATGTCGACCGATTCCAATGACATTGCTCGCATACTCGCCTCTGCCACCAGGGCGCCCGCCACGATCTGCGGCGCCCGCTCGGCGCTCACCCCTTCCAACTCGGCACGGTCTGCAGCGGTCATCCTAGAGATGAAGGCTATGAGCTGACGAAGTCCGTTGGCCGTGAGGGTTCGCTTGGCCCGCGGACCGGCGGCCGACGGCGCGGCCCCGGTCAGGCGGGCCAGCGACCGGAATGTCTTCGAACTCCCTACCGCTAGGTCAGGGGCACCCGCCCTCAGCACCGTCTTCCCGGCCTGCGTCAGCTCGGTATCGAGCCAGTCGCGCAGCATCGCGACCCGGCGCCGGCCCGGCGGATCGTCCGGCAGCCACTCCCTGGTCAGCCGGCCCGCGCCCAGCGGCAGCGACAGCGCTACATCGGGCGCCTCGTCGACACCGGTGGACAGCTCGAGGGAGCCGCCGCCGATATCGAGGTTGATGATGCGGCCCGCACTCCAGCCGTACCAGCGCCGCACCGCCAGGAAGGTCAACCGCGATTCATCGACGCCAGTGAGGACCTGGAGGTCAACCCCGGTCTGCGACCGCACCCGGGCCAGCACCTCCTCGGAGTTCTTGGCATCACGCACGGCCGACGTCGCGAATGCCATCAGCTCCGCACACCCGGAGCTGGCGGCGATTTTCGCGAACTCATCGACGGTGTCGACCAGCTTGTCGGCACCCCGACGGGTGAGCCTGCCGGAATCGTCGATTGCCTCGGCGAGGCGCAGGGAGGACTTGGTCGAGCTCATGGGGGTCGGATGCCCACCTCGGTGCGCATCGACCACCAGGAGGTGAACCGTATTGCTGCCCACGTCGAGCACACCCAATCGCACCCGTCTAACCTAGCGGGCCGCAACACGAACCTTCGGGAGGTGGCGCGAACGATGATCGTCTAACGTTTGTCGTCGTGACACGCAAGCACCCCGGCGAAGTCGAATTGGACTTCCCCCGCGAGTGGGTGGAGTTCTATGACCCGGCCAATAACGAGCATCTCATCGCCGCCGACCTGACCTGGCTGCTGTCGCACTGGACATGCGTCTATGGCACGCCGGCCTGCCAGGGCACGGTGAAGGGCCGCCCCGACGACGGATGTTGTTCACACGGGGCGTTTCTGTCCGATGACGACGACCGCGCGAATCTCGACGCGGCCGTGGCGAAGCTGACCGAGGACGACTGGCAGTTTTACGACAAGGGCATGGGCCGTAAGGGCTACCTGGAGATGGACTCGTACGAGGATGAGCCCAATCTTCGAACCCGAAAGTACAAGGGCGCCTGCATCTTTTTGAACCGGCCAGGCTTCGAAGGTGGCATCGGCTGTGCGCTGCACAGCAAGGCGCTCAAGCTTGGCGTTGAGCCGCTGACGATGAAGCCTGAGGTGTGCTGGCAATTGCCGATCCGGCGCAGCCAGGAGTGGATCACCCGGCCCGACGGCACCGACATCCTCAAGACCACGATCACCGAGTACGACCGCCGCGGATGGGGCGAAGGCGGGGAAGATCTGCACTGGTACTGCACTGGCGACCCGGCCGCGCACGTAGGCAAGGAACCGGTGTGGAAGTCCCTTGCCGCCGAGCTCATCGAGTTGCTGGGCGAAAAGGCGTACGCGGAGATGGCCGCGATGTGCAAGCGGCGCAGCGGTTTCCCGCTGATCGCCATACATCCGGCGACCAGGGCTGCCGAGCGCTAGCCGGCTAGCCTTCCAGCTTGTAGCCCAAGCCACGCACGGTGATCAGGCGAATCGGGTTCGCAGGATCGGCCTCGATCTTGGACCGCAGTCGCTTGACGTGTACATCGAGGGTCTTGGTGTCGCCCACGTAATCCGCGCCCCACACCCGGTCGATCAGCTGACCCCGGGTGAGCACCCGACCCTTGTTCCGCAAAAGGTATTCCAGCAGGTCGAATTCTTTGAGCGGGAGTGCGATCTGATCGCCATGCACGCTGACGACGTGGCGCTCGACGTCCATACGGACCGATCCGGACTCCAGCAGGGCTTCCCCGTAACCGACTTCTTCGGCATCGACACCACGGCGCAGTACCGCCCTGATCCGGGCGATCAGCTCGCGGGCAGAGTATGGCTTGGTGACGTAGTCGTCGGCCCCGAGTTCGAGTCCGAGCACCTTGTCGATTTCGCTGTCGCGAGCGGTCAACATGATCACCGGGACGCTGGAGCGAGCCCGGAGTTGCCTGCACACATCGGTGCCGCTCATCCCGGGAAGCATCAGATCGAGCAACACGATGTCAGCGCCGGACTGATCGAACTCCGCCAGCGCCGCAGGTCCGTCGACCGCCACCGTGGCCTGGAACCCTTCCTTACGGAGTAGGTAGGCCAGCGGATCGGCCAGCGACTCTTCATCCTCGACGATCAGCACTCGGATCACTCAGTCCTCCTCTTGGCCGACGTGACCGCCGGCATTCTCAACATCGTCGTGATAGGCGGGAATCGACAGGGTGAACGTCGACCCGGTACCGGGCCTGCTCCACAACCGGATACTGCCGTTATGGTTGGCGGCGACATGCTTCACGATTGCCAGCCCGAGACCGGTGCCCCCGGTCAAACGGGAGCGTGCTTTGTCCACCCGGAAAAAGCGCTCGAACACACGCTCCTGGTCGGCCATTGCGATACCGATGCCGCGGTCGGTAACG